>ERZ1066138.113-NODE-113-length-26668-cov-9.049111_pt1 | contig 26668 bp, 21 predicted proteins | sample MGYA00382785_ERZ1066138 | MGnify/ENA primary metagenome ERZ1066138 (study PRJEB33369, sample SAMEA5778368) | biofilm metagenome | biome: Industrial cooling water; feature: Water cooling tower basin; material: Biofilm | place: United Arab Emirates | collected... | reverse complement strand
TTTTAAACGGTTAGCGTCCCCTTTTAGCGAATCAGCGCCGCGCGGCAAGCGCGCAGGCGGCCGAGCCCGCGACGACCAGCAGCGCGCCGGCGATCGCGAGCGCGTTGAGGGACTCGGCGGGCACGAGCGCGAGTCCGGAGCGCTCCACGGCCCACATCGCCCCGATCGTGAACAGCGGCGCCGTGGCGATCACGGCCGACACGCGCGACAGTTCCCAGTGCTGGAGCGCCTCGCCGAAGGAGCCGTAGGCGGCGAGCGTGTTGACGCAGCAGAAGCCGAGCATGCCGAGCTGCAGCCCGTCGAGCTCGCGGATGGCGAGCGGCGCGCTCGCCGGCAGCAGCAGCAGCACGGCGCCGACGTAGATGACCCACAGCACCTGCTGCGAGGAGAAGGTATCGTGCAGTTTCTTCTGCGCGAGGCCGTAGATCGCCCACGATACCGCGGCCGCGACCGTCAGCGCGACGCCGAGGCCAAGCCCCTCCCCGGGGCGCGCGAGCTCGGGAAGCCGGTCGTTGAAGAACAGCAGCAGGCCCGCGACCAGCGCGGCAAAGCCCGCCCATTGCACGGGCCCGAGCGACTCGCCGAAGACGACCACGCTCCCGACCAGCAGCATGAGCGGCGCGAGCTGGATCACGACCTGCGTCACCGAGGGCGTCACGTGGTCGAGCGCCACGAGGTACAGCACGTAGTTGCCGATCAGCGTGAGCATCGCGATGCCGAGCAGGACGATCGCCGCGCGGCCTGCGCCCGCGAGCCGCGGCAGCTGGCCGCGCCATGCGAGGAACGCGCCGAGTCCGGCCATGGCGACGGCGAAGCGCCACCAGGTGATCGTGTACGGATCCATGCCCTCGAGCGCGACCTTGAGCGCGATCGGCAGCAGGCCCCACAGCACGGCGGTCGTGAGCGACAGGGTGAATCCGAGCCGCGGGTTGGTCGTGCCGACTGACATGCCCGTTCATGATAGTCTGCGGGCCAGCTGGGGGAGTCAGCCGTGACGGAACGACTGGCCGGCATCCAGGTTCAAGAAGAAGCCGGCTCCGGGCAATCGATCGCGGAAACGCCGACGGCGGTGACGGCCTTCGTCGGCCGCTGCCTGCGTGGTCCCGTCAACCGTCCCGTGCGCATCTCGGGATTCAACGAGTTCCAGCGCATCTTCGGCGGCCTGTGGCAGCCCTCGACCCTGTCCTACGCCGTTGAGCAGTACTTCGAGAACGGCGGGCACGCCGCGCTCGTGGTGCGCGTCGTGAACGGCGCGCGCTGCTGCACGATCGAGCTCCCGGCCGGCGGCCAGGCGCTGGTGCTGCAGGCGCTCGCGCCCGGCACGCGCGAGTTCCTGCGCGCCGCGGTCGATTACGACGGCATCGGCGACAACGAGGCGGACTGCTTCAACCTGGTCGTCCAGCGCGTGCGCACGCCGGGCTCCGAGCACATCGAGGACCAGGAGATTTACCGGCGCGTGTCCATCGACCCGGATTCGCCGCGTTCGGTCGTCACGGTGCTCGCCGAGTCGGAGCTCGCGCGCGTCGCAGGACCGCTGCCGCCCGCCCGGCCCGACCCGACGCCTCGCCAGGACTCTCGCGGCCTCGCGGGCTACGTCCTGTCCGGCAGCGACGCGGACGACGGCGGGCCGCTCACGGACTACGACATCATCGGTTCCGCCGCGCGCAGCACGGGCCTGTTCGCGCTCGACGCCGCGGACGGGTTCAACTTCCTGTGCATCCCCCCGCTGGCGCGCGACGTGGACGTAGGCGCGAGCACGCTGCTGGTCGCCAACCGCTACTGCCGCGAGCGCCGCGCGATCCTGTTCGTCGACCCGCCCGCGGCCTGGGACAGCGCCGCCAAGGCGCTGGGCGAGATGCGCCACTGGCCGTTGCCGTCGGATTCGGCGTGCATGTTTTTCCCGCGGCTGCTCGGCTACGACAAGCTGCGCGGCCGGTTCGAGTTGTTCGCGCCGTCGGGCGCCGTCTGCGGCGCGCTCTCGCGTGCTTCCGAGCACTGGCCGGTCTGGGCCGCCGCCTGCGCCGACGAAGCCGTCGTGAGGCCGGGCCTGCGCCTCGCCTGCGGCGTGGACGACGAGCAGCGCGCACGGCTGGCCGGCGCCGGCGTCAACGTCGTGCAGGCCGTGCGACGGCCGGGGAGGGAGGGTCCGATCGCCGTCACGCTCGCCGGCCCGGGCGCGGGCTCGGCGGATTGGCGCTCGCTCGCCGCGCGCCGACTGGCGCTCCTGGTGGTCAACAGCATCGAGCGCGGCACGCGCTGGATGGTGTTCGAGCCCCGCGAGCCCGCGACCTGGCGCCGTGCGGAAATGCAGGTGCGGGAATTCCTCGGCACGCTCGAAAGGCGGGGCGCATTCGCGGAACGCGAGCCCGGGGATCGCTGGTTCGTCGTCTGCGACGAACGCATCAACCGCGAGAGGCATCGGGAGCAGGGCATCTTCAACCTGATGTTCGGCATACCGGCCGGCCGGCCGGGCGGCTATCACGCCTGGCTGGTGAGCCATCGCGCCGGCGGCAGCCGCGTGCAGACGGTCAGCCCGAACCTTGCGGGACTCCCGGACTCCGGTCTGACCCAGGCGCTCGCCGAGCTCGAAGTCCCGGCGCCCGGCATCTTCTAGCCGAATCCGCCGCCGCCCGGCGTCTCGATCACGATCTCGTCGCCCGCCGCGACGTCCTCGGCCGCGCAGGCGGGCAGCTCGAGGACCTCGCCGCCGGCGCGGACCAGCCGGTTGACGCCGGTCGCGCCCGGGCCGCCCCCCGCGAGGCCGAAGGGCGCGATGCGCCGGTGGTTCGACAGGACTGCGACCGTCATCGGCGCACGGAACGCGATGCGTCGCACCAGGCCGTCGCCGCCGCGGTGACGGCCCTTGCCGCCCGAGCCCCGGCGGTATCGGAACTCGCGCAGCAGGACCGGGTGCCGGCTCTCGAGGACTTCCGGGTCGGTGAGGCGGGAATTCGTCATGTGCGTCTGCACGCCGGAGGCGCCGTCGAAGCCCGGTCCCGCGCCGGCGCCGCCTGCGATCGTCTCGTAGTACTGGTGCCCGGCGTCGCCGAACGTGAGGTTGTTCATGGTGCCCTGGGACGCGGCGAGCGCGCCGAGCGCACCGAGCAGCGCGTCCACGATGCACTGCGAGGTCTCGACGTTGCCCGCGACGACCGCGGCGGGCCATGCCGGGTTCAGCATCGATCCCGGCGGCACGACGATCGTGAGCGGCCTGAGGCAGCCCTCGTTGAGCGGGAATTCGGCGTCCACGAGCGCCCGGAAGACGTACAGCACGGCGGCCGTGCAGACCGCCAGCGGCGCGTTGAAGTTGCCCGGCCGCTGCGGCGAAGTCCCGGTGAAGTCGACCACGGCGCTGCGGCCCGGACGGTCGATCCGGACCGCGACCTCGATCGCGCTGCCGTCGTCCATCTCATAGCGCATGCGGCCGTCGCGCAGGCGGCCGATGACCTCGCACACGCAGGCCTCGGCGTTGTCCTGCACGTGATCCATGTAGCGCAGCACCGTGTCGAGGCCCGTGCGCGCGATCAGCGCCTCGAGCTCGGCAATGCCGCGCGCGTTGGCGGCGAGCTGGGCCTTCAGGTCGGCGACGTTCTGGTCCGGGTTGCGCGCCGGCCAGCGGCCGGCCGCGAGGCGCTCGCGCAGCTCCCGCTCTCGGATCACGCCGTCCTCCAGCAGCAGGAAGTTGTCGAACAGCACGCCTTCCTCGTCGATGGTCCGCGAGGCCGGCGGCATCGAGCCCGGCGTGATGCCGCCGATGTCCGCGTGATGGGCCCTCGAGGCGACGTAGAACGCGGGCCGCCCGCTTCCGCCCGCGAACACCGGGTTCACGACCGTGATGTCCGGCAGGTGCGTGCCGCCCGCGTAGGGCGCGTTCAGCATCCACGCGCAGCCGGGGCGGAGGTTCTCCGCGTTGGCCGCGACGACGGCGCGCACGCTCGCGCCCATCGAACCGAGGTGCACGGGCATGTGCGGCGCGTTGGCGATCAGCGCGCCCGAAGCGTCGAACAGCGCGCAGGAGAAGTCGAGGCGCTCCCGGATGTTGACCGACACGGCCGTCGCCTGCAGGACGGCGCCCATCTGCTCCGCCACCTGCATGAAGCGGTGATTGAAGAGCTCGAGCTGCGCAGGGTCGGCCTGCCGCGCGTCGATGTCGGCGCGCGTCGGACGTTCGCGGCGCGCCAGCCGCAGCATGCCGTCGCCGAGCCGTTCCGCCGACCAGCCGGGTTCGACGACGGTCGTCGAGTTCGGCTCGACGAGCAGCGCCGGGCCGTCAACCGGCACGCCCGGCGCCAGCGCCGCGCGTTCGACCAGGGGCACCTCGCGCCAGCCGTCGAACCAGGCCGTCGCCCGCGCGGCATCCCGTGCGGGCGCGGCCGCCGCGAGGGTCGTCTCGCCCGCGTCGCCTTCGACCACGGCTTCGACGCGCAGGGTCGCGACCTGGGGCGGCCCTGCCGGCGGCGCAAAACCGAAGCGCCGGGCGAACTCGGCGCGAAATGCGTTCAGAACCTCCGGCAGCGGCCCGTGGAAGATCTCGATCGCCGTCTCCGTGCCCGCAGCGCGCAGCTCGAGCGAGCGCCGGATGCGGATCCGCTCCGGCGTTTCGCCCTGGGCGGCCTTCGCGCCCGAGAGTCCGGCGACGAGGGTGTCGAACGCCGCGTCGAGCCCTGCATGCGTCGTCCCGTCGAGCGGCTGCTCGAGGCTCTGGCGGCGCATCAGGCGGCGGTCGGCCAGACCGATCCCCCAGGCGGAAAGCACGCCCGCGAGCGGGTGCACGAGGACCTCCGACATCCCGAGGGCGTCGGCCACGCGGCAGGCGTGCTGCGGTGCCGCTCCGCCGTAGCAGAGCAGCGCGAACTCCGCCGGATCGTGCCCCTCGCGCACCGACACGTGCCGGATCGCGCGCGCCATCGACTCGACGGCGACGTCGAGGAAGCCGGCGGCGAGCCGCACGGCGTCGACCGGCCGGCCCGAGTCGCGCGCGACTTCGGCGGCCAGCGCATCGAAGCGACGGAGCACCTCGTCCGCGTCGAGCGGCTCGTCGCCGCGGCTCCCGAAGAGTGCCGGGAAATTCCCGGGCCGGATGCGCCCGAGCCGCACCTGCACGTCCGTCACCGTGAGCGGGCCGCCGCGCCGGTAACAGGCGGGGCCGGGATTGGAGCCGGCCGACTGCGGGCCGACCTGCAGGCGCCCGCCGTCGTAGGCGAGCACCGAACCGCCGCCGGCCGCGACCGTGTGGATGTTCATCATCGGCGCCTGCAGGCGCACGCCGGCGACCTGCGTCTCGAATCGCTGCGGCAACTCGCCGTCGTGGAGGGCAACGTCGGTCGAGGTGCCGCCCATGTCGAAAGCGATCAGGCGCCGCCGCCCGGTGCGGCCGGCGATGCGCGAAGCGGCGACGAGGCCCCCGGCGGGACCGGACAGGACCGCGTTGCAGGCGCGAAAGCGTTCCGGCGCGACCAGGCCGCCGTTGCTCTGCATGAACTCGAGCCGCGTGCGGGCATGGCGCGCGCCGAGCGCGGCGCGGAACGCGCGGACGTAACGCGCGAGCAGCGGCGTGAGGTAGGCATCGACGACCGTCGTGTCGCCGCGACTGACGAAGCGGATCAGCGGCGAGGCCTCGTGCGAGGCGATCACCTCGCCGAATCCGAGCCCACGCGCGATCGCTGCAGCGCGCCGCTCGTGCGCCGTGTGGCGATAGCCGTGCATGAACACGACCGCGACGCTCTCGATGCCCTGACTTCGGGCCCGCGCGAGGTCCGCCGCGAGCCGGGCCTCGTCGAGCGGGCGCAGAACCTCGCCGTCCGCGGTGACGCGCTCGTCCGCTTCCACGGTCAGCGCGTGCAGCGGCGCAGGCAGCGCGATGCGCAGGTCGAACAGGCGCGGCCGGTTCTGGTAACCGATCGCCAGCGCGTCGCCGAGGCCCGCCGTGGTCACCAGCGCGGTCGGCACGCCGCGCCGCTCGAGCAGCGCGTTGGTCGCCACGGTCGTGCCGATGCGGATCACGTCGATGCGCGAGCCGGGCCCGTCCTCGCGCTCGAGCAGCTCGAGGATGCCGGCGACGCCCGCGTCCCCCGGCGTACCGTCCTCTGACAGGCGCTTGGCGACGTGCAGCCGGCCGTCCGGGGCGCGGCCGATCAGGTCCGTGAACGTGCCGCCGCGGTCGATCCAGAACTGCCAGCCGGGGCCCTGCTCCATGGCGCTCAGGATAGCGGGTTGCCGGCGAACGCCTTCCTGAGCTGCGCCAGCGCGCCGGCCTGCAGCCGTTCGCAGGCGTCGCGGTAGCCGATCTCGACGGCCCGCCCGAAGCCCCGCCAGTCGAGCAGGTCGAGCGACTCCAGCGCCGGCGTGATGAGCAGGTCGCTCTGCCGCCGCCGATCGAGCGTGGCCGTCGCGCTGTTCACCATCCCGGCGCGCCAGAGGATGCGCAGGATGTTCGGCCGCCGGCGCCGGCCGCGCAGCAGCGTCCAGACCGACGGTGTCTCGGTCGCCTCGACGTCGGTCGTGAACGCGCGGTCCGTGCCGACGTCCACGCCGATCACCGGGCCGCGGCCCCTGGCGCGCATGACGTCCACGGGAAGGTTGTTCATGGCGCCGCCGTCGACGAACACCTCGCCGCCGTGGAAGACGGGCGGCAGCACGCCGGGGATGGCGACCGAGGCGCGCAGCCAGCGCCACAGCGTCCCCTGCTGGTGCACGGTAATCCGGCCGGTGGTCAGGTTCGAGGACACGCAGAAAAAGGGCAGGGGCAGGTCCTCGATGTCGATGTCGCCGAGCTCGCGCCGCAGCAGCATGCCGACCTTGCGTCCCGAGACCAGCGAAACGATCGGCAGGGTGAAGTCGGAGAGCGGGTTGGTGTCGACGAAACTGCGCCGGAAACGCTCCGCGAGTTCGGCGTCGTCCCAGTCGCTCGCCACGCCCGCGGCCAGGATGCCGCCCATGCTGGTGCCGCCCACCAGGTCGATCGGCACCCCGTGCTCGCGCAGCGCCTTGACCACGCCGAGGTGCGCGAACCCGCGCGCGCCGCCCCCGGACAGCACGAGGCCGACCGCACGGCCGGTCAGCATGCGCACGAGCCGACCGTAGTCGGCCGCGCCGCGGACGTGGTGGTGCGAAATTCCCGGCAGCCTCGCGAGCCAGCGCGCCGCAGCGCCGTTCGTGAATCCGCGATCGTGCAGCAATACGAGTTCCGCGCGCCGGATCGCGCCCTCCTGCCACTGGCTGCCGGCCCAGCCGGCGTCGTCGCCCGCCGCGCGCGCGAGCAGCAGCACGACGTCCGCCTGGCGCAGGCAGAGCCGCGTCCAGGGCGAGTCCGCGGCGTCCGCCGCGTAGACGACGAAGTCGTTCTGCGTCTCGCGCTCGTGGAACCACTGCGGGCTGTGGCGGCCCGCGCGCTCGCGGCCGACGAGATCCACCCGGCCGTGGCCGGCGAGCGCCTCCACGAGGCGGGAAGCGTGCAGGGGCAGGTCGATGCCGGCCTCGAGCGGGACCAGGGCGAGCGTGCGCGGCAGGACCGGCTGTCCGCGGTCCCGCTCGCGGTCGACCAGGCGCTCCACCGCCAGGCGCGCGAGCCGGAGGATCGCGTCCGGGTGGCCGAGCAGGACACGCCCGAAGGTGGCGGAGGAGAGCTTGGCGAGCTCCGAATCGCGCAGTGCGCGCACGGTCGCGGTGCGCGGTCGCGCGACGATGAGGCCCATCTCGCCCACGGTCTCTCCCGCGGCAATGCGGCCGACGAGCTCGCCGCCCGGGCCGTAAACGCCGAGGCACCCGCTGACCACGAAAAAGACGGCGTCGGCGGGGTCGCCGGACTCGAACAACAGCGCCCCGCCCGGCAGCGAGACCCACTCGAGCTCGGCGACGGCTTCGTCGACGACATTCCTGGGCAGGCCGGAGAACAGGGGCAGCGCCGCGAGCATCGCCCAGGGATTGGCCCGCGGGTCGATCTGGGTCCGGTCGTCGTCGGCGTCCACGGCACCTCGACCATAGCACGCGCTTCCGGTGCCGCTAGAATCGGCGCCCGTGACTGTGACGGACCACAAGCTGCTCGAGCGCATCTGGCGGGCGGTCGCGGCGATTCCGCGCGGACAGGTCGCGAGCTACGGCGCGATCGCGCGGCGAGCGGGCGCCCCCCGGCGCGCGCGGCTCGTCGGGCACGCGCTCAAGGTCGCGCCGGCCAGCCTCGAACTGCCCTGGCACCGCGTGCTCAACGCGCAGGGCCGCATCAGCCTGCCCGCCGGCTCGAAGGCGCACCGGACGCAGCGCCGGCTCCTGGAAGAGGAAGGCGTCGTGTTCAGGAACGGCAGGGTGGACATCGCGGCGACGGGCGGGGGCGACCTCGATGCGCTGCTGTGGCGTCCGCGCGGGGACTGATAACATCGCGCCATGGCGAGTCGGCACGTCGTTTTTTCGCATGGCCAGGAAAGCGGCCCGTGGGGAACCAAGATCTCCGCGATGTCGGAGGTCGCCAAGAGCGAGGGCTGGAACGTCGATTCGGTCGACTACCGCGGCGTGAGCGACCCGCGCGACCGCGTCACGCGGCTGCTCAGCTTCTGCCGCGACCTGCGTGGCGACCTCGTGCTCGTCGGCTCGAGCATGGGCGGCTATGTGGCGACCTCGGCCTCCGCCCTGCTGCACGCGCGCGGGCTGTTCCTGATGGCGCCGGCCTTCTACATGCCGGGCATGGAGCAGTTGACCGCGAAGCCCGCGCCCTGCCCGAAGGCGATCGTGCACGGGTGGAAGGACGACGTCGTGCCGGTGGACAACAGCATCAAGTTCGCCCGCGAGCACACGGCGACGCTGCACATCCTCGAATCCGACCACCGCCTGCACGACGTGCTGGCGTTCGTCTGTTACCTCTTCGAGTACTTCCTCGTCTCGCTCGACCTCCCGAAACGCCGCTGACGTTTCGCGCGCGCTGGTCGGGCGGGGTTCCCGCACTCGCTCCTGGCGGCGACCGCAAGTCGCTCGTGCGGGAACCCCGCCCGACCAGCGTGCGTGAACGGCCGCGGCGCTTCGCGCGGGTGCGTGGCGTGGCGGGACGCCCGAGAGAGCGAATGTCCGATCTTCTGAGCGAACGAGGGGAGTCCCGCCACGCCACGCACCCGCGCAAAGAAATGCCGGGTCCTGAATACGCGCTATGCTTGCCGCCGGATCGTGTCGGGAGGTGCTGAAATGCGCATCTGCATGACGATCGGGGCGCTCGCCGCGGCCCTGGCACTCGCCGGCTGCGGCGGCTCGGACGAGCCGGAGAAAGAAGAACCGCCGATGAAGGTGGAGGACAGTGCGTTCGGGCCCCTGGTGGGAACCCAGGACAAGGCGCGCGACCGGGCCAACGCGGCCGTCGAGCAGCACCGCGAGCAGCTCAAAGAGCGCCTCGAGGAAGACGAAGGCACTTGAACCGCACGCTGACGTGGATGTTCCGCGGCCTGATGCGGGTGTTCGTGCGCCCGACGGTCGCCCCGGAAGACGCGCTCGCGCGCCTGCACGGGCGCGCGCGGCCGCTGCTGTACGTGCTCGAAGAGCGCAGCACCTCCGACCTGCTCGCGCTCGAGATCGCCTGCATGAACGGCGGGCTGCGCCGGCCAAGCAAGCGCCTGAAGCTGCGTGAACTCGACCTGCCGCACTCCGCCGTCGCGCTCGAGCGGCGCGCCGGCGTGCTGCGCCGTCGCGCCGACCGCCGCACGCCCCCCGAGCTCTCGCGGGCCGTGGCCGCGGCCGGCGCCGACCCGGCGCTCGAGCTCGACGTCGTGCCGGTCGCCGTCTACTGGGGCCGGGCGCCGCAGCGGGAGAAGTCCTGGCTCGGGCTGATGTTCTCGGAGAGCTGGGCGCTGGTCGGCCCGTTCCGCCGCCTGCTGTCGATCGTCTTCAACGGGCGCAACACGCTGATCCGTTTCGGCGAGCCGCGCTCGATCCGCGGCTACGCAGCGACGGGACAGGACGGCGCCCGCGGCGCGCGGCGGCTCCTCAAGGACATGCGCGCCGAGTTCCGGCACATGCGGGCCGACACGCTGGGGCCGGACCTCTCGCGCCGGCGCGCGATCATCGCCCAGGTGCTGCGCACCCGGGCCGTGCGCCAGGCCGTGCGCCAGGAGATCCGCGACACGAAACGCACGCGCCGCGACGGCCTGCTGGTGGCGCGGCGGCACGCGCTCGAGATCGCGGCCAACTATTCGCACACCTTCGTGCGCATTTCCGAGAAGATCCTGAACCGCTTCCTGCCGCGCGTGTACGACGGCATCGAAGTCCGCAACGCCGAGTACCTCGACCGTCTGCCGCCGGCCTGCGAGATCGTCTACGTGCCCTGCCACCGCAGCCACTTCGACTACCTGCTGCTCTCCTACGTGATCTACCAGCGCGGCTACGCAGTGCCGTACGTGGCGGCCGGCGTGAACCTCAACCTGCCGGTGATCGGGCGGCTGCTGCGCAAGGGCGGGGCGTTCTTCATCCGCCGCAGCTTCCGGGGTTCCGGGCTGTACCCGATCGTGTTCATGAAATACGTGGACGTGATGATGAACCGCGGCCACCCGATCGAGTTCTTCATCGAGGGCGGGCGCAGCCGCACCGGCCGGCTGCTGCGGCCGCGCACCGGCATGCTGGGCATGACCGTGCGCAGCTTCCTGCGCGACACGCGCCGCCCGGTCGCCTACGTCCCGGTCTACTTCGGCTACGACAAGCTGCTCGAGGGCGAGACGTACATCGACGAGCTGATGGGCCGGCCGAAGAGCAAGGAGTCGGTCGGCGGCATCCTGCGCGTGCTGCCGAAGTTGAGGCGCCGCAGGCAGCACGGCCGCGTGCACGTCTCCTTCGGCGAGCCGCTGCTGCTCGACGGCATGCTCGACCAGGCGCACCCCGACTGGCGCCAGGCGCCCGGGGACGAGAACACCCGGCCGGTGTGGTTCGGCGGCGCGGTGGACGCCGTCGCGGGCGAGATCATGCGGCGAATCAACGCCGCCGCCGCGGTCACGCCGGTCAACCTGCTGGCGGTCGCGCTGCTCGCGGCGCCGCGACAGGCGATGCTCGAAGCCGACCTGGAACGGCAGCTGCAGCTCTACATCGAGCTGCTGAAGACCTACCCATACTCGCCCGACGTGTCGGTCGCGGCCTCGGACGGCGCGTCCATCATCCGCTACTGCGAGCAGATGGGGCTGCTCGAGCGGCGCGGGCATCCGCTCGGCGACGTGCTGCGCATGGACGAGCGCAATGCGGTGCTCGCCACCTACTACCGGAACAACGTGCTGCACCTGTTCGCGATGCCTTCGCTCGTGGCCTGCGCCTTCCTCAACAACGCCGCCATGCGCCACGAGGACATCCAGCGCCTCCTGAACCGCGTCTATCCTTACGTGCGCGCCGAGCTCTGCCTGCGGTGGCGCGAAGACGAGCTGCCCGGCGTCGTCGACGGCGTGCTGGCCTCACTGGCCCGGCTCGGGCTGCTGACGCGCGAGGCCGACGGGACGCTGTGGCGCCGGCCGACCACCGGCAGTGCCGAGGCGGTGCGACTGTCGGTGCTCGCGCAGGCGACCATCCAGACGATCGAGCGCTACTACCTCGCGATCGCGCTGCTGCTGCGCGCCGGGCGCGCTTCCCTCACCCCGGAAGCGCTCGAGCAGCGCTGTGTCGCCATGGCCCAGCGCATGTCCATGCTCTACGGTCTCGCGGCGCCGGAGTTCTTCGACCGCGCCATGTTCCGCGACTTCATCGACCTGCTGCGCCAGCGCGGCGTGGTCCGGCAAGGCGGCGACGGCCGGCTCGACTACGACGACGCCTTGCTGGCGGTCGCCCAGGACGCGCGCATCGTCCTGTCCGAGCAAATCCGCAACAGCATCCTGCAGGTCACCCACAGCTGATTCGAAGCTGTGTTTTGCAGTGCAAAGTCGAGACGCTGATATATCCTTGCGCCAAACTCCGACCGGTCCTGGCCCTGGGGAACCACATGACCAAGACGCTCTTCAGACCCTTGCCCGCCCTCGTTGCCGCGATCCTGGCGCCCAATGCCGCGCAGGCGGTCGATTTCGCCGCGGGCGGCTGGGACGGCAGCTTCGACACCACCGTGTCCTTCGGCCAGACGTGGCGCAATGAATCGCGCGACCCGCGCCTGATCGGCACGGCCAATGGCGGCTGCGGCCGCTCGCCGAACATCGACGACGGCAACCTGAACTACCGCAAGGGCCGCGTCTCGAGCGCCTACAAGCTGGTATCCGAGCTTTCGCTGAACCGGGGCGAGAACTTCGGCATCTTCGTGCGCGGCTCGGCGCTGTACGACACGCTGGTCGAGGACTCGCGCACCGAGCGCACGGAGATTTCGGAAGAGGGCAAGAACCTCGCCGGCTCCTACCTGCGGCTGCTGGATGCGTTCGTGTACGGCCGCTGGGACGTCGGAGGCCGCGACCTTGACGTCCGCGCCGGCCGCCAGGTCGTGAACTGGGGCGAGAGCACCTTCATTCAGGGCGGCATCAACAACGCGATCAACCACTTCGACGTGTCGGCGCTGCGCGCCCCGGGCTCGGAGCTGCGCGAGGCCTACCTGCCGCAGGAGATGCTGAAGGTCGGCCTCGGCTTGACCGACAACGTGACGGTCGAGGCGCTCGGCATCTTCGACTGGAACTCGACGCGCCCGGAGCCCGTTGGCACGTACTACTCGACCAACGACTTCGTGCCCCGCGGCGGCCAGGAGGTGTTCCTCGGCTTCGGGGCCTTCTCCGACCAGGGCACGGACTTCCGGCCGCTCGGCGGGCCGTTCATCGAGAACTTCCAGGCCGTACCGCGGGGCGAGACGAACACGCCCTCGAACTCCGGGCAGTACGGCGCCGCGCTGCGATGGTTCCTCCCGGACTTCTCGCAGGGCACGGAGTTCGGCTTCTACTACGTCAACTACCACAGCAAGCTGCCGGTCATCAGCGGCCGCACCGGCACGCAGGCCGGCATCGGCAACGCGCTCGGCACGCTCACGGCGGCGATCGCGACGGCGCAGGGCCTCGCCTCGGGCCTGCCCTTCGACACGGCGGTCGCCATCGGCGCGGGGGCGGGCGCGAACGCCGCGGCCGGCGCCGGCGGCGACCTGTCGCTCCAGACGGCGGCCGGTTACGCGACGATCGCGGGCAACACCGCCCTGGGCGGCGGCAACGTCACTTCGCAGGCGACCAACCTCGCCACCCACGAATACGCGCAGACGGCGCGTTATTTCACCGAGTTCCCGGAGGACATCTCTCTGTTCGGCGTGTCCTTCAACACCCAGCTCGGCACCACCGGCATCGCCCTGCAGGGCGAGGTGTCCTACCGCATGGACGTGCCGCTGCAGTTCGACGACGTCGAGCTGCTGTTTGCGGCGCTGACGCCGTTCGAGGCAGCCGCGCTCGGCGCGCAGGGAATCGCGGTGCCGGCGACCTGCGCGGCGCCGCTGACGACGCTGGCGCGCTGCGGCCAGCTCGGCGCCTACGGCCTCGACACGGACATCCAGGGCTGGGACGAGTTCGACGTGTGGCAGGGCCAGATGACCGCGACCAAGGCTTTCCCGCCGATGCTCGGCGCGGCCCAGCTCGTCGCCGTGGTCGAGGCGGGCATGACGCACGTGGACGGCATGCCGAGCAAGACCTCGGGCGGCCCGAACGGACGCGGCCTGCGCTTCAACGGCCCCGGGACCTCGGTGTCGGGCAACCCCGAACTCGCGGGCCGGCACTTCGGCGAGGTCGAGCCGCTCGACCGTTTTGCCGACGCGGACTCCTGGGGATACCGCGCGGCCCTGCGCCTCGATTACCTCAGCCTGATCGGTGCCTGGAACTTCTCGCCGCGCTTCGTCTGGTCGCAGGACGTCTCGGGCACGACCCCGGGACCGGGCGGCAACTTCGTCGAAGGCCGCACCGGCGCGACCTTCGGCGTGCTCGCGAGCTACCAGTCGCAGCTCGAGCTCGACGTCAGCTACACCACCTTCAGCGGTGCGGGGCGCTACAACGAGCTGGGCGACCGCGACTTCCTCGCCGCAACGATCAAGTACTCGTTCTGACCCGGCCCGGAGACACGACATGATGAAGTTCAGGCACGCACTCGTACCCGGGCTGCTGGCAGCCGCCGGGGTGGTCGCCATCGCCAGCGCCCAGCAGGCGGCGCGTCTCGGCGCGGACCTGACGCCCATGGGCGCCGAGAAGGCCGGCAACGCGGCCGGCACGATACCGGCCTGGACCGGCGGGATCCGTTCGGCAGCCGATGCCGGGGCGCCCGGCTTCAAGTCCGGCGGCCACCACCCGGACCCGTTCGCCGCCGACAAGCCCTTGTACAAGGTCGACGCCTCGAACGCGGCCAAGTACGCGGCGAACCTGACGGCGGGCCACAAGGCGCTGCTCGCTGCCTACAAGGGCAGCTATTTCATGAACGTCTATCCGACGCGCCGCAGCGCCGCGTTCCCGCAGCGCATCTACGACGCCGTGAAGGCGAACGCCGCCTCCGCGAAGCTCACGGGCGCCGGCAACGGCGTCACCGGCGCGATCGGCGGCCCGCCGTTCCCGATCCCGCAGTCCGGGGTCGAGGTGATCTGGAACCACATCCTGCGCTACCGCGCGGACATCGCCGAGCGCGTCATCGGCCAGGCGGCCGTCACGCGCGGCGGCAGCTACAACATGGTCAAGTTCCACGACGAGACCTACGTCGGCTATGCGCTGCCGGGCGCGACCGAGGCCGCGCTCGACAACGTGATCCTGTACTTCATCCAGGAGACGATCGCGCCGGCGCGGCTCGCGGGCGAGATCCTGCTGGTGCACGAGACGCTCGACCAGACCAAGGAGCACCGCAAGGCCTGGCTCTACAACCCGGGCCAGCGCCGCGTGCGCCGCGCGCCGAACGTCGCCTTCGACAACCCGGGCACCGGTTCGGACGGGCTGCGCACCTCCGACCAGTTCGACATCTACAATGGCAGCCCCGAGCGCTACGACTGGAAGCTCGTGGGCAAGCAGGAAATCATCGTTCCGTACAACGCCTACCCGCTGCACAGCAACAAGCTCAAAAACGACGACATCCTGAAGCCGCTGCACATCAACCAGCAGCACGCCCGCTACGAGCTGCACCGGGTCTGGGTGGTTGACGCGACGCTCAAGCCCGGCCAGCGCCACATCTACAAGCGCCGCACGTTCTACGTCGACGAGGACTCGTGGCAGATCCTGGTGGTCGACTGCTACGACAATCGCGACCAGCTCTGGCGCGTCCAGGAAGGCCACTCGATCAATTACTTCGACGTGCCGACCTTCTGGACGACGCTGGAGACGACCTACGACCTCCAGGCCGGACGCTACCTCGCGCTCGGCCTCGACAACGAGGAGCCGGTGACCGTCAACTTCAACGCCAAGCGGACGGCCGCCGATTTCACGCCGGCCGCGATCGCCAACCGCGGCACGCGCTAGGCGCCGCGCGGGGTCCGGCTTGAGGCTCGCGCTGGCGGCCTTCGCCCTCGGCCTGGCATTGCCGGCGCCGGCCCAGGATGCGGAGCATGAGGATCCGGCTTCCGGTCCTGCGGTCATCGCGCCGCTCGCGGAGCGGTCGCTGCTGCTCGACCTCGCCCGGGCCGGCCCGCGGGTCTTTGCCGTCGGCGAGCGCGGACACATCCTGCATTCCGACGATTCCGGCCGCAGCTGGGTGCAGTCGCAGGTCCCCGCGAGCGCCAACCTGACGGCCGTCTACTTTGCCGACGACAAGCGCGGCTGGGCCGTCGGCCACGTCGAGGCGATCCTGCGCACGGAGGACGGCGGGGCGTCCTGGCAGCTCGCGCACTTCGAGCCGGACAATCCGCAGCCGCTGCTGGACGTCGTCTTCACCGACGCGTCGCGAGGCCTCGCGGTCGGCGCGTACGGCGTCATCTACGTGACCAAGGACGGCGGCTCCGTGTGGAGCCAGGTGCCGTTCGAGCCGCAAGCGCTGGCCGGCGCCGAAAAGGTCTTGCCGGAGGCGGACGAGATGGAGGCCGACATCGACCTCGGCTTCGAGTTCCACCTGAACTCGATCGCGCGCGGTCCGCCCGGACGGCTCTACATCGGCGCGGAGGCCGGACGCCTGTTCCGCTCGGACGACGACGGCGCGAGCTGGCGCGAGCTGCCGTCGCCTTACGACGGCTCGTTCTACGGCGTGCTGCCGCTCGACGGCGACGCGGTCCTCGCGTTCGGCCTGCGCGGCAACCTGTTCCGGTCCGACGACGGCGGCATGAACTGGACGCAGATCGAGACCGGCACGGTCGCGCTGCTCAATGCCGGCGCCAGGGTCGACGACGACACGGTCGTGATCGTCGGCATGGCGGGCGTGCAGCTCGTGAGCCATGACGGCGGCCGGACTTTCACGCTGCACCAGCGCCACGACCGCAAGGCGCTCTCGTCGGTACTCCCCGCTGGGGATGGCGCGCTGATCGTCGCCGGCGAGGCCGGCGTCACGCGCACGACGCTGCCCGGCATCGGCGAGGGCGCCCCGTGAAGGACAGCGGCGACACGCGGATCGCCTCCTGGCTGGAGCCCCACGTCTTCGGGCACCGCACGCTCATCCTCGCGCTGTTCGCGCTCGTCACGCTGGCGCTCGGTTACGTCGCGGCGACCGGACTGCGACTCGACACCAACTTCAACAAGCAGCTCCCGCTCCAGCACGAGTACATCCAGACCTACCTCGACCACAAGGAGGAGTTCGGCGGCGCCAACCGCCTCCTGATCGCGGTGGTCGCCCGCGACGGCAACATGTTCACGCCGGAGTTCTTCCAGGCCCTGAAGATCGCGACCGACGAGGTCTTCTTCATCAAGGGCGTGGACCGCTCGCGGGTGCAGTCCCTGTGGACGCCGAACACCCGCTACACGGAAGTGGTGGAGGGCGGCATCGAAGCCGGCGACGTGATCCCGTCGGACTTCCGGCCCGACGACGAGGGGCTCGCGCGCGTGCGCGAGAACATCCTGAAGGCCGGCATCGTCGGCCGGCTCGTCGCCAACGATTTTTCCGGCGCGATGGTGAGCGCCCAGCTGCTCGACGCCGACCCCGAGACCGGCGCGCCGGTCGACTACATCGCGATCTCGCAGGAGCTCGAGGAGAAGGTCCGCGCCCGCATCGAGCGGGAGAAGGTCGCCGTCTCGGTCGAAGCGCCCGTCTCGGTGCACATGATCGGCTTCGCGAAGGTGGTCGGCGACGTCGCCGACGGCGCGCTTTCGGTCGTGACCTTCGCCGTCGTCACGGTCGCGCTCACGCTGCTGTTCGTGTGGATCTACATCCAGTCGTTCCGGATCGCGCTGGTGCCCGTGGTCTCCTCGCTGGTCGCGATGGTGTGGATGCTGGGCCTGCTGGTGCTGCTCGGCTACGGCGTGGACCCGCTGGGCATCCTCGTGCCGTTCATCATCTTCGCCATCGGCACCAGCCACGGCGTGCAGAAGATCAGCGCCGTGAGCGACGCGGCCATGAGCGGCGCGGACAGCAACGAGGCGGCGCGGCGCACCTTCCGGCTGCTGTTCCTGCCGGCGATCGTGGCGCTGCTCGCGAACCTGGTCGGTTTCATCACGATCCTGCTGATCCCGGTGCAGGTGATCCGCGAGATGGCGGTCACCGCCAGCCTCGGCATCGGCGTGATCATCCTGACCGACCTCATCCTGCTGCCCGTGCTGGTCTCCTACGTGCCGATCACGGGCCGCTTCCGGGAACGCGTGGCGCGGCGCCAGCAGGCGCTGCAGAAGGTCTGGGAAGGGCTCGCGCGCATCACGCACCGCGGCCCCGCCGCCGCGATCATCGCGGTCGCGGCCGTGCTCGGCGTGCTCGGCGCGATCAAGGGCCTCGAGACCCCGATCGGCGACACGCAGGCCGGCGTGCCCGAGCTCAGGCCGGATTCACGCTACAACCAGGACAGCAACCTGATCAGCAGCCGCTTCTCGATCGGCACGGACATCATCAACGTGATCGTCGAGACCAAGGCGGACGGCTGCATCGACTTCGCGGTCATCGACGCGATCGACCGCTTCGCCTGGCACATGGCGAACGTGGAGGGCGTTCGCGACGTGATGTCGCTCGCCGGCGTCTCCAAGGTGGTGAGCGCGGGCTGGAGCGAGGGCAGCCTCAAGTGGCGGAACCTGCCGCGCGACGAGCGCCAGCTGGTCCAGGCGCAGAGCTTCATCGAGACCAGCACGGGCCTCCTGAACCGCGACTGCAGCGTGATGCCGGTGATGCTGTTCCTCTCCGACCACCGCGCCGAGACGATCGAGCGCGTGGTCGGCGCGGTCAAGGAGTACCGCGAAGCGAACCCGGCGCCGGAGGTGAAGTTCCGGCTCGCGACCGGGAACGTCGGCGTGATGGCGGCGCAGAACGAAGAGGTCAAGGCCAAGGAGTTCGTGATCCTCGGCTGGGTGTTCGCGGCGGTCACGATCATGTGCCTCGTGAACTTCCGTTCGGTGATCGGCACGGTGATGGTGATCATCCCGCTCGCGCTGGTCTCGATCCTGGTCTACGCGGTCATGGCCTTCGTCGGCATCGGCCTCAAGGTCAATACGCTGCCGATGGTCGCGCTCGGCGCGGGCATCGGCGTGGACTACGGCATCTACCTGTTCAGCCGCATGCAGGAGTTCCTGCGCCGCGGGCAGAACGTGCATGACGCCTACCTCGGGGCGCTGCGCGTGACCGGCGCGGCGATCTTCTTCACCGGCGTCACGCTCGCCATCGGCGTCGCGACCTGGGTTTTCTCGCCGCTCAAGTTCCAGGCGGACGTCGGACTCATGCTGACCTTCATGTTCCTCGTGAACATGCTGGGTGCGATGATCCTGCTGCCGGCGCTGGGGGCGTGGTTGCTGCCGAGGGCGAAGACGGCGGGGTGAAGTTCCGGCGGCGTCCGCGGCGCCGCGAGCGGTCGAAAATCCGGTCGGAAAATCGCATTAACCTATTGCTTTATATACAGTTTTCGATATTAGACTGTATGTAATAACAGTCCCATCGGGGGATCGCCATGAACGGGGAGTTCTCGGGGGTATCGACGCCGGCGCTGGTGGCCGAGATCACGACGCTGGCGGGGCATCTGAATGCAGGCAACGCGCGGTTCCTGGCGCTGGTCGCGGAGCTGGACCGGCGGCGGGGGTGGGCGGCGTTTGGCGTGAAGAGCTGTGCGCACTGGCTCAACTGGCAGTGCGGAATCTCGTTGGGCGCCGCGCGGGAGAAGGTGCGAGTCGCGCGTGCGCTCGAGACACTGCCGCGAGTGGCAGCGGCGATGGCCGACGGGCGAGTCAGTTATTTCAAGGCGCGCGAGCTGACCCGTGTCGCGACCCCGGCGAATGAAGATTACCTGCTGAACATCGCCCTGTGCGGGACCGCGAGTCACGTCGAGGACGTCGTGCGGGGGTATCGCCGGGCGTTGGATGCCGAGGAGCTCTCCCGAGAAGCGATCCAGCAGCGGGACCAGCACCTGTGGTTTCACACGGAGGCGGACGGGTCGATGACGATCCGTGGCCGGGTGCCGGCTGAGGTCGGGGCACTGTTCAAGCGGGCGCTGGGGGCGGCCCTCGACAGCCTGCCGATTCCGGAAAACGTTCCGGCCGGAACGTTTTCGGATAGCGAAGAGCTGCATCGGTCCCGCAAGCGGCGGGTCGAGGCGCTCACCGTTCTCGCCGAGAGCTTCCTGGCGACCGGGCCGCGGGATCTGTCCGGATCCGACCGGCACCAGATCGTGGTGCACGTGGATACCGAGACCCTGCAGCACGGTCAGGCTGGCCGCTGCGAGCTGGAGCACGGTCCCTCCCTCGCCGCCGAGACTGCCCGGCGGCTCGCCTGCGACTGCAGCGTCGTGCGGATCATCGAGGGTCCCAAGGGCGAGCCGCTGGATGTCGGGCGCCGGACCCGAACGATCCCGCCGGGTATCCGCCGAGCCTTGCAGGCGAGAGACAAAGGCTGCCGCTTCCCCGGCTGCTGCTTCAGGCGCTACGTGGACGGTCACCACGTGAAGCACTGGGTGAATGGTGGCGAAACAAAACTGAGCAACCTGGTGACGCTCTGCCGCTTCCACCATCGGCTGGTGCATGAAGGGCAGGTCGTCGTTCAGACCCTCGACGACGGGGCGTTCCGGTTCGTGAAACCAAGCGGCGAGTCGTTCGACAGTCCCGCACCGGCGCCGACCGCCAGCCGCGCGATCGTAGTTGCGCACACAGCCGCTCGTCTCGATATCACGCCCGCCACCGCCGTCACGCGCTGGAGCGGCGAGGCGCTCGACCTCGATCTTGCGGTGGCCAGCCTGATGCAGAGACGTGAGAAGAACGTTTCCGCGGAAACGTCCATGGAAGGCGCGCCATGTATGCGATGGCCACTCGGATGAGCGCCCGCTCAATACTGCCGTACGTTGCAGCTACCCTGGGCTTGTTGAGCGCGGCTGGATCCGCACAGCCGACGGAGCAACTTCCCCGCGTCCACATTCTTGCGACGGGCGGAACGATCGCAAGCGTTTACGATCCGGCGAAGGGCGGGTTTGTCGCCAGTCTGACTGCCGATCAGTTGATCGCGGCCGCACCGGGAATCAGCAAGCACGCGACCATCACGTACGAGCAGGTGGCCAACATCGGCAGTGCGGACATGAACCCAACCGTGTGGCTGCAATTGCGACAGCGGGTCGATGCAGTCCTGTCAGACCCGGCCGTTGCGGGCGTTGTGGTCACCCACGGCACGGATACGCTGGAGGAAACTGCCTACTTCCTCGATCTGACCATCGGCAGCGACAAGCCGGTGGTCATGGTGGGTTCGCAGCGCGCGGCCTCGCTGCCGGACACCGACGGACCCCGCAATCTGCTTGACGCCATTCGCGTGGCCGTTTCGCCGGAATCGGTTGGCATGGGCACGATCGTGGTCCTGGGCGGAAAGATCAACGCCGCGCGGGAAGTCACGAAGACGAGCACGATCGAACTGGAGACGTTCAAGTCGCTCGAATTCGGCGCACTCGGCGTAGTCGACGTCGATGGCGTCCGGTTCTATCGCAGGCCGCTGCGGCGCCAGCATGTGGCGCTACCGTCGCATCCGCAACTTGGCCGCGTGGAAATAGTGAACCACTACGCGGGCAACGAGGGCCTGATCCTGCGTCAACTCCTTCACGGGCCCGAGCCATTCGGGCAGCCGGGCAGCCGCGACGGCCTCGTGATCGCCGGTACCGGCCTCGGAAACGTGGGAGAGCGGATGTTCGAGGCCGTCAGGGAAGCGCTCGACCGCGGTGTTCCCTGCGTCGTGAGCACGCGCGTGCCGACCGGGCGTCAGATGCCTCTGTATGCCTCGCCAGGATCCGGCAAGTCCCTCGTTCAAGCGGGCTGCAATCTGTCCGACAATCTCAGCCCGCAGAAGGCGCGTGTCCTGCTCATGGTTCTGCTCGCGGTTACGCGAGACCCTGCTGAGATCAGGCAGTTTCTGCAGCGCTGAATCAATCCAGCGCCGGTCGTCCGCGCAGCCGCTTCACGTTCTTGCGAAGCCGTTTCCCTTCCAGCCGCCGTGCCTTCGCCGCGCGCCCCGGCCGGGTCTTCTTGCGCGGCTTCGGCACGTGTCGCGCCTGCCGGATCAGCTCCTCCAGCCGCTCGACCGCATCCCGGCGGTTACCTTCCTGCGTCCGGTGCCGGTGCGCCTCGAGCACGAGTTCGTCGCCGCGCGTGAGCCGCCGGCCCGCGAGCGCGCGCAACCGCGCCTTTCCCGCTTCGTCCAGCAATGAGGTCGACCCCACGCGGAACCTGAGCTCGCACGCGGTCGCGACCTTGTTGACGTTCTGGCCGCCGGGACCCGGGCTGCGGACGAAAGAGAGCGTGTACTCGCCCTCGGCAATCACGCCTAGTCCTGTCCGTCGGCCGACGGCGTAATGGCCGCGCTCGTCTTCGGCGCGAGCATCGAGGCCGATTTCCCGCCCTCGAGGATGCGGATCTCGCGCTGCGCCGGCGGGATGGTGATCCCGTGCTCGCGGAACAGCGCCCAGATGCGGCGGTTGACGTCCGAGCGCACGTTGTTGACGCCCTCGGCCGGGTCGCCGATCCAGAAGCGCAGCTCGATCTCCATGCCGTAGTCGGCGAACTCGAGCAGGCGCGAGACCGCCGGCGGGTCCTTGAGGATGCGCGGGTGTTCGGCGGCCTGCAGCAGCAGGTGAAGGGCGAGTTCCACGTCGTCGTGGTAGGCGATGCGCACGGGAAGGCGCAGCCGGACGCGCGGGTGGCCGTAACTCCAGTTGATGAGCGGGTTCGTGATCACGTTCTGGTTCGGCACCAGCGTCGCGACGCCGTCCCGATCGCGCACGACGACGTGGCGGCCGCGCAGTTCCTCGACCCAGCCGAAACCGGTCGTGCTGGTGCCGGTCGCGCCGGTGAAGCTGATCACGTCGCCGGGCTTGATCGAGCGGTCGACGAGCAGCACGAAGCCGCTCACGAAGTTGGCGGCGATCGCCTGCAGCCCGAAGCCCAGCCCGAGGCCGATCGCGCCCGAGAAGACGGTCAGCGCGGTCAGGTTCACGCCGGCGGACTGCAGGCCGAGCAGCACGCCGAGCGCGATCAGGAACGCGTAGGCGAACTTGCCGATGCCGATGCGGGTCGACGGCGCAAGCTCCTGGACGGCGTTGATGCGACGGTCGATCCAGCGCGCGACCCACACGCTCACCACGACGAAGAAGGTCACCAGCGCGATGGCCTTGAGCACGGACCAGATCGTGATGCGCGTCTTGCCCTGCGTGAGGCCGACCGAATCGAGCAGGGCGATGACCGGTTCGAGCAGGCCGAGCACCTCGGCGGCGATCAGGCCCCAGACGAGAAGCGTGACGCGCAGCTCCCAGGCCTTGATCTTGCGGCTCTTGCCGAGCGAGAGGCGCAGCAGGAAGACCGCCATCCGGATGAAGGCGAGCAGGGCCAGGAGCGTCGCCACCGTCTCGTACCAGGGCCGGTGCTTGCCGCCCGCGGCGAACAGGGCGAGGCCGATGACCACGAGGCCCGCCAGGTACGGGGCGACGACGGCGAAGGCGTCGGCGAGCACGCCGCCGGCGTGGCCGTTGGTGCGCGCGAGGTACCAGCGCCGGCCCCAGAGGACGCCCGCGGCCACGAGGACGACGGTCGCGGCGGTCACCGGAAACTGCGGGTTGACCGCGAAGTCGCGGACACCCTCCAGGAGCGCCTGCAGACGCTCGATCATGCGTTCAGGTCCGGGATAAGTTCGCTCTCGAGGCGCAGGATCTGGTCCTTCAGCATGAGCTTGCGCTTCTTGAGGCGCCGCAGCTGCAGCTCGTCGACGTAGATGTCGAGCGAGAGGCGGCAGATCACGTCATCGAGGTCGCGGTGCTCGATGCGCAGCTCGCGCAGGCGCTGCATGCGCGCGAACAGTTCCGTGTTGACCTTTTCTTCGTCCGTCATGCCGGCTGGAAATCGGACCAGATTGGCCGGATGGAGTCCGGAAGCTTAGCCAATCGACCCGGCGGATTCCACGGAACCGCGGGATCGTGGAAATCCGAGCCGACCGAGCCCTCGAGCCGGCAGCGTACCGCGAGCGAGATCGCCTGTTCGCGGTCGCGCACGCCTCCGCCGCCGGTCACGACCTCGACGCCGCGCCCGCCGGCCGCGGCGAACTCCGCGCACATCTCGCGCCGCGCGCCGGCCGAAAGCGCGTAGCGCATCGGGTGCGCGATCGCGGCCTTGCCGCCCGCCGCGACCACCCAGCCGGTCGCCTCCGAGAGGTCGGGCCAGTCGCCCGCGACGTGACCCGGCCGGCCGCGGCCGAGCCAGCGCGCGAACGCCTGGGCGAGGTCCGTGGCTGCGCCCGCGGCGACCAGCGCGCGGGCGAAATGGGTCCGCGTCGGCAGGCTGCCGGCCGCGCGGATCGCGGCGAGCGCCTCGGTGCCCGGCGCACCCGCCGCATCCAGCCGGCCGGCGATGCCAAGGGCGCGCGCCTCGCGCGCCGCCTGCTGCCGCTCGAGACCGCGCGTGAGCGTCGGATTCGCAGGGTCGAGCGCGAGACCCAGCACGTGGATGGTCCGGCCGCGCCAGGAGGCGGAGAGCTCGACGCCCGGGACGAAGGCGACCCCGCGTTCGCGGGCCGCTTCCGCAGCGGCCGCGACGCCGGCAACCGTGTCGTGATCGGTGAGGGCCATGAGCCCGACGCCGCAGGCCGCGACGTGGGCGACCAGCGCGGCCGGGCCGAGGGTGCCGTCGGAAGCCGTCGAGTGCAGGTGCAGGTCGACCGGGGAAGGGGCGTTCATACGGCGCGCGGGCCGAGTCCCACGGTGTCCACGCGATCTCCGGTCAGGACGACGAACCCACGCTGGCGCGCGTAGCCGTCGGCGGTGTAGTCGAAGACGTAGGTGCGGTGCCAGGCGAGCGGGGCGTCATCGCCGCGCACGAGCCGGATGCGGTGGATCGCGACCGTGCCGTCCAGCATCTGCACGCTGGCGCCGGCGCAGGTCTCCTGCGCGACCCGGTTGGCGAGCTCGCGCGCGGCCAGGCTCGAGTGCCAGAAGAATCCCAGCAGGGCGAGCGCGGCGACCGAGAGCAGCAGCCCCCAGGTCATCGCAGCAGCGCGAGCCAGTCCGTGTCGGCGTCGGCGTAGCCCACGAAGTTCGGGTTCAGGGTGTCCTCGCGGTTGTAGGCGAGCGGCTCCCCGTCGAGCTTCAGCACGTGGCCGCCGGCCTGTTCGAGCACGCACTGGCCGGCCGCCGTGTCCCATTCGCAGGTCGGCCCCATGCGCGGGTAGACGTCGGCGAGCCCTTCGGCCACGAGGCAGAGCTTCAGGGAGCTGCCGACTTCCACCAGCTCGTGCGGCCCGACGCGCGCCAGGAAGGCATCGAGAGAGCTGCCGCGATGCGATCGGCTGCCGACGACCCGCAGCGGGCCCGGGCCGCGCTTCGCCACGCGGATCGGCTTGCCGGTCGCCTCGCGGTCCGAGCGGAAGGCGCCGACGCCCTCGCAGGCGTAGTAGGTCCGCTCGAGCACGGGCGCGTGCACGATGCCGAGCACCGGCCGATGGTTGTCGACCAGCGCGATGTTGACGGTGAACTCGCCGTTCCGCTGCACGAACTCCTTGGTGCCGTCGAGCGGGTCGACGACCCAGAGGCGGTCCCAGTGGCGGCGCGTGGCCCAGGCGACCTGGCCCGACTCCTCGGAGAGCACCGGGATTTCCGGCGCGATGCGCTTGAGTCCCGCGAGTATCAGCTTCTCGGAGCGCAGGTCCGCCTCGGTGAGCGGCGAGGAGTCCGCCTTCTCCTGCACGCTGAACGAGGACGCGTAGACCTCGAGGATGGCGCGACCGGCTTCGCGCGCGAGCGCGGTCACTTCGAGCAGGAGTCGTTTCGGATCGTAGGTCATGTCGGCTCCGGAGAACGGCGCGTTATATCATAGGCGCATGCAGGGAAGCGCCGATTTGCCCGACTGGTCCGCGATCGACACCGTGCTGCTCGACATGGACGGCACGCTGCTCGACCTGGGCTATGACAAGCGCTTCTGGGAGGAGCACCTGCCCCGGCGTTTCGCGGAGAGTCGCGGCGTCGCGGTCGAGGAGGCGCACCGGCTGATGCGGCCGATCTTCGATTCGACGGCGGGCACGCTCGACTGGTACTGCATCGACTACTGGAGCCGGGCGCTCTCGCTCGACATCGCTTCGCTCAAGCGCGCGACGCGGCACGAGATCGACTGGCTGCCCGCGGCGCGGGCGTTCCTGGACCGGGTCCGCGCATCGGGGCGACGGCTGGCCCTCGTCACCAACGCCCATCCGCGGATCCTGGAGATCAAGGATGCGCAGCTCGGCCTGGGGCGGCGCTTCGACGCGGTCTATTCGTCGCACGATTTCGGCGCGCCGAAGGAGAGCGCGGCATTCTGGCCGAAATTCGCCGCGCGCGAACCCTTCGACCCGGCACGCACGCTGTTCGCCGACGACAACGCATCGGTGCTCGACGCCGCGCGCCGGCACGGCATCCGCTGGGTGTATGCCGTGCGCCGTCCCGTGCACCGCGCGCCGGCGCGTGCGGTGAACGGCTTCGCCGGCGTGGAATCGGTGCTGGAACTGGCGAACGGGCTCGGCTAGCGCCGCCGGCGCCGGCGGCCGCCGCCTCCACCTCCGCCCGCGGGGCGGCCCTGCTGGCGCTGCAATTCCCGCGGCGACGGCCCGTCGCCTTCCTCGTCGCCGAAGGAACGCGGAGCGTAATGCGCGGGCTTCAGTTCCCCGAGTTCCGCCGGGTCGTAGCTGCCGACCGGGATGCGATGGCCGATGAAGGCTTCGATGTCCGGCAGCGATTCGACGTACTGCTCGCAGCCGAAGCTGACCGCGTCCCCGGCGGCGCCCGCCCGCGCCGTGCGCCCGATCCGGTGCACGTAGTCCTCGGGATCCTGCGGCAGGTCGTAGTTGAACACGTGGCTGACGTCGGGAATGTGCAGCCCGCGGGCCGCGACGTCGGTCGCGACCAGCGCCGCGAGCTTGCCGTCGTGGAACTCGCGCAGCATGCGCATGCGCTTGCGCTGCGGCACGTCGCCCGACATGGCCGCGGCGAGGATGCCGTTGGCGCGCAGCAGGCGCTCGAGCCGCTCGGCGAGGCGCTTGGTGTTCACGAACACGAGCGTGCGCGTGGCGGCGTCCTTGCGCAGCAGGTGGATGAGCAGCGCCGCCTTCTCCTCCATCGCCGGGTAGTAGATGACCTGGCGCACGCGCTCGGCGGTGATGCGCTCGGGCTCGATGCGGATGAGCTCCGGTTCGTTCATGTGCTCGTAGGCGAGCT
>ERZ1066138.111-NODE-111-length-26929-cov-8.473580_pt1 | contig 26929 bp, 20 predicted proteins | sample MGYA00382785_ERZ1066138 | MGnify/ENA primary metagenome ERZ1066138 (study PRJEB33369, sample SAMEA5778368) | biofilm metagenome | biome: Industrial cooling water; feature: Water cooling tower basin; material: Biofilm | place: United Arab Emirates | collected... | reverse complement strand
TCCGGTGGTGTGGGAGCCCTGGCCGGCGCAATCCGGTCAGGGCGACCCGATCCAGCGAGCGCCAAGCCCCACTCACCCCTCACCACTTACCACTCACCACTTACCACTTACTACTTACTACGCACCCCTCACCCAACCAAAGCCACCCACCGCAGTCCACTACCCGCCCCGAAGCTGCCGCGCCAGGGCGAGGAACTCTTCCACGCTGAGTTGCTCTGGGCGGCGCTGGGGGTCGATGTGGCAGGCGTGGATTGCGTCCAACTCGAGCACGCCCTTGAGGGTGTTCGACAAGGTCTTGCGGCGCTGGTTGAAGGCGGCGCGCAGGATGCGGTCCAGATCGGGTGCGAGGGCCTCGACGGCGGCGTCGTGACGCGGCTGCAGACGCACGATGGCGGAGTCGACTTGCGGCACCGGCCAGAAGCTGCCCGGGGCCACGCGGAACAGTGAGCTCACCGTGCAGCGCGCCTGCAGTGCCACGCTGAGTCGGCCGAAGGCTTTGCTGCCCGGCTCGGCGGCCATCCGTTCGACCACTTCCTTCTGCAGCATGAAGTGCATGTCCTGGATGACCGCGCTGTGTTCCAGCAGGTGGAACAAGACCGGCGTGGAGATGTTGTAGGGCAGGTTGCCGATCACGCGCAGCCGGCGGCCTGCTGCCAGCGCGCTGAAGTCCACCGTGAGCACATCGGCCTCGATCACTTCCAGCGCGGCGCCACGCGAGGCGGCCTCGGCGCGCAGGCGCGGCACCAGGTCTCGGTCGATCTCGATGACGGTCAGCGCGTGGCAGCGTTGCAGCACCGGCCAGGTCAGGGCGCCCTGGCCGGGGCCGATTTCGACCAGGGTTTCGCCCGGCTTGGGGTTGATCGCGGCGACGATGCGTTCGATCACGCGTTCGTCGCGCAGGAAGTTCTGGCCAAAGCGCTTGCGGGCGCGATGTTCGCTCATGACGGGCTCCGCTGGCGCGCGCCGAGGATGCGCAAGGCCTCCTGGATGGCGGCGCGCATCGAGCCGGCATCGGCCTTGCCGCTGCCGGCCAGATCCAGCGCCGTGCCGTGATCGACCGAGGTGCGCACGATCGGCAGGCCCAGGCTGACATTCACCGCCTGGCCGAAGCCGGCGTACTTGAGCGTGGGCAGGCCCTGATCGTGATACATGGCGAGCACCGCGTCGAAATGCTGCAGGCGATGCGCCGCGAAGGCGGTATCGGCGGGCCAGGGTCCGCTGAGCGCCATGCCCTGATCGCGCAAACGGGCGAGCGTCGGCTCAATGATCTCGATCTCCTCGCGCCCGAGGTGGCCCGCTTCGCCCGCATGCGGGTTCAGGCCCAGCACTGCGATGCGCGGCTGCGCCAGGCCGTAATCACGACGCAATCCGGCGTGCAGGATGCTCAGGGTGGCGGCCAGCGATTCGGGCTGGATGGCATCGGCGACGGCGCGCAAGGGCAGGTGCGTGGTGGCCAGTGCCACTCGCAATTCGCCAGCGACCAGCATCATCACCACGCCGCGCGATCCACACAGTGACTGAAAGAACTCGGTGTGGCCGCTGAACGGCGCGTCGGGCAGGTCCAGCGCGCTCTTTTGCACCGGCGCGGTGACGATGGCATCGAAGGCTTGGCGCATGGTGCCGGTGGCGGCGTCGCGCAGGATGGCGAGCGTGGTTTCGCGATGTGCCGCGCTCAGCTGGCCGAAGCGCGGACGCTGTGGATAGTGATAAGGCTGCACCGCCAGTGCCGTGGCGGGCAGCGGCTCGCGCTGCTGGCCGTCATCCGGATGCAGGCTCAAGGGCAAGCCCAGTAGCTGGGCGGCGTCGAGCAGTGAGCGTGGATCGGCCAGCGCGATCAGGCGCGCCGGCCATGACTGCTGGGCGATCTGCACCAGCAGTTCCGGGCCGATGCCCGCCGGCTCGCCCGCAGTCAACGCGAGACGCGGCGTCATCCCGGCAGGCGGTCAGGAGCTGGCGGGGGCGTCGTTACCGATGCGGTACTCGACGTAGGACTCGCCCTTCAGCTGGCGCAGGAAGTTCTCGTAGGCCTCTTCGCCCTTGCGCTGGCGCAGGCCGTCGCGCACTTGGTTGCGCACGAACAGCTCGGTGCGGTCCTGCTCGCGCTTGCCCTGGCGTTGCACGATCACCCAGCCCTGACTGTCGCGGAAGGGATCGCTGATGCCGTCGTCTTCCAGTTGCGAAATGCGCTCGGCGTACTCGGGGCTGGTTGCTTCCAGCTGGAACCAGCCCAGCTCGCCGCCCAGTGGCGCGGTGTTGTCGTCTTCCGACAGCTCGCGCGCCAGCTTGGCGAAGTCTTCGCCGTTCTTCAGCCGGCGGTGGATGTTCTCGGCCGCCGCACGCGCATCAGCTTCGCCAACCAGCTCGGTGACCTTGACCACGATGCGGCGGGCCTTGTACTCGGTGATCACGATCTGGCTGGACTCACGGCGATCGGTGACCTTGATCAGGTGATAGCCGGAGGCCGTGCGCAGCGCTTGCGGCGTCATCTGGCCGACTTGCAGATCCGAGATCACGTCGACGAAGGCGGGCGGGATCTGATCCCAGCGACGCCAGCCCAGATCACCGCCGTCCAGCGCCTGCGGCGAGTCCGAATAGCGGATCGCGGCGGCGGAGAAGTCCATCTGGCCTTCGTCGATCAGTTTCTTGACGCCGTCGATCTTGGTCTGCGCGCGGCTGATCTGTTCGGCATCGGCGCCATCCGGGATCGCCACCAGGATGTGCGAGAGCTTGACCTCACCCTTGCGGATCGCACCGCTGGCCAGGGCCAGATCGACTTCGGACTCGCTGACATCCGAGCGGCTTTCCACCACCCGCTGACGCAGGCGCTGCACCAGCAGCTCGTCGCGCATGGTTTCGCGGAACTCGGCCACGCTGTAGCCATCGCGCTGCAACTGCTCCTGTAGCTGGGGCAGGGTGAGATTGTTGTTGCGGGCGATGCCGGTAATGGCTTCATCGACCTCGGTGTCGGTGACCTTGATGCCGGTGTCCTTGGCACGCTGCACCTGCAGCTTGATCATGGTCAGGCGCTCCAGCACCTGGCGCTCCAGCACGTTCTGCGGCGGCAGCTGCTGCTCGCGGCCCTGATACTGGCGCAGGATTCCGGCGATGGCGCCGTCCAGCTCACTGCGCAGGATCACTTCTTCCTCGACGATGGCGACGATGCCATCCAAGGCTTGCCTCGGTGCCTGTGCCAGGACACTGCCGGCATTCGCGAGCAGACCGAAAAAAGCCATGCAAAACAGCATCTTACGCAACATTCTAGAAGTCTCCGGACGCGCTATAACCTAAGATAGCACGGCGCAGGAAATCGCCCGTGTCACGGCCCAGCGAACCCAATCCTGTTAATTCAACTTCGATGAACACCGCGGTGCGCCGTTCATCGCTGAAGCCACGTAGGTAATTGCGACCCACCAGGCGCACGCGATAGCAGCAGCTCAGGTACTCAAGGCCGGCCAGCGCTTCCAGGGTGGTGTTGTCCAGGTACGAGTAGTTCCAGCGCGCCACTGCGCGCCAGCGCTCGTGCAGCGGCCACAACACGGAGACATCGGCCTGCTCGATGCGTCCCGGACGGTAACGCCAGCCCAGGTTGAACACGCCGTTGTCGCCGAAGCGGCGTTGCAGCCGTGCCGAGCCAAAGTCGCTGCGCTCGAGTTCCGGGTCGTAGCGATAGGCGCCGATCAGGCTCCACTCGTCAGAGATGCGCGTGCGCACTTCGGCCACGTAGGCGGAGCGCTGGCGCTCGGGCGGCGGCAGGAACAAACCGTCGCTGCCCACGCCGAACTCGCCGGGGACGAACACGCGCGGCTCGTCGAAATAGCGGATCTGGCCCAGGCTCAGCGCGGCGCGTTCGCGGCCCAGCGCATCGTCGAACCAGCGCGAGGTGAAGGCCAGCGTCAGCTGATTGGCATCGCCCTGGCGATCGGCGCCGGCGTAGCGGTTGTCGCGAAACAGCTGCTGGAAGCTGAAGTCATAGGGCGCGGTGTCGAAGACCGGCAAGTCCGACTGTTCGCGGTGCGGCACGCGCAGGTAGTAGAGCCGCGGTTCCAGGGTCTGTCGCCAGTCGGCATTGCCGAAGACCTGATCGCGCTCGAAGCGCAGGCCGCTGTCCAGACTGAGGATGGGCACCGAGCGATCCGGATCGCGGCTGCCGAGCGAATTGACCGGCGCGTCCAGATCGTACTGCGTGTAGCGCCACGCGGCCTGGCCGCGCACAAAGCCGTAGCTCTGTTCCAGGGCGAAGCCAGCATAAGGCTTGAGGTCGAAGCGCCGGCCCTCGATGCGCTCATTGCGCAGGCAGGGGCCTTCACTCTCCAGCAGGCAGTTCTCGTCGGCGGCGAAGCGCACCCATTCGGTGTCGACGCCGGCGTACCAGGATTCCTGCCGCCAGCGCCCCTGGAACACGGCACGCGGCAAGCGCTGGTAGGGCTCGGTCTGCAAGGACTCGGGGACGTCGGGCAGCACCAGCTCGTAGCGGTCGGCGCTCAGGCTGGCATTCCAGCCGGCACCGGCGGTGTAGACGCCGAGGGTGCTGGGCAGCACCGAGGTGCTGCTGGCATTGAGCGAGTCGCCCAGATCGACGAAGTAACGGTCATCGGAGATCTTGTTGACGTCGGCGAGCAGGCTGAAGGCGCCGAGCTGGCCCTGGTGCTGAAAGCGATAGCGCTCGCGATCGCTGCCGTAGAGATCGTCGTCCGGCAGCCATTCCACATCCAGCAGGCCCTGGCCGGCTGCCGACAGATAGCGGAACTCGCCGCCGAGCTGGCCGCCGCGATCACCGATCCAGCGCGGGCGCAAGGTGGCGTCGTAGTTCGGCGCGAGGTTGAGGTAGTAGGGCAGGGTCAGATCCAGTCCTTCGCTGCCAAAGCCGATGTTGGGGGCGAGAAAGCCGCTCTTGCGGCGGTCGTCGATCGGAAAGCTCGCGTAGGGCGCGTACACGATCGGCACTTGGCCCAGCCGCAGCTGAAAGCCCCGTGCCGTCGCCGTGCCGGCCGCGTGATCGATGTCCAGGGAGCGCGCACGGATCTCCCAGCTGGCCTCGCTGTCCGGGCAGGTGGTGTAGCTGACGTTCTCCAGCCGGGTCTGGGCGCCGCCCTCGGTGCTGACCAGGCTGGCGCGGCCCTGGCCACGTCGCGCCTTGAGGGCGTAGCGCACGTCTTTCAGCGTGGTGGCGTCCTGCTCCAGATCCGCATTGGCCTCACGGGCGTAGAAGGCGGTGGCGCCATCGTCGTAGCGCACCACACCCGTTGCGCTGGCGATGCCACTGTCTTGCGCGTAGTCGATGCGATCGGCGCTCAGTCGCTGGTCGGCGCGCTCGACGCTCGCGCCGCCGATCAGGCTCAGTTGCTTGCCATCCTGACCTTCGAGTCGCTGCGCATCCAGCTGGGTTTCGGCTTTTGCACGTGTCGCCGGATCAACGGGCGCGGACTGCGTGGTCTGCGGCATGCCCTGGCAGCGCCAGCCCTGTTCGCCTTCCGCGCTGCAGGACCAGGGATCGGCGGGGCACAGGGTGCTGGCCACGGCTTGGGCCAAGGGAGTCAGGGCAAGGAGGGCGAGCGGCCAGCGCTTGGGCATGCGGAAGACACCGTGGTGATCTGGCGTGAAGTCTGCCCGAAGCGCATGGCAAATGGGTTGGCAGATGGCCCTGGCGCGCTGCGGGGCGCTGCCAGCGCGGTCCCCGCCGTCCACGCACGAACCCAAAAATCGCCGGCGGACGCTCGATCGCGAAGAATTTCAGGCTGGGGGTGCGAGACCTGGCGCCTTCGGTACTCTATGTGCAGAGACAAATCGAGCGAGGGGGACGGAGGACATGGCGACATCGGTCTTGATCGTGGATGACCATGCGCTGGTGCGAGCGGGTCTGCGGGGCATTCTGGCGACAGCGCCGGATCTCGTGGTGGTAGGCGAAGCCGACAACGGCGAGGCCGCGCTCAAGCTGGTCAAGCAGTTGCGCCCGGCGGTGATGTTGCTCGACATCAACCTGAGCGGCATGAGTGGCATCGAGGTGACGCAACGCCTGCAGCGCGCGCATTCGCCGACCCGCATCATCATCGTCACCATGCACGCCGAGGGGCCGCTGCCGCGCAAGATGCTCGGCATGGGAGCCAAGGCCTATCTGAGCAAGGGCTGCCCGGCCGAGGAGTTGCTCACCGCCATCCGTCGCGTGGCCGAGGGACTGCACTACATCGGCGCCGACATCGCACAACAGCTGGCGCTGGCCAGCTTCAAGGCTGACGAGAGCTCGCAACTCGACAGTGCCTCGCCGCGTGAACTGGAGGTCGGCATCGGCATCGCTCGCGGCGAGCGGTCCAATGTCATTGCCAAGCGGCTGGCGGTGTCCGACAAGACCGTGCACACGCACAAGAACCGCTTGATGAAGAAACTCGGCATCCAGAGCGATGCCGAGCTGACCCGGATCCTGATGCGCCACGGCTTGCTGGATCGCTGAGCGTCTCAGCGTGCTGCCGCCTGGCTGGCCAGCCATTGGCGGTACTGCGCCAGCGAGTGCCGCTGCGGGGGATTGAGTTCGTTGTGCGTCGCCTCGGTCAGACCGTGAATGAAGCTGCGCAGCAGCCACGCGGATTCCTGCTGGCGACCGGCCTCGCGATAGCAGCGTGACAGGTACCAGGCCACCATCGCGTTGTTGCGCTGGCTGTAGTTGAGCGGCTTGGCCGTCTGTTCCAGCAGCTGCGCTTCCAGTAGTGGGATGGCTTCTTCGCAGTGCCCGGTGACCACCAGGGCGCGACCCAGGCTGCCCTCGGCCACGCGCACCTCGGGATGGTTCTTGCCCATCAGTCGGCTGCGCTGCCGCACCGTGGTCAGGGCCAGCGAGAGCGCCTCGGCCGCTTCCCCGTTGATGATCTCGTACTCGACCAGATTGCCGCTGGCGGTGTAGACGTCCAGCGCATCGGGACCGAGGCTGCGCAGGCGTCGCTCGTAAACCTCGCGGGTCACCACCGTTGCCTCTTCGACACGATCGGCCATCGACAGATGCGCGGCATGGTTCAGCATCGCGCGCAGCGTCAGCGGGTGGTTGTTGCCCTGCACGGCGCGGCGTCGTGCCAGGATCGATTCCATCATCGCCTGCGCTTCGCTGCGGCGCTGCTGCTGGCCCAGGGCCACGGCCACGAAATTGAGGCTGGTCAGGGTGTCGGGATGGGAGCCGCCCTGGCGCTCGCGGCGGATCGCCACAGCGCGCTCCGCCAGTACCTCCGCTTCCTCGCCCTGGCCACCCAGTGCCAGCAGGCTGCTGGTCAGCGCATCCAGGGCTTCGGCCACCGCCAGGCTGTCTGCGCCTTCCTGGGCTTCGGCCTGCGCCAGACCCTGTTGCAGCAGGGGCACTGCGTCCTCCGGCCGGCCGGCGCGGGTGATCATCTGCGCGATGTGCATGCGGATGGCGCGCAATTGCGGATCCTGCGCGCTCATCTCGGCCTCGAAGGCCTGCAGCAGCGCCGGCAGCGCGGCGGCGACCTCCAGCAAACGCCCGCCGTGGGTGGCGGCGACGCTGTCCCGCATCAGCCGCGCCCGCAGGTGCAGGATTCTTCCCTCGCGATCACTGGCCGGCGTGGCGAGGATGCTTTCCAGCTCCGTGTCCATGCGTGCGCGCTGGCCCAAATCACGCAGGATCTCGGCGCGCAGCCAGCGTTGTGCCGGCGTCGCCTGCTCGCCCAGCACACGGTCGATCAGCGCCAGCGCCTTGTCATGGGCTCCGATGCGGCGATATGCGCGCGCCACGCTGAGCAGCAGTTCCTTGCGCGCCGTTACCCCCGGTGCATACTCCTGCTCGATGGCCTGCACGGCCCGCACGAGCATCTGCTCGTCCAGCATGCGGCGCGCCGCTTCGGTGGCATCGGCCTCGTTCAAGGCCTGGCGAAATTCGAGCAGACGCGGTTCGGCATCGGCGCTGTCGGCCAGGGCTTCGGCGTACTGCTGTTCCAGGCTCTGGCGAAAGCCCAGGCCCAGCGCGCCCGGCTCCAGGCTCTCCAGCTGCAGTTGCTGGAAACGCGTCAGGCGCTCCAGCTCCGCCTCGCGGGCGGTGGCGCGATCGCGCTCGGCGCGCGCCTCCAGCAGGCCATAAGTCGCCAGCGACAGCCCGGTCAGCAAGGCGAGCAACACGCTTGCACCCAAGGCGACCACCAGCCGATGCCGGCGCACACCCCAGCGCAAGCGGCGCCACGCCGAGTTCGGCAAGGCGCGCACCGGACGATGGTCGAGAAAGCGGCTCAGATCCTCGGCCAGTTCGGCCGCGCTGTCATAGCGCGCCGCCGGATCGAGCTTGAGGGCCTTGCTCACCACCGCATCGAGTTCGGCATTGACGGGCTGGCGCAGCAGGCTGCGTAGCGGCGCCTTGTCGGCTGCGGCGAGGCGCTTCGACGGCAACATCGGCACGTGCTCGAAGGCCACCCGCAGCACGCCGGGATCGCTGATGTCGAAGGCGGCCGGATCTTGCGGCAGCTCATCGGTCAGCAGCTCGTACAACATCACCCCCAGCGCATACACATCGCTGCGCGGATCCACCTCCGGCACCTGCTCGCCCACGGTCACACCGGCTTGCTCGGGGCTCATGTAGCCCGGCGTGCCGGCATGCTGGGCGCGCTGCGCACTCAGGCCTATCGCCGAGGCAGCCAGCCCGAAGTCGATGATCTTGGGCACCGCCAGCGCATCCACTTCACCCACCAGCACATTGGCCGGCTTCAGATCGAGGTGCAGCACGCCGCGCTGATGGGCGTGATGCACGCCGCGGCACACCGCCAGCAGCAGGCGCAAGCGGGCGCGAAGATCCAGCGCGCGCTCGCGACAGTGATCGTCCAGCGCGCGCCCGGAGACGAACTCCATCGCCAGATAGGGATAGCCATCTTCGGTGGTACCCGCCTCGAAGATCTGCGCGATCGCCGGGTGACTCATCCGCGCCAGCGCCTGCCTTTCGATCTCGAAGCGCGCCAGTGCCGGCCCGCCGCCCAGCCGCTCGTGCATGAACTTGAGGGCCACCTCGCGCTGCACTGGATGCAGTTGCTCGGCCTGATAGACATGGCCCATGCCGCCGCTGCCGAGCAAGCGCTGCAACCGAAATGCGCCGACCTGGGCACCATTGTCGAAACGCGGCGCGCCACCCAGTTCCTGCGTGCCCGGCGAACGCGGCGACTGCGGCTTGCGCAAGCCGGGAGAGGGCTGCGTGTCGGCGGTGCTGGCGACGGGGTTCACGGCGTTGCCCGGCTATTCCTGCTTGCTGTCATCGGCGGGCTTCTCGCTGCCTGCCGGCGTGCCCAGGATCTGGTTGATCTCGATGAAGAATCCATCGGGGTCGAACACGGCGCTGAACATCACCGGGATCACGCCCACGCCGCCGGGCCCCGGATACTCGATGCGCGTGGGCTCGGTGTGCACGGTCACGCCGGGGACGGCCTTGATGGTGGCGAAGCGGGTGTCCAGATCCTTGGCATTGATCACCACGATGGAATCACCGGCCATCGGCCGCTTGTTCTCGGCTGGCGGCGGGTTGGGATCGTTGAGGCGCTGCATCAATCCCAGCGCGCCGATAAAGCTGTCGTTGGCGCGCAGCAGCACCAGTCGGGTGGTCGGCGGCGTGGGATTGCCTTGCTCATCCTTGCCCGCGCCCAGGCGCTCGTCGTAGACCACCTTCAGCCCCAGCGCATCGCGATACAGCGGCAGCGAGCGGTCGATGTCGCGCACGATCAAGGTGGTGCGGCGCACGTCCACCGGAATGCGTTCGGACTCCGGCACGGGTTCGGCCGGCAACGGACTGGCGGCACTGCAAAGGGCAAGCGCCAGCAGCGCGGCGCAGGCAGGCTTGGCGAGAGCATGGGTCTGGGACATCGAGCGACTCCTCGCGTCAGGTTATGGGGCCCGTTCGAGTTCGATCAGGATCTCACCATGGGCGGTATGCGGGAACATGTCGAACAAGCGGGCGCGACGTGGGCGCCATGTTGGCAGACACTGAAGATCGCGCGCCAGCGACTCGACATTGCAGCTGGAGTACAAAAGCCGCGCGGCGGGACTGCGATCGAGCTTCGCGCACAGGGCAGCACCCAGGCCACGGCGCGGCGGATTGACCACGATCAGCGACCAGTCGGCGGCGACCTCGGCATCGAGCCCAGTGGCATCCAGGGCGGCAAAACGTGCCTGCGCCAAGCCCATCTGCTGTGCCGCCTGTTGCGCGCCGGTGATGGCCGCAGCGCTGATGTCCACGCCCAGCACCGTCGTGCCGGGCTGCGCCAGATGCAGGGCGAAGGCGCCCACGCCGCAGTAGAGATCCAGCACGCGCTCAGGGCAGGCAGCGCCGCTCCACTCGCGCGCCTGGCGATACAGCGCCGCCAGGACCACGCGGTTGGTTTGCCAGAAGGCGCCCGGCGGCAGTTGCAGCGGCAGTCCGTTCACCAGCATCGGCAGCGCCGGAGCGAGGCCCAGATCGATCTCCTCCGGCCCTTCCAGCACGGCCTGATGGATCGGCTGCAGATTGAGCGTGGCCACCGTCAGCTGCGGCAAGGCTGTGCACAGCGCCGGCAGATGCTTGCGAATGCGGTCCAGCGGCTCGCGCGAGCGGCACACCAGACGCAGCATCAGGGCGCCATCGTCCGCCGCGGTGAGCAGCACGTACTTGAGCTCGCCGCTGCGCGCGCTCACCGAGTAAGGCTGAATGCGCGCCAGGCGGATGAACTCGATCAGGGCCGGAAAAGCCTCGCGGATCGCGGGCGGGTACAGCGGACAGCGGGTGAGATCGAGTACTGCCTGATCGCCATCGAGTATGCCGAGCAAGGGCGCATCCAGCGTTCCGCCCACCACCATCTTGGCCTTGTTGCGGAACTCGCTGAGCGGGCTGGGGCAGGGCGGCAGCCAGGCTGTCGCGGGCAGTGTCGGCAGCGCAGCGGCGGCGGCGACCTGCTTGCGCGCCAGCTGCTCGGCGTAGGCCATGTCGATCCAAGTGCAGGAACGGCAACGCCCCGCCGCGTATTCGGCACAGGCCAAATGCGTGGGCGCACTCATGCCTGGCTGCTCCGCAAGGCAGTCACCGCAGCGCGTGCGGCGCGCAAGCCGCTGGCGAAGCAGGCTTGCAGCAGGTAGCCGCCGGTGGGTGCTTCCCAATCCAGCATCTCGCCGGCGCAGTAGATGCCCGGGTAATCGCGCAGCATCTGGCTGGCGTCCAGCGCCTCCAGCCGCACGCCGCCGGCGCTGCTGATCGCATCTTCGATGGGGCGCAGGCCATGCACCGTGAGCGGCAGAAACTTGATGCGCTCGGCCAGCACGGCCGGATCGCCGCGCTCCTCCGGCGTGGTCAGCTCGTACACCAGGGCCAGCTTGGCCTCGCGCAGTCCCGCCGCGCGGCCCAGGCGCTGGCTCAAGCTGCGCGCGGTGCCGGCTTGCCGGAGATGCTGGGCGATCGCGGCCGCATCGCGGTCCGGCGCCAGGTCCAGCCACAACTGCGCCTGTCCTTGCGCCAGGAACTGCTCGCGCAGGGGCGCGTGCAGGGCGTACACCAGACTGCCTTCGATGCCGTACTCGGTGAGCATCAGCTCGCCCTTGCGCGACAGCAGCGCGCCATCGAGATCGCGGCAATACATGCGGACCGACTTCAACGGCTGCCCGGCCTGGGTCTGCCGCAGATGCGCGGACCAGTGGCACTCGAAACCGCCATTGGCTGGCTTCAGAGGCACGCAGTCGATGCCTAGGGTGGCGAAATCAGCCTGCCACAGCCCGTCGCTGCCCAGCCGTGCCCAACTGGCGCCGCCGAGAGCGAGGATCGCGCTGCGCGCGTCCACGCTGAGCGGACCCTGCTCGGTCTCGAAATCGAAGCGATAGCCGCCCTGTGGCAGCGGACTGAAGCGCCGCCAGCGATGCTTGGTATGGATCTCCAGCCCCTGTGCGCGCAGACGCCGCAGCCAGCTGCGCAGCAAGGGGGCGGCCTTGAGGTCGTGCGGAAACACCCTCCCCGAGCTGCCGACCATGGTCGCGATGCCTAGGCCATGCACGAACTCGCGCAGCGCGGGCGCATCGAAGTCCCGCAGCCACTCGCGCAGCGCCGGCGCGCGCTCGCGATAGCGCCCGACAAAGGACTCGAAGTCCTCCGAATGGGTCAGATTCAGCCCGCCCTTGCCGGCGATCAGGATCTTGCGGCCGAGCGAGGCGCTGGCGTCAAACAGCGTCACGCACCGACCCATGGCCAGCGCGGTGTCCGCAGCCATCAGGCCGGCCGGGCCGCCGCCTATGACGATCAGGTCTTGCACGGGTTGCACCACTCCGCGGCGAGGATTGCGCCGCCGGAATGCCAGTTTTTTCCCACTGCGACAAGCGCAGCGCAGCCTAAGCTCGGTCCGCGTCGCGCATGCCTGGGCATTGCAGGCCTTGTCACTGGCGGCTCGCTATGCTGATCTTGCCGGCCACTTGAGGAGAGGCAGCGGATGCAGGCTCATCGTCACAGCAGTGCTCCGCCACGGCGCGCCGCACTGGTGCTGGGTGCCGGCGGCGCCCGGGGGCTGGCGCACATCGGCGTGATCGAGGTGCTGCGCGAGCGCGGCTTCGAACTGGCGGCGGTGGCGGGTTCCTCGATGGGCGCGCTGGTCGGCGGCATTCTGGCCGCCGGCAAGCTGGAGGAATACACGCGCTGGGCCTGCGCCCTGCAGCGCTCGGATGTGCTGCGCCTGCTCGATTTCGCTTTTGGCCATCCCGGCTTGATCAAGGGCGACCGGGTGATTGCCGCCTTGCGCGCCATGGTGGGCGATCACGCCATCGAGGATCTGGATCTGCCCTTCGTGGCGGTCGCCACCGATCTCGCCAATCAGCGCGAGATCTGGCTCACCCGCGGCAAGCTCTTCGATGCGATCCGCGCCTCGATCGCCATCCCGATGGTGTTCACGCCACATCCCTTGCAAGGTCGGGAGCTGGTCGATGGCGGATTGCTGGCGCCGATCCCGATCGCTGCCACGCGCCTTTTTCCGGCCGAGCTGGTGATCGCCGTGGACGCCAATGCCAGAGTGCCGATGCCGATCCCGCGACGGGGCGCCGTTGCACCAGTGGCTGCGGCGCCCGAGGCCGGCAACTCCGCCCTGCACGCGCGCATCGAGGCCTACATCGAACGCCTGCTCGGCCCGCGCGCCCCCGAGCCCGCGCAAGCCGGCTTGCTCGATCTGATGTCACAGTCGCTGGACACCGTGCACGCGCGCATCAGCCAGATGCAACTGGCGCTCGACCCACCCGACATCCTGATCCGCATCCCGCACGATGCCTGCCGCTTCTACGAGTTCTGGCGCGCTGGCGAAATGATCGAAATCGGCCGCGCCGCCGCACGCAAGGCGCTGGATCGGATGTAGGGCCGACCCTTGTGGTCGCCTGGACAATCCTCGCACCGGCACGCAAGGCGCTCTGGCGCACCGCGTGCCGCGTGCCACAATCTGCACAGAGCCGCATCGGCAGACCACTCCACTTGCGATGAATCAGCCCACTCAATCGCTGGCGACGCAACTCGATCAATCCTTGCCGGTGGAAGGCCGCGATGCCGATGCCTTCCAACCTGGACAGCGCCTCGGTCATTTCGCACTGCGGCGCAAACTGGGGGCGGGTGGCATGGGCGTGGTCTTCCTGGCCGATCAGCTGGAACCCGTGCAACGCCCGGTGGCCTTGAAGCTGATGCGGCGGCAGATTGCCGGTGGTCTGGCGGAGGCCTACTTCACCATTGAATGCCAGGCGCTGGCGCAGATGGACCATCCGGCCATCGCGCGCGTCTACGAGGCGGGCCGGACGCACGATGGCTATCCCTTCCTGGCCATGGAATGGGTGGACGGCGACACTCTCGACAGCTTTCTTGAGCAGCATCCGCTGGCGCGTCCGCAGCGACTGCGGCTGCTGGCACAGCTCGTGCGCGCCGCCCACCATGCGCATCTGCGCCGGGTCGTGCATCGCGATCTCAAGCCCAGCAATGTGCTGGTGAGTCTGGTCGACGGCCAGCCACAGCCCAAGATCATCGACTTCGGCATCGCCATCGGCGTGGATGCGCGCACCCAGGCCAGCATGGGCAGCTCGGATCCGATCGGCACGCGCGTGTTCATGAGTCCGGAGCAACGGCGCGCGCTGGCCATCGATCCGCGCACCGATGTCTACGCACTCGGGATGATTGTGCTGTGCAGCCTCCTGTCCGACAGCGCGGCCGCAGTCTGCAATGCACTGGCAGGCGATCATGAAGCGGCCTTGGCCCGTTTGCGCCGGGGTCTCAAGGATCCGCGTTCGGCACCGTCCGAATGGCGGCTGGGCGAATTGGGTGAGGAGTGCGCCGCGGTGGTCGCCCGCTGTCTGGCGGACTTGCCCGCGCGCTACGAGTCGGCGCTGGCGCTGGCGCAGGATCTGGATCACCTGGCTGCGGATGAGCCGGTGTCGGCCTTGCCTGCCAGTCGCTGGTACAGCTTGCGCAAGCTGTTGCGGCGACAGCGTCTGGCTTTCGCCCTCGGCGGGCTGGCGGCGCTGGCCTTGATCGGTGGTTTCGGCAGCGCGCTGTACGGATTCTGGCAGGCCGATCAGCAGCGCCAGGTCGCGCAGGTCCAGGCTGAGCGCGCCCAGCGCGAGGCACGGCGCAGTGAGCAAGTGGCCGGCTTGTTCGAGTCGGTGTTGAGCGGCATCGATCCGGAGCGCGCGCTGGATCTGGACAAGGCCCTGATGCGCCTGGTGCTGGACGACGCCGCGACCCGCGCCGAGAGCGAACTCAAGGGCGATCCCGAAACCCTGGCGCGCATCCAGTTCACGATCAGCAGCGCCTTCGATTCGATCGGCGAACGCGAGCAGGCCTACGCCTTTGCCAACAAGGCCCATGCACAAGCGGCGCAAACCTATGGCGAGGCTCATGACGAAGTGCTGCGCTACCTGATCCAGCGCGCCAGCATTGGCCTTGAGATCCTGGAGCCCGAAGCTGCGCTGGCCGAGGCCGAGCGGGTGTGGCAGCGCGCGCAAGCCCTGCAGCAGGACGATCGCCGGCGCTACGACGCCGCCACGGTGCTGGCCGTGGCGCAGAGCAACGAAGGCAACGCCAAGGCTGCTCTGGCCACGCTGACGCCGCTGCTGGAGCCGATGCGCCAGCACTTGGCACCGGTCGATCCGGTGCGCCTGGAATTCCTCTTGCGTTACGCCGTCGCCGCCAGCGATCTGGGCCAGTTCGAGCCCGCCCGAGCCGCCTATCAGGAGCGCATTGATGCCCTGGAATCCATCGCCGGGCCGAATGATCCGCGTCTAATTCCGTCACTCAACGGCATGGGCGTGTTGATGCTGCAGCAGGAGCGCTACGCCGATGGCGAACCCTACTTCCGTCGCTGCCTGGTGCTGTGCGAACTGATCTACGGCAAGGACCACGTCTGCGCGCTCACCGCCACCGCCAATCTTGCCGGCAGCCTGCGCCAGCAAGGCAAGCTGACCGAGTCCGGACCGTACTATCAGCGCGCCTTCGACATGACCCGCGAGCGCTACGGCGAGAACCACCCGCGCGCCATCATCACGCGCAGCAATCTCGGCAACTACTGGCTGGACATGGGCGAGGCCGCCAAGGCGCTGGCCCTGCAGAAGCAAGCGCTGGCATCCGCCCAGATCGCCTGGAAGGACGGCCATCCGGTCATGGCCGAGATCTACACCGGCCTCGGCAAGGCTGCCACCGCCACCGGTGACTTCCAGGCCGCGGAAGCCTGGCTGCTGGATGCGCAAGCGCAGAAAGCCAAACTGTTCCCAGCCGGCCACCGCCGCATCCGCCAAGGCGTCGAGGCCTTGATCGCCCTGTATCGCGCCTGGGGCAGGGCAGCCGAAGTGCAGCGTTGGGAAGCCGAGCTGGCCGCCGTCCAAGCTGCTGCCAAGTAGGTCGCCTCATCCGCGCAGCGGCGGAGGCGACATTGCGATCACGCGAAATCGGTACTCACATTCGCGCGCCTGGCGCCATTCGGAAAAACCGTCGCCTCCGTCACTGCGCGGCTTGAGGCGACCTACACCCAATGCCGCGCCCTCAGCCGAGGGCGCGGCATGGGGATATGCGGCTTCAGGCCGCCAGCTGGCGAAGCACGTACGGCAGGATGCCGCCGTGCCGGAAGTACTCGACTTCCTTCGGCGTTTCCAGCAGCACGCGGACCTCGAAGTGCTTGACGCTGCCATCCTCAGCCGTCGCCGTGACCTTGAGGCGCTTGCCGGTGCCATCGCCGATGCCTTCGAAATCGAAGGTCTCGCGGCCGGTCAGGCCGAGGCTCTGGGCGTTCTGGCCGTCGAGGAACTTGCAGGGCAGCACGCCCATGCCGCACAGGTTGGAGCGGTGGATGCGCTCGAAGCTCTCGGCGATCACGATCTTCACGCCCAGCAGCATGGTGCCCTTGGCGGCCCAGTCACGCGAGGAACCGGTGCCGTATTCCTTGCCGGCGATGACCACCAGCGGCGTGCCGGCGGACTGGAACTTCATCGAGGCATCGTAGATGGACATCACTTCGCCGGTGGGGAAGTAGGTGGTGTAGCCGCCTTCGGTGCCCGGCGCCAGCTGGTTTTTCAGACGGATGTTGGCGAAGGTGCCGCGCATCATGATTTCGTGGTTGCCGCGACGCGAACCGTAGGAGTTGAAGTCCGCGTACTGCACGCCGCGCTCGGTCAGGTACTTGCCGGCAGGCGTGGTGGGCTTGAAGTCACCGGCCGGTGAGATGTGGTCGGTGGTGATCGAATCGCCCAGCAGGGCCAGCGCACGCGCGCCCTTGACGTCGCTGATCTGGCGCAGCGCCATGCCCATGCCCACGAAGTAGGGCGGGTTCTGCACGTAGGTGGACTGATTGTCCCAGGCGTAGAGATCGCCCTCCGGCGCCTGCACCGATTGCCAGCGCGCATCACCGCTGAACACATTGGCGTAGCCGGCCTTGAAGCCTTCCGGCGTCACTGCGGCGCGCACCGTCTCGGCGATCTCGTGATTGCTCGGCCAGATGTCCTTGAGGTACACCGGTTGGCCGTCCTTACCCGTGCCCAGCGGCTCGGTGGCCAGATCCACATCGGCACGACCGGCCAAGGCGTAAGCCACCACCAGCGGCGGCGAGGCCAGATAGTTCATGCGCACTTCGGCGTGCACGCGGCCCTCGAAGTTGCGGTTGCCCGACAGCACCGAGGCCACGATCAGATCGCCATCGGCAATGCCCTTGGACACTTCCGGCGGCAGCGGGCCCGAGTTGCCGATGCAGGTGGTGCAGCCGTAGCCGACCACGTGGAAGCCCAGCGCTTCCATGTCATCGAGCAGGCCAGCCTTCTTGAAGTAGTCGGTGGCGACCTGTGATCCCGGCGCCAGCGAGGTCTTCACCCAGGGCTTGGTGCTGAGGCCCTTGGCCACCGCATTGCGCGCCAGCAGGCCGGCGCCCAGCATCACCGAGGGATTGGAGGTATTGGTGCACGAGGTGATCGCCGCGATCACCACCGCGCCGTCGCTCAGTGCGTATTCGCCAGCATCGGACTTCACCGTCGCCTGGCCGGGCGTGCTCGTCTTCGGCTTGGCGGCGCGCGCTTCGGCCATCGGCGCGTGGTTCTTCTGGTACTCGGCCTTCATGTTGCTCAGCAGCACGCGATCCTGCGGGCGCTTGGGGCCGGCCAGGCTGGGCTTCACATCGCCCAGATCCAGGTGCAGCACATCGGTGTACTGCGCATCGGTCTGGCCGGGCTCGCGGTACAGGCCATTGAGCTTGGCGTACTGCTCGACCAGGGCGATCTGCGCCTCGTTGCGGCCGGACAGGCGCAGGTAGTTCAGGGCTTCGGCATCGATCGGGAAGATGCCGCAGGTCGCGCCGTACTCGGGCGCCATGTTGGCGATGGTGGCGCGATCGGCCAGCGGCAGGTCGTTCAGGCCTTCACCGAAGAACTCGACGAACTTCTCCACCACGCCGCGCTTGCGCAGCATCTGCGTCACCGTGAGCACCAGGTCGGTGGCGGTGGCGCCTTCGGGCAGCTTGCCGGTCAGCTTGAAGCCGATGACCTCGGGGATGAGCATGGTCGAGGGCTGGCCGAGCATGGCGGCTTCCGCCTCGATGCCGCCCACGCCCCAGCCGAGCACGCCGATGCCGTTGATCATGGTGGTGTGCGAATCGGTGCCGACCACCGTATCCGGATACGCCCAGGCTTCGGCGCCTTCGGTGGCGAAGACCACGCGCGCCAGGAACTCCAGGTTCACCTGATGCACGATGCCGGTGCGCGGCGGCACCACCTTGAAGTTGTCGAAGGCCGTCTGGCCCCAGCGCAGGAAGGCATAGCGTTCCTTATTGCGCTCGAACTCGATGCGCGCGTTCTCATCGACCGCAGTGGCAGTGCCGAAGCGATCCACCTGCACCGAGTGGTCGATCACCAGTTCGGCCGGGATCAGCGGATTGATCTTCTTCGGGTCGCCGCCCAGCGCCTTCATCGCATCGCGCATCGCGGCCAGGTCGACCACGCAGGGCACGCCGGTGAAATCCTGCATCACCACGCGCGCCGGCATGAAGGGGATTTCCTGGGTCGAAGGCGTCTTCGGATCCCAGTGCAGCAGCGCTTCGATGTGGGCCGGCGTGACGTTGACGCCGTCCTCGAAGCGCAGCAGGTTCTCCAGCAGGATCTTCAACGAGTACGGCAGGCGAGCCAGGTCGTACTTGGGCGCCAGCGCGGTGAGGCGATGGTAGTGGTAGGTCTTGCCGCCCGAGGTAAAGGTGGCGCGCGTGCCGAAGCTGTTGCTCGTTGAGCTCATGAGGGCCTCCGAAGAGCCGCGTGGAAAGAGCCCGCGATTATGCCTCGGCTCGCCATGGCCGTGGCCTGATCGAGCTCACTCCTTGGTCGAATGGGCGCATTCGATGCTGGCGCCGCCCAGGCAGACCTCGCCGTCGTAGAGCACGGCCGATTGTCCCGGCGTCACGGCGCGCTGCGGCTGGTCGAAGTCGAGGCGCAGCGTGCCGTCCGCGTGCACCGTCACGGTGCACGGCTGGTCGGGCTGGCGGTAGCGGATCTTCGCAGCCGCTCGGAACTCGCTGGCCGGCGCGGCGCCGGCGATCCAGTGCATCGGGCCGGTGCTCAGCGCTGGCGCGTACAGGGCCGGATGTTCGCCTTGCACCACCCACAAGGTGTTGGCGGCCTGATCCTTGCGCACCACGAACCAGGGCGCCCCCGAGCCATCACGCTGGCCGCCGATGCCAAGGCCGCCACGCTGGCCGATGGTGTAGAACTGCAGGCCGCGATGCTCACCGCGCAGTCGGCCTTCGAGATCGCGGATCGGTCCGGGCGTGGGCTTGAGATAGCGCGCCACGAAGGGCTCGAAGGCACGCTCGCCGATGAAGCAGATCCCGGTCGAATCGCGTTTGGCATGCGTGCGCAAGCCGGCAGCGGCGGCCAGGCGCCGCACTTCGGACTTGGGCAACTCGCCGATCGGGAATTCCGCCACGCGCAACTGCGCCTGATCGAGGGCGTGCAGGAAGTAGCTCTGGTCCTTGCCGGCGTCGCAGCCCTTGAGCAGCTGCATCAGTCCGTCACGTTCGCGCAGCCGCGCATAGTGGCCGGTGGCGATGCGGCTGGCGCCGAGGTCCTGGGCGTGCTCGACGAAGGTCTTGAACTTGACCTCACGATTGCACAGCACATCCGGATTGGGGGTGCGTCCGCGTGCCAGTTCGGCGAGAAAGTGCTCGAACACGCCGTCCCAGTACTCGGCGGCGAAATTGCGGGTGTGAAAGTCGATTCCGATCTGTGCGGCCACGGCGGCGGCGTCGGCGGCATCCGCTTCAGCCGGGCAGGCGCCGCTGGCGTCCTCTTCCTCCCAGTTCTTCATGAACAGCCCGGCGACGGCGCGCCCCTGCTGCTTGAGCAGCCAGGCCGCGAGCGAGGAATCCACGCCGCCGGACATGCCGACGATGATCTCCGGCCGGCTCACAGCTGTAGCACCAGATCCAGCGGAAAGCGCCGTGGCAGCGCATGGTCGTCCACGCAGCGCACCACCATCGGACTGCGCAGCGGTGTCCTCGCGGCCAGCAACTCGGCGCGACTCAGCCAATGCGCGGCCACGATCTCGCGATCCAGGGCGCGCTCGGGGTGATGGCGCAGCGCGCGGCACTCGAAGGCGAAGCGCAGGTACTCAGCGCGCGGCGAGCGGTACTGGTAGATGCCGAGCAGCGCCACCGGCTCCACTTCCCAGGCGCTCTCCTCCATGGTTTCGCGCACCACCGCTTGCAACAGGCTCTCGCCAGGGTCGAGGTGTCCGGCCGGTTGGTTCAACACGCGCTGGCCATCTGACTCTTCTTCCACAAAGAGAAAGCGACCATGGTGCTCCACCACGGCGGCAACGGTGATGCGGGGCAGGGAGTGGGCGTCGAACATAGGCACAAGGCAGGGCAAAGTCGGCATGATCGCGCGGCGGGCTGCAAGCTGGGAAGAAAGACCTGCGCGCCAGCGCCGCTGCCAGCGTGGCGGACGGATGCTGGATTGCGCGCGCCTCTCTCTATACTTCGCAGCCACACCGCAGAGCCCCGTTGACCCTCAAAATTGCCCATGAGCCAGGAACCTGCCAAGCACGGCCAAGACGACATGGATCTGATGGTCCAGGAGTCGCGGCCTGAGTTGAAGAAGCCGCCCATGTTCCGTGTGGTCTTGCTGAATGACGACTACACGCCCATGGAGTTCGTGGTCATCGTGTTGGAATCTTTCTTCGCGATGTCCAGGGAAATGGCCACGCGGGTGATGTTGCATGTGCATACGCAGGGCAAAGGCGTCTGTGGCGTGTTCACGCGAGAGGTTGCGGAAACCAAGGTGGCGCAGGTGAATGCCTTCTCCAGGGCACACCAGCATCCCTTGATGTGTGCGATGGAAGAGGCTTGAAATCGAGGCGCGCGAGGCCATCTCGCGGACTTGGGCAGTCACGAGGCGAACGATGTTCAGCAAGGACTTGGAACTGACGATCAGCCAGAGCTACAAGGACGCACGCGCCCGCCGGCACGAATTCATGACGGTGGAGCATCTGCTGCTGGCACTCATCGACAACCCCTCGGCGGCGCAGGTGCTGAAAGCCTGCGGTGGCGACCTGAAGCGCCTGGGCGAGGAAACGCGCGCCGTCATCGAGGAGACCGTCCCGGTGCTGCCGCAGGATGACGAGCGCGACACGCAGCCCACGCTGGGTTTCCAGCGCGTGCTGCAGCGTGCGGTCTATCACGTGCAGTCCTCCGGCAAGAAGGAAGTCACCGGCGCCAACGTGCTGGTGGCCATCTTCGGCGAGAAGGACTCGCATGCGGCCTATCTGCTGCAGAAGCAGGACATCACCCGGCTGGATGTCGTCAACTTCATCAGCCACGGCATTTCCAAGATCGCGCAGGATCCGGCGCGCGAACAGAACGCCGAGCGCGACAGCGAAGGCGGCGAGAGCGAGAAGCAGAGTGCGCTGCAGGCTTACGCCTCGAACCTCAACGATCAAGCGCGCCAGGGCCGCATCGATCCGCTGATCGGCCGCGCCGATGAGATCGAGCGCACCATCCAGGTGCTGTGCCGTCGGCGCAAGAACAATCCGCTGTACGTGGGCGAGGCTGGCGTCGGCAAGACCGCCCTGGCCGAAGGCCTGGCCAAGCGCATCGTCGAAGGCGATGTGCCGGACATCCTCAAGGACGCAGTGATCTTCGCCCTGGACCTGGGCGCCCTGGTCGCCGGCACCAAGTACCGTGGCGACTTCGAAAAGCGTCTCAAGCAGGTGGTGGCCGAACTCAAGCGCGTGCCCAAGGCCATCCTCTTCATCGACGAGATCCACACCATCATCGGCGCCGGCTCGGCCAGCGGCGGCGTGATGGACGCCAGCAATCTGATCAAGCCGCTGCTGGGCTCCGGTGAGATGCGCTGCATCGGCTCCACCACCTTCCAGGAGTTCCGCGGCATCTTCGAGAAAGATCGCGCGCTGACCCGCCGCTTCCAGAAGATCGACGTGGTCGAGCCCTCGATTGCCGACACCATCGAAATCCTGCGCGGCCTGAAGAGCCGCTTCGAAGAGCATCACCGGGTCGAGTACGCCCCGGAAGCGCTCAAGGCAGCGGTCGACCTGTCGGTCAAGCACATCCACGACCGCTTCCTGCCGGACAAGGCCATCGATGTCATCGACGAGGCCGGCGCACGCCAGCAGCTGCTCACCGAGGACAAGCGCAAGCGCGTGATCGACACCGAAGAGGTGGAGTACATCGTGGCCAAGATGGCGCGCATCCCGGCCAAGCACGTCAGCGCTTCCGACAAGGACGTGCTGCGCAACTTGGAACGCAATCTCAAGATGACTGTGTTCGGTCAGGACGCGGCCATCGAGGCGCTGGCCAGCGCGATCAAGATGGCGCGCTCAGGGCTGGGCGATCCCAACAAGCCGATCGGCAGCTTCCTGTTCGCCGGCCCCACCGGCGTCGGCAAGACCGAGGTCACCCGCCAGCTGGCGATGATCCTGGGCATCGAACTGATCCGCTTCGACATGTCCGAGTACATGGAAGCGCATACCGTGTCGCGCCTGGTCGGCGCGCCTCCGGGCTATGTGGGCTTCGATCAGGGCGGCCTGCTCACCGAGGCGGTGACCAAGCATCCGCATGCGGTCTTGCTGCTGGATGAGATCGAGAAGGCTCATCCGGACGTGTTCAATCTCTTGCTGCAGGTGATGGATCGTGGCGTGCTGACCGATACCAACGGCCGTGAAGCGGTGTTCCGCAACGTGGTCCTGGTGATGACCACCAACGCCGGCGCGGCGCAGGCGGCGCGGCGCACCATCGGCTTCGTCGAGCAGGACCATTCCACCGACGCGCTGGAAGTGATCCGCAAGGGCTTCACGCCGGAGTTCCGCAATCGTCTGGACGCGATCATCCAGTTCCAGGCGCTGGATCAGGCCACCATCCTGCGCGTGGTCGACAAGTTCGTTATCGAGCTGGAGACGCAGTTGGCCGACAAGCACGTCAGCCTCAGCGTGGACGAGGGCGCGCGCGCCTGGCTGGCCGAACGCGGCTTCGATCCGCAGATGGGTGCACGGCCGATGGCGCGGGTCATCCAGGATCAGATCAAGCGCCGCCTGGCGGACGAACTGCTGTTCGGGGCGCTGGTCGAGGGCGGCAAGGTGCAGGTGTCGCTGGCCGACGGAGACCTGGTGGTGCGGGCCGAGGCGGCAGCGCCCGCAACGCCCGAAGCCGTCGATACCGCCGAAGCTTGAGGCGCGAGGCGCGCGCGGTCTGAACCGCGCGGCGCCTTACTTCTGGCGGAAGGTGATGCGACCCTTGGTCAGGTCATAAGGAGTCATCTCCACCTTGACCTTGTCGCCGGTGAGGATGCGGATGTAGTTCTTGCGCATCCGGCCCGAGATATGGGCAGTGATGACGTGGCCGTTGTCGAGCTGCACGCGGAACATGGTGTTCGGCAGGCTCTCCAACACGGTGCCTTCCATTTCGATCTGGTCTTCTTTGGACATTGCTTATTCTGAGTAAGGGCAGTTGCACCGGGCTGGCCCGGTGCGGCCGCGGATTCTGCCTGAGTCGCGTGGAAGGCGCCAACGGTGGCGGGTTCAGCGGTCTTCCATGCTGTCGCGGAACCACACATCGGCGCAGGCAGTCGGCGCGAAACTCAGGCTGCTGTTGCCGCTATTGGGGATCGCGATCTCGCCCAATCCGGCGGTGTAGGCGATGTCGGCCGGATTGGACTGGCCGGGGGCAAAGCTGCTGAACTGGGACTGTGCGGTCAGTGGCGCGGGGGCGCGCAGGACGGCCGCGGCGCCCCAACTGGACACATAGACCGCGCCATCGCAGTCGCGCACGATGCCGTCGAAATTGCTGTTGCTGGTCTGCACGATCAGACTCGCGCTGCTCTGGCCAGGCTGCCATTCCGCGACTCGCGCGTTGGCACCCCAGGACACGATCAGCAGCCGCTGGCGACTGCGATCCCACCACAGGCCGTTGGGCGTGAACACCGTATCGGTGATCGGCGTGCTGTGGCTGACTGCGGCCAGATTGCCGATGTCGATCTCGTGCAGCCGGCGCGCGCTGAAATCGCTGGCCCACAGGCGTGTCGCGCCATCGCTGCTCAAGCCATTGAGGAAGGTGGCGCCGGCAATCGCGTAGTCGAGCACGCGCACCGCATCGCTGAGGCGATAGGCGCGGATGCGCGCGCCATCCGCCACGTAGACGTGCTCGCCCACGATCTCCATGCCGGCAGGCGAGGTGGGGTCGTCGGTGAACACGCTCAGCGTCCCGTTTGCGGCGCGCGCCAGGATCTGCCCGGCGCTGCGATTGCTGATCAGATAGCGCTGTTGCGAATGATCGTATTCCAGGCTCTCCGGCCCAGACAGGCTCTGTGCTCCCGCATCCGCGAAGGGCGCCAGACACAGCGCCCAGCAGGCAATTTTGATCTGGCTGCGCATGGCTCGTCCTTGGTCGCGGGAGGCGCATGTTAGCTGTCCGTCTTCACAAAGGCACGACAGTTTCGCCATGCCGGCAGCGCTGCTTGCGAGCAGCGCGCCGCCGTCGCTGCGCTCACCAAAGCCGACCCGGCGCGTGACCGCTGCCTGCCCGATTTCGCTAGTGTTCGCGGCGATCGCAATCTTGGAGGCGCCATGGCTTACGACATCGGCACAGCGGGACAGGCTTGGGGTGAGGCTGAGCGCGCGGCATGGCTGGCGCGACAGCGCCGACAGCGGCTCTACAGCGACGACGTGCTGGCGCCGATCGCGCGCTTGCGTGCGCGGCTGACGGTGCTCAACTACGGCGAGATCCGTGCTGGCGAGGACTGCTATCCCTTGCTCGCCCTGCGCACCACGCAGCCGCGCGCGTATGCGCCCTGGGCCTTGGTCACCGGCGGCGTGCACGGCTACGAAACCAGCGGCGTGTGGGGTGCGCTGGCCTTTGCCGAGCGCCACTTCCAGGCCTATGCCGAGCGCATCAATCTGCTGGTGGCGCCCTGTGTCAGCCCCTGGGCTTACGAACGCATCCAGCGCTGGAATGCCGCTGCCATCGACCCCAATCGCTCCTTCAAGCCGGATGGCCAGGCGGCCGAGTCGCAAGCCCTGATGGCCCTGGTGGCGCCGCTGCTGGGGCAGTTCCTGGTGCACGTGGATCTGCACGAGACCACCGACAGCGACGAGAGCGAGTTCCGTCCCGCGCTGGCCGCACGTGACGGCAAGCCCTTTGAGCCTGGCACCATCCCCGACGGCTTCTATCTGGTCGACGACAGTGTGGCGCCACAGCCTGCCTTCCAGACCGCGATCATCGAGGCCGTCGCCAGGGTCACGCACATCGCACCCGCCGATGCGCAAGGCCAGATCATCGGCTCGCCCGTGGTCGCGCCCGGTGTGATCCGCTATCCGCTCAAGGCGCTGGGCCTGTGTGCCGGCATGACCGGTGCGCGCTACACCACCACCACCGAGGTCTATCCGGACAGCCCGCGCACCAACCCGGCCGAGTGCATCGAGGCGCAGGTCGCGGCCGTGTGCGCAGCGCTGGACCATGTGCTCGGCGCCGCAAGTCTGGCCTGACGAACGCCTCGACATCGATGAGCTTGCTTGGTTGTGGGTCGATCTTCCGAGTTAGCATTTGGTGAAGACAGACGCGGGGGCAGGATCGGGTGATCGCGTGGCTGCAAGATGTCTGGCGACAGCTGATCGGGCGCTTCCGGCGACGGCCCCTGTTGTCCGGCCCGGTCGACCCCGAGCTGCGAGATGTCTTTCTCAGCGAGCTTGAAGACCTCGACGCCAGCATGCGCGAGGCGATGACACGCTGGCAGCAGGACCCGCGTGACGCGGTGGCGCTGAAAATGCTGCGTCGCGGCTTTCACACGATCAAGGGCTCGGCCGGGCTGATCGGCGCTGACGCACTGGCTGAGTTCTGTCGCGCGCTGGAACAGATGGCGATTCGCATCGGCGATCAGTCGCTGCGTCCCACGCCGGCCGCGGTGGCGGCGATGGGCGATGCGGTGAAGCTGCTGCCCGCCTTCGGACAGGCGGTGCGCGGTCGTGGCCGCTGGCCGGATCAGGCCGATGCGGTGCTGCGTCGGGTGCAGGTGGTGCTCGGCGGCTGACGCCGCCTCAATCCGCCACGCCCAGGCGTTTGCGTTCCAGCCGGCGCAGGAATTCCTGCATCACGCGGCGGTACAAATCCTCGCCCAGGTAGGCGTCCTCGACACCGTAATCGATGTTCGGGTTGTCGTTGACTTCGATGACCACGATGCGCTCGCCGATCTGCTTGAGGTCCACGCCATACAGGCCATCGCCGATCGGCTGCGTCGCCTTCAAGGCCAGCTTGACCACATCCGAGGGCACCTCGCGGATCGGCCAGGTCTTGAAATCGCCACTCTTGGCCTCGCCCTTGGCGGCATGGTTGTAGATCTGCCAGTGCCCGCGCGACATGAAGTACTGACAGGCGAACAGCGGCTCGCGATTGAGGATGCCGATGCGCCAGTCGAATTCCGTGGGCAGGTACTCCTGCGCCAGCACCAGGGCGGTCTGCTGGAACAACTCATCGGCCGCGCGCTTGAGTTCTTCGCCATCGCTGACCTTGACGATGCCGCGCGAGAAGGAGCCATCCGGCACCTTCAGCACCAGGGGAAAGCCCAGGCTGTCACCCAGTTCGGCCAGCTTCTTGGCTTCGTCGCGATACAGGATCTCGGTCTTCGGCGTGGGCAGCTTGCGGCTGCGCATCAGGTCGGAGAGGTAGATCTTGTTGGTGCAGCGCAGGATCGAGGTGGGATCGTCGATCACCACCATGTCTTCCTTCTCCGCCTTGTTGGCGAAGCGGTAGGTGTGGTGGTCCAAGGCGGTGGTTTCGCGGATGAACAGCGCGTCGTACTCGGCGAGGCGCGCGTAGTCGTTGCGCGTGATCGGATCGACTTCGATGCCCAGATCCTTGCCCGCCTGCACGAAGGACTTCAGCGCCTTCTTGTTGGACGGCGGCCACTGCTCGGCCGGGTCCTGCAGCATGGCGATGTCGTAGCGAAACTTCTTCGGCGT
>ERZ1066138.110-NODE-110-length-27050-cov-10.981293_pt1 | contig 27050 bp, 27 predicted proteins | sample MGYA00382785_ERZ1066138 | MGnify/ENA primary metagenome ERZ1066138 (study PRJEB33369, sample SAMEA5778368) | biofilm metagenome | biome: Industrial cooling water; feature: Water cooling tower basin; material: Biofilm | place: United Arab Emirates | collected... | reverse complement strand
CGCGACTACAAGCTCGAGAGCCAGGAGCGGATCGTCCGTGGGCGCATGCCCACGATGGAGATCATCAACGAGCGCTTCTCGCGCAACATCCGCGTCGGGCTGTTCAACTTCATCCGGCGCACGCCGGAGGTCGCGGTCGGCGGCATCAAGGTGCAGAAGTACAGCGCCTTCCTGCGCGAGATCGTCGTGCCGACCAACTTCAACATCATGAGCGTGCGGCCGCTGCGCGGCAGCGGCCTGATCGTCTGCGACCCGACGCTGGTGTTCGCGGTGATCGATGCCCTCTTCGGCGGCGCCGGCAAGTTCCACACCCGCATCGAGGGGCGCGATTTCTCGCCCACCGAGCAGCGCGTCATCACGCGCCTGGTCGAGGTGATCTCGGCCGAGTACAAGAAGGCCTGGCAGGGCGTCTACCCGGTCGAGCTGGAGTACCAGCGCTCCGAGATGCAGCCGCAGTTCGCCACCATCGCGGCGCCGAGCGAGATCGTCGTGACGACCTCGTTCACGCTCGAGATCGGCGAGACCAGCGGCACGATCCACTTCTGCATCCCCTACGCGACGCTCGAGCCGATCCGCGACACGCTGTACTCGGCCACCGTCGGCGACTCCAACGAACCCGACCGCCGCTGGGTCAAGCTGCTGACGCAGCAGATCCAGGCCGCCGAGGTCGAGCTGGTCACCGAGCTGGCCACCGCGCCGGCCACCGTCGAGCAGCTGCTGTCGCTGAAGCCGGGCGACTTCATCGAGCTCGACCTCGAGCCGATCGTGAAGACCAAGGTCGACGGCGTGCCGGTGTTCGACTGCCACTACGGCACGAGCAACGGCCGCTACTCGATCAAGATCGATCAACTGCTGACGAACCAGAACCACTCCTGGCTGGGAGAACACCATGGCTGACGACACCAACACCGCCGAACAGGACGACATGGCCGCCGAGTGGGCCGCCGCCCTGGAGCAGCAGAGCAGCTCGAGCGCGAGCGAAGTCGTCGCGGCCGCCGAGCAGGTGGCGCCGGCCTCGTTCACCAACTTCGCGCCGACCGCGGCGACGGGGGCCGGCAACGACATCAACATGATCCTGGACATCCCGGTGCAGCTCACCGTGGAGCTGGGCCGCACGCGCATCCCGATCAAACACATCCTGCAGCTCGCGCAGGGCTCGGTGGTCGAGCTCGACGCGCTGGCCGGTGAGCCGATGGACGTGCTCGTCAACGGCTACCTGATCGCCCAGGGCGAGGTGGTGGTGGTGAACGACAAGTTCGGCATCCGGCTGACCGACATCGTCACGCCGAGCGAGCGCATGCGCCGCCTCAGCAAGGGCATGTGACCCATGACCGGTTCGCTCGGGCTGGGACTGCTCTGGTTCCTGCTGATCCTCGCGGCGATCCCGCTGCTGCTGTGGCTGCTCAGGCGCACGCCCTACGGCGCGGCGATGAGCGGCCAGGCCGCGCATGTCGGCCGCGTCGTCGGCACGCTGTCGCTCGGCGCGCAGCAGCGCCTCGTCACGGTCGAGGTCGGCCAGGGCGAGGAGCGCTGCTGGCTGGTGCTGGGCGTGACCGCGCAGTCGATCAGCGCGCTGCACACGCTGACACCCGGCGCCGACGCGCCGGCGGCCACCCCGGGCGCCGAGCCGCCGTTCGCCACGCTGTTCAAGAAAGTGCGTGATGCGCGCCGCTGAACTCGCCGCTTTCTTTGTGCGGCACCGCCGCGCGGCGCTGATCGCCGGCTTGTCGGTGTTGTCGGCCGTCCCTTGCGCGGCTTTAGCACAGCAGGCCGGCGGTGCGAATCTGCCGTTGATCGTGGGGCAGGGCGCAGGCGGCACCAGCTACTCGGTGCCGATCCAGACGCTGCTGTTCTTCACGGCCCTCTCGTTCCTGCCGGCGGTGCTGCTGATGATGACGGGCTTCACCCGCATCGTCATCGTGCTGAGCCTGCTGCGCCAGGCGCTCGGCACGCAGTCGGCACCGCCGAACCAGGTGATCATCGGCCTGAGCCTGTTCCTGACGCTGTTCGTGATGGGCCCGACGATCGACAAGGTCTACGCCGACGCCTACCAGCCCTTCGCGGCCAACCAGATCCCCATCGACGAGGCGCTGGCGCGCGGCGAGAAGCCGATGCGCGAGTTCATGCTGAAGCAGACGCGCCAGAGCGACCTGATGCTGTTCGCGCGACTGGCCAAGCTCGACCCCGAGGTCAAGGGCGAGGACGCGCCGTTCCGGGTGCTGGTGCCGGCCTTCGTGACCAGCGAGCTCAAGAGCGCCTTCCAGATCGGCTTCCTGATCTTCATCCCTTTCCTGATCATCGACATGATCGTCGCCAGCGTGCTGATGAGCCTGGGCATGATGATGCTGAGCCCCGTGCTGGTGGCGCTGCCCTTCAAGCTGATGCTGTTCGTGCTGGCCGACGGCTGGAACCTGCTGCTCGGCTCGCTGGCGGCGAGCTTCGCGACCTGAACCCGACCCGGAGCGCCCGATGGACCCGCAACAAGTCTTCACCCACGGCCAGCAGGGCCTGCTGATGCTGCTGACGATCAGCGCGCCGCTGCTGCTGACCGTGCTCGCGGTCGGCCTGGTCGTGAGCATCTTCCAGGCCGCCACGCAGATCCACGAGGCCACGCTGTCCTTCGTGCCGAAGCTGGTGTCCGCGGTCGCGGTGCTGGCGATCGCCGGCCCGTGGATGCTGACGACCATCGTCGAGTACCTGCAGCGCACGCTGCAGTCGATCCCCAGCGTCGTCGGCTGAAGCTTACCGAGGCCGCGGCGTTCGCGGCCACCTCGCCATGCTCACCGTCACCGACGCCCAGCTCACCGCCTGGCTGAGCCCGCTGCTGTGGCCCTTCCTGCGCGTGCTGGCGATGTTCACCGCCGCGCCGGTGCTGTCGATGCGCTCGGTGCCGATGCGGGTGAAGGTCGCGCTGGCCTTCTTCATCGCGCTGGCCGCCCAGGTCTCGCTGCCGCCGGCCGCGGCGATTCCGCTGGACAGCCCCGCCGCGCTCGAGGCGGTGGTGCAGAACCTGCTGATCGGCCTGGCGCTGGGCTTCGCCGCGCGCGTGGTGTTCGCCGGCATCGAGTACGCCGGCGAGCTGATCGGCCTGCAGATGGGCCTGAACTTCGCCGCCTTCTTCGACCCCGTCAGTGCCAGCCAGAGCACCGCCGTCACCCGCTTCTTCGGCAGCACGGCGGCCTGGCTGTTCGTGGTGATGAACGGCCACCTGCTGATGACGGCGGCGGTGATCCAGAGCTTCCAGGTCTTTCCGGTGGGCGCGGCGCCGCTGGAGTTCCTGCACACGGTGCAGCCGCAGGTCTGGGGCGCCGAGGTGTTCCGCCTCGGGCTGTGGATCGCGCTGCCGATCGTGACCATGCTGGTGTTCGTGCAGCTGATGCTGGGCGTGATCTCGCGCGTGGCCTCGCAGCTGAGCATCTTCGCGATCGGCTTCCCGATCACCCTGAGCGTCGGCCTGCTCGGCATCCTGCTGACCCTGCCGATGATGGAGGCGCCGTTCACGATGGCGCTGGAGCGGATGCTGGCCCAGTTCCAGTAGCCCCCGTCCGCGTCGTCCTGGCCCCGACAGCCACCCGCGGCGAAACCCTACAAAGCGTGAACTGCCGCCGAATCCGGCCTGTTTTGCGCAAATCTGGTACGGAGATTGCACCGATATTGGTGGTAACCCGAAACGTCGGGTGGTGACCAAGGAGGTGCCCCATGCGCGCGATCCTGACGGCCTTGACGATCTGCTTTGCTGCACCGGCTTGGTGCGGCGAGGACATCCTCGATGTGCTGCAGCGCTCGCAGCAGATGCAGCTCGACGCGCTGCTCGAGCAGCAGGTCGACCCGGCGAGCGTCGAGGCACAGCGGGTGCAGGAGAGCTTCGACAAGGTGCAGGCGGTGCTCAGGCTGCCGGTCGACGCGAAGCTGATCGTGGTGCGCGGCCCGCTGCTGGCGGTGTGCCTGATGGGCAGGGTGATCGCCGCCAACGTCGCCATCGCCGACCTCAGCGAGGCCGAGCGCATGTTCGTCCTGTCGCACGAGCTCGGCCACATCGCCCACGACCATTGGGGCCAGCTCGGCGCGCTGTACAAGCAGCACATCCCGGGCGAGGTGGTGCCGGCCACGACCGACCCGGTCGCCGGCATCCTCGGCCGCGAGGCCTCGGAGCTTTCGCACCGGCACGAGTACGAGGCCGACGCCTTCGCGCTGCGGCTGTTGCGCCGCGTGGGCGCGTCCGACGACACGCCGGTGGTGCTGTTCACCGAGCACCTGCCGATGGTCAAGGCCACCGCCACCCACCCGGGCACGCACCAGCGCCTGGCGCATCTACGCACGGTGCGCTGAACGCGCGGCGCGCTACACCAGCCCGTTGCGGATCGCGTACACGGTCAGCTCGGAGTTGTTCGACAGGCCGAGCTTCTCGAGCACGCGGGCACGGTAGACGCTCACCGTCTTGGGGCTGAGCGTCAGCTCGGTGGCGATGTCCGACAGCCGCCGGCCCGAGGCGATCAGCACCAAGGTCTGCAGCTCGCGGTCGGAGAGCTTCTCGTGCGCGGCGGCGGCGGCCGGCTGGGTCAGGCTCTCGGCCAGCATCTGCGCGATCTCGGGCGTGATGTACTTGCGGCCCTGGGCGACCATGCGCACCGCGCTCACCAGCAGCTGGGTGTCGCTGCCCTTGTTGACGTAGCCGTAGGCGCCGGCGCGCAGCGCGCGGATCGCGTACTGGTCCTCCGGGTGCATCGAGACGACCAGCACCTTGATCGGGTTGCCCTCGTCCTTGAGCACCTGCAGCACGTCCAGGCCGCTGCGGCCGGGCATGTTGATGTCGAGCACCAGCACGTCGCAGGCGGTGCCGCGCAGCAGGCTGCGCAGTTCGCCGTAGTCGCCCGCCTCGCCGACGACCTCGATGTCCTGCACGTCCGACAGGGTGTCGCGGATACCGCGGCGGATCAGCGCGTGGTCGTCGCAGAGGATGACGCGGATGCCCATCGCCCCGACTCTACCGTGGCCGGCGCGCGCGTCTCAAGCCCGCGCGCCGGCTCACAGCAGATCCCAGGAGGTCGGGTCGTCGCCGTCGCGGTCGAGCAGTTCGTCGATGCCGCCGGCGGATTCGCCGGTCACGTCGAGCGGCACCGACAGGATCAGCGTCGTGCCGCCCGGCCCGCTGGACAGGTCGACCCAGCCGCCGACCTGGGCGGCGCGCTCGCGCAGGCCGCGGATGCCGAAGGATCGCGCCTTGGCGAGGTCCTCCTGGCTGAGGCCGCGGCCGTTGTCGCTGACCTCGAGCGAGAGGATGCTGCCGGCCACCGCCAGGTCGACGTTGGCCTTGGTCGCGAAGGCGTGCTTGCTGATGTTGGTCAGCGCCTCCTGGGCGGTGCGGTAGGCCGCCAGCGGCACGCCGGTCGGCAGCGGCGGCAGCTCCTCGCGGTTGGTGCGGAAGCTCGTGACGATACCGCTGCGCTTCTCGAAGCGCTGCGTCATCCACTGCAGCGCGGCGATCAGGCCCTGCTCGAGGATGGCCGGGCGCAGGTTGTGCATGATGCGCTGGCTGGCCTCGATCGCCGAGCTCACCGTCTCGAGCGCGGCCTGGGCGCGCTGCGCGACCTGCGGGTCGCCGGCGCGGCGCTCGATCCAGGCGAGGTCGAACTTCAGCGCCGTCAGCGAGCCGCCGACGTCGTCGTGGATTTCGCGCGCGATCGCGTGGCGCTCGGCCTCGACGCTGGCCTGCAGGTACTGGGCCAGCTCGCGCAGCCGCTGCTCGCTCTGGCCGAGCGCCAGGTCGGCGGCCTGCTTGGCGCGCAGCGCCTCGGTGCCCTCGATGGCGTGCAGCATCGCCGGCACCAGCCGCGCCAGGTTGGCCTTCAGCAGGTAGTCGCTGGCGCCGTTGAGCATGGCCTGCACCGCGACCTGCTCGCCGATCTCGCCCGAGACCAGGATGAAGGGCAGCAGCAGCCGCGTCTCGCGCAGGATCTCGAGCGCGCGCAGGCCCGAGAAGCCCGGCAGGTTGTAGTCGCTCAGGATCACGTCCCAGGGCTGGGCCAGCGCGGCGCGGTACGCGGCCTCGGACTCGACCCGCAGCGCGTCGGCGTCGACGCCGCCGCGCTGCAGGTGGGCCAGCGTCAGCTGGTGGTCGAGCTCGGAATCCTCGACGTGCAGCACCCTCAGCCGCAGCGCGGAAGGTGAGAGGGCGGAGGCGTCGGGCATCGGGGCGGGCGCGTGGCCCGAAGCAGGGAACTGGGCCGGTTTCGACCGCGTGATTCCGTGACCGATGGGGCTCGTTACGCCGAAAAATTCTAGCAACCCCGGGGTCCGGCCCGGCGTCCTGCGGGCGCCTTGCCGGTCGCGGCCGACCCGCCCCACGACCACCGACTGCCGATGAACCCGACGCCGACGACCCCCTTCGAGCCCGAGGCCGGTGCGATGCCGCTGCTGATGGCGGCCGATCTGCAGGACCACCTGATGGTCGCCGGCCACGACCTGGACCGCCTGCAGCGCCTGCTGTCGGACACCTGCGACACCCTGCTGGCGAGCTTCCACGGCGCGATCCAGCAGATCGGCACGCTGGTCGATCCGGCGAGCGCCGCCGACCGCCAGGCCCTGGCGATCGACAGCCTGCGCGAGCAGCTCGGTGCCGCGGTGACGGCGCTGCAGTTCCAGGACCTTGCCTCGCAGCTGATCGCCCACACCCACCAGCGGCTGCGCAACTGCGCCGACCAGCTGGCCCGCGACGCCTTCGGCCCCGACGCCGACGGCGAGGCGGTGGTCGCCAGCGCGCCGCTGCGCCCGAACCCGGTGACGCAGGACGAGATGGACGCCGGCTCGGTCGAACTGTTCTGACCGAGCCCTCAAGAACCCCCTTCCTTCGACCGATATACCCCCGAGCAATCCGGAGAGCGCGATGCATTCAATCCTGGCCGTGGACGATTCCGCTTCGATGCGGCAGATGGTGTCCTTCACCCTCAAGAGCGCGGGCTACAAGGTGACCGAGGCCGTCGACGGCCAGGACGCCTACGACAAGGCGGCGATGGGCGGCTTCGACCTCGTGCTGACCGACCAGAACATGCCCAACCTCGACGGCATCGGGCTGACCAGGAAGCTGCGCGACCACCCGAACTTCAAGACCACGCCGATCCTGATCCTGACCACCGAGTCGAGCGACCAGATGAAGCAGGCCGGCCGCGCCGCGGGCGCCACCGGCTGGCTGGTCAAGCCCTTCGATCCGGTGCGCCTGATCGAAGTGATCCGCAAGGTCGTCCGCTGAACCGGGGCCCGACATGTCCGACATGAGCACCGACAGCGCCGGCGCCGGCATCGACCTGAGCCAGTTCTACGCCGTCTTCTTCGAGGAGGCGGGCGAGAACCTCGACCGCATGGAGCAACTGCTGCTGGCCATCGACGTGACCGCCGCCGACGACGAGGAGCTGAACGCGATCTTCCGCTGCGCGCACTCGATCAAGGGCGGGGCGGCCACTTTCGGCTTCGCCGACGTGGCCGAGCTGACGCACCAGATGGAGACGCTGCTCGACAAGCTGCGCCGCCACGAGCTGCAGGCCACGCCGGCGATGGTCGACGTGCTGCTGCAGTCCGGCGACGCGCTGCGCTCGCAGCTCGGCCGCCACCAGGGCGCCGGCGGCGAGGTGGTCGACACGACCGAGCTGCTCGCCAACATCCGCGCCTTCACCTCGGGCAAGGCGCCCGTCGCGGCCGCCGCCCAGCCCCAGCCGGCCGAGGGCCTGGTGTCGGTGCCTGCGGCGCCGGTCGCGGTCGCGGCCGCGCCGGCCGTCGACGACGACGTGCCGGTCACGCTCAGCGGCGAGCGCATCCTCGAGCTGACGCTCGGCCCGCTGGACAAGCCCGAGCTGGCGGCCAGCATCGTCGAGCTCTTCAAGGAGATCGAGGGCCTGGGCACGATCGAGCCGATCGACGGCGGCATGGCCCAGGAAGGCATGCGCCGCTTCAGGGTCACCACCGGCAGCAGCGACGCCGACCTGCTCGACCTCTTCGGCTTCCACGTCGCGCGCGAGCAGTGCGTGCTGCGCCCGTTCGCGGGCGAGCGCGTCGCGCCCGGCTACGGCTTCCACCCGGGCGCGCCGGGCTCGCCGGTGCAGGAGGAATGCAAGGGTTACGGCTTCTTCGACGATGCCCCGGGGGCGCCCGGCAGCGCGCCCGCGGCCGCCGCACCGGCGCCGGCCGCCGCCAAGCCCACCGCCAAGCCCGCCGAGAAGGCCCCGGCCGCGGCGCTGGAGGCCGCGACGATCCGCGTCTCGGTCGAGAAGGTCGACCAGTTGATCAACCTGATGGGCGAGCTCGTCATCACCCAGGCGATGCTGGCGCAGAACAGCCGCAGCATCGACCCGGTGCTCTACCAGAGCATGGTCTCGGGCCTGACCGCGCTGGACCGCAACACCCGCGACCTGCAGGAAGCGGTGATGTCGATCCGCATGATCCCGATGCAGACGGTGTTCAGCCGCTTCCCGCGCATGCTGCGCGACCTGGCCTCCAAGCTGGGCAAGAAGGTCGAGCTGGTCACCGTCGGCGAAGCCACCGAGCTGGACAAGGGCCTGGTCGAGAAGATCACCGACCCGCTGACCCACCTGGTGCGCAATTCCTGCGACCACGGCATCGAGCTGCCGGCCGAGCGCCTGGCCAAGGGCAAGCCCGAGACCGGCACGATCACGCTGGCGGCCAGCCACCAGGGCGGCAGCATCGTCATCGAGGTCAAGGACGACGGCAAGGGCCTGAGCCGCGAGAAGCTGATCAAGAAGGCGCGCGAGCGCGGCATCGACGCCCCCGACACGATGAGCGACGCCGACGTCTGGGCGCTGATCTTCGCGCCGGGCTTCAGCACGGCCGAGGTGGTGACCGACGTCTCCGGCCGCGGTGTCGGCATGGACGTGGTCAAGAAGAACATCGCCGCCCTCGGCGGCACGGTCGAGATCGACTCGGCCGAGGGCTACGGCATGCGCGTGGCGGTGCGGCTGCCGCTGACGCTGGCCATCATGGACGGCATGAGCGTGGGCGTCGGCGAGGAGGTCTACATCCTGCCGCTGTCCAGCGTGGTCGAGAGCTTCCAGGTCGGCGAGAACATCGTCAAGACGATCGGCGGCAACGGCCGCGTGGTCGAGGTGCGCGAGGAGTTCATGCCAGTGCTCGAGCTCGAGCGCCTGTTCGAGGTGCCCCGCCATGGCGACGAGTCGCCGGGCGGGATCATGGTCGTGATCGAGGCCGAAGGCGGGCGCGTCGCGCTGCTGGTCGACGAACTGCTCGGCCAGCAGCAGGTCGTCGTCAAGAACCTCGAGGCCAACTACCGCAAGGTCGACGACATCTCCGGCGCCACCATCATGGGCGACGGCCGCGTCGCGCTGATCCTCGACGTCGGCTCGCTGGTGCGCCGCTCGCGCCACTGAGGCTGCGCCATGCCTGCCCCGATGAAGCAGCTCGAGCTGCCGTTCCACCCGATGGCGATGCAGGCCGGCCGGGCCGGCCGCGTCGCCACGAGGGCCGCGGCCGGCCCGGCCGCCAGGCCGCTGCCGGCCCCGCCCGCGGCGGCCTTGCCGCCGGCGTCGATCCGTCGTCTCCCGCTCTGAAGGAATCCCCGTGAAGTTGAACCAGTTGAAGATGGGTGTGCGCCTAGGGACCGGCTTCGGTGCCGTCCTCGTGCTGTTGCTCGGCATGGTGGGCTTGTCCTACGAGCGGCTGGAGCACCTGCGCGTGAGCTTCGAAGACGCCGCCGAGATGGAACGGCGCGCCGCGATGGCCGACGAATGGAAGGGCCTGACCTACCTGAACGCCAGCCGTGCGATCGCGCTGGCCAAGACCGGCGGCCACCCGGAGCTGCAGAGCTACTACGGCGACAAGATGAAGGAGACGTCGGCGCACATCTCCGGCCTGCAGAAGGAGCTCGAGGCCCACGTCGCCTCCGACGAGGGCAAGGCCCTGCTCGCCGACGTCGCGGGCAAGCGGCAGGTCTACCTCGACGTGCGCAAGGACGTGCTGGCGCTGATCCAGACCGGCGACAAGACCCGGCTGCACGCGGCGATCGACACGAAGATGCTGCCGGCCTCGGACGCCTACGTGGCCGCGATCGACGCCTTCCAGAAGTTCGAACACGAGCTGGTCACCGCGCGCACCGCCGCCGTCAAGGCCGAGGTCCAGCGTGCCGAGGTGATCCTGCTGACGCTCGCCGCGATCGCCCTGGCGATCGGCGGGGCCGCGGCCTGGCTGATCACCCGCTCGATCACCGCGCCGCTGCGCCAGGCGGCCGCGGCGACCCGCACCATGGCCGGCGGTGACCTGACGCAAACCGTGCACGCCGACGGCAGGGACGAGGTTGCCGACCTACTGCGCGGCCTGTCCGACATGCAGCAGTCGCTGCAGCGCCTGATCGGCGACGTGCGCAGCACCACCGACAGCATCACCACCGCCAGCAGCGAGATCGCCACCGGCAACCAGGACCTGTCGAGCCGCACCGAGCAGACCGCCAGCAACCTGCAGCAGACCGCCAGCTCGATGGAGCAGCTCACCGGCACCGTCAAGCAGACCGCCGACTCGGCGCGCACCGCCAACCAGCTCGCCAGCTCGGCCCAGGCCACCGCGGCCAAGGGCGGCGAGGTGGTGTCGCAGGTCGTCACGACGATGGACGAGATCAACGCCAGCAGCAAGAAGATCGCCGACATCATCGGCGTGATCGACGGCATCGCCTTCCAGACCAACATCCTCGCGCTGAACGCGGCGGTGGAAGCGGCGCGCGCCGGCGAGCAGGGCCGCGGCTTCGCGGTGGTGGCCGGCGAGGTGCGCAGCCTGGCGCAGCGCAGCGCCCAGGCCGCCAAGGAGATCAAGGGCCTGATCGGCGACTCGGTGCAGAAGGTCGAGTCGGGCAGCCGGCTGGTCGCCGACGCCGGCCAGACCATGACCGAGATCGTCGGCAGCGTGCAGCGCGTCAGCGACATCATCGGCGAGATCACCGCCGCCGCCGCCGAGCAGTCCGACGGCATCGGCCAGGTCAACACCGCGGTGACCAACCTCGACCAGATGACGCAGCAGAACGCCGCGCTGGTCGAGCAGAGCGCCGCCGCGGCCGAGAGCCTGAAGGACCAGGCGCTGCGCCTGGCGCAGGCGATCGGCAGCTTCCGCATCGCCGGCGCGGCCTCGGTGCCGGTGGCGACGGCGCCGTCCAGACCTGCGGCATCCAAGCCCGCCGCGCCCAGGGCCGCGGCGCCCAAGCCTGCGGCCGCCAAGCCGGCCGCCGCCGCGCGCCCCGCCCCGGCCGCCAAGCACGCCGCCGTCGCACCGCAGGCCGCTGGGGCAACCGCGGCCGCCGCCCAAGCTGCCAGCGCCGCCACGCCGGCCGGCGACGACTGGGAAACCTTCTGATCAACCCGCCGGCCGAACTGCCGATATAGCGCAGAGCAGCTCTCTTCCCGAAGGACACCGCCATGGACATGATTCACGACGCCACCCAGGTGGCCCGCCACGAAGCGCAACGCCAGAACGCCGCCGGCCGCGCCGCGCCCGGCCGCGAGTACCTGAGCTTCCGGCTCGGGTCCGAGGAGTACGGCATCGACATCCTCAAGGTGCAGGAGATCCGCTCCTACGAGGCGCCGACGCGCATCGCCAATGCGCCGGCCTTCCTCAAGGGCGTGATCAACCTGCGCGGCGTGATCGTGCCGATCGTCGACCTGCGGGTGAAGTTCGGCTGCGACGCCGACATCAACGCCGTCACCGCGGTGATCGTGCTGGCCGTGAAGGGCCGGGTGATCGGCGCGGTCGTCGACTCGGTCAGCGACGTGCTGGAGCTGCCGCACGAGGTCATCAAGCCGGCACCGGCGATGGGCGGCTCGATCGACACCAGCTACCTGACCGGCATCGCCAGCGTCGCCGAGCGCATGCTGATCCTGATGGACATCGAGAAGCTGATGACGAGCGACGAGCTCGGCGTGATCGAGACCACGGCCTGAGCCGCACCGGCTCCGCACCAGGGCGCCCCGCGGGGCGCCCTCGTCGTTGGGGGGTCGCTGTGGCGCCCATGCCGCAACGCGGCGGATTGCAGATTTTCTCTATTGGGGGCTTCGGTCACCGGGCGTTACATTCCGCGCCCTCACGAACCGAACGAACGAAGTCCCCATGCTGCCGACGCCCACCGCCCGCCTTACGCTGACCGCCGCCGCCGTGCTGGCCCTGTCGCCCTCGCTGCGGGCCCAGACGAGCTCCGAGGCGGCGGCCCTCGACACGGTGGTCATCACCGGCAAGGGCTTCGAGCAGCGCGCCTTCGACACGCCGTACTCGGCCAGCGTCGTCGACGCCGAGGCGCTGCGCAACGGCGGGCCGATGGTCAACCTGAGCGAGGCGCTGGCCCGCGTGCCCGGCCTGACCGTGGCCAACCGCAGCAACTACGCCCAGGACCTGCAGATCAACTCGCGCGGCTACGGCGCGCGCGCCAGCTTCGGCGTGCGCGGCCTGCGGCTCTACACCGACGGCATCCCCGCCTCGATGCCCGACGGCTCGGGCCAGGTCTCGCACTTCGACCTCGCCGGCGCGCAGCGCGTCGAGGTGCTGCGCGGGCCGTTCTCGGCGCTGTACGGCAGCAGCTCGGGCGGCGTGATCGCGCTCTACAGCGCGCCGGTGCGCGAGCGCGCCGTGCAGCTCGATGGCGACCTCGGCGACGACGGCATGCGCCAGCTGCGTGCGACGATCGAAGCGCCGCTGTCGGCCACCCCGGGCCGCGGCTTCGACCTGCGCGCCAGCGTCTCCAGGTTCGAGACCGACGGCTTTCGCCCGCAGAGCGAGGCCGAGCGCACGCTCGGCAACGTGCGCCTCGGCTGGACCGGCGAGCGCGACACGGTGGTGCTGCAGTTCAACCATGTCGACCAGCCGGCCGACGACCCGCTGGGCCTGACCCGCGCGCAATTCGACGACAACCCCTACCAGACCAACACCATCGCGCTGCCGCAGGAGGCGATCGGCCAGGCCGGCCGCTTCGACACCCGCAAGACGGTCGAGCAGACCCAGGCCGGCCTCAACTGGCGACGCCGCTTCGAGAACGCCGGCCCGCTGCAGGAGAGCTCGGTCACGGCCTACCTCGGCCAGCGCGAGGTGCGGCAGTTCCAGTCGATCCCGCCGGTCGCGCAGGGCGCCGAGACCAGCCCCGGTGGCGTGATCGACTTCGACCGCGACTACTTCGGCCTCGACGGCCGGCTGTCGTTCCGCTGGACGCTGCCCGGCGAGCGCCGCGCCCAGCTCGTCGTCGGCGCCGCCTACGAGGAGGCCGAGGACGACCGCCGCGGCTTCCGCAACTTCATCGGTGCCGGCCCCACGCTCGAGCTCGGCGTGCTCGGCGAGCAGCGCCGCGACGAGACCAACCGCGCCACCACCACCGACCTGTTCGCCCAGGGCGAGATCGACCTCGCCGAGCGCTGGACCGCCACGCTGGGCGTGCGCAGCGGCACGATCCGCTACAGGTCCGACGACCGCTACTGCCGCAACGGCGGCGTCCAGGTGCCGTGCTCGACACCCGGCCCGCTGGCCAACCCCGACGACTCGGGTTCGCGCAGCGAGGACTACACCGTGCCGGTGGCGGCGCTGCAGTTCCGCGCCAGCGACGACCTCAACCTCTACGTCAGCGCCGGCGAGGGCTTCGAGTCGCCGACGCTCAACGAGCTGGCCTACCAGTCCGGCGGCGCCAGCGGCCTGAACCCCGACCTCGACCCTCAGGAGAGCACCCAGGTCGAGCTCGGTGCCAAGTGGCGCCCGGCGGGCACCGGTTTCGCCCTCGACGTGGCGCTGTTCCGTGCGCGCACCGAGGACGAGATCGTCACCTTGTCCAACGTCGGCGGCCGCTCGGTCTTCACCAACGCCGACAGCAAGACCACCCGCCGCGGCGCCGAGGTCGCGGCCGGCTGGCAGCTCAGCCGTTCGCTGCGCACGGCGCTGGCGGTGACCTACCTGCACGCCACCTACGACGACGAGTTCCTGATCAGCGGCAACACGATTGAGGCCGGCAACCGCATCGCCGGCACCTCGCCGCGCAGCTTCTTCACCGAGCTGGCCTACCGCCCGAACGGCAGCGACCTGACCGAGTTCGGTCTCGAATGGCTGGGCCGCGACAAGGTCGCCGTCAACGACGCCAACACCGACTTCGCCGGCTTCTGGTCGGTCGTCAACGCCCGCGTCACCCAGGGCTGGCGTTTCAGCGACGCCAGCCGCCTGGACCTGCTGGCGCGCATCGACAACCTCTTCGACCGCGAGTACGCCGGCAGCGTGATCGTCAACGAAGGCAACGGCCGCTTCTTCGAACCCGGCGCCCCGCGCACCTGGTACCTCGGGCTGAAGTGGCGGCAGGGGTTCTGAGCCGAGCCCACGGCGCGGCGGTGCCGGCGTTCAGAAGAACCCCGCCTTCTGCGCCGCCTCCACCACCGCCTTGCCCAGCGCCGACACCTGGGCCGAGGCGTCGCGGCTGGCCGGCGTGCTGGCGCGCACGGTCCACATCGTGCGGCCGGTGGCGACGTTGGTGAGCACGCCGGTGGCACCCAGGGCCTGGTCGACGCGGCCGCCGCCGATCGGCAGCGAGATGCCGATGCCGCCGCCGATGCCGACCCGGCCACCGCCGTAGCCGCCCACGCCGACCCCGATCGACGGGCCGGGCCGGGCCACGGCGCCTTCCGGCGCGATCGCGGCGCTGAACACGGCACGGGCGCCGGCCGTGCGGGCCGCGCCGAGCGCCGCCTCGGCGAGCGGGCGCGTGGTGTCCGCCAGGCCGTCGGGGCCGATGACCGGGCTGGCGCCGCGTGCGGTGAGTTCGGCCGCCAGCACGTCCTGGCAGCGCTTGCGCAGCGGCAGCTCGGCGGCGCTGCAGACGACCATGATCCGGCTGCCGCGCAGCGGGATGTTGGCGAACTGCGGGTCGGTCCACTCGGCGCCGGTCTCGGTGCCGGCGCAGCCGGCGGCGAGCGCGGCGGCGGCCAGGGCCCACGGCGCCGGCGCGGCGCAGCGGCCGCGGCGGCTTGTCGGGGAGGAGCGCGTCATGCCGGCAGCTTAACGCGTGCCGGCGGCGCGCGAGGGTGAGGAACGCGTGCCGGCGGCGCGCGAGGGCGGGGAACGCAGGCCGTCGGCGTGCGCAGGCGCGGCGCGGCTGTCAGACGTTGCTGGTCGCGCGCACTTCGTCGATCGTCGTCACGCCCTGCAGCACCTTCTCGATGCCGTCCTGGCGCAGGGTGACCATGCCTTCGTCCCGCGCGGTGCGCTGCAGCTCCTCGGCGCGGGCGCCGGTCTGGATCAGGCGGCGCAGGTCGCGCGAGACCGGCATCAGCTCGTGGATGCCGTGCCGGCCGCGGAAGCCCGTCTGTGCGCAGGCGGGGCAGCCGGGGCTGGCGAAGTGCATCAGCCGGCCGTCGCGGCCGAAGCGGCCGAGCCAGTCGGCCCGCACCGCCGCGCGTGCGGCGTCGCGCTCGGGCGGCGGCACGACGAACAGGTGGTCGTCGAGCAGTTCGTCGATCTCCTCGTCGCGCATCGGCCGGCCGGTGCGGCACTCGGGGCAGAGCATGCGCACCAGGCGCTGCGCGACGACCAGCAGCAGCGAGTCGGCGAAGTTGAAGGGGTCCATGCCCATGTCGAGCAGCCGGGTCACGGTCTCGGGGGCGCTGTTGGTGTGCAGCGTCGAAAGCACCAGGTGGCCGGTCAGCGAGGCCTCGATCGCGGTGCGCGCGGTCTCGGTGTCGCGCACCTCGCCGACCATGATCACGTCGGGGTCGGCGCGCAGGAAGGCGCGCAGCGCCTTCGCGAAGGTCCAGTCGATCTTGGTGTTGACCTGCACCTGGCGCAGGCCGGGCTGGGTGATCTCGATCGGGTCTTCCGCGGTCCAGATCTTGCGCTCGGGCACGTTGATGTGGCTGAGTGCCGAGTGCAGCGTGGTGGTCTTGCCCGAGCCGGTCGGGCCGACGCACAGCACCAGGCCGTAGGGCCGCTCCATCGCGGCCTTGAGCTGGCCGAGGTGGCGCGGGCTCATGCCGAGGCGGTCCACCGGCACCGGCTTGGCCGAGCCGAGCAGGCGCATCACCACGTCCTCGAGGCCGTTGTTGGTCGGGATGGTGGCCACGCGCAGCTCGAGCTTGTGCGCGGCCGAGAACTTGGCGAAGTTGATCTTGCCGTCCTGCGGCTTGCGGCGCTCGGAGATGTCGAGGTCGCACATGATCTTGATGCGCCCGATCACCGCGTTGCGGTAGGTGTGCGGCAGCTCGAGGTAGGGGCGCAGCAGGCCGTCCTTGCGGAAGCGGATCTTGAGCTTGTCGCGGCCCGGGTAGTTCTCGATGTGGATGTCGCTGACGCCCTGGGCGTGCGCCTCCATGATCATCGTGTGGATCAGCCGCACGAGCGAGTTGTCGCTCTGCTCGATCTGCTTGTCGTCCTGGCGCTGCTGGCGCGAGTCGCCCTCGCGCTCCAGGCTCTCGAGCAGCCTGCCGGCGTCGGCCGGGTCGTGCTCGGGCGCGGCCTCGGCCACGGCCACGCCGATGCGCGCGTAGGCCTCGCGCAGCGCCGCGGCGATGTCGCCCTGGCGCGCCAGCACCGGCACCACCTTGCACTGGGTCGCAAACTCGATCTCCTCGATCGCGCTGCGGCGCGACGGGTCGTCGATCGCCACCACCAGCGTCGCCTCGCGCAGCAGCAGCGGCAGCGCATGCAGCCGCTCGGCGGTGCTGTAGGGCAGGCGCTTCAGGGCGTCGGCCTCGAGCGGGAAGGCGCCGGCGTCGACCAGCGGGTAGCCCATCTTGCGCGCCAGCGCGGTCTGCAGGTCCTCGCGCGAGACGCGGCCCAGCCGCACCAGCAGCTCGCCGATCGGCACGCTGCGGTCGACCTTCTGCTGCTCCAGCGCCTCGTCGAGCTGGCGGGCGTCGATCAGGCCCAGCGCGATCAGTGCCTCGCCCAGGCGCACCATCGGCATGCGGTTCTGCTGCTCGATCGCCGCGAGCAGCTGCTCGGGCGTCACGATGTGCTGGGTGACGAGGATGTCGCCGAGCTTGCGGCTGCGCAGCGCCTGCTGCATCTGCGCGGCCTCCTGCACCTGCTCGGCGGTGGCGGCGTGGTGGTCGACCAGCAGCTCGCCCAGGCGCGGACCGATGTCGCGCTGCTCGATCTGCGCCTGCGGCACGAACAGGCGCAGCACGCGGCCGGCGTCGTCGACCGGCGGGTAGAGGAAGAGGCCGCAGGCCAGCTCGTGGTGGCCGACCGTCTCGCCTTCGAGCGGCTCGCTGCAGCCCTTCAGGACGACGCGGTAGCGGCTGCGGGGGCGGTGCGCCAGCACGTCGGCGTGCGGGTCCTCGGTGGCCGGCGGCAGCGGGGCCAACGGCTCGGTCAGCGTCAGCGAGCGGAACTGCGCGAAGCGCAGCGGCATCGTGGTGCGTGCCGGCGGCACCTGCACGTTGGCGACCTGATCCTCGGGCGTGAAGAACATCAGCCGGCCGTTGGCGACCTTGCCGTTGACGCCGGCGATCGCGCAGGGCTCGGGCTGGGTCTGCTCGGCGGCCTGGGGGTAGCCGGCGAACGGCGGCGTCGGCCAGCGAAAGCCCGTGTGGCGGCCCTTGGGCGGTGGCGCGTCGCCGGCCGCGGCCTCGGGCCAGGGCAGGTTCATCGGCGGGACGGAGAGGTCGGTCATCGTCGCGGGCCCATGCAAGGGTCGGGTCGCCGCGCGGCGCGCAGCGGGGTTCGAGGGGCATGCTAAGGACGCCGCCACGGCGCCGAAGCCTGCATCAGCGCCGCGAAGGCCGGGCAATTCCCGCCGAAGGGGATGCGGCGCGAACTTTGGCACGCCACGGGCGCGAGCCCTCCGGTCGCGTGAACGGGCTCTAGACTCGCGTCACCGTGGCCGCCTCGTCCCCGATCCCGCCATCCGCGCCGCTGCCCGCCGGGCGCTGGCAGTTCTGGATCGACCGCGGCGGCACCTTCACCGACGTGATCGGCCGCGCGCCCGACGGCGCGCTGCACACCGCCAAGCTGCTGAGCGAGAACCCGGGCCGCTACGCCGACGCCGCGGTCGCCGGCATCCGCCGCCTGCTCGGCCTGGCCGACGGCGCGCCGGTCACGCCGGCGCAGGTCGAGTGCGTGAAGATGGGCACCACGGTCGCGACCAACGCGCTGCTCGAGCGCAAGGGCGAGCCGACGCTGCTGGTCACGACGCGCGGCTTCCGCGACGCGCTGCGCATCGCCTACCAGGCGCGGCCGCGCCTGTTCGACCGCCACATCGTGCTGCCGGAGCTGCTCTACGCGCGCGTGATCGAGGCCGCCGAGCGGATCGGCGCGGACGGCACGGTGGTCGAGCCGCTCGACGAGGCGGCGCTGCGCGAGCGCCTCTGGGCCGCCTTCGACGCCGGCCTGCGCAGCTGCGCGATCGTCTTCATGCACGCCTGGCGCTACCCGCAGCACGAGGCCGTGGCGGCGCGGCTGGCGGGCGAGGTCGGCTTCACGCAGGTGTCGGTCTCGCACGAGGTCAGCCCGCTGATGAAGCTGGTCGCGCGCGGCGACACCACGGTGGTCGACGCCTACCTGTCGCCGATCCTGCGCCGCTACGTCGGCCGCATCGCCGCCGAGCTGCCCGGCGTGCCGCTGGCGTTCATGCAGAGCTCGGGCGGCCTGACCGACGCCGCGGCCTTCCAGGGCAAGGACGCGATCCTCTCCGGCCCGGCCGGCGGCATCGTCGGCATGGTGCGCACCGCGCTGCAGGCCGGCCACCGCCGCGTCATCGGCTTCGACATGGGCGGCACCTCGACCGACGTGTCGCACTTCGCCGGCGCCGACGCCGGCGACTACGAGCGCGCCTTCGAGACCACGGTGGCCGGCGTGCGGCTGCGTGCGCCGATGATGAGCATCCACACCGTCGCGGCCGGCGGCGGCTCGATCGTGCGCTTCGACGGCCAGCGGTTGCGCGTCGGCCCCGAGTCGGCCGGCGCCGACCCCGGGCCGGCCTGCTACCGCCGCGGCGGGCCGCTGACGACGACCGACGCCAACCTGATGCTCGGCCGCCTCCAGCCCGGCCACTTCCCGGCGGTGTTCGGGCCGCAGGGCGACGAGCCGTTGGCGCGCGGCCGGGTCGTGCGCGCCTTCACCGCGCTGGCCGACGAGATCGCCATGGCGACCGGCACGCCGACCACGCCCGAGGCGGTGGCCGCCGGCGCGCTGGAGATCGCGGTCGCGAGCATGGCGAACGCGATCAAGAAGATCTCGGTCGCGCGCGGCCACGACGTCGCCGGCTACACGCTGCAGTGCTTCGGCGGCGCCGGCGGCCAGCATGCCTGCGCGGTGGCCGACGCGCTGGGCATGAACGAGGTCTTCATCCACCCGCTGGCCGGGCTGCTGTCGGCCTACGGCATGGGCCTGGCCGACCGCAGCGCGATGCGCGAGGCGGCGGTCGAGCGCCGGCTCGACGCCGCCGGCCTGGCCGCGGCCCGCGCGCAGCTCGACGCGCTGTCGGCCCAGGCTGTCGCCGAGCTGCAGCGCCAGGGCGTGGCGGCGGCGCCGCAGCGCGTCCGGCGCCGCCTGCACCTGCGCTACGAAGGCACCGACACCGCCTTGCCGCTCGACGAGGCCGACGAGGCGACGCTGCAGGCCGCCTTCGAGGCCGCCTACCGGCGCCGCTTCGCCTTCGCGATGCCCGGCCGGCCGCTGGTGATCGAGGCGGCGGCGGTCGAGGCCATCGGCGCCGGCGCGGCGCTGCCGGGCCTGCCGCAGGTCGAGGCCGCGTCCCACCGGCCGGCGCCGGCCGAGACGGTCCGCATGCGGGTCGACGGCGCCTGGCGCGACGCCGCGCTGCACCGCCACGAGGCGCTGCAGCCGGGCGCCTGCATCGACGGCCCGGCGCTGATCGCCGCGGCGCACGCCACCACCGTGGTCGAGCCCGGCTGGCAGGCCGCGCTCGGCGCCGGCGGCGCGCTGACGCTGAAGCGCGTGCAGCCGCGCGCCGCCCAGGTGGCCGCCGGCACCGCGGTCGACCCGGTGCGGCTCGAGCTCTTCAACCAGCGCTTCATGAACCTGGCCGAGCAGATGGGGCTGGCGCTGCAGAACACCGCGCACTCGGTCAACATCAAGGAGCGGCTCGACTTCTCCTGCGCGCTGTTCGACGGCGAGGGCGCGCTGATCGCCAACGCCCCGCACATGCCGGTGCACCTGGGCTCGATGGGCGAGTCGATCCGCACCGTGATCGCGCGCAACCCCGGCCTCGTGCCCGGCGACGTGGTCGCGCTGAACGACCCCTACCACGGCGGCACCCACCTGCCCGACATCACGGTCGTCACGCCGGTGTTCCTCGACGGTCAGGCCCGGGCGAGCTTCTACGTCGCCTCGCGAGGCCACCATGCCGACGTCGGCGGCATCACGCCGGGCTCGATGCCTCCGTTCTCCACCACCATCGCCGACGAGGGCGTGCTGCTCGACAACGTCAGGCTGGTCGAAGGCGGCCCGGCGCCGCGCTTCCGCGAGGCCGAGGCGCTGGCCCTGCTCACCGCCGGGCCGCACCCGGCGCGCAATCCGGCGCAGAACCTCGCCGACCTGCGCGCCCAGGTCGCCGCCAACGAGAAGGGCGCGCAGGAGCTGCGCGCGCTGGTCGCGGAGCTGGGCCTGGCGACCGTGCAGGCCTACATGCGCCATGTGCAGGACCACGCCGAGGCATGCGTGCGCCGCGTCATCACCGCACTAGCCTCACGACCCCCAGGAACGTCGGTCGACGTTCCGCCCCCCGCGGGGATGGGCCAAGCTTGGGGCGGCCCGGCGCTCGGCCCGGACGGCGCCTACGAGCTGCCGCTCGACAACGGCGCACGCATCGTCGTGCGGGTCGGCGTCGACGCCGCGTCGCGCAGCGCGACGATCGACTTCACCGGCAGCAGCCCGCAGCAGGCCAGCAACTTCAACGCGCCGAAGGCGGTGACGATGGCCGCGGTGCTCTACGTCTTCCGCACGCTGGTCGACGACGACATCCCGCTCAACGCCGGCTGCCTGAAGCCGCTGCAGGTGATCGTGCCCGAGGGCTCGATGCTGAACCCTCGGCCGCCGGCGGCGGTGGTGGCCGGCAACGTCGAGACCTCGATGTGCGTGACCAACGCGCTCTACGGCGCGCTCGGCGTCATGGCCTCGGGGCCCTGCACGATGAGCAACTTCACCTTCGGCAACGCGCGCCACCAGTATTACGAGACGGTCGCCGGCGGCAGCGGCGCCGGCTGGCGGACCGACGCGCAAGGCCGCATCGAAGGCGGCTTCGACGGCAGCGCGGTCGTGCAGACCCACATGACCAACTCGCGCCTCACCGACCCCGAGGTGCTGGAGTTCCGCTTCCCGGTGCGGCTGGAGAGCTACGCGATCCGCACCGGCTCCGGCGGCGCCGGGCGCTGGAAGGGCGGCGACGGCGGCGTGCGGCGCGTGCGTTTCCTCGAGCCGATGACGGCCAGCATCCTCTCCAATGGCCGCAAGGTACCTTCCTTCGGCATGGCGGGCGGCGCGCCGGGCGCCTTGGGCGTGAACCGCGTCGAGCGCGCCGACGGCCGCGTCGAGCCGCTCGGCGCGCTCGCCAGCGTCGAGATGCAGCCGGGCGACGTGTTCGTGATCGAGACGCCGGGCGGCGGCGGCTGCGGGGCGCCGGCGTGAGCGGCGCGGTGCTGCTGAGCGGCTTCGAGCCCTTCGGCGGCCGGTCGGAGAATCCCTCCCAGCAGGTCGTGCAGGCGCTCGATGGCGTGCGGCTGGCCGACGGCAGCCGGGTCCACGGCCTGGTGCTGCCGGTCGACTTCGACGCCGCACCGCGGCGCCTGCTGGCCGACGTCGAACGCCTGCGAACGCGTCGCGTGCTGGCGCTCGGGCTGGCGCTCGGCCGCCGCACGCTGTCGGTCGAGCGTGTCGCGCTGAACCTGTGCGATGCGGACGAACCCGACAACGCCGGCGCCTGCCCGATCGACCGGCCGGTGCTGGCAGGCGCCGCCGCGGCGCACTTCGCGACCTGGCCGGTCAAGGCGTCCGTGGCGGCGCTGCAGGCGGCCGGCTTCGACGCCGCGCCGTCGCTCAGCGCCGGGAGCTACGTCTGCAACGCGCTGTTCTACCGTCTGCTGGAGGCCACCGCGGGTCGCGGCATCGAGGCGGGCTTCCTGCATCTGCCGCCGGCCGAGGTGCTGGCCCCGGCGCGGCAGGTCGAGGCGGTGCGCTGCGTGCTCGACGCGGCGTGTCAGTCGCGCTCGACGTAGCTGCGCCAGCGGCCCATCGCCTGCTCCATCAGCCGCACCTGGCGCTCGAAGCGCGGGCAGGCCCGGCAGGCCAGCAGGTGCAGGCGCAGCGCGACGCGGTCGGCCCAGCCCAGCTCGCGGTCGCGGCGCGAGGTGGTCAGCAGGGCGGCCTCTTGGCAGGTGCGGCGCAGGAACATGGCGGGGTGGTTCAGGGGGTGGCGGGCTGCTTGCCGAACCAGTTGAGCTGCAGGCACTCCCGCAGCCGCAACCGGGCACGGTGCAGCATGACCCACAGGTTCGTCGGCGTCACCGAGAGCTCCTTACAAATCTCGTCGGTCTCGAGCTCCAGCCACTCGCGCATCAGGAACACGCGGCCGAGCTGGCCCGGCAGCTTCTCGACGCAGGCGTCGAGCACGGCGATGAACTGCTGCTGGCCCAGCACCGCCTGCGGGTCGCCCCACTCGGCCGGCGTGTCGCGGAAGTGGCCGCTCTCGTTGAAGAGCTGCTCCTCGAAGGCGGCACCGCCGTCGTCGTCGTCGGTCGTCAGCGAGCATTCGCGCGCATGCTTGCGCACCTGGTCGACCAGCTTGTGCTTGAGGATGCCGATCAGCCAGGTCTTGGGCTGGGCGCGGCCGGCGAAGGCCTCGGGCTTCTCCAGGGCGGCCAGCAGGGTCTCCGACACCGCGTCCTCGGCCCAGGCCTCGTTGCGCAGCTGCAGCTTGGCGTAGCGCAGCAGCTGCGGGCGCAGGGTTTCGAGCAGGGCGGACAGGTCGGTCATCGGGGACAAGCACGGAGGCGCGGCGAACGCGGGAGTGTAAGGATAGGCGGGGGGTCGCGACACAGGCGTGTCGCCTCGTTGCGGCCCATCCAACCCCTCAGGAGTCCACCATGAACCAGCGTCTGATCGCCACCTCGGCCCTTGCGTCCATCCTCGCCCTCGGCTTCGTCGGCCAGGCCGCCGCCCAGTCCTCGGCCAAGGAAAAGTGCTACGGCGTCGCCAAGGCCGGCCAGAACGATTGCGCCAACCTCGCCGGCACCCACTCGTGCGCCGGCCAGTCCAAGGCCGACGGCGAGATCGGCGAATGGAAGTACGTCGCCAAGGGCACCTGCAAGTCCATGGGCGGCCTGAGCGCCGACGAAGCCAAGGCCAAGCTCGCCAAGAAGTGAGCCGCCCGGCCGGCCCGGGCAGCGCCATGAAGGCCCGCCCTCCCGGCGTACGCGCGGCCCAGGTCGGCATCGGGCTGCGCCAGCCGCATTACGCCGAGTGGGCCGAGCGCCGGCCGGCCCTGGGTTTCGTCGAGGTGCATTCGGAGAACTTCTTCGCCGACGGCGGGGCCGCGCTCGCGGTGCTGCACGGCGTGCGCGCGACCCACGAGGTCAGCCTGCACGGCGTGGGCCTGGCGCTCGGCTCGGCCGCCGGCCTGGACTCCTGGCACCTCGACCGCCTGGCGCGGCTGGTCGACCGCATCGACCCGGTGCGGGTCTCCGACCACGCCTGCTTCGCGCGCGGGCCGGTCGCGCCGCCCGGCCGCGACGGGGAGCCGCTGCATGCCGCCGACCTGCTGCCGATCGCCTTCACGCCGGGCTCGCTCGACATCCTGTGCGCCAACGTCGGGCGCGTCCAGGAGCGGCTGGGCCGCAGCATCCTGGTCGAGAACCTGTCGGCCTACCTGAGCGTCGACGCCGCCGACGCCATGGCCGAGCCCGAGTTCCTCGCCACACTGGCGCGGCGCAGCGGCTGCCGGCTGCTGCTGGACCTGAACAACCTCGTCGTCAACGCGATCAACGCGCAGCGCGACGGCCGCAGCATCCAGGCCCCGGTGGCCGCGGCCTGCGGCTTCGTCGACGCGCTGCCGCCCGGTGTGGTCGGCGAGTTCCACCTCGCCGGCCATGCCGACGACGGCGTGCTCGCGATCGACGACCACGGCAGCCGCGTACCGGCGTCGGTCTGGGCCGTCTACCGCCACGCGCTGGCGCGCTTCGGCGACGTGCCGACGCTGATCGAGTGGGACACCGACCTGCCGCCCCTCGACGTGCTGCTGGCCGAGGCCGACCAGGCGGTCGTCTGCCGACCGGGTGGCAGGCCGCCGGCCGAGGCGGCGGCATGAGCGTGCAGCGCGAGGCCGAACGCCAGGCCGTGCTGCTGGCCGGCTTGTTCGCCGCCGCGCCGCCGGCCGCGCTGCCGGGCTGGGCCGAACGGGGCGAGCGCCTTGCCCGCGGCCTCGGCGCCTACCGTGCCAACGGCAGCGCCATCGCCGAACGTGCGCTGGCCGCCGCCTGCCCGACGCTCGCGGCGCTGATGGGCGAGGACGAGGTCGCCGCGCTCGCCCGGGCGCTGTGGCGCACCGACCCGCCGCGCCGCGGCGACCTGGCGCAGTGGGGCGAGTCGCTGCCGGCCTTCATCGCGGCGCAGCGCGACCTCGACCCGTGGCCCTACCTGGCCGACTGCGCGCGGCTCGATTTCGCGATCCGCCGCTCGGAAGCCGCCGCCGATGCCGACACCGACCGCACCAGCCTCGGTCGGCTCGCCGAGCTGCCGCCCGAGTCGCTGCGGCTGCGGCTGCGCCCTGATGTCGAGCTGCTCGCCAGCCGCTGGCCGATCGCGAGCCTGCATGCCGCGCAGCAGCCCGGCGCCGCGCCCGATGCGCTGGAGCGCGCCGACGCCGCCGTCACGCTTCGGCTCGGCGAGTCGGTCGTCGTCGCGCGCGCCGGCTGGCGCGCGGCGGTCACCGCGGTGGCGCCGCCGGTGTTCGCCTGGATGCAGGCGCTGGCCGCCGGGCGCACGCTCGCCGACGCGCTGGCCGCTGCCGGCGCCGATTTCGACTTGCCGGGCTGGCTGCTGCAGGCCCTGCAGCATGGCTGGCTCGGGAAGGCCGAACCGATCAACGATCCCTTGGGAGGAGAACCGTCATGACTTCATCCTGGCTCGACGCGCCGCTGGCGCTGACGCGTCTCGGTGTGCGCCTGCTCGACGCGCTGCAACCCGTGGCGCTGCTGGCCGCAAGGCTCTACGTCGGTGCGGCCTTCTTCCGCGCCGGGCTGACCAAGATCGCCGACTGGGAGACCACGCTGCTGCTGTTCGAGAACGAGTACGCGGTGCCGCTGCTGCCCTACGACGTCGCCGCGGTCATGGGCACCGCCGGCGAGCTGGTGTTGCCGGTGCTGCTGGTGCTGGGCCTGTTCGGCCGCTTCGGCGCGCTGGGGCTGTCGGTCGTCAACGTCGTCGCGGTGCTGAGCCTGGCCGAGATCGCGCCGGCCGCGTTGCAGGAGCATGTGCTGTGGGGATGCCTGCTTGCCGCCGTGGCGCTGTGGGGCCCGGGCAAGTGGTCGGTCGATGCGTGGTGGTGGCCGCGCCTGGCACGGCGCGCCTGATGTGCCCGACGTGGCCGTGAGCGCGGGCGCCTTGCGTCGCGACGGCGGTCGCGGCCGGATGCTGCGCTAGAAGTCTCTGGGCCGGAAGTCGAGCAGCATCGACGCCGGCACGCGGCCGTCGGTGTCGCGCGGCAGGACCTCGGTCTTGTCGATTGCGCGCAGCACCGCCTCGTCCCAGGCCGGCACGCCGCTGGACTGCACCAGGCGCCGGCCGGTGATCGTGCCGTCGGGCGCGACCCGCACCTCGACCGTGGCCAGCGGGTTACCCTGCACCTCGTCGACGAACACGATGTTCGGCTTGATGCGCGCCTTGATGCGACCGGCGTAGCTGGCCGAGGGGCCGGCGCTCTGCGCGGCGGTGCCGGTGCTCGACGGTGCGCCGCTGCCGGAAAGCTGCTCGCTCATGCGGGCGAGGTTCTCCTGGCGGATCTTCTCGCGCTGCGCCGCCTCGGCCGCCGCGCGGCGCTCGTCGGCGAGCTGCTTCTGGCGCGCGGCCTCGGCCTTCTTGCGCTCGGCCTCGCGCTTGGCCTCGGCGGCCTGGCGTTCGCGTTCCCGGCGTTCTTCCTCGAGGCGCTGCTTCTCGAGCCGGGCCTTTTCTTCGCGCTTCTCGCGCGCGATCTCGGCGTCGCGGTCGGGCGCCGGCGCCGGCGGCTCGGCTTTCGGCAGCGGCTTGGGGGGCTCGGGCTCGGGCTTCGGCGCCGGTGGCGGCGGCTCGACGCGCGGCGCAGCGACCTGCGGCACCGCGGCCCACAGCTCGGCCTCGACGCCGGCCGGCTCGCTGCTGCGCCAGCTCACGCCCAGGCTCAGCGCGACCAGCAGCCCGAGGTGGGCCACGATCGCCAGCACCGCGCCGCGCGACAGGCGGTCGGGCGCGCGCGGGCGCAGGTCGTCGAGGGTGAGGGTGTCGCTCACGGCGTGCCGCTGGCCTTGACCGCCAGGCCGACGCGCTGCACGCCGGCGCGCTGCAGCACGTCCATCACCTCGACGACCTGCTCGTACTTGACGTTGCGGTCGGCGGCGATCACGACCGGCGTGTCCGCGCCGCCGGCCTGCAGCGCCTTGACGCGCGCCGGCAGGTCCTTCAGCGCGGCGCGCGGCGCGTCCTTGCCGTCGACGCGCAGCTTCAGCGACTTGTCGGTGCCGACAACGATCTCGACCACGCGGTCGGGCTGGCGCTTGGCCTGGCCGACCGTCGGCAGGTCGACCACGCCGGTGGTGATCAGCGGCGCGCTGACCATGAAGATGATCAGCAGCACCAGCATCACGTCGATGAAGGGCACCATGTTGATCTCGCTGATGGTGCGCCGGCGCGTGCCGTGGCGGGCTTGGAGCGAGGCCATCTCAGGACCGCCCGGCCGCCCGAAGGGCCTGAGGCGCCCCCTCGGGGGGCCGTGAGCGAAGCGAGCGTGGGGGCCACATCTCAGTGCGGGGCGGCTTGGCCGATGTTGCGCTGAAGGATGTTGGAGAACTCCTCGATGAAGGTCTCCATCTGGATCGCGATGCGGTCGA
>ERZ1066138.109-NODE-109-length-27323-cov-7.996699_pt1 | contig 27323 bp, 19 predicted proteins | sample MGYA00382785_ERZ1066138 | MGnify/ENA primary metagenome ERZ1066138 (study PRJEB33369, sample SAMEA5778368) | biofilm metagenome | biome: Industrial cooling water; feature: Water cooling tower basin; material: Biofilm | place: United Arab Emirates | collected... | reverse complement strand
GCCTTCAGGGCAGCATTTGGACGGGTGAGGCCGCCAGTCTGCGCGTCGATGGCCACGAACTCGGCCGGCTCAACTGGCGCATCAGCCCCTGGCAAAGCCTGTGGGGCGCGCGCAGCCTCGACTTCGAGCTGCAAGGCCCGGCGCTCAAGCTGCGCGGCACAGCCCAGGCAGCGGCTGCCGGCGAGATCCAGCTGCAGGCTCTGCAGGGCGAAGTGGATGCCGCCTGGTTGGCGCCCGCGCTGGCCATCCCCGAACTCACACCTGCCGGACGCCTGGAAGTGGAGGTGGAGCAGTTGCGCCTGGACGCGGAGCAGATGCCGCTCGACATCGTCGCGCGCCTGTATTGGCGCGAGGCGGGCGTACGTGGGCGCGCCGAGGCCCAGTTCGGCGATATCGAGATCCTCGCCAATGGCCTGAACGGCCGCATCGGCGCCGAAGTGCGCAGCGTCGAGGGCGCCGATCTGGCCATCGACGGCCGCATCCAGCTGGCCGAACGGCGCTACCAGGCCGAGTTCGTGCTGCTGCCCAGAGTCAGCAGCGGCCCCTTGATCCAGGCGCTGGCCTGGGTCGGCGAGCCGCGCGCCGAGGGCGGTCGCCTGCTCAAGGTGGAGGGCCAATTGCTGCCGCCGGGAGCACGCCAGTGAGCGGTCTGGACTTGATGCAGGCCTTGAGCGTGGCGCAGAGCGCCGCCTTCGCTGCCGGCGAACTGATCGACCAGCACTTCCGCCGTGGCGTCGACACCCGCTTCAAGGCGGATGACTCGCCGGTCACCCAGGCCGATGAAGACAGCGAGGCGCGCATCCGCGCCATCCTGCAGCGGCATTACCCCGCGCACGGCATCTACGGCGAGGAAGGCGGCCAGCATCACCTCGATGCCGAGTACCTCTGGCTGGTCGATCCCATCGACGGCACCAAGAGTTTCGTGCGCGGCTCGCCGATCTTTTCCACCCAGATTGCCCTGATGCATCGCGGCGAACTGGTGCTGGGCGTGTCCTACGCCAGCAGTTGGCGCGAAATGGCCTGGGCGGTGCGCGGTCGCGGCGCCTGGGTGGACGGCCGTCCGGCCCGTGTGGCCGAGTTCCCGCTGCAGCGCGCCACGCTGTCGACCGGCAATCTCAAGTCCTTGATCGCCGATCCGCGCCGCTACCTGGCCCTGGGCGAGCTGATCCGCGCCAGCCATCGCGGCCGCGGCTACGGTGATTTCCTGCACTACCACGACCTGGCGCGTGGCCGCATTGATCTCGTCATCGAATCCGATGTGAACATCCTCGACATCGCCGCGCTGGTGGTGATCGTGCGCGAGGCCGGGGGTGTGTTCACCGACCTGGACGGCGCGCCGATCGGGCTGGGCACGCGCAGCGTGCTGGCCGGCAGCCCGGCCCTGCATGCCGAGGCGCTGGCGCGCCTGCGCTGAAGCCGTCTGCACGCGCTTTGCCAGCAGCATTTGCAGTTCGCATGCAGGCTTAGCGGCTAGAATTCGCCGGATATGAAATCTCTGCCTCGTATCCACGCCACCAGGCTGATCGAACCGCGTCACAAGATCGAACAGTTGGATCTGGAGTTCAGCAACGGCGCGCGCCGCACCTTCGAGCGCATGCATGGTTCGGGCCGTGGCGCCGTGCTGATCGTGCCCATGCTCGATCAGGACACGGTGCTGCTTACCCGTGAGTACGCCGCTGGCCTGCATCGCTACGAAATCGGCTTGCCGCGTGGTCGGGTCGATCCCGGTGAAGACCTGCTGACCGCCGCCGAGCGCGAGATGAAGGAAGAAATCGGCTACGGCGCGCGCCAGTTGGTTCTGCTGCGCAGCCTGAGCCTGGCGCCCTCGTACATGAGCCACACCGCGCATGCCGTGCTGGCGCGCGATCTGTACGAAGAGAAGCTGGAAGGCGACGAGCCCGAAGAGATCGAAGTGCTGCCGTGGAAGCTCGACGCCCTGGATCGTCTGCTGGAGGTCGAGGAATTCAGCGAAGGGCGCGCGCTGGCGGCGTTGTTCCTGGCGCGCGAGTGGTTGCGCCGGGAGCAGGCATGAATCCGCGCTGGAGTGAGGCGCGACTCGCGGAGATGGCGGAGGCGGTGCGCGAGGCTGCAGAGCGCGCCGGCGCCGCCATTCTGGAGGTCTACCGCAGCGCTTTCGAAGTCGAGGAAAAGGCCGACGGTTCGCCGGTCACCGAGGCCGATTTCGCCTCGCATCGATTGTTGGATGCCGAACTCCGCCGCATCGATGGCGACGTGCTGGTGCTGAGTGAGGAATCTGGCGCCTCGGCCTTCGCCGAGCGCCGGCATGCCGAGCGCTTGTGGCTGGTCGACCCGCTCGATGGCACCCGCGAGTTCGTGCAGCGCACCGGCGAGTTTGCCGTGGCGGTGGCGCTGGTCGAGCATGGTCAGGCCATTCTGGGCGTGCTGGCCGGCCCGGTGCACGCCTGCAGTTGGACGGCAGTGCGCGGGCAGGGTGCCTTTCGCGTGGCGGCAGGCAAGCGCAGCGCGCTGGCCGTGCAGCGGCCTGCTGCCGCCGTGCCACGGGTCACGGTGAGCCGCAATCACCATAGCCGCAGCGTCGACCGCTATCTCGGCGCCGTCGGCGCGCACCAACGCCTGGAAATCGGCAGTGCGCTCAAGTTCACGCGCCTGGCCGAAGGCGCAGCCGACCTGTATCCGCGCCTCAATTCGCGCTGCTGCGAATGGGACATCGCTGCCGGCCAGGTTCTGGTGGAAGCCGCCGGCGGCCAGGTGGTGGATCGCCAGGGCGAGGCGCTGCGCTACAACCGCAGCGATGAGCTGATCGTGCGCAACATGCTCGCCTTTGGCGATCCCGATCGCCCCTGGCTGGAGGCCTTGCATGTCCTCGATGCCTGAGTTGCTGGCGATCATGGCCAAACTGCGTGATCCGCAGGGCGGCTGCCCTTGGGATCTCGAACAAGACTTCGCCAGCATCGCCCCCTACACCATCGAAGAAGCCTACGAGGTGGCCGACGCCATCCAGCGCGGCAATCTCAATGATCTGCGCGAGGAACTCGGCGATCTGCTGCTGCAGGTGGTGTTCCACTCGCGCATGGCGGAAGAGCAGGGCGCCTTCGACTTCGAAGCAGTCGTGCGCGGCATCGCCGACAAGATGGTCCGCCGCCACCCGCATGTTTTCGCGGGCGCCAAGGTCGCCGATGCCGCCGAGCAGACCCGTGCCTGGGAGCGCCTCAAGCAGGCCGAGAAGCCGCGCCAGGATCCCAGCGTGCTGGCCAATGTGGCGCGCGGCCTGCCCGAATGGCAACGCGCACCCAAGCTGCAGAAGCGTGCCGCCAGCATCGGCTTCGACTGGCCCGACGTGCACGCCGTGCTGGCCAAGCTGGAAGAGGAAGTCGGCGAGCTGCGTCGGGAGATCGCCCAGGCTTCGCCGCGCGAGCGGATCGAGGATGAACTCGGCGATGTGCTGTTCGTGATCGCCAACATCGCCCGCCATCTCGATGTCGACACCGGCCATGCGCTGCGCCGCGCCAATGCCAAGTTCGAACGCCGCTTCCGGCGCATGGAAGATCTGGCGCGCAACCAGGGCAAGGATCTGGCCGAACACGATTTCCACGCCCAGGATGCGCTGTGGGAGGCCGCCAAGGCCGAGGATCACCAGGGCCTGCTCGGTGCCATGGGCGAGCGCCACGAGTAGTCTTGGCGCACATCGTTCCCGGCAAGCCGAGTTGGCCGGGAACCTCGCCTGGAGCCAATTCATGCATCGAGCAACCCTGCAGGTCACAACCGTTCTGGCGCTGCTGCTCTTGCTGGCCTGTGCCAGCGTCGAGTCGGCCCCGTCCGGCGATTCCGGCGCGGACGAGCGAGAGCAGGCTCGCCTGGACGATGCGCGTGAACTGCTGAGCCCGGTCGAGCACGCGCTGCGCGCCACACGGCAGTGGCCGCTCCTGCGCACTCAGCCTGCGTCCGCCGATCACCAGGAATTGCGCTTCTGGCGCCTTGTGGGCGCGACCATCCACGGACTGGCGCTGTCGCGGGTACAGGGCAGGTTCGAGCTGAAGCAGATTCGACTGCGTCATTGCGATCGAATGCTGGCCGCAGATGGGACGCCCTACGGGGACGTTGATCCATGCCTGCAAGAGCTGGGCATACCGGCCTTACCTGACGGTGAACGCGTCTACAGGCTGGAAGCGCAAGCGCAGCAGTCGCACAGCACCGAATTGACCGCGCTGTGGTTTGAGTTGCTGCGCGAGATTACCCCCGAGTTCCTAAACCCGACGGACGGCTGTAATCGCGAGTTTGCCGACGACGGCAGACTCTGGTGCCTCTACTCCATCACTGAGGTGCTGGATATCGTCGAATGGGCCGATGGCGAGAACTACTACGCCGTTCATCTCAGCTTGGACTCGAGCCCAAATCAGGCTGCGCAGTTCACCCGGATGCTGGCAATCGTGGATCGCCATCTGGGCTCAGCGTCGACCTTCAAAGTTCTGAGAACCGTTCCCGATCCCCCACGGATCCTGCCCAGCAACGACTGCTCTGCGTGCGAGGTTTTTGATGAAGAGCAATGTGACGAGTGGCTGGCACGGGCGCGCGTGCACGCCAAACAACTGCTTCCGCCACAGGGTCCGGAATTGAGCGTACTGCGCTGTGAAGCCGACGCGATCACGGCCTCCTTCCCGATTCCCGAGACCAAACTTGCGAGGCCTCCCCATCCCGGTGCTCCGGCATATCCCGGAGCCAGGCACTACGCCCATGTGCGCTTCAACCGCAGCGACGGGGCGATCCTGAGGCTCTACACCGATCCAGATTGACGCGCACCTTGCGTGCAATGCTCGGGGCGTCTGCTTGGCCGGACTACGGCAGCGAGCATGCTCATCACCGAGAGAGCAGCTCCACATAGGCCTGGTAGCTGTAGAGGCGGTTCTTTTTCTGGCCAGTGACTTCGACCAGGATGCCGAGATCCTCCAGCAGCTTGACGGCGGCGCTGGCGGTCGGAAACGTCGTCTCCAGCCGCCGGCGGACATGCTCGACGCTGAAGCGCGGCATCATCGCCAGCAATTCGAACAGGCGGTAGCTGATCGGACCCGCCTTTGCAGACGCCAGCAGTCGCTTGCGGTCGGCCGTGATCAGGCTGGCCACGTCGATGATGCTGCGCTCGGCCTCCGCGGACGCCGCAGCCACGCCTTCGAGGAAGAAGGACACCCAGCCCTCCCAGTCGCCATCGCCGCGGATGGCTGATAAGCGCCGGTAGTACTCGGCCTGATGCTGCTTAAGGTAACCGCTCAAGTACATCAACGGCTCTGCCAGCAGCCGCCAGTGCTCCATCAGTGCGGCGATCAGGAGGCGTCCAATGCGCCCGTTGCCGTCCAGGAAGGGGTGGATGGTCTCGAACTGAGCGTGGATCAACGCGACCCTGACCAGCGGCGGCAGGTCGGAGTCTCGGGTGTGGATGAAGCGCTCCAGGTCGGTCAACAGATCGGCGACTACTTGCGGAGGGGGCGGCACAAAGGCGGCGTTGCCGGGTCGCGTGCCGCCGATCCAGTTCTGAGAGCGCCGCAGTTCGCCGGGCCGTTTGCCGGCACCGCGCGCCCCATCGAGTAGCAGCCGATGCGCTTCACATAGCAGGCGAACACTGATTGGCAAGCCCTGCTGGTCGCGCAACTGCCCCTGCACCCAACGAAAGGCGCGCAGGTAGTTGGTGACCTCCTCGACATCGTCGGTGTTGCCGACCTTGAGGCCGGCTTCTTCGTCAAAGAGGTCGGTCAGCGTGGCCTGCGTGCCCTCGATCTGCGAGGTGAGCAGCGCCTCCTTGCGGATGGCGCTGTAGAGCAGCCATTCCACCGACGGTACCAGGCCCGCAACTCCGGTCAGGCGCGCCAGCGCCAGCTCGGCCTGGCGATTCAGATCGACGAAGCAACTCGGCGCAAGCGCTGGTTCTGCCGGGGGGAGCGGTCGCGGCACAAAAGCGCGGACCGGCTCACCCAGCGTGGTCGTGGTGGCGTAGGTGCCTGTGCTTCGGCGCATTGAAAGCGTGCCTTGATTGCTCAACTAACATTAAAGCACGCTTTAATTTGAGGCGACAGTGTCAAAGGAGGCTTTCATACCGCATCGTCTTGGTCCTGCCACCGCATCGGCGGCGGCGACATCGACCGCGCCATCGTGCACGGTCAACTGATTCCGACGCTGATGGAGCGCTATCGACTGGAGCGCACGGCGGTGGCGTTCGCCGACTAGCGCCGCCGCTTCGAGCCCGTGCTGCTACCGGTGGCCGAGCATTTGAAGCGCGCACTCTCCCAGTGCCTTCGCACGCAGCGGGAGGACGGCGACGACGCCAGTGCGGTCGAAGTGGTCTCTGCCGGTGTCCACTGCATTGAGTGGAACCATCGCGAGCTGTTCTTGAGCGACGCGCGTCTGTGTTCGACGAGGCGGAGGACCTGTTCCCGGTGCCGTCGCTGAGTTGGTTGTTCGACGCCAAGTCGCGGCCGCAGAAGGGCTGGATCAACAGTTTGCTCGAACGGACGCAGGTGCCGACGATCTGGATCGCCAACGAAGTCTGCCACATCGATCCGGCGATCCTGCGTCGCTTCGACCTGATCCTCGAAGTGCCGGCTCCGCCGCGTGCCACCCGCAGTCGGCTGCTCGATCGCGCGCTGTCGGCAACGCTGGTGAGCGTGCGCTGGCGCGAGCAGTTGCTCGGGCTGGAGGACCTGTCGCCGGCTGAACTCGAAAGGCTGGCGAAGGCGCACGCCTACGCGCCCGCGGGTCAGACGGTAGAGACCTTCCTGCGCAACGTGTTCGAGGAAGCGCGCAAGGTCGGCGGCCAGTAGGTCCATGTCGGCGAAGTGCTGCTGCTCTAGCGCTACTCGCTGGACACCGTGAACGCCGACGCCGACCTCGATGGCGTGGCCCGCCAAATCCAGCGTACCGGCCGCGCGCGGCTGTGCCTTTACGGCCCGCCGGCCAGCGGAAAGACCGCGCATGTGCAGCACCTCGCCCAGCGACTCGCGCGCCCGCTGCACGTAAGGCGCGCGTCCGATTTGCTCGGTTCCTACGTCGGCCAGACCGAGCGCCAACTGGCGGAAGCCTTCGATTGCGCCAAGCGCGAGGGCGCAGTGCTGTTGATCGACAAGGTCGACAGCTTCCTGTAGGACCGCGAGCGCGCCGAGCGCCACTGGGAGATCACAGGCGTCAACGAATTACTCACGCAGATGGAGCGCTACGAGGGCGTGCTGGCGATGTGCACCAATCGCTTCCGGCTGATCGACTCCGCGGCGCTGCGTCGGTTCGATCTGAAGATCCACTTCGGCTGGCTGACCGCCGCGCAACGAATCACCCTGTTCGATCAGGTCGCCCGATCACTCGAATTGCCCGGCGCACCCCTGCAATGGGAGGCCGCCCACGCGCGCCTCAACCGCCTTGACCGGCTGACTCCGGGCGCGTTCGAAACCGTCTCTCGCCGGCATGAGTTTGCGCCGTTCGCGAACGTCACCGGTCTGGTCGATGCGCTTGATGCCGAGCAGGTGCCGGAGCACGCTCTGGCCTCAGAGTGACGCGAACCGCGCGCTCGACCTTGCACCTCAACGGGTACGGTCGAGCGCACAGTATTCGAGCTCTGTCCGCGCGCGAAGCTAACCGCAGGCATCATGGGGGGCTGTGAGCTACAAGACCATGATTCGGCTGCTGAACGCCCTGGCACAGCGCGGCGCGCACGCTGCGTCAGTCGTCAGAAAGCTGATTGAAGAGGACGGTCCTGGACCGCAGACCGATCGAGGAGTTGCCAAGGGCCTATGCGCCATCGCCTGCGCCCCCGATTGGCCGATCGAGGAGATCCATGAGGGCTCAGGAAATGGAGAGAAAGGCATCCCTTGCGTTCGCTGGCCTTCCGGGGTGCCGAGTTGCTTCAGCAAACGCTGCTGCACCAGATGGCTCGAAGGCTGATGCCACCTCCGATTGCCGACCACCTCGAGCAAGACCACAAGTGGATCGCCAGCGAACTCGACCCCAACTCACAGGCAGCCTAGTGGCTGGCGCATGTGATCAACCTGCCCGCCGGCCCACCCAAATTCCCCAAGCCACTAGACAAAGCCGTCGTCCAGGAAGTCAGCAAGGCACTGTGGAACCGCCGGCAACTGCAGGTCGACTACCGCCGCCGCGGCGCGCGCGTGCCCATGTCAATGGTGCTCCACCCCCAGGGTCTGGTCCTCGATGGCGAAGTGTTGACGCTGATCGCAGTGGCCAATAACTATACCGAGCCCTACAACTTCAACCTCATGCGCATGACCACAGCGCAGATGCTCCCTGGCGACAGCCGCAAGCTTGAAGGCTTTGACTTCAAGCTGCACGTCGCCAAGGAGTTCGGCTGGCCCTACGGCGAACCCGAGCAGATCGAGTTCTGGGTGCACCAGGATCGAGTCATCGAGTTTGAGGAGATGCCGATCAGCGAGGACCAGAAGATCGTGCAGCCCCTACTTCCCCAGGGGGGCCTTCCCTTGAGAGGATGGAGGCCAAAAGCATCCGCTGAAGTTGTTGCGATTAATGCTTAAGGGCAGAGAGTGGCCTCGTAGATAGTTGGTGAAGACAACGCACTTCTGATTCCAAGGAGGCGAAAGGTGGAACAGGCAATAGACGCGCTCAGCGGACTGCTTGTCGCAGCCAAGCGAGCTTCGTCAATGCGATCTTACAATTGTCCGCGCCCCGGATGTGGCGGTCGGGTGTATCTGGCTCGCGGTGTCGTTCAGCGGCCTCACTTTCGTCACTTCCCTGGAGAGGGAGCTCCCGAGTGCGACGAGTACTTTCCTGGCCCTGTAAACGGCAGCGAGGACTTATGGCGAACCAGCGCTGACGTCGAGGACGACCCATCTCAATTGGGGCTTTTGTTGGCACAGGTCGATGGGCGCTGGGGGCTCGGCCTGCGTCTGCCCGAGATTCCGAGCATAGAACTTGGCGAATCCTCTCTCAGCGCGCTGCGCTCGGCTTTTGTTGACCTATACGCTGGACCGGTCCATGTCTCTCGCGTTGGGGCTCTGGAACTACGGCCCGGAGTAGGAGCAGCTCGCATAGATGTAGTGCCGGCTCTGCAAGCGTACCGTACGCAGACGGCTGGAATTTGGCCGAATTCAATCGATCATGGGCGCTGGCACTTACGCTCTCGCGAACTTGAAGCCAAAGGAGTTCTATTCCGCCTTCGCGGAGGAGAATGGACGCGTCTCGTCGCGCGCTCTGGAGTGCATCCTGGTGAAAGCCTCCTCGTGCTTGCAGACGCGCGCTGCATCCCACCCATTGGGTCGGAAGTTCAACCGCGCATCTCCAATGCTGGCCTTGAATGGTGTATTTGGGAGGTGCGGTTACCGAACGAGGACCACGATAAGGTGGCCCGTTGGCTAGCACTCCTCGGGCACAAGTTCATCTCACGGCCTTGGCGCACATTTATCTCAACTCCAGCGCGCGCTTTCGGCAAGGGTGGCGAACCGATCTTCTGGACTTGCGATGTCCCAGTGTTGACGATAGAGGCTCCCCATCGCGCAGCCACGGCGGCGGTCTCCTTCCAAACCGAAACCAGCGCAGATAGCGCGAGGGTTACAGCGTCGCAGGTAGGCGCTGCTCAAATCGCGATTAAGGCGCAGGACGTCGGCGTCGCTAGATTCGATGTGGCGGGCGAGCGAAGTGCAAGCATCGAGATGGGCCTCATAAGGCAGCCATCGCACGCGGATGTCCTCGAGCAACTCGCCTTAACCCCTCGCCTACGCCTTTGCATCGGGACTCAAAAGCTCGAAGCATGGCAGGCAAGTGAGCACAGCATTCGATTCCCGCTTCGGAAGCGGTTAGAGGTTCGTGCTGATCTGGGCGGCGAGACTGCGCGTGCACGTGTGGCTGTGTGGGAGCACGGCAAGAAGAGGACTTGGCGTGATCTTGATGCGCGAGGAGTCGAGCGCGTCATCGACCAAGCGCTGGTGACTGCCTCAAGAATCGAGATCGATGGCGATAACCTGGGCCGGGTCGTGGCACTAATCAAAAGGGGGGCGATCGATAATCCGCGCGAGTTCGGGGCTACCGACCGACTAGTGTGGCGCGACAAGGTTGCGAGCCTTTCGTCCCGGTACCGACCCGGCACCGTTCCAACTCTGGTCGAGCAACCTGGAACGAGAGCACTCATGGTTTATCGACTCGACGCTGCCACACTTGTACGCTCTCGGCTCGCATTACGGCGCGGCCTTAGGGCCGGAGGAAACGGTCCGTGAAGGTTCTTGGACTCGTGCAATGGACAGATCGAGACAAACGTGGCACCCCTATAGCGGGCGTGCGTCCTCTTGTTGAGCTCTCCAAGGGTGAGTGGCGACTTATCAATGCCGCCGAGGAGTTCCCTTCGCAAGGACAAGTCTTCTGGCCAAACGCCCAATCCGCAAAGGAGGACTCGCTCGTCATTTTCCGAGCAGAGCCCAATGCGGGGCACAAGGACGAGTTTAGGGTTGCGGACCCCAAGCCTGCGTACGAGGTGCTCGACTTGCGCCGGTACGGTACCGAAGGAGACGTCCGCTCTGCCCTGCTCGATGGGGTTGCTGTGCCGGGACCTGTCGACAACTTCCGAGCGCTGATCTGGTGCAAGCCCGACATGCTAGTCGGACCAGTGGAACTGGCACGAGTCGCCGCGGGCACAGCAAAGCTCGTCAGAACGAACCTTCACCGGCTCCCAACGTATCATGAGGCGGATGTGCGGGCTGTTGTCATAGATAATGACGTTGCGCAGCGCCTGCTCCGAATTGATGACAAAAGCCCCTCGGGGTGCGTGGACTGGGACGATGATGGGATCGTCTTGCATCGTGCACTTGAAATCGCCGCTAGAGTTGCGAAACAGGCCGGACAAGATGCGGGCCAGACAAAGAAGCAACTCAAGGAAGTTGCCTCTGCGCTGGCTGCACAAGCAGGCACCGAGACCCAACTCGACAACTATCGCCTAAAGCGTGCTCTCTCGCTGCTCGAGAACACAGAAGCCGTCGCAAGGAATGCCGCCACCTTGGTAGCTGACCTACAAGAGCATCCCGCCATTAAAGTTCACCTCGGCGAGATCCAAGCAAAGATCCGCACTGAGGTCGAACAGAGTGCTCGCTCCGAGCTTCAGGATCGACTCACAAATGAGCGTGCTGTGCTGAATGACGCGACCGATGCATGCGCGCGAACCAGACTGGACCTTGAGGCAAGGCAAAAGGAACTTCGCCTGATCCAGGAGCAGATTGCGGATGCTCGTTCCCAGCTTGAGCGGGCAACCGAGCAGGTAGAGGCGGCTGTTGACGCTCGCGTGCGGGCTGTACTCGATCGTCCCCTAGACCTCTTGGCCGAGGTTTGCGTGTTGCGCCCGTTCCTTGGTACCAACACAACGAACCGCGTCGCGGGCGGGGCGCCGGATTCACCATCCTCCAAGATCGACTGGTCACATAAGCGAGGTCAAGGCATCAAGGACAGGGCTTCGCTCCGGCGCGTCCTTACGAACGAGGCCCGAGCCCGAGGAGTCGATCCGGCGTTGATGCTCCACCTGCACGCAGCCGTTGTCGCGCGCCTATCGCCAGTCACCTTCGGGCCGGGGGCCCTCGCAGCCCTGACGGCATATGCTCATGCCGCATGCGCGGGCCGCATGCTCATCGTCCACGTCTCACCCGGTGCTATCAGTCCGCAGGACCTCAACGAAGCGCCAGAAGGAGGTCTTCGGGCCGCTGCTTTGGCAGCGACGGACATCGATGGCCTCTCGCTCGTCGTTCTAGAGGGAGCGAATCGCGCGCCACTAGAGAGTGCTCTCGTTCCCCTCCTGCAATTGACGGATCTTCGGATGTCGCAACTCGACATCGCGGGAGGTCTTCGGCTCGCTGCTTCGTTCGTGGCCGGTGCAACTACTGTGCCCGTAACGCCGCAGCTCTGGAGCCATGCCGTTGCAGTTTACGCTCAGCCCACCAACACTTCTGTACCGATCGATGCCTTGTGCGAAATAGCGCTTTCGAGCGACTTGCTGGTTCCGGGTGACGAGCCAACGGGCGTGATAGAAGAACTGCTCGATGCTTGGCCCGACTGCGGTGAAATCCGTCCAACGATGAGCCGTTTTGGCTCGGCGCTTAGTCGGTTCTACGATGAAGAACCGCGGGTCCGCGAAGCCATACTTCACGGACTTGTCCTGCCCTACGTCACGACTATGCTCTCGGTGGATGAACAAACCAGGGCGACAGAGGACGCGCGGGACACCGATGGCAACATCGCGCAGGTTCTGCGCCTCCTAAGAAGGACGCTCGCCTAGTGAGCCTGGAGATCCTTTGCCCGCCGCGCCGGGCCGTGACCGCTGTTAGGCGTCACCTGCATCTGGGCTCATGCCCTCCATCAGATAGCCGCTTTGAACTCCTCCGAAGCGTCGTATGGAGCATTGCAGTTCACTCTGGTAGGGCGCATGTCAGCCGAATACTCAGTACTGCACTCCAACCCTGGGAACTCTTGTCAGAGCGTGACACCGCCAGCCAAGAGATGCTTCGTGCAGAGCTTCGGGACGCACTCTCTGTGCTTGAGGATTCTGGTGATCTCATTGCAATGAAGGGCGGCCACTGGGCGCCAGCTGTGACTCGGTTTGTAGCGCTTCCTAAGAGACCCGGGTACTTGCTTGTTGGAGGAGCACCTACCGCTTTGCTGCAGATCGACGAAAATGCAGTCCATTTTCACGGCCCTCACCGACATCTCGCCCGCCGTCCCACTCAATTCGAAACCGCCCTTCCGCTCGAGGACTTCGACTCATGGACTAACCGACCTAGAGATGTCTCGCTTCTGGAATGGGCACGTGATGTCTTCGCCTCCTGCGAGCACATACCTTACACGCCCGAGAGCGTGGACGCCTTCGAGTTCTACCGTCCAGAAAGCGTCGGGCAAGGCAAGCCCCAGTTTTTTAGGTGGTCTGGGAGCGCCGAAGCCATCACAGGCACTTTGCTCGCTCGGCGCCGTAGAGTTTTCGGGGCACGAGACTACAGAATTGTGGGTTTGCGTGGTGGTCGAATTGTCAGCACGTGTGCACTTCATGATATCGATATTCGTCGCCTTATGTATGCACTCGATCTTGAGGCAGATAACCCAGTGATGGCGCGCGCCATCCATGTGGGCGGCCAGAGGGTGTGGCGATTAACAAGTGAACTCCCGCGCGCAGAACAACGCGCGTTTTCCGCGTTCGGTTCGCTCACGATTCCAGATGAACGTCCCTTCGAGAGAAGGTGGACGTTCAAACGCAATGAAGAACTGGCGCTCGAGATGGCGCGGTCCCTCGGGATCGCGTTAGGGGAATATGCGCGATAGGATCAAAAATGAGAAAAAGGATCGAGCCTGGTGTAAACGAGATTGCGCGGCGGATTCACTTGCGCCTTCTAAGGTATCTTGAGGCTCAGTACCATATTCGAGACTCGGCTCTCATCGAGGAGCGGCGCAGGCTTCTAGGAGAACCCGGCGGGATCTCACAACGCCCTTTCCTCGAGGTCACACCATCGTACGCCGTCGCCGGGAGCTTTTCCGGTCTGAAGGCCCCCACTCCCATTACCGCACTCCTGGAAGACTTGGTTGGTTGGAAGCCTGGGGTTGGCGTCTATCCACCATACCGCCATCAGGCAGATGCCCTTGAGTACTTCTTCGGGAAGGGTGCGGAGAGCGACGACCTGGTCGTCGCGACGGGTACAGGCTCCGGCAAGACGGAAACCTTCCTCTACGCCATCCTCGGCGCGCTCGCGCTCGAAGGGACCGAGCGGCGCGCTTCGTTCGCCCGTCACGGCATTCGCGCCTTGCTGCTGTATCCGATGAACGCGCTCGTCAGTGACCAAACAGCGCGCCTACGTCGACTCCTCGGTGATGAGCGACTCGCGAGCATGATGGAGGAGCGCTGGGGGCGCCGCGCACGCTTTGGAATGTACACGAGTCGCACGCCGTACCCGGGCGTGCGCAAGGGAGCGAGGGACAAGCGCCACCTCGACACGTTGCTTGGCTATTACGAGCGGCTTGAGACCTCCTTGAAGCCGGACGAGCAGGTCTTGGTTGCCGAGTTGAAGAAGCGGGGACGCTGGCCGGCCAAGGACGTCGTGAAGTTCTACGCGCGTGACCTCGAAGAGACGGTCATCGTGAAGAGCGGAAAGCGCATAGGAAAGGAGAACACCCTCGGCCACTGGGGCGAGCGCTTTCTGACTCAACCGGAAGACCGCGAGTTGCTCACGCGCCATGAGATGCAGGCGCAGGTTCCTGACCTCCTCATTACCAACTACTCCATGCTCGAGTACATGCTCCTCAGGCCCATCGAGCGGTCCCTGTTTGAGCAGACTCGCGCATGGCTCGCCGCCGACCCGAGGAACCAGTTCCTGCTTGTTCTCGACGAGGCGCACATGTATCGAGGCGTCGGCGGTGCGGAGGTTGGCCTCCTGATTCGTCGCCTGCTCTCACGACTCGGCATCACTCGAGATCGACTGCGCTGCATCCTGACAAGCGCCAGCCTTGGGACGGGAACTGCCGCCGAGGAGGCTGGACGCGAGTTCGCCCGCGACCTCACGGGAGAGTCGAACAAGAAGAGCTTCGCCATCGTGCGCGGCACTCGAGAGGAACGAGCTGGTGCAAGGCCTGGAACACGCGACGAGGCTGCCGCGCTCGCCGACGTAAGCCCGACGGTGCTGGCGGCCGCCGGGTTCGCTCCTGCGGATGCGAACGCGGCTCTCGCTGACGTCGCGTCGCGCTTGGGCTGGGGAGCGCCGCCCACTATCGATGGGACGAGCGACCTTCCGACGAGGCAGCACGTCTGTCGCTCGCTAACTGGTTTCGGCCCGCTTGAGCTGCTTTTGGAAAGAGCCTCGGGAAACGCTACGGATTTCGCAGAACTCGCCACAGTCCTCTTTCCCCACTCCGAGCGTGTGCAGGCAGAGCGTGCCACCGATGGCCTCCTGGCTCTTGGGACCTTCGCGCGGCGCACGGAGCCGGGACGTGAGGAGCAACCGCTGCTCCCAACTCGCGTTCACTTGCTCTTTCGGGGGCTGCCGCCTCTCTACGCATGCATCAACCCGATTTGCTCAGCACGCCGTCATGCAATCGGAGAATCTCTCCTCGGTCGCCTCTATACCGAGCCGAAGACCCAGTGCGCGTGCGGTGGACGTGTGTTCGAGATCCTTACGCATCGTGACTGTGGGGCCGCATACCTGCGTGCCTTCGCAACGAGCGCGACGGCGGACTTCCTCTGGCACGAGCGAGGGGGCACGCTCACCGAGTTCGGGCGGCCACTGCACGAGCTACACCTGTTCCTAGAGGAGCCGCATCCCGATCAGAGGGGGGCCGCAGAGCCGCTCCTGATAGACATTCAGACGGGACGAGTGCTCAAGACGGGGAGCGCAGAGACAACCGGCGTTCGACTCTGCTATCGCGCACACTACCCGGCCGAGAAGGTCACCAACACGACGACGTTCGGGGTATGCCCCGCGTGCACCCGCCGCACGCAGTCGGGTGGGTCCCTGAAGATTATGGACCTTGCAACGAAGGGCGAGCAGCCTTTCGCCAACCTCGTGAGGGAGCAGTTCGTATCGCAACTCCCAACGAAGGAGGCTAGCGAGTTGCACCCGAACGAGGGCCGCAAGGCCCTCTTGTTCAGCGACGGCCGTCAGAAGGCAGCCCGACTCGCGCGAGATCTTCCACGGGAGGTCGAGCGAGACTCGTTCCGCGAGGCCCTCGTCCTTGCGTGTCAAGAACTCACGCAGTTGCCGACGCCACAGCCCGTGGTTCTCGACGAGACCCTGTACGCCGCGTTCGTTGCGGTGTGCGCACGGCACCACCTCCACTTCTTCGATGGCCACAACCAGAAGACGCTACTCGAGGAATGCGCACGGTTCTGCAAGGACTACGGCGACCTCGACACCGCACTGGCCGACAAGTGGCGCCCAACTCCGCCTACGCGATTCCGCACCGCGCTGCTGCGCCAGATTGGTGATCCATATTATTCGCTCGTCGCAGCCTGTGCGGCGACAGTAGAGGCTGCGCCTGGGAAGCTCCGCATCCTGCAGAAGCGCATCGGAGGGCTCGCTTCCCCGGCGGTCATAGAGGAGGCCGCGAACGCCTGGCTTCGCGAGATGCTCGGCCGCTACGCGTTCGACCCGGCGCTCGGCAAGGATGCACGGCTCGATGAGTTTGGATACTTCCAGCCGATTCGCGCTGCGGACGGGCTCAAGCAGTTCTTCGACCGCCTGCGCCTGCGGACAGGCCTCTCCAGCGGTGACATCGACCGGCTCCGTGAGGAACTCTTCGAGGTCTTCACTCGAGACGCCCCGGCAGGGGACGACTCTGGTCGGCTCGTGGTGTCCGATGGCCTTGTGATGCGCCTCGCGCTGGACGATGTCTGGCTTCAGTGTGTCGTTTGCGGGCACCTTCAAGCGAAGCCGTTTCTCGGTGCGTGCGGCAACTGCCAGGACAAGCGCCTCGAGCCGCGTCCCCCGGAGCACGAGTACATGCGGTCAAGAAAGGGTTTCTTTCGCGAGCCGCTACGCGCAGTCCTTCGGGGCGAGCGTCCGGTCCACATCACTGCGGAGGAGCACATGGCCCAGTTGTCCCAACGCGATGCCGGCGTCGTCTACGCGACGACCGAGGAGTTCGAACTCCGCTTCCAGGACATTCCGCTTGGCCCCGACAAGCCGCCAGTCGACATCCTGAGTTGCACGACGACGATGGAAGTCGGAATCGACATCGGCTCGCTCACTGCCGTCGGACTTCGTACGGTGCCGCCGCAGCGCGAGAACTACCAGCAGCGCGCGGGGCGTGCAGGTCGGCGCGGGACCTCGGTTTCATCGGTCCTCATGTTCGCCCAGGGAGGCGCACATGATGCCCACTACTTTGCGCATCCCGAGGCGCTCATCAGCGGACCGCCTCGAGAGCCGCGCCTGAAGGCCGACAACGCTCGGCTCGCGCGCCGACACGTCAACTCGCACTTGCTCCAGACCTTCTTCCACTCGCGCCTAGATTCTCTTTCGCCCGAAGAGCAGGCCCAGATAGCAAAACATCGTCCTGGCATCATGAGCGCGTTCGGCGATGCCAAGGAGTTCTTCGAGGGAACCTCTGAGTTCTCATTCCCGGCGTTTGAAGACTGGATTCGGACGTCGGTACTCATGCCCAAGAGCCCGGTGGTCGAGGAGGTAGCGGGCTGGCTTCCTGCCGCCATTTTCAAGACCGGCGTTGCTGACGAAAAACGCTGGTTCGTGCGAGAGATCGCCGACACGCTGCTACTAACGCTCAGGCAAATCCGCAACCGGCGAGTCGGAGCAACGACGCCACCAGGTGAGGGCGAGCCGAGTGACGGCGATGCTACCGATGACGATGCCGGTGGCCTGCTCGACCTCTGCTTCGAAAACGGCCTCCTGCCGTCCTACGCATTCCCAACCGACCTTTGCAGCTTCGTGATCCACGAGTGGGACAAGAGCAACTCGCGGTGGCGCGTCAACGTGAAGGAGCGACCGCAGTTGGCGAAGGCACAGGCGCTCAGCGAGTACGCGCCGGGGCGACTGCTAGTGGTAAACAAGCAGACGTATCGTGTCGGCGGCATCTTCGTCGATGGCCCTCCGACGGCGTCACCTGCGGCAGCGCTGTTCTCGCAGCCCCTCAGTCGCTTCGTCGGGTGCGCGCGCTGCTCCTTCATCTCGATCGAGAGCGGAAGCGCACCCGCGCGGACAATCGAGGGCTCCCCGTGTCCGGTGTGCCGCAGTCCGCTATTCGTGCGCGAGTATCTCGATCCGCCCTCCTTCTCCCCAGAGGAAGGGCGCGCGCTGCGTGAGGGTGACCGCGAGCAGGACATCACCTTCGCCTCGTCTGCGCAGTTGCCAGAGATCGCAGACCGCGATGAGTTCAGTTGGACCGAGGGCTCTGGCGCCAACCTTAGCCACGCATATGGCGAGGATGTTCTTCTCGTTGTGGCGAACAAGGGCAAAGACGCCGCGGGCTTCAGTGTGTGTGAGAACTGCGGAGGCGCATGGATCGACGGTGAGGAACCCGAGGGCCCCCACGGCCGGCCCTTCCTCGTGCCAAGGCACGTCCTGGAGCGCGACGGAGCGGGCTCGAAGTGCAACGGCGAAGTGCGGCGCGGGCTCTTCCTCGTTCACGACTTCCGCACGGATCTCCTGATCCTCCGGGGAGCGTTCCGGCGCCCCCTAGACTTTCAGCCGGAACAGCCCTGGCTCTACGACGCTCTCGCGACGCTCGCTGAGGCCCTTGCGCTTGGTGCCAGCCTGCATCTGGATATAGATCCCGGGGAGGTCTCGGCGGGCTTTCGACTGCTGCCGCCGCTCGTCGATGGCGATCACGGTGTCGCCGAACTCTTCCTCTTCGACACGTCCTCGGGTGGTGCGGGGTACGCGGCCGACGCCGGGGCGCAACTCCAGGACGTGCTCGACCGAACCGAGAAGCTGCTGGAGTCGTGCCCTGCGAACCGGCCCGGGGAACCGATCCGGTGCGAGCGCTCTTGCACGAAGTGCCTCCGTCACTACGGCAACCGCTTCTTGCACGGTCGCCTCGATCGGAGACTCGCGCTGCAACTGTTGCGCTACTTCCGCACCGGCGAGGTGCCGGCGTTCGCATCCACGAGCGAGCAGGCTCGTGTGCTGCGCCCGCTGGCCCGGTTCCTTGAACTGGAGGGCTGGGCTACCGCAAGCGATGCCAGCGGCGCGCTGCGCTGCGATGGTCCTCGAACGATGACGGTCGGGATCTACCCCGCGCTCATCGCGAGCGAGCACGCCGAGACAAGCCACCCGACCGTGGCTCTTGGCGACGCACCTCGAGTGATCCTGCCAGACTACCTAGTCGAGCACGATCTTCCATCTGCGTATCAGCGCGCAACCGGCCTAACCGGCGCAGGCACATCCTCGCCTCGCCCTTCTGCACCTGCGTCTCCCTCCAAGGGGCGAGTCATCGAACTCCCGGTGAAGGATCTGCGAAAAGCAGACGATGGCGCGACCCACGGCAAGGTTCGATTGCTCGCAGACATCGCTCCAGACGATGCATTCGCTGTTCGAGTGCCGAATCCGGGCCTCAAGAACGCGGGCTTCAGCGCGGGCGGCTGGCTCGTCGTCCGCGCCGTCGGGCGCGCAGATCTCGGCCCCGATACATGGCTGATCGTTCTGCGAGCGCGAGGGAAGTTCGGAGCCACCAACGCTGAGTGGACCATTGCGCACGTGAAGGAACTGCCGGGGGACGAGGGGGCACCGACTCGGCTCCAGGTATCTTACGGCAGCGCGACGGGCAAGGAGTTTCGGCCCGAGCGTCTTGTTCGCGCCGAACTCACGCTTGCCGCGGCCATTGTGTGCCATGCCAACGAGGCCCCCTGATGGCACGCTTTATCCCCGAGGTCGCGCTCGAAGACATCGTCCACGACTCCGAGCGGCTCGTCTACGGGGCACTGCGCGGACTGCCGACAGGGTTCGTCGTTCTACACTCATTTCCTTGGCTTCGCCCGCTACGCGACCTCGCAGACCAACCGCTTCGGGAAGGTGAGGCGGACTTTGTCATCCTCCATCCCGAGCGCGGCCTTTTGGTACTCGAGGTGAAGGGAGGGAGGCCAGAGTTCTCAGGCCGCACATGGTCACGTGGGGGAAGGGACCTGCGCGACCCATTCGAGCAGGCTCGCAAGAACCGCTATGCGCTTCTCGAGGCAATAGAGGAGCGAACGCGACGAAGGGTACATCGCGGGCTGTTCGCTCATGGCGATGTCGTCGTGTTCCCGCATGCCATGTTTGCCGGAGCGCTGCCTCTCAACAGCGACCCTCGCATCATCATCGACGCACCTCAGGTCGCTTTGCTGCCTGAAAGAGTTGAGGTGGCGTTCAAGGCATGGGCACGAAGCGAGACACACTTGACCGCGGGCCAGTTCTCGGAAGTCCTCGATAGCCTCATGCCGAAGCTACGCCTCATGCGGTGTGCGGGAGCCGAAGTAGGCGCGGAGCACCGCCGCATCGTCCAGATTACGCTCGATCAGCGTGCGTCGCTTCTGGGACTACTAGAGAACGAGCGTGTGCTCGTCGAGGGTACCGCTGGTTCCGGCAAGACGCTTCTCGCACTCGAGTTTGCCTTGACGCTTGCTCACCGTGGCGATCGCGTACTGTTCCTCTGCTACAACCGCCACCTCTCTGCCTGGCTAGAGGAGCAAGCGAAGCAAGACTCGAGGGCGCATTCCGCTGGCACACGACTGGAAATAGTGACTTTCCACTCGTATGCGCATCGCCTGGCTCTACGAGCCAACGTGGACTTTGACGTCCCGAAAATCGGCGAGCAGGCGTTCTGGGACAGCGAGGTCCCGCTCATCATGGAGCAGGCGCTCGAGGTGTTGCGCGCACAACGGCAGCCACAGACCTTCGATGCCATCATCATCGATGAGGCGCAGGATTTCGCGCCCGACTGGTGGGTGACCATTGAGTCGCTGTCAGGATTGGGTCCTGCAGGACGTCTCTACGCTTTTCTTGACCTAAACCAAAGCCTGCGCGGATCGGCCCAACTCCCGCCCGTCCCTTTTGGGGCGCGATTCCGCCTTGCAACGAACTGCAGAAACACGCAGTCAATCGCCAAGAGCGGGGCGGTTCTTGCGAAGATCGACGTTCGTCTCCTCCCTGGCTCGCCCATTGGCGAGTTGCCATCGGTCATGCGATCCGCGTCGGCGGCCGCCGAGACAGGAATTGTATTGGCGGAAATCCGCCGGTTGCTCCAACAAGAAATCAAGCCTCAGCAACTGGTGCTCATCGGACCAGCGGTTCATTCAAAGGGCTCGCTAGCACGCCATATGGAGGTTGACGGGGTACCATTCGTCAATAGTGCTTCTGAATGGCGTCGAGGAGGTGGCGTGCTCGTTACGACAGCTCGTGCCTTTAAGGGCTTGGAGGCAGACGTGGTGATTGTTTATGGCTTGAGTAGCTTCGGGCCACTGTTCACCCAAACAGACCTCTATGTTGCTTGGACGAGAGCGCGCCATCGTCTCATCATTATCTGTCAGTCGGGCGAGGTGCGCGCGGCCGCGGAATTGGCGTTGGCAGAATCTCAGAGGGCGGCGAGAGAGGGCGTTTCAGAGACTCAAGCTAACTCATGAACTGAGTACGAGTAACGGACTGACATTTTAAGTCGATAAAGTAAGTGTAGCAACCTAACGATCTCGGCCGACCGACTCAGGACATATCGCTCAGGGAAAATTTCCCCCGATTCTCGTCGCTGCCGGCGCCGACATCGACCGATGCCAAACCTTCCCGAAAGAAATCCACTAGGCTCTGCGCATTGCCATGCGCAACCATGCCAAGGACATCACGGTTCTGAATCCGCTTCGAGAGCCAACGTTGGCGCCACAGGCTGGCAATTACGCCGGCGGAGTGCCCGCGGTTCTCGGTGGCCGGATGTATTCCGACCAACTCATTGATGGCGCCCGGATGCAGTTCGCAACCATAGAAGATGCGCGGCGTCGCATGGTGCAGCACCGCCGAGGCATCAATACCCAGCGTTTCGACAGCTTCGCGAATCTGACGCAAGCGTGGGCTCGCCCCCTCACCAAAGCGGTGATTGATGCGACGTGCGCGGTACATGCGTTCGCTGACCTCCCGCAGGACCCGCACAGTGGTCGGACCGAGATGCACCGTGCCGTAGCCGGCCGTCTTAGCCAGTTCGCGCCACTCGAGATCGTGGTCAAGAGTGGTGAATTCGCTCGTACGCAGCCGCAGACGGTTGTACTGGCTACTGCCGTTCCCATAGAGGCTGGTAGTAGTGAGGACCTTCAACTCGGCCGGTCGGTAGATTGCACGGCCAGCCATTTGCGAACTGATGATGCTCACCTGCTCGGCGTACCGGGTGCGATAGGCGTCCCGTACCTCCTGTGAGGCCATCAAGAGCGCCACGAGCTTGCCGCCGAGCAGTTGGTTATAGGGCGCCACCGCGCCGCAGACACTGACATCCGCCACCTGGCTGGACAGCCCGCCCTTGCGGATCTCAACAAGGGCCGTGCTCAGCGTGCGCAGCCCATTGGGATGTTGGATAAGGGCATCGAGCATCGCCTGGCCGCCCTTGGTCCAGTTCAAGCTCTGGAAGGTGCGCTTGGCGTCGAGCAGTTGGCCGAGAGTTTCCGCGCGCTTGCGCAGAAACAGCGGATCCTCGGACGCGGCCAGCCAGTCCATGTTCTCGGGCGAGGTCTTGTTCGCCGCGTCGCGCTGCGAGCGGACGGCTTCATTCGCCTGCTCCGCATCGTTGTAGGCGGCCTCTAGCTGGCGTAGGCGGACAATCGCTGCCCCGGCACTGCGCTGCTCAAGGCGAAGGATGGTGCGCTCGGTCGGGAACGCGAGTTCATCGGGACTCAGCAGGTCGTCCCACCGGATGTCGCTAATGTTGCGCTCGATCCGCGACACGAGGGCACGCAGCGCCAGTTCAACGTCCCAGTTCCCGTCGCGCAGCCTGGCGATGAAAGGCTCCGGGTTCCAGCCGATCCAGTCATCGCGCACGCGCATTCGCACTACGGGGCTGGCCAACATGGCAATCCCGATGACCGGGCGCTTGGGGCGCGCCGCGTTGCGGACCAGGATGGCCATCTGGCGGCCGGGCGTCGACCGGTACTCCAGCGACCAAGTGTGGCGGAAATAGCGCCAGATATCGATCAGGCGCAGACCCGTGACCGTGCACTTCGCATCCTCATCGCATACCTCGATGACCGGATCGATCACCGCCTTCAGCCGGTCCGCAGCCTCGGCCGGCGGCAGACCTGCGAATGGCAGCAACGAGGCCGCGAGCTTGGCCCCGTCATCAATGACATCGGCAATCGAACTCCGTACGGCACCACGCGGTACTACGCGGTGCATGCGCCCGAGAAACTTCTGCACTCCCGGGTCACCGAGTTGACGGTCACGCCCCGTCTGCAAAGCCCGCCGTAAACGCTCCTTAGCCTGATCTGGCGTTTCCCCGACCAGGCGCAGGCCCGGCGGTTGGAGGTGGATGGCGTCATCGCCGGCGATGATGTCCCAGCCCTGATCGAACAGATCGGCGAGCAGCAGCGCCACAGCGCGCAGTTCCAAGCTCCACGCTTCGTCATGCCAATGCGTGTGCAGGCGCCGCAGTGCGGCGCCAAGTTGCTCACGCCCCTGTTGCCGCTTGACCTCGATGAAGGCGCTTAACTTGACGAGCACATGCTTAGGCAAGTCGGGGGTTACGGTGCGCAGATCAGTCGGCGCTGGTGCGTCGCCTTCGACAACGTCCTCTTTCATCTCATTACCCGCCTGCCGGAAAAGAAAGCGGGCCCGTAGGGCCGGTTTCCGAGATAGCACGACAGATTGTGCCTGTCAGGCAATCGCTCCTGACGGTTCGGGCTCGTCCTGCTGGCCCGCTATGGTCTGTGCCAGGTGCGCCAGCGCGTACTCCAGCTTGCGCGACCACTCCGGGATCTCGTAGGCGTAGAACGCCTTCACCTCATCCCGCCCTTCCATGACCCGGTCGCCGATCGAGAACAGCAGGATCTCCAGCGCCGCCCGCACTGCCGGCGTGCTGGCCGGGCCCGAGTGAACCTCCTGGAAGAACCGTGACGCCGTATTGAGCCACAGCACCTTGGTGCCGCCGATCTGCTCGACCTCGAAGAAGGCGCCCCCTGGGATCGACCTCTTGGCCGCCTTGTACGGCCTGCCGGCCAGTTCGGCTTCGATCTCGCGCTGGGCCTGATCGGTCGTCTTGCCAGTTTCGGCCGCGCGCTTATCGGCTTCCTGGACGAGCCGCTTGTGGCCCTGCTCTGCCTGCTTCTCGGCCACCGGCGGTGGCACGATCTTGCCGAGCCTGGCGACTTCCTCCATCGCCCGCTCGGAGGCACGCTTGCCGGTCTCGTCCTTGTCCTGCTCGCCGGCTACCGCGGCCTTCTCCTCCTTGAACTTCCGGCGCAGTTGCTCCAGTGCCTTCTCGACACCGTGCTCCTTGAGGATCTCCCAGATCCGCTCGGACACGTCGACGCGCTGCTTGGAGGTCGGTACGTTAAATTCCTCGTCTAGGCTGGCGTCGAAGTCGACCTCGATCTTGATGTAGCGATCGTTGTTGACGAAGGTCGTCGTGCCATAGTGGCGCACCACCTCGATGATGCGGCCCATGCGGGCGATGATGAAGCCGTTGTACTCCTTGAGGATGTGGAAGCGCAGGTTCTGGTTCTTGCCTGACGCATCCTTCGACTTGTCTATCGAGCCGAAGGTCGGTGGCATGTAGGAGAAGCGCACCACGATACGCCCGATGACGGCACGGGTCTCCTTGTGCTTTATATCGATTTGCAGTGGATCGAGTGCCTTGGCCCTGTCAGCATCGAGGTCGTACCAGCGGTAACCAGGCGTCAGGAACAGCGGGTCGATCGGATCGACGCGTTTGCCGTTCACGAACAACTCGAACCGCGAGCGCAGTCTGTGGTAAACGACCCCGAAGTGCTCCATCAGGTTGTCGGCCAGCGGGTTGATCGACTTCCAGGTCAGCTTGTCCAGCTTATCGATTACGACAACCGTGCCCTTGGTGAACTTGCCGGCGGGGAAGCGGTCCTTGATGTAGTCCTGCACGAACCGCGGCAGCGTCGCCGGCTTCGCCTCCGGCACCATGATCTCGGCTTCGGCATTGGTGTACTTGCCGCCCTCGATCTCGCCGAGGTCGATCACACATCGGTACAGATTGCTGCCTTCCGTCGCCGAGTACACCTCGAACCGCCGGCCCTGGCTAACTGACGCACTGGGCAGGCCGTAGCCGAAGCGGCCGATGCCGGTACGGCTGTTCTCGCGGTCGGTACCACCCCAGAGCATGGCCACCCGGATCATCTCGGGGATCATGCCACTGCCGTCATCGATGACGGCGATCTGGGTGCAGTTGTTCATGCGTCCGCTGCCTTCGTCGTGCAGCACGATGTGGATGTTGGACGCACCCGCCTCGTATGAGTTGTCGATTAACTCGTCGAGCGCGGTGCCCGTGTGCTTGTAGCCAATGTCGCGGATGCCGCGGACGAAGGCGGTGCCGACTGTCAGCCCGAACCGGAAGTTCTTCTTCTCCAGCGCGGCAACGTAGGCCTTCTGACGGTCAACAGCGGTTGATTTGTTAGCCATCTTTCACTCTTCAGGATTTCGGCAGCCATCTGCGCCACCTTGGAATGAGGCCCCTTGTTCATGCAACTGGGCCCCGGCGGCTCCGTGGCCGTGCTCAAGACACGAACGCGAGGTGTTCGTGCGGCGCCAGCACGGTGCGGCCCAGACGGCAGATGCGGGCCACCGCCTTGCTGATGGCCATCCTGCTGACGCCGAGGTCAGCGGCGATCTGGGTCTGTGTGTGGCCGAGCCAGAACAGAGGCTTGACGATTAGGCGATCGCTCCCGGGCAGCGCGTTGACGAAAGCACCGACTGCGGCGAAGCCTTCGCCCTGCGCGATCTGTTCGTCGGGGGTGACGGCTCCCTCGTCCGCAATGTCGAGCGGTTGAATCCGTCAGCGTCAGGCTGAGCGGTTAGCGCGTCGAGGGAGAGGGCAGGGGCGAACGCCCTGGGAAAGAGATGCGTGACAGTGTCGTGCCGCATGGTTGATCTCCTAGTTGACTTCACCTAGGAGGCCCACAGCAAACATGCCAGGATTAGATCCGCCAGTTTTCAGGCAGCCGTTTCAGCCACCACGCGAACCCCCTACGCAGATCATGGTACACCGCCCGCGGCGGCCGTAAACCAACCCCGCCAGAAATTTTCCAGGGAGGCCCGTTCCCCGCATGAGCGCTTACGTCTACTGCTTGTACTCGACCGAGGATGGGGTGCCCCGCTACGTTGGGCGAGCCGACAACAAGGTCAGCTGCCAATTCAAGCGGCACATCACCGCCGCCCTGGAGAAGGAGCCCGGCGCCCTAAATGACTGGGTCCGCGATGTCTGGCGCCAGGGTCACGACATCGGCGTGTTTACGCTACAGGAAGGCATCCTGCCCAAGGACCATGCCATGTTCGAGCAGTACTGGACTGACCAGTTCGCCGGACTGCTCAATGTAGCCGGCAGCCGAAACGCTCGGTCGAACTCAACCGTGGCAGAGCAAGTGATCGGAGCCATCAAGACGCGACTAGGGCTAGCCAGTCGTTCTTCAACCCCGCCTACCGCCTGAGTGCGATGTGTTCCTCGCGTCTCTTGGGTGACGTGCGTTCCATGGACGAGTTGTCGCAACCTACTGTTGTCCCCGCCCAGTCTCGGGCTGCGCATGGCCCGACTGGACCGCAGATCGAAGCCTTAGAACTGGTAGCTGTTCGCCGGCACGGTGATCGCGACCTTGTGAGCCGACGACTTGAGTGCCACCAGTGGTCCGGCCTGCTGGAGCGTCTGGCTGCCAGAGCCCAAGGCAGTTACCGCCTGGCGGGACTCCGGCAGGCCATCGGTTGGGGAGGCGATGGTGTCGCGGTTACTCGGCGCGTGCAGTTGTTTTCGATCTAGCCCCAAGGTGAGAGCAGAAAGTCTCCAGGTGCAACACGCATCACTGCGGCTTTCGAACAGACCTGGACCAGTGTGCCGCCACAGAGCGCGGTTGGGGCTTAGCGACACGCTCCGTGCTTGACGGTCTGCCGCATCGGGGGATTTGCGGACAGATGGGCGCGCTAGGCTCCGCTCCTGGAGGTTTGCTGACACGATGCTGACACGACCCCCAGACAGCACAACGCCCCGACTGGCGGGGCGTTGGAAGTGCTTGATGGTCAAGCGCTTTTTGGTGGCGGAGTCTCCCGCCAGGCGGAACCCATATCGTCCGGCAACGCGGAACCACGCGCCGTCCTTAGCAAACCTGCGGGAGTCGTGGGCGAGAATCACGATTCCTACGATCTCCGCACTGTCGCAGGGCAGGAAGAGGGTCGAGAGTTCGATCCTCGATGTCGCACTCCAACTGGGCCTTCCGGGGAGCCCCGGACTCCACACACTGAACAAGGCCACGGGATCGCCGACGAGATCCGCAAATCGAGTTGAAACTTTTTCGCATCCGATGCACTCTCAGGGAGCCATGGTCCGCCTCGTGCTCCAGTCTCTGCTCGCCCTGACGCTGATCCTGAACGGGATTTCGGCGCCGTGGGCGATGGGGCGCATGGCGCACTCCGGCCACGGTTCGGCGGCGCATCACAGCCACGGTTCGGCCGGGCGCGATCCCTCGGTCGCCACCGCTGCCACCGATCACCACGGGCACCACGACCACTCCGGCGGTGCGCCGCAGCTACCTGCAGCGCCTGACGATGGCTCTTGCTGCGACGGCACATCCTGCCAGTGCGGATGCGTGCTCCCCCCGGCGCTTTCGGTGGCGGTCGCCGGGATTCCTGCCCCTATGCCCGGCCCGGCCTCGCACGCTGCCCTGCCGGTCTTGCTGGTGCCTCACCACGACTCTCCTC
>ERZ1066138.108-NODE-108-length-27428-cov-8.909327_pt1 | contig 27428 bp, 17 predicted proteins | sample MGYA00382785_ERZ1066138 | MGnify/ENA primary metagenome ERZ1066138 (study PRJEB33369, sample SAMEA5778368) | biofilm metagenome | biome: Industrial cooling water; feature: Water cooling tower basin; material: Biofilm | place: United Arab Emirates | collected... | reverse complement strand
GCGCACGGGTTCGCTGCCGCTGGCCATGCAGCTGACCCAGCTGCGGGTGATGATGGTTCGAGGAAACACTGAGGCAGCGACAGACATCCTGCAGCGCCTGCAAAAGGACAGCGCGCAAGCCCCCGCCTTGTTCCGCTACGACGTGCTCAGCGAGGCCAGCTTCCTGGCGCTGCGCAAGGGTGAGGTGACTCGTCATCTGGCGCTCCTGCAGGAGGCGGAGCAGTTGCTGGACCCCGAGAATCCCGAGCAAGCCGCCAAGTGGCTGCGACACCGCGCCAACCTGGCCACCGCGCTGGGCAACAATCAGCGCTTCGCGGAATCCGCTGCCCTGCTGCAATCGCTGGTCGAAGAGGGCCGCAAGCAATTGGGCACAAACCACCCGCGCATCATCGAATTCGCCAGCAATGCCGCCTTGATGCTGTGGCAGTCAGGCCGCCCGACCGAGGGCTGGCAGTTGCTGGCCAGCTTTGGGGAGACCGAGATCGCCGCTCTAGATCTTCTCCAACAGTCCATCTATCGGCAGATCCGGACGCGCGCAGGACTGTCGACCGGGCAAGCGCGTGACGAAGTGCTGGGCCAGTCTGTTGCCGCGCTGGAGGCCGCACGGCAGGTACTGGGCAAAGACTCCAGTCGACTCAACGAGTACTACTCGGTGCTCGCCTGGGCCCTTTACGAGTACGGCGAGACGGCGCTGGCCGTGCCGTTGGCCGAACGGGCCCAGGAAATGAGCGCAGGGCGCCTGGTGAATGCTGCCGAGGTCAGCGACCTGTTGCTGGAACTCGCTGCGCTGGAGCAAACGGTGCAGGGGAGGCCCGATCCGGGCTTTCTCGCCCGCAAGAGCTTCGAGTGCGATCGTGTCGAGTACCAGGTGCTGCGTGCGCATCTGCTGGGTGATCGCGATGCGCTGGCCGAGCACACCCACGTGCCCAGGGACTGCGCCGCAGAAACCAGTGCGCGCCTGCAGGCTCTGGGACTGCAGTGGGAAGCTCGCGGCCAGATCACGGCCTTGGACCGCAGCGACTCGCCACTGCTGCGACGCCTGGGATTCGGCACGCCCAAGGCCGAAGACAGCGCGCCGCTGGACCCGGCCATGCGGGCGCGCATCCAGGCGCTGGTTGACGAGATCAAGACGGTGCAGCAGCCGTAGTGGGCTGGCGCGCTTGGTTCCAGGCACGCGTTCATCCAACATGTGCGCGGTCGCTGTTGGGGTGCCGTTGGACGGGCCTTCGGTTCGGGGCGGCGGGATCGCGCGCAAGCGCCCTCCCTGTAGGAGCGCCCTTGGGCGCGAAAAGGGTCTGGCCTCGGTGCGGGGCTGATCGCGCGCAAGCGCGCTCTACATCGAGCCTGGGGCGACGATCCGATCCTGTGACCAGCCCTATTCCGATGCCTCGTCCAGCGTTCCCAGCACCAGCATCAGGATCGACTTCACGCGCAGCCACTCGCGCTGCACAGTGCGCTCGTGCACCGCCAGCACATGGGCAATCTCATTGCATTCCATGCCGCTGAAGATCCGGCATTCGGCGATGCGCGCCAGCCGGGGTTCGCGGCGTTCGAGATCGGTCAGGGCCTGCTCCAGGGCGGTGACGGCCTCCGGGCCGAGACTGACCGCGGTGCCGCCGGCCAGTGCACCCATGTCGTCCAGCGACATCGTCATCAGCGCGCCGCCGCCACGCTTGTCGGCCAGCTGCCGTCGCGCCGAGTCGACGATGATCTGGCGCATGGCTCGGGCGCAGAGTGCCAGATAGTGCTGCCGCGTCTCGGGCGCAAGTCCGCCGCTGCGTGCCAGCTTCAGATAGCACTCGTTGACCAGCAAGGTGGTACTCAACTGATCGCCACGGCCATAGGCGCGCAGGCTGCGTCGCGCCACATCCTTGAGCTCTTGATAGGCCGCCGCGTAGAGGGCGTCGGCAGCACTCTGGTCACCGCCCGCCCAGGCCTGCAGCGCCTTGCAAAACTGCTGCTCGTCCATGCCCTTTCCTTGTCCCCGCGCCCTGCTGAGTCTAGGCGCAAGTGGCGCCGGATCGATCAGACCCGGCGCCCACTCTGCCTTTATTCGAAGCCGTTGGCGAAGACGACATTGCTGAGCGTCGGCGACTCGATGGCGCCGATGTCGCAGCGGGAACTGCCATTGCCGTCGCCATCGATGGGGCGCAGCGTGAAGCGCTGATCCCGCTCCAGGCAACCAAGGCCTCCGACCAAGGGGTGCCCCGCGTCGATCACCGGACTGCCCGCCATCGGCAGGTGGTAGGCGCTGTACTCATTCGTCGGCGCCACCAGCGCCGCCAGCATCGGGTTGACGCCGGTGAGATTGCTGGCGCCGTTCTGGATCTCGCATCCCAGGCCCTGGCTGAGGTTGTAGCCATCGGTGGAGATGGTCGGATTGGCGACGCCCACCAGGGTGCAGCCCTGCAGACCATTGCCATGCAGGATGGTATTGCGCAGGAACAGCGTGCGCCCATCGACGCGCTGGAAGCGGATCCCGTTCAAGTCATGACCGAGCACGGTGCTGTTCTCGACTTGCAGGGTGCCATTGAGCACGCGGATGCCATCGCCTGCGTTGCCACTCACTGTGGTGTTGAACACGCTCAAGGTGCCGCCGCCGGTGAGGTAGATCGCCTCGCGCTCATTGGCGACCGAGAGGTCCAGGCTGCCGCGCACGCTGCTGCGCTCGATGCTGAGGTCATCGGCGTTGTAGATCGCGCCGCCATCTGCCGCCGTCGCGTTGTTGCGGAAGTCAGAGCGCAGCACGACCACGCTGCCGTTGATCACTGCCAGGGCACCGCCACCCTGATCGGCCGTGTTGGAGAAGGCCTCGACCTGCTCGATCTGCACGTTCACCCCGTTCTGCACCTGGATGGCACCGCCAAAGCCGCTGGTGTTGCCACCGGTGAGCCGCAGGTTTTCGATCCGCACCACGCTGCTCGGCGCGTTGATGTTGAAGATGCGGGTGCCGTTGTTGGCGGTGATGGTGGGGCGCAACTCGGGGTTGCCGAAACTGCTGCGGACCGTCACTGGGCCGGTCAGGTCGAGGTCGCCATGGGCGGCGCTCACGCCAGCGCCGGTGGGGATGGTCAGGGTGACTTGAGGAAGCCCGCTGGCGAACTCCACGGTGGCGCCGCCGGTGAGCACATTGCCTTCCATGACCGCGGCGCGCAGCGAGCACTGATCACCCGGGGCTTCGGAGACATCGCAGCGCGTGTCGCCCGGGAGCAGATCCACGCCATCCGTGGGACGGTTCACTGTCAGTACCCGCCGCCCGGCGCCTTCCTGCGCGGTGACCTCCACGGCTCCGATGTCACAGGCCACCACGCCATTGCCATCACCATCCAAAGGCCGGTCGAGGCCACGCTGATCGGTGGCTTCGCAGTGGATGGAAGTGATCGCATCGATCAGCGCACTGTTGAACACCGGAAAGCGCACGCGCGAGACGCGACCATCGAGCCGGGTCAGCTCGGGCGCCATGCGCACCGCCCCCGACAGGTTGTTGCTGCCGGCAGGTGAGCAAGTTCCGTCGCCGATCAAGCTATGCGCAACATCCACCACGATCGGAGAGGCTGTGTTCACGCAGTCACCGCCATTTTCCGCGACCACGCTGCCGCGTACGGTGGTGCTGAGCACGCCGCCGGCACCTACCATGCGGAATCCGAAACCGTCCTGGCCGGTGATGGTCGAAGAGCGGATCACCACCTGGCCAGAGCCGGCAAAGCCCAGGCCCGCGCTGTTCTGATGCAAGGTGCTGTTGTGCATCGTGAAGCCGCCGCTGCCTTCGTATTGAATGACGGCCCGGCCATCGGGATTGACGTCGGTGTTGTTGCCGGAAAAGCTGCTGCGCTCGATCAATGTCGCCGTGTTGGCGACCAGCACCGCACCGCCGCGCTGCGATGCCGTGTTGTCTTGGAAGTGGCTGTCTCGAATGATCAGATTGCCGCCGCTGGCGGACACCGCGCCGCCGCCCTGGATCGCTTCATTCGAGTCGAACTCGCTGCCCTCAATGATCAGCGTGGAATTGTTGCCTTGGAAGCGAAGCGCTCCGCCCACGCCATCGCTGTCGCCGCCCTGGATGCGCACATCCTGGATGCGGACGACCTGTGCCTGCGGCACATTGACGTCAAAAATGCGCTCGGCCAATGAGGTGGTAATCACGGTCAACAGCAGGCCGCTGCCGAGGCCATCGATGGTCAGTTGTTCGCTGATGTCGAGATCGCCCTGCTGCGCACCGGCGATGCCGGGAATGCTGAGGCTGATCGACTGCCCGGCTGGCGGCACGATGAACTCGATGCGATCCGGACCCGGCTTGGCATTGGCTTCCATGACGGCCGCGCGCAGCGTGCACTGACTGCCAGCCGCTGCCTGCGCGTCGCAGATGTCGTCACCCGGATTCAGGTCGACCAGGTCCTGGTTCAGCAGGTTGACCACGTAGGTACTCGAGGTCAGCGTGCTCGCCTCGATCGCACCCCGGTCGCAGCGCGCCACACCGTCCGCGTCACCGTCCTGCGGCCGCGGCTGATCGAGTTGATCGACACTGGTGCACTGGCTCTGCGGGTGGCCCGGGGTACCGGTGGGGATGCCTCGATCAATGGCGAGCGACGCAAAGGGCGGTCGGCGGATGGCCACGAATCCGCCGCTGGGGACGTTGAGCGGCTCCAAGAGCACATTGCTGCCGATCAGGTTGCCCGTGCCGACGATGTTGCAGTCGTTGTTGTTGATGAGGTTGTAGTCCAGCGCCAGGGTCGGTGCCGGGCCCACGATCAGGTTCAAGTCACAGGCATTGCCGGCAGCCGTCAGCAGCGAGTTGTAGACGCGGAAGGTGGTAGATCCGTCGGCCACCACATCGATGCCTTCTTCGGTGAAATCCACCAGCGTGCTGTTGCGCACCACGAGTTGGGCCGGACGATCCGCGGTGATGCCACCCGTGGACGTGGCCCCGGCGACCGAGGGCGCGCCGTCGATCAAGCTGTCTTCGACCAGCAGTTGGCCACCCTGGACCACATGCAGCGCGCTGGGCGCACCAGACGAGTCGCGAATACTGCGAATGCTGCTGCGGCGCAGCGTGGTATTGCCCACAGAGCTCGTAAAGATCGCCGCGGCATCGCCGCTGCTCAAGTTGCTGGAGAAATCGCTGGCCAGGACCTGCAACGTGCCGGCATTGGAGATGGCGCCGCCGTTGCTGGCAGAGTGGGCCTGAAAGCGCACGCGATCGACCAGAACATTGGCGCCGCTGCTGGTGATACGCAGCGCTCCGCCGTTGGTGCCGGCGATGCCGCTCGGATTTCCGCCCGTGAGGCGCATTCCGCGCAGTTCCACATCCACTGCCTGCCCAATGTCAAAGATGCGCTCGGCCGTGAAGTTAGCCTGGATGAGCGGCAATTCATTGAAATCGGAAGGAAATCCAAGCAAGGCACCGGTGATCAAGACGGGTGCCGTGATGTCCAGATCACCGGACTCGTCGCCGCCAGAGCCATTCAGGTTCAGCACGATGGTGGCGCCGGTCGGCAACACGATGGTGTCGCTGCCCGGCCCGGCATTGGCCTGCATGATGGCCGCACGCAGCGTGCACTGATCACCCACCTGGCCTGGATTGGCATCGCAATTGGCGAGGCCCACGTTGGCATCGGGCAGATCGACATCGGTGGTGTTGACCACATAAGTGGCCGCGAATGCGCTGGACATCAGCAGCGCGCCGGAAAGAAGCAACAGGGCTTTGTACATCGGAGGGGCCTCACACCCCCGAAGCGGGGTGCTCTGACCGCGAGTACGCAGAAGCTCGGCGCGAACGACAGGCACGTCGCGCAATGGCTGAGGTGCCAGTGTGACTCAGGCCTGCGGTGGGTGCTCGGCCAAGTGCGCGTCGATAGGCGCCGGGCGACTCACACGACGATGCCGCAGGCGCGCCCCGCCGCGAAGGCGGGGCGCCGAGAAAACATCAGTTGCCCAGACGGACCAAGCTGGTGCCACGCGCACTGTTGGCTTCATTGCCATCCAGCTGCGTCAGCGAGTTGTTGCTGAAGCGCGCGACGACCACGCCGTTGCGCGAGTACTCGCAGCTCTTTGGCGGTCCATCCACGCGCTGCGTGTCCAGGGCGCAGCGCAGCGTGGCATTGCTGCCGCTGTCACGCAGCAACACCGAGCTGGCACTGCTTTGCGCGCCATCCACCACCAGATTGAGGAATTGCGGTGCCAGATCAGAGCCGCTGCCGGACGGCGTGAACACCCAGCGACCGGTCAAGGCCTGCGCGGTATTGCCGAGGGCAAAGTTGAAGCGGCGCACCGAGATGGGCTGCAAGCTCAGGCCGTCGAGGATGCCCTCGCCCGCTGGCTTGAAGTACCACAGCGTGGCTTCCGCCGGACCTTCGAATTCCACTTCGATCTGACCCGCCCACCGATAGCCCTGCGGACCGCGATAGCTGCCGAACAGGGGCTGGCCCCCGAAGGTCTGCAAAAGGTCAGAGCGGAAATGGTTGCCAACCAGGTTGCCAGCGCTCAGGTACCAGGTGGCGCGCCCGCCGTCCTCATACATGTTGGTGATGAAGAACAGGGCATTGCCCTGGCGTTCCATGTTGAAGCCCACGCCCATGCCGGAGGTCTGGAAGGGGCCGGCGGCATCGGTGTTCCAGAATCCGGTCTCGAGTTCGATCGCGCGGGCATTGTTCGGCTGCACCGGCACGCTGCGGAAGCCGAGCAGGCGCAGGCCGCCGTCGGGCAGGCGCAGGTTGAAGCGCACGCGATAGCTGCCTGCGGCCGGGAAGCCGGAGCCGGCAACGGTGGAGGGATCCACGGTCAGCGTGTACTCGCGCAGCACATCGGCGCAAATTGCGTCGGTCTGGCGCACGGTGACCTGGATGTCCTGGCCGTTGACGCTGAGTGGCAGCAGTTCGAAGGCACAGGCGTTGGGCCAGGTGCCCTGGATGCGCACCAAGAAGCTCTGTCCGGGCTGCGGCGCTTCCGGCACCGTGCTCACGCGGTGGTAGAGCGTGGGGATGTCCTGCGCCGACAGCGCGGCGCTGGCCAGTGTGAAGCAGATCGCGAACACCGTACGCATGATGAAGAGACCCTCCTCGACTTGATCGGCGTCACTTGCCGCTTGGCTCCCTGCGCCGATAGTTTACGCGCCCTTCGCGCCGGGCGGGTAGCGAACCACCGCGACGGCCTTCCTCATTCATGGAGTTCACATGAGTCGCATCGTGTCTGTCATCCGCGGCGATGGCATTGGTCCAGAAATCGTCGACTGTGTCGTGCGTGTGCTCGACCAGCTGCAATGTGGATTGGCCTTCGAATTCGTGGAAGCGGGCGTGGGCGCGCTGGAGCGGCACGGCAGCTTGCTGCCACCGGCCACGCTGGAGTCCATCGGCCAGCATCGCATCGCGCTGAAAGGGCCGCTGGCCACGCCGATCGGCGAGGGCTACACCTCTTTGAATGTGGAATTGCGGCGCCGTTTCGACCTCTACGCCAATGTGCGTCCGGCGCATTCCTTTCCGAATACGCGCTCGCGTTATGAGGGCATTGATCTCATCACCGTGCGCGAAAACACCGAGGGTGCCTATCGCAGCGAGGGGCAAACGCTGTCTGGTGATGGCGACACCGCGCATTCCTCGATCCAGGTGACGCGGCGCGGCTCCGAACGCATCGCCCGCTATGCCTTCGATCTGGCCCGCCGCACCGGTCGCAAGCGCGTCACCATCGTGCACAAGGCGAACATCCTGAAGACCACCTCGGGCCTGTTCCTGAAGACCGCGCGCACGGTGGCGGCTGAGTATCCGGACATCGAATGTCTGGACATGATCGTCGACAACGCGTGCATGCAGTTGGTGATGAACCCGCATCAGTTCGATGTGATCGTCACCACCAATTTGTTCGGCGACATCCTGTCCGATCTGTGTGCGGGCCTGGTTGGCGGGCTGGGTCTGGCGCCGGGCGCCAACATCGGCACCGAGGCGGCGATCTTTGAAGCAGTGCATGGCTCGGCACCGGACATCGCCGGCAAGGGCGTGGCCAATCCCACCGCGCTGTTGCTGGCCGCCGCCTTGATGCTGGATCACATGGGTCTGGGCGAACAGGGTCAGCGCGTGCGCCGCGCGGTGCATGAAACGCTGGCCGCCAAAGACCGTCTGACGCGTGACCTGGGCGGCAGCGCGGGGTCTGCCGACTACACGGCCGCCTTGCTGTCGCGCCTCTAAACCAAAGCCCTCGCCCGCTTGCCGGGCGAGGGCTGTGAAGCAGGCTGCGCGCCGGATGGCCGCGCAGCCTTGGCACTCGGACCTCAGGGGTTCTCGATGCCACAGTTGTTGTTCGGCACCAGATTGGTCAGGCGGAAGGGGCCGACCAGGGCGGTGCCCAGGCGATAGCTGAACTCGGCCTCGGTGCAGCTGAGGAAGCGGATCTCGGCGCTGCCCACATCCCGCGTCTGCACATTGCCCGGTGCATTGAAGTTGCCGCCCACGGTCTCGTAGATCGACAGCTGCGCACGGCGATTGTCGAAGCCGCCCGGGTTGGTGCAGGGACCGCCGGCCACCGCAACGCGGCAGCTGTCCAGCGTGTACCACAGGTGACGACCACTGCCATCGTTGAGGAAGGTGTACCAGGTGCCGATCAGGCGGTTCTCACGCGGAATCGCGAAGAAGGTCAGGCCCTGACCGGAGGTCTGCGGGTTGAACCAGAGGCCATTGGCGCTGCCGTCCACCGAATCTTCCAGCGGCACATCGCCCACCGGCACGGCGACGATGCCGAGCTGCTGGTTGCGGCCATCACCCACGGCATAGGCGGTGGCAATCGCGCCGGCCGGCAGGTTCAGCGGCGCCAGATCGATGAAGTTCACCGTGCCATCCGGGTTGGACACCTTCACGTCCAGCGTGCCGACCGGCAGTTCCAGGTAGCCGCTGGCGGCGTCATAGGGCACGCGGGACAGATTCGCCACCACGCTGCCATCGTCGGTGCGGATCGACACTTCAGTGGCGGCGCTGCTGGCTGCGAAGGGCGCCAGGTGGGCGATGCGCAGGGCATAGCGACCAGCCGGCGGCGTGCTGGTGCGATCTTCGAAGCGGCGCAGACCCAGCGGCTGATTGCTGCCATCGCCGACGGCGGCCAGCGTGTAGGCGCGGTTGCCATCGATCTCCACCGTGCCACTGATCGCCGCCGTGCTCGAACCCTGCGGGAAGATCTGGATCTGGTAGGCGCCCTGGCTCAGCGTCAGTTCGCCCGAGAACTGGCGGAAGCGCACGTTCTCCAGGATCTGATTGCCATTCACGCGCACGCTGACCGCGGTACCGGCCAAGGTGTTGGCGAAGGGCGCGAAGTGCGCCACACGCACGCGGCTCTGGCCAATCTCGAACTGCGGCAGCGGGTTGACCGGCGAGGCACCGGCAGTGATTGCGGTCACGCCAGTCGGGAAGCCGTTGGCACCGCCGGTGGCGACCAGGGTGACGATGCGGCCAGCAGCCAGATTGACCGGCTTGGGATCGATCAAGGTGGTGCTGCCATCCGGCGTCGCCACGCGCAGATCGTAGGTACCGGCTGGCACCGTCAGATACGGGCTGGCGCCGCGGAAGGGCACCCGGGCCAGACCGCCGACCACGTTGTTGGCGTTGTCACGGATCGACACTTCGGTGGCCGGCAGCGTGTTGGCAAAGGGCGCGGCATGCACCACGCGCAGCTTGATCTGCCCGGCAGGCGGAGCGGCGTTGTCGTCGGTCAGCGGCAGCAGAGCCAGCGGCTGATTGCGGCCATCGCCCACGGCGAGCACGGTGTAGTCGGTGTTGTTGGCCAGTGAGACCGTGGCGCTGATCGCCACCGTGGTGGTCCCGGTCGGGATCACTTCCAAGGTGTAGCTGCCGGCCGGCCCGAGCGTCAGATACTCGGTGAACTGGCCGAAGACCACGTTGCTCAGGGCGGTCTGTCCGTTCACGCGGATGCTGACCGAAGTGCCCTGCAAGCTGCTGGCGAAGGGCGCGAAATGCCCCACCGTCACGCGGGCATTGGCCCACGCCTGCGAAGTAAAGCCCGTGGCAGCCACAGCCAGCGCCAGGACGCCCACGCATGTGCTCAGTTTCATTGATCGCTCCTTAAATGAGGAAGGCTGCGGAGCTTCCCTCGCCGTCCCATCAGGTCGACGCCACTCCGACCGCAAGCTGCGCGGCTCGATCAGCATTTGGCCGCGGCGATGAAGAGCCGATGCAGCGGCGATCAAGCGCGGGTGTCGAAACCCTGGCGGTGGCGTATGAATCAGCTGAGGCTTTGGTGAAATTCGACGCGAAATTGATCAATGCGAGGAGCAAGGCTCGCAGGCAGCACGATCCTGTGACGGATTGTGAACAGACTGGGTGAGAGGCGGGGCACGGGGCCAATGCACCGATGGACTTCGGGAATGCGGGAAAAAGGCTGGCCACGGGCCGCCAAGGTGTTTTTGCGGGCGCCGTAGATCGCCCCAACCTTCGGCACATCGACCCAGGCGCACGCACGCCGACACTGCGCGCCCTGTCATCACCGAGGACACCGATGCGCATTGCCATCCAGAGCTCCGATCTCACGCGGCGATACGCCAACGGCAGCGGCGTCGTCGGCCTCGATCTTTGCGTCCCCGAGTCTTCGATCTACGCCTTCCTCGGCCCCAATGGCGCCGGCAAGACCACCACGATCCGGCTCCTGCTGGGACTGCTGCAGGCTGAGCGTGGGCGCGTTGAGATATTCGGCCGACCGGCCAGCTTGACGGCACGCACGCAGGTTGCAGCGCTAGTGGAGTCGCCCTCGCTCTATCTGCATCTGAGTGGCCAGGACAACCTGGAGGTCACCCGGCGATTGCTTGGCCTGCCGGCTTCAGCGGTCGACCGCGCCTTGCGCCGCGTCGATCTGCAGTCGGCAGCCACCCGCAAGGTGCGCGAGTACTCGCTGGGGATGAGGCAAAGGCTGGCCTTGGCGCTGGCGCTGCTCGGACAGCCGCGTCTGCTGATTCTGGACGAGCCCAGCAACGGCCTGGATCCACCGGGAATTCTGGCATTGCGCGCACTGATCCGAAGCCTTTGCCAGGACGAGGGCTTGAGCGTGTTTCTGTCCTCGCATCTGCTGAGCGAGGTCGATCAGCTTGCAACCCACGTGGGCGTTTTGCAGCAGGGCCGCTTGCGCTTTCAGGGCCCGCTGAGCGAACTGCGCGCACGCATCGTGCCGCACCTGCGCCTGTCGGCCACACCCATGGAACAGGTGATTCAGGAACTCAGTGCGATGGGCATCGAGTGGACCCACGTCGACGCCGGACTACGCCTCTCACCCTCCGCTTGGTCCAGTGCCGAGATCAACGCGCGTCTGGTGCGCGCCGGCATCCAGGTACACGCCATCGCCCCGGAGAGCATCAGCCTGGAAGACCTCTACTTCGACTTGACGGAGACTCAACATGCTTCGCTTTGAATCGCGAGTGCTCGCCTCGCCGCTAAGTCGGGCCTTGTGGGCGGAGGCACTCAAGCTCAAGGGCACCTTGGCTTTGTGGATGTGCCTGATCGCGCCGGGTGTGGTCATCGCCCTGCAGGTGCTGCAACTGCTTGCAAGCAGCAATGACCCGCCTGCACAAGCTGGGGAAGACCCTTGGCCGCGCTTCGTCAACGCCACGCTCGCGCTCTGGGCATTCTTGATGCTGCCCCTGTTCACAACGCTGCAGGCTGCCTTGCTGGGCGCGCTGGAGCACGGCGAGCGACAGTGGAAACATCTCCTCGCCCTGCCCTTGCCGCGCAGCAGCCACTATCTGGCCAAGGCACTGGGACTGATCGCCCTGCTGATCCTGGCCACGGCGGCCCTGTGCGCCCTGCTGCCGCTGCTCGGACAATTGCTCAAGTTGCGGCCTGAACTGGGCTTTCAGGGCTGGCCTGATCTCGGCTTCATGCTCAAGAAGGCGCTGCAAATCGCGCTGTGCGCCCAATGCATGTTGGCCATCCAGCTGGCTGTTGCCTTGCACTGGCGCAGTTTCACCATCGCCGTATCGGTGGGCATGAGCGCCACGGTGATGGGATTCCTGATCGGTCAGTCGGCCAGGTATGGCCCTTGGTTCCCATGGACCATGGGCATCCAACCGATCACCCGCAATCCCGCCATCGAACTGGTCATGCTCGCCAGCATTGTTGGCGCCTTGACCGTCACGGCCCTGTCGGTCGCCTGGTTCCAGCGCCGCGACTTCGTCGACTAGACGGCAAGTACCTTCGCTGGAGACTTGCAGGGGCACGCCAGAACCAACTTCGCCACCTGTCTGCCTTTCTGGCTGCCGCCCGCGGCATCAAGCCTCGGCGCGATCAATGCCTTGCTCACGAATTTCGAGCTTGCACGCGTGATCTTGCCGGGATGAAGAATTGACTGGCCCTGGATCGGCAGAGCCACAGCCTCAAAATGGCCCAAAGGCATGGGCGGCTTCGATTTTGCGATCGATCTCGTCTTGCGGAAGAGGGCGCAGCAGCTTGACCAGCAATCTAGGATAGGGCGTCTCGACAAACCCCACCTTCAAATCCACCAGCTTCGCGCGAGCATCTCCGCAATATCCGAAGACAACACCGAAATCGCTCAACTGATCGCACATGAAGCGCAAAATCAGGGCATTGATACCACCCGCCTCGCGGAAGAGCTGTCGTTGCTCGCGCGTCATCAGGCGGACAACCGCTTCATCAATGCAACTGCCTCCACCCAGCGCCAGACCCGACGAAATCAGGCAATGCACATAGCCGAGTGTGTGGAGTGCTCCGCGTGCATCGCGAAAAAAGCCGACAAAATGGCGTCCGTAATCCGGTGGCGGCACACCAAATTTGCGCGCAAACAAAGGCCCAACCACGACCTTTGCGTGGCGCAATTCCTCAAGCTGAAAGCATTCACTCAACAGCTCCGTCATCTGGTCAGTTACCTTAAGGTCGTTGTCGAAAAAAGCGCACGATACGGAACCAGTCCTAGCCAACCGGGCGGGCGCGTGCCGCCGAGTAGCAGATCAATTCCAGGAGGAGCTTAGCAAGCGCCTCACGGGATCGCCAATGAGCCCCGCACACCATTCTCGGAATGAACCATGGATCCGAACTTCTGGTCCAATAGTCTGCCTCACCGGAAACCGCCCCGAGCAGACCGATGCCCTGCCCGCGTCGTGGCAGATATTCCCGCCGCAGGTAAGCACTAGCCTCACCCCAAGGATAAGCAAAAAACTTTGGACGCCGGCCCGTCCGCGTCTCGATGTAGTCACTGGCTTGTTCGACTTCGAGCACGCATTCGTGCTCGGTCTCAATCTTCAAGAAGGTACCGCGAACATTGTCGCGCTGTACGCTCTGCGGAACTACCGGGTGGTTGTGATCCCAACTGTGACTCTCAATAACCAACCCGTGATCGCCAGACCACCAATCATCGCCGCATAACCCAAGACTCCGATAACCATGGACGTCCAAATGCGCTCGCGCCTCCGGTGAAGCGATGACAAAAGACGTCATCGCGATTTGGCAAGCGTACAAGCGCGCATGCTCCGCGAGAATTGACGAAAAACCGGGTGTATACCCATGCTCGGGATGATCGATATCTTGAACATCCATCAGCAAGCCATCATCACAGGTGAGCACGACGAACGGCTCTGCAAACCCATCCAGGTAGGTCTTTTGGAAGGCGACCTCCAGCGACAGCACAGGGATACTCAAAGCACGAATGAGCTCGAGGTCGGTCTTAAGGGCAACATGGTCATTATCCGAGTACGCCGAACCTGCAATATTGGCTGAGTGGTATGTCAAAACCAGGCCTGCCAAGATTCCTCCTTGTACAAATCGACACTGGACCGAGGCGAACCAGTTCCCAAAACGATTACTGAGCCACCTTGGCACGCAGGAACTCCCTGACTGCCGCTGCCGTGCTGCGCGGATCTTCTTCCTGCGGCACGTGTCCCAGATCTTCGAAGATCACCAGTTCGCTGTTGGCGATCTCGGTGGCGTAGCGTTGGGCATCACTGACCGGGAACAATCGGTCGCGCGCGCCCCACAGGATCAAGGTTGGCTGACTCAGGGTGGCGATCCGCTCGACGTGGACGATGGGCTCCTCGCGGAAGCGCTGGATCAGGGCTCGGCGGTTGCCCGCACGCAAGGCCAGATCGCGATAGAGGTCGATGAGTTCCGGCGTGACCTTGGCAGGATCGCCATAGACATCGCGCAGGCTCTGCGCCACCACGCTGCGCGGCAGCGTGTATTCGAGCAAGCTGGAAACCACGGGTGTGCGCGCCAGCGTGAAACCGAGTGGAATGTTGGCATCGGGGTGAAACGGGTAGCCGGCGGCATTCACCAGGATCAGTCGCTGCACACGATGCGGGTGTTGCGCCGCGAAGTTCCATGCGATCTGCCCACCCAGCGAATTGCCGGCCAGCACACATTGCTCGATGCCGAGCTGATCGAGCATGGCCAGCACGAACTGCAAGTAGCCCTCGATGCGGTAGTCGGCGGCGGGATGCGGCCCGGTCAGGGCGAAGCCAGGCAGGTCGAAGCGCAGCACGCGACGCTCCTGGCGCAACGCCTCGGCCCAGCCCTCCCAGGTGTGCAAGCTGGCGCTGGTCCCATGCAGGAGCACCAACGGTACCGGATCCTCGCGCGGCCCCTCGTCGCGCACATGCACGTCCATGTCCTGGACGCGGATGAATTGCGAAGGGGCTGGCGCCCAGCGCGCACGCAACTCCGCCACCGGTTTGTCCGCGACGTAACTGAGCGCCGCCAGCAGCAGCAACAAGGTACTGAGTACAGCGCTGGTGGACAGCAGGCGCTTGCGCGCGAGTGTTTGCATCTCGACCCCCTCGGTTCGCTGGATGTTGTCGGTCTCCGACTCCGTCTGACCCGGCGCGGCTCGCAAAGCTCCAGCAACCAAGCGCCAAGCCGTCCTCGGAACATCCTCGCAGCCTGTGGACCGTCCGAGCGGTGGAAAGTTCGTTACCGATGCGAGTGCTTGGCCGCAGACCGCCTCGCTATGGTGGCGGCAGGGGAACCCACTGCTGAGGAGATCGTCATGAAAAGCCTGATGTCCGCCTTGTTGCTGGCTGCAACCAGCCTTCCCTGGAACGCCGGTGCTGCCAACCAGATCGATATTCAGAGAGTTCTGCCCAACGGCCAGCTGAGCCGGGAGATTCCCGCCGGTGAGCCCGTCCAACTGCGCATCAGTGGCATATGGTACGACTCGTGTACGCCATCGCTGCAGGAGTTCACGGCAAACGGCAAGGGTCGTGTGTTGAATCTGCTGCACGATCGCAACACGTTTATTCTGTGCCGCCCCGTAGAAACCGCATTCACGCGGGACATCAACACTCGATTCTCCGAAAGCGAAATCGGCCGTTTGTCGGTCACTGTGCTCAACACGCATGGCGCGGTTGCCTCGCAGAGATTCAGCGACCAATTCACCCTTTTGCAGCCCATCGAACTCGCGATCCAGCCCCCGGCTAACCGCGCCGTCGCCGTGTGGCCCACCGCCATTCGCGTTCCGGACGGCTACTACGCCCTGGCCCCGCTGCACAACATCGGTGGTGGCTGGTACTCGCCGCAGCATTCCGGCTCTGGCCTGACCCTCAATCACGAGCCGCGCAAGTCGGGCGATCGCGGTCAAGACCGGCTGTTTGGCACCTGGTCCAACTTCGCCACCAATGGCGATCCGCAGTGGCACTTGCTGGCGGACACCTACTGGGCCACGCCCACACGCCTGCTGGGCCGCATCTACCGAGCCGAAGCTGATCCGATCGCCTGCACGCTGCAGTTCCCGAATCCGGAATGCCAGTTCGGTGCGCGCAGTGCGCGCGAAGGCCGCATCGCGGGGATCTTCGAGTTGCAGGTGCACGGCCCGGACGAACTCAGCCTGACCATCGACGACTCCGGCACGACGCTGCTGGTCGGCATGGTGCAACCGCCAGTGCGCGGCTACACCGTGCGCTTGCGGCGCCTGTAATGGACGACCTTCGCCAGGCGCATCCGGCGCCGGTGCCACTGGAGATGCTTGCCTGGCGGGCGAGTGCCTACGGCGGTCCGGAGGTACTCAAGCTCGGCCGCGTCGCCACGCCCCTGCCGCGCGATGCAGAGATCCTGATACGCGTGCAGGCCACCACGGTGTCCTCGGCCGATCGGCGCATCCGTGCGATGGATTTCCCCAGCGGTCTGGCCGTGTTCGGACGTGCGTACTTCGGCTGGCGCACACCGCGTCGGCCGATCCTGGGCTGTGAAGCCACTGGTGTGGTGGTGGAAGTTGGCGCCAAAGCGCGCCGCTTCCAGCCCGGCGATGCGGTGATCGCCTTCCCTTCCGCTCGCGGCGGTGGCCACGGCGAGTACTTGCGCATGCCCGAGTCCGGGACAGTGGTGGCGCGGCCCGCCGGCATGAGCATCGAAGCGGCGGCTGCGCTGGCCTTCGGGGGCCTGACCGCGCGCGACTTCCTGCGCCGCAGCGCACTGAAGGCCGGCGAGCGCTTGTTGGTGATCGGGGCTTGCGGCACGGTGGGCAGTGCCCTGCTGCAACTCGGCGCTGCCAGCGGGGCGCTGGTACACGCGGTCACCAGCACGGCGAACACTGACCTGGCGCGCGCGCTGGGCGCCGCAGCGGTGATCGACTACACCCGGCAAGATGTGTTGGATGCCCTGGGCGATTACGACCTCATCGCCGATGCGGTGGGCGCGCTGCGCTTTGCGCAAGCCTGGCCCAGGATGCGCCGCGGCGCGCGCTTTCTTGCCATCAACGGCAGCGTGGGCGACATGCTGAGTTCTGCTCGACAGGGCCGCGCTTGCGTGGCTGGCCCTTCTGCCGAGCGAGTCGAGGACCTGCATGCGCTGGTGGCGCTGCACGCCGCGGGCGACTATGTGCCGCTGATCGATCGCGTGTTCGATTTCGCAGACATGCCGGCGGCACACGCCCGAGTCGACTCGGGACGCAAGCGCGGCAGCGTGGTGGTCCGGGTCGGCTGAGCGCCGTGCCCGGCGCTCAGCCGCCCAACTCGCGCAGGGCCTGCTCTCCTTCGCGGTAAAGGCGAGTGCCTGCATTCGTGGGCTTCTCGCGCAGGCCCTCAAGACCTGACGCCAGCAAGCGACGCGCGCGCTGCGCGTCACCATCGAGGCGAGCTTGCAGGCCTTCGAGCACATGCAGACCGTGAGCCCAGGTTCCGGTGCCCATGCCCTTTTCCAGCGTGGCGGCATCCAGTGTGTCTAGCCATGCCTGCGCGGAGCGGCCTTGCGCCAGTTCGGCGCCAGCGAGCAGGAAGGCCACGTCCTGAGCCTGCGGATTGTCTGCGCCGACGATGCCGACCATGCGCTCGTAGGCCAGCTTGAGCGCCGCGCTGGCAGCGGCGTCTTGCCCCAGCTCGTACTGCGCCCGACCGAGGTTGCCGAGGCTGACCCAGGTGGTGTTGTGCGTGTCGCCGAACTTGGCGCGGACACGCCGATGCAGATCCTCGGCGATGGGAATCACCCGGGCATAGTCGCCCTGTCGGGAATAGACGCCCATCAACTCATTGAGCAGCCCGAGCAAGCGCGTGTGCTCCGGGCCGAGTTGCTCGCTGATGACCTCACGCGCAGCCAGCAGCATGGCTTCGGCGCGCTGATGATCGCCAGCCATGCTGACGCTGCGCGCCGCATGCAGCTGGGCCACCGCCAGCAACAAGCCGGTGTCGCCAGGGCGCGATTGCAGATCTGCGGCGAAGCGCTCGAACTCGCGCACGGCCCCCTCCGCCTCGCCGGACAGGCCCAAGGCGAAGATCAACTCGATGTTCAGATTGTCACGCTGCAATTCGCTGTGCCAGCGATCCAGCGGGGCCGCGATGGCGAGCTGCAAGTGCGGGATCGCATCGGCATAGGAGCCGCGTGTCAGGTGGTAGGTGGCGGCTGCGAAGGCATGCAGAAAGGCCAGCCTGGGATCCGCGCTCAAGCGCTCCAGCTCGGCCAGCTCGGCTGCCGCCGCATCGAAGCGCGACAGTCGGCTCAGCACGCGCGCTCGGATGGCGCGTGCCTGACTGGCCTCCAGGCTGTCCGCACCCAGCTCACGCGTGTAGATCTGCAGAGCCTTGCTCACTTCCGCCTCGGCCTCCGGCAGCAGATCCAGGGTGTTGAAGACCTTGGCCAGGCTGAGATGCAAGGGCGCTGCGGTGAGGGCCTGGGTGCTGAAGCGATGGTCGAGGCGATCGCGCGCGGCGAGCATCACCTCGCGCAGCGGCGCATCGGCACCCCGACCCATGACCAGCGGATTGGCGCGGCCGATCAGATCCTCTTCGAGAAAGCGCAGCAAGCTGCTGGCGCGGGCCAGCTCGCTCTCTGCACGCAGCCGCGCCTGTTCGGCCGAATCACGCAGGAACAGCGTCACGCCGAGGGCCGTCAACAGCAGTGCGAGCAGGGCCCAGACATAGGGGCGACGCGCCTTGCTGCGCGCCAGCGCCAGGTCAAGCTGCTGCCTTTCGCGAATGGCCTCGGCCTGCCGTTCGGCTTCCAGCCGACGCTCGCCGATGCGCTGCAAGCGATCGGTGAGCAGCGCCACGCTGGCCAGGCGACGCGCGGGATCGCGATCGGTGGCGAGCAGGATGTCGGCGCGCAACAGCGGGTCGGCAATGCTGGATTCCCAGGCCGAGGCCATCGGCTCGCCCAACTTGCCGGCCACGATCTGGAACAACAGCACGCCCAGTGCGTAGACATCACTCTGCACGGTCGGGCTTTGTCCGGCAAACAGCTCCGGCGCCAGATACAGCGGTGTGCCGGACTGCGAATCGGTGGCCGCATCCTCGCTGGTCGTCATGCCGGGCTGGGTGATGCCCAGCTCCTGCAGCCGCTCCGGATCGAGCATGCGGCCGCTGCCGAAGTCGGTCAGCTGGATGGCGATGCCGTGCGCGCTCTCGCGGATCAGGACATTGGCCGGCTTGATGTCCTTGTGCAGCACGCCCAGTGCATGAGCGCGTTCCACTGCGTGCGCGATCTGCAGGAACAGCGCCAGCCGCGCCTGTTCGTCGAGTCCGGCCAGGCGTTCATGGCCCCAATCGGCCAGATTGCGGCCGCCATCGTCCAGTTCCAGGTAGTAGGGCGCGCACTCGAAGCTCCAGCCGCGCAAGGCGACGAAGCCCTGAGTACCCACGCCGCCTTCATGCAGGACGCGCAGCAGCGTGGTTTCGCGCTTCAGGGCGCGCAGGCGTTCAGCGTCGAGGGCAAACTTGAAGATCCGCAGCTCGCCGGTGACCTGATGTTCGGCGCGCCAGACCTCGCTGCCTCGATGCGCACCGAGCCGCGTGCACAGACGGAATTCCGGACGCCGTGGCACCGGCTCGCCCGCCGCCAGCACTGACTCAGGCGATTCGCCGCGGGCACTCGCCACCCGGCTGACCGGACCGTCCAGCCGGTAGCCCACGCGGGCCTGGGTGACGATGCGATCGCCATTGTCCTGACCGATCGCTCGGCGCAACTTGGCGATGGCATTGGGCAGTACCTTGTCGATGGTGACGCGACCGGCCCAGACCTCGCGCAGCAGTTCTTCCTTGGTCACCAGTTCGCCGGCGTGCTGCAGCAGAAAGTGCAGCAGATCCATGACCCGCGGCTCGATCTCCACCGGCAGGCCGGCGACTTTCAGCTCGCGTCGCGCTTCGTCGAACTCGACGCTGCCAAAGCGGTACACGTGGCAGACGCGCTCTTGGTCTCGCTCGGGGCTTTGCATCGGCGCTGGATCCAATTCGCAGGGCGCCGGCAAAGATGCATGGCGCAACATGAGCCGTTGCAGAGCGGCGCGCCACTCAGCGCTGTTCAATCGGCGCGACTTGCAGATGACACGACAGTTGACGCAAAGGGGCACACAGCAAGCGAAGGACGCAAAGGCGATTTCCCACGACAGTCCGGATCGGCCCGGCCGACCCCGGCCAAATCTCAGTGCCGGTTGGGGGCAAGCCGCAGGGACCGCGGCCGCGGCGTCATCAACCTCAGGGAGCTTGCACACGACCGCAGTGGGCACCAAGCCAACCAGACTCAGCCAAGCAGATCCAGACCGCGTGTCACATCGCCATCGGCCCCGCCCAGCCATGGCGTCCTTTGCCCACTTCGCGTCCTTTGCGTCAACCCTGATCCGATCGTCACCCCGCCGGTTCAACCCGCAGGCTGCGGCGGCAGATTGCGCGGGCGGGCGTCGGGTCGTACCGGCATCAGCCGCGCCACCACCGGCTTTTCCCAGCTACCGGCGATGCTGTAGTGCACGCTGGAGCTTTTCTCGATGTCCTGTTCGGCGCCGGCCACGCCCTGCGCCAGCAATCCGGCGGCTGCGCCGAGCGGACCGGCGGCCAGGCCACCGACCAGGGGCAAGGCGCCGCTGATGCGCGGCGCCACCATCACTTGCTGGTCGTAGTCACGCGAGGCCAGCCCGGTGCGTCCGATCACCAGGATGTCCGCCGCCGGGCCGCGGATCACCAGGTCATCCGTCCAGGCATTGCCATCGGCCATGGCGAAGCGCCCGTCGATGCGATCGAAGCTCATCCCGGTCTGGAAGAAATCGCGGAAATCGAGCAGCAGGCGGCGCGGCAGTTCGCGCACGCTGAGCAGGCCGAAGATGCGTCCGGCGCCGGGCTCCACGTCGAGGAAGCGCCCGCCGCCCACCGACACTTCCAGTGTGCCGCTGAGGCGCTCCAGCGCGAAGGAGGTGGGCGCGCCCGGCCAGCTGGCATCGATGGTGGCCAGCGTCTGGCCGCCTTCCACCACACCGGCAAAACCCAGACCCGAGAGCATCCGCCCGAGATCCTGCGCACTCATCCGGATGTTGAGCTTGGAGCGCGCGCGGCCGCCCTGCTCCAGCCAGTCGCCGCTGGCGCGCACTTCCACATTGGGTGAACGCGCTTCGAGTTGCTCGATGCGCAAGCCATCGGCGACGCGGAAGGCCTCCAGCCGTACCTGACCCAGCTGCGCCAAACCGATCGACAGATCGCCCACCCACAGATGCAGATTGGGGACCAGCCGTGGCGAGAACTCGACATCGGCCACGCCATCGCCGGGCTCGGGCAGACGCAGATGGGCAAACTCGGCGACCACACGACCGCCCCCGGGTGCGCTGCCGTCGAAGCGCAGTTCGCCATCGGCTCGCGGACCTTCCATGCGCATCACCCAGCTGCCGTCGACGCGATCCAGCGTGAAGTGCTCGGGCTCGGCGTTGCCGCCGGCATCGGTGCGCAAGTCCACCCCGGCGAGGATGGAGCTGCTGCTGGCCGGCGATGCCACCTGAAAGATCCAACCCGCCCACGCGGCGAGATCGATGCCGGGCGCCACGCCACTGACCTGCAAGCCGCGCGGCGGCAGCAGCGGCGGGGTGGCGGGGCCGAATTGCAGTTGCCCGCGGAAATCACGATCGCGCGTCGGCAGCTCAGCCACCAGGCGCGCCTCCGGACCCAGATCCAGGCGTAGTGGCGCGCCGGCTTCGAGCGGCAGATCCAGCGCCAGCTTGAGCGGCCGGCGCGCGCTGGCGGTCTTGCCCAGCGGCGCTGGGAAGCCGATCGCGATGCCTTCCATGCTGGTGCGGTACTCGACATGCGTGTGCTTGTCTTGGGACTGGCCACCGTCGACGCTGAGATCGACTTCCCAGGGCGCGCTGCCCTGAGCCTGCGCCAGGATTGCGCGCAGATCGTCGATCTGACCGAACAGATCCTGCGCGCTGAAGCGGCCGCGCAGGGCGGCATCGACGGCGCGATCGCTGGACCCGGTGTACTCGCCCACCGCAATGCGCAACTGGCCGCTGCCCTCGCCGGCGCGCAGGTCCAGACCTTCGGCGGCGAATCCGCCGGTGCTGAATTCGGCGCGCCCCTTGACCTCGGTGAAGTCCAGATCCCACTTGGCATCGGTGAAGCGCACATCTGCCAGCACCGCCCTGCCGTCCAGCGTGGTCTTGCCCAGCGTCTTTTTCAGCGGAATGCGCAACTCGGCCTCGGCGCTGACCTCGCCGCTCAGGGCCATGCCCAGGAACACGCTGCCGTACTTGCGCTCCAGGGGCGTGGCGCGCAGGAAGTCGAACCAGCGCGCGGCATCGTTGCTGCCGGCCAGATCGAGCGCCAGCACCGGTTCCTTCAGCACCGCGATGCCACCGCCAGTGGCCACGATGCGATTGCCGCGCACCAGACCGCTTGCCGAATCGATGCGCAGACTGGAGTTGATGAAGCCTGCCGCGGCCTCGACGGCTTCGGCACGCGGCCAGTCGCGGTGGTAATCGAGGACCGCATCGCGCACCCGGAAATGCGCCTCGAAACGGCCTTCCTCGCTGGCAAATGGCCAGTCGCTGAAGTGGCCGCGAAACACCACGCCGGCATCCTCGATGTGCCCGGCGATCAGTGCGCGGTCCAGCCATTCCACCGTCTTGGGCGGCATCTTGTTGAGCACCCAGAAGGCCTTCGCGGCCGCCACTTCACCGTGCAGCACCTTCGCGCTCAGATCCAGCCGCGGACCGCGCTCTGGATCGGGCAGCAACTCGGCCCGCGCGCTCAGGCGATAGCCCTCGCCAGCGATGTCCAGCGCCGGCACTTCCAATCGCCATTGCGCAGCGTCTCGATGCACGCCGATACGCCCCGCCACGCCAAGAAAGCGCACCGGCTGCTTCCACACACCGGGGATCGCCACTTCCAGCGGATCGCCATCCAGCTCCACCAGCACGCCGCCCGGATCGGCCGAGACCCGGCCCTGCAGCTCGGCCAGCGCAGGCATGCGCGGTCCGGCCGGCTGCACGCTGAGCTGGCGCAAGCTGGCGCTGGCATTCCAGCGCTGCGGCCCGCGCCACCAGAACTCCAATTGGTCCAGATGGCCTTGCGGCTGGGCCAGATACAAACGGCTGCGCAGCGCGGCCGGTGAATCGGGCAACAGCTGGGCCAGCGCGGCGAACAAGGCCACCGGCACGCCCTGGCCGGCGCCATCCAGCGCGATCGCGTCCTCGCCGCGGGCCAGACCCAGCGCCAGCGATCCACGCTCACCGCCCTCGCGCTCCCATTCCAGATCCAGGCGGAAACGCTCGGACTCGGGCGCACCCTTGACCCGCCACGCCGCCGCGTCCAGATGCTGCAGCGCGTCCACGACTCCGGAGTCGGCGAGTTCCAGAGGCACGGCCGAGGCCAGCACCACGCCAGTCAAGGCACCATTGGCCTCGATCCGGGTCACGCGACCCGCGTCGAAATCGACCCACCACTGGCCATCGAGTGTGCCGTGGCGGGCTTCGATGCCGGCGAAGGCCCACAGGCCATTGAGCTGAGCCAGGGCAAAGGCATCCGCCTCGGCGTACAAGCGAGCGCGCGCGCCCAGCCCCTCGGCCAAGGCACCGGCGTAGACCAGACGCAAGCGACCGCCATTCTCGGCGCCACTGCCCAGCGCCAGTCCCACACGCCAATCGCCCTGCTCGCGCGCCATGCGCAAGGCCACGCCATCCAGACTCAGGCTGCGCCCGCTGCCTTCATCGCGCAGTTGCAGACGGCCGTTGCGCAGGGAGAACTCGCCGATGCGGTCCAACCATTGCCAGGCCTGCAGATCGGCGCTGGGATTGCCGGCGATGCCCTCCAGCCGAATCCGCCCTTGCGCGTCGCGGGCCAGACGCAGTTCGGCGTCGAGCAGCGCAAAATCGCGCAGCAAGGCGCGTCCAGGCAGCACGGTCCCGTACAGATCGATCTGCAGTTCGACCTTGCCCAGGCGCAACGGGGCGCTGGCGCCAGAGGGCGCGGCCAGACCCAGATCGTGCAAGCGCAGCAGTGGGCCGGCGCCGGCCCATTCGGCCTCCACCCTGGCCACGCTGACTTCATGACCCAGGCGCTCGCTCAGCCAGGTCGAGACCACCACGGGATCGCGCACCAGCACGGGCAGCAGCAGACGACCGAATGCCACCAGCCCGGCCGCCGCGATCAGCACGCAGGCCAAGGCCAGCAAGGACAGGCGCCGAAAGCGTCGCCAGCCGCGGCGCGCCGGCGTCATGCCCGCGCGCTCCGACTGCCTTGGGCGCTGGGGCTAGAGCACCACCACATCGTACTGCTCCGGGGCGTACTGCTCTTCGGCCTGGAAGCGGATCGGGCGGGCGATGAAGGCCTCGAGCTCCGCCAGCGCCGCAGATTCCTCATCCACCACGCGTTGCACCACGCCCGGCGCGGCCAGCACCAGCACGCTGCGCGCCTCGAACTGACGCACCGCGCGGGTGATCTCGCGAAAGATCTCGTAGCACATGGTCTCGGCCGACTTGACCGTACCGCGGCCGCTGCACGACGGGCAGGGCTCGCACAGCTGGCGCTCCAGGCTCTCAGTGGTGCGCTTGCGCGTCATCTCCACCAGCCCCAGCGGCGACATCTCGTACACGGTGGTCTTGGCGTGATCGCGCGCCAGCGATTTCTCCAGCGTGCGCAACACCTGCCGACGGTGCTCGGCATCGGTCATGTCGATGAAATCGATGATGATGATCCCGCCCAGATTGCGCAGCCGCAGTTGCCGGGCGATGGCCTGCGCTGCTTCGAGATTGGTCTTGTAGACCGTCTCCTCCAGATTGCGGTGACCGAGGAAGCCACCGGTGTTCACATCGATGGTGGTCATCGCCTCGGTCTGGTCGATGATCAGATAGCCACCGGACTTGAGCGGTGTTTCCTTGCGCAAGGCGCGCTGGATCTCGTCCTCGACGCCATACAGATCGAACAGCGGGCGCTCACCGGGATAGTGCTCCAGGTGTTCGCCGAACTCGGGGATGAACTCGGCGACGAAGCGCTGCGCGCGCTCGAAGGTCTCGCGCGAATCGATGCGCACCTTTTCGATGTGCGTGCGCAGAGAATCGCGCAGGCAACGCAGGGCCAGCGGCAGATCCTCGTAGATCCGCTGCCCGACCGTGGCGCGGCTCATCTCGTCCTTGACCGCGCTCCACAGGCGGTCGAGGAACTCCATGTCACTGCGCAGCGAATCCTCGCCCACGCCTTCGGCATTGGTGCGCACGATGTAGCCGCAGCTCTTCTCGGCGGCCAGCCCGTGCATCAGTTCCTTCAGTCGCGAACGCTCTTGTTCGTCCTCGATGCGCACCGAGACGCCGATGCTGCGCGCGTAGGGCAGCAGCACCAGAAAGCGCGAGGGGATGGACAGATGCGTGGTCAGCCGCGCGCCTTTGCTGCCGATCGGATCCTTGACCACCTGCACCACGATGTCCTGGCCTTCACGGACCAACTCGTGGATCGGCGGTATCGGCACGGCATTGCCGTCCACCGCCTCGCCTTCCTGCGGCATCCGCGCAATGTCGTTGGCGTGCAGGAAGGCGGTACGTTCCAGACCCACCTCAACGAACGCGGCCTGCATGCCCGGCATCACCCTCGACACACGACCCTTGTAGATATTGCCCACATAGCCGCGCCGGCGGGCGCGCTCCACGCTGACTTCCTGGAGCATGCCGTTCTCGACCAGCGCCACGCGGGTCTCGCGCGGGGTCACATTGATGAGGATCTCTTCCGACACCGGGCACGTCCAGGACTCAAGGGGGTCCGCGCGGCTTATACCGACTACCGACGAACGGGCGCGAGTGTAAGCGCCCGGCGCTGAACGTCCGGGACTCGGGACTCGGGACTCGGGACTCGGGACTCGGGACTCGGGACTCGGGGCTCGGGGCTCAGGGCTCGGGACTGCGTCGAGTCGCGCCCGAGACCGCGCCGCTCAGGCCATCCGCTGCTTGAGCGCCCTCACAAAGACTTCGACACTGCCGGGAGCGGTGGCGAAGAACAGCGAAGGTTCGGTCAGTTCCAGTTCCAGCAGCACCGGGCTGCCATCGGCGGCGCGCAGCAGGTCGACGCGGGCGTAGAGCGGGGTTTCCGGCAGTGCGGCCAAGATCCGCTCGGCCAACTCGAATTCATCGGCAGTCGGCTGACGGGCGCGGATCTCCTCGGGCGCGAAGAGCAAGGCGGTGGCATCGGCATTCGGGGCCAGCAGCGGTCCCTTGCGGATGGCGTGGCTGTACACGCCATTGAAGTACAGCAGGCCGGTCTCGCCCGCCGCATCGACGCGCGCCAGATAGGGCTGGATCAATACGTCGCGCTGCTCGGCCAGCAGGGCCAGCGCGTGGGCCCGCGCGCCAGCCGGATCGTCGCGAAAACGCCGCGCGCCGCGTGAGCCGGCGCCCACCGCCGGCTTCACCACGATCTCGCCTTCGGGCAGCGCCGGCAGCGCCTCACCCACACGCACGCACTGGGTCGGCACCACTGCGATGCCCCGCCCGGCGAGTTCCAGCAGATAGGCCTTGTGCGTGTTCCAGCGCAGGATCGGCAGCGGATTGAGCAACTGGCAGCGCGCCGCCACGGCGGTGGCCCAGTCGAGGAACTCGGGCAGGCGATCGGTGTAGTCCCAGGGCGAACGGATCAGCACGCTGGCGAAACGCGCCCAGTCGACGCTGCGGTCGTCCCAATCCACCACTTCATGGGCAATCGCCTGGGCCTGCAGGGCGGCCACCAGAGGGGCCAGATCTTCATCGAGGCTGCGCGCCTCGCTCGCGGTGACCACAGCCAGCATGCATCACTCCGGATGGCAGAAAGCGCGGGACGATATCAGCCCTTGGCCACGCCCCCGCAGGACCGCACTGCGTGTACCGCAGCCGGCTCAGCGACCATCGCCGTCGCCACGCGCGTATCCTCGCGGCCGCATCAAGCCCACCCGAGCGAGTTCGCCATGAAGACCAAACCCGAGATCGTTGCCAACTGGTTGCCGCGCTACACCGGGACTGCCTTGGAGGATTTCGGACGGCATGTGCTGCTGACTAATTTCGCGCACTACCTCGAAGTCTTCTGCGAGCTGACCGGCGCCACGCCACGCGGCACGGACCGGCCGATGCCCAATGCCACCGCGCAGGGCATCACCATGATCAACTTCGGCATGGGCAGCGCCAACGCGGCCACGGTGATGGACCTGCTCGGCGCGATCCGGCCCAAGGCGGCGCTGTTCCTGGGCAAGTGCGGCGGGCTGAAGAAGAAGAACAACATCGGCGACTTCGTCCTGCCCATCGCCGCAGTGCGCGGCGAGGGCACCTCGAATGACTACTTCCCGCCCGAGGTCCCTGCGCTGCCCGCCTTCACCCTGCAGCGCGCCGTGTCCTCCACCATCCGCGACTACAACCGCGACTACTGGACCGGCACGGTGTACACCACCAACCGCCGCGTGTGGGAGCACGACGACGAGTTCAAGGCCTATCTGCGGCGCACGCGCTGCATGGCCATCGACATGGAAACCGCCACCGTGTTCAGCGTGGGCTTCGCCAACAGCATCCCCACTGGCGCACTGTTGCTGGTCACCGATCAGCCGATGGTTCCCGAAGGCGTCAAGACGGCCGAAAGCGATCGCAAAGTGACCGAAGGCTTCGTTCGTGACCACATCGAGATCGGCATCCGCTCGCTCGCCGAACTGCGCGACGAGGGCCGCAGCGTGAAGCATCTGCGCTTTGATGAGTGAGCCTGGTATGGTGTTCCGTAATTAAGTTGAACTAAATTTCCGATGGATTTTGGCCCGAGGCAA
>ERZ1066138.107-NODE-107-length-27439-cov-9.284947_pt1 | contig 27439 bp, 25 predicted proteins | sample MGYA00382785_ERZ1066138 | MGnify/ENA primary metagenome ERZ1066138 (study PRJEB33369, sample SAMEA5778368) | biofilm metagenome | biome: Industrial cooling water; feature: Water cooling tower basin; material: Biofilm | place: United Arab Emirates | collected... | reverse complement strand
TGGTCTGCAGAAAGACGGTGACATAGCCGGCGGCAAGCCCGTTGCGGCGCAGTTTTTCTGCGGCGCGTTCGACATAGGCGCTCAGCGCCTCAGAGAGCTCGGTGAGCGTGGTCACCGGCCGGCCAAAGGAGCGGGAGACGCAAATCGATTGCTTGGGCGGCGGGGCTAATTCCAGCCCATGGCAGCGGATGCCCCGGAGCTCGAGCACCAGGCGCTCTAGCACCACGCCAAAGCTGCGGCGAATGACTTTGGGATCGCTCTGGCGCAGCTGCAGTGGATCACGGATCCCGAGCGCCTTGAGCTTCTCGGCGGTGCGCCGGGCAATCCCCCAAATGTCTTCCAGCTCCATCGCCGCAAGGGCCTTGGTCTGCGCCTTTTGCTCCATGAGAATGCACAGGCCGTTGCAGGCGGGTGTCTTCTTGGCGATGCGGTTGGCCACTTTCGCCAGCGTCTTGGTGGGGCCAATCCCAACAGAGACCGGGATTCCCGTCCATTGCTGGGTTTTGGCCCGCAGGGACTGCGCGTGGTCCTCCAAACGGTTCTCAAAGCCTGCGAGGCCCAGAAAGGCCTCATCGATCGAATAGACCTCGAGCAGGGGGGTGAAGTGGGAGAGCACCTCCATTACGCGTGCGCTCATATCGCCGTAGAGCGTGTAGTTGGAGGAGCGCACGATCAGCTCTCGCGTCTTGATCCGTTCCTTGCACAGATGCCAGGGCTCGCCCATGGCAATCCCGAGCGCCTTGGCCTCGTTTGAGCGGGCAATCACGCAGCCATCATTGTTGGAGAGCACCACAATCGGTTTGCCGCGCAGCCGTGGATCAAAGACGCGCTCGCAGGAGGCGTAGAAATTGTTGCAGTCGACCAGGGCAATGGGCGCACTCATGCGCCCAGCATCCGAATGGCATGCCGCACCACGCCCCAGATCTCGAACTGGCTGGCCTCATCAATCTCGACGGGCTTGTAGGCAGGGTTGGCCGCTTCCAGCCAGACGCGCTCGCCTTTGCGGCGCAGAATCTTGATCGTGAAGGCCCCTTCCAGCACGGCCAGGATCACCGAGCCGTTCTGCGCTGTCAGCGCCCGGTCGATGACGGCGATATCACCGGGGAAAATCCCAAGCCCGATCATGCTCTCACCGCTCACCCGCACAGCAAACGTGGCCGCCGGATGCGCGATTAGCAGTTCATTGAAATCGAGCGGCCGGTCGAGATAATCCTCGGCGGGCGAGGGGAACCCCGCTGGCACCGGGCACTGGCACACGGGTACGCGTTGATGCGTGCGCGCTTCGCACGGAAGCGGCGCTGTGGTTTCTGATCTTGGAAGCATGGCCCGCCTTTTTGTTCATCTTTTGTTCTTTTTACGGGCAAAGTCAAGAGCTTTTCAATCGAGCGGTGCGTAACGGGCCCAACTCAGGCTGTTTATTGTTGAAACTTCTTTTGATTGAAACCGCTAACATCAAACTCAAATACTGGAGCGCCTTGCTGGAAAACATTTATAGATATTTTCACACGATTAGCCTTTCTCATTTTATCAAAAAACCGGTTGTAATCATTGATAAAAACTACTTCTGTGCTGCTATCAGCCGGGGCAGAGCCCTCAAAGGTTTCTGCCTCAGCCTCATCAAAGCGCACAAGAACGTCGCAACCATCATAAGAACGGCACAATAGCTGTCCTCGCTCAATGCTAAAGATCACATCCTTCCCATGCCGCGGTGAGTTTCTAAGTGCCAGTCGAGCCTTTTGCGGACCCACATAAGGAAAACCAAACTCTACAAAATTTGTACTTGCCAATTCAGCAACACTAAAAGTACCCTTGCTCATAGGGTCCTCTTCATGCGCATAAATCCAAGGAGCCCCTGATTCCTCCTTCAGTTTACTCTCTGAAGCTATCTCATGTAGCTTGCGAAATTCATCATCGACCACAGCCCGATACTTTTCTCCCACTGCTACAGCCTGTGTGTACTCTCCTTGCTCCAGAAAACCTTTCAACTCGCCAATGATCATACTACGGTTTTCCTTGAACTCCGCTTCAATAAGCAGTTTAGCTGCAGCCTGCGTCTCTTCCTCTGCAGCCTTTGCAGCGGCAGCCATAAGCGCTAATTCTTGACTAGCCTTATCAAAATATCGCTGAACATCTGCATTCTGCAAATCCAGCAGCACACCAGTCTTTGCTTGAATATCGGCCCATTGCCCAGCACTTTCGAGCGATTTAAGCTCTTGAAGAAACTGCTCCTGATGACCTAAAAAATCTTGCTCTGCCTTTTTTTGTAACTGTTCCTGTCGCTCACGAAAAACTGCGCCACTATCCGTTACTGAGGGTGAGCCGCCCATCATGCCCGTGATGACCAAAATAACGAAAATGCACGCGGCAATCCGCCCAGTTGAATTAATAGGCGTCATAGCAAGGCGTCTTTGGACAGGCGGCAAAAGAAGAGATCCAGCCATTATGACTCCAAACCCAGCATTCCAGTTTTCCACTGAAAGAAGGCTAAAGCTCACAACAAAAAGAAGACCGAACAAGGCATATAAAATTACTTCCAAAAAGAAATTTTTAATCCGCTTATTGACTTGGTTCTCGCTCATTCAGCCTCGAATACGAACAGTTAATTAGTTATTAGAATATAAGACCAACCGCATATTGGAAATCTTTTTCTACAACCTTAATGTGCTAGACTTGTTCGCAGACAATCGAATATTAAAATATTCCAGGAGCCCCATGATTGTCTTATGTGAATTTCTTGCTCAAGCCATTTGCCTGCCGACTCGCATTTCGCTAAAATTGGCGCATGTGCAATCTGTACGCGCTCACCCATAGCCGGACGGCCGTGATCCGATGGTTCGGGGTCCCCGATAACCGGGCGGCTCAATTCGAGCCGCTGACCTCTATATTTCCGGGGCATGAAGCGCCGGTGCTGCGTGCAGCGCCTGATGGCACCCTCGGGCTCTCTCTGATGAATTGGGGGTTTGTGCTCCCTCAGACGGGCAAGGCTCCTAAGCGGGTCACGAATGTAAGGGATGACCGCATTCAAACTAGCCGGTTCTGGACTGACTCATTTGAGGAGCGGCGCTGCCTGGTGCCGGCCTCCAGCTATTGCGAGCCCTCCGAAGAGCGCCCAGCGCGCTGGCACTGGTTTGCGCTCAAAGGTGAGGACCATAGGCCACTTTTTGCGTTTCCGGGGATATGGCGGCGTTGGAAGGGCGCTGTGCGCAAAGATGGCCCAATTGTTGAGCAGGAGATGTTTGCGTTTCTCACAACCTCACCTAACTCCCTCACAGCCACGATCAATCATGAGCGCATGCCGGTATTGTTGTCGTCGCCCGAGGATTGGAAGCTTTGGTTGAGCGGGACGAACAGTGAGGCTCTGTCACTTGCTAGGTCATTTGAGCCAGAGGATATGCAGATTGTACGGTCGGGCACGAGAAAGGCTGATAGCGAGGAGAGAACTGAATTCGATGCCAGTGGTGACATACTAGCAATCCCAGGAATGCAAATGAAGCTGATATAATGCTGCCAAGTACGATATGCAGAGGAAGAGGACGTCCTACCTCTTGAACGGCGTCGCGTCGTGGCTGGAAATGTGACGTCCGCTCCACCGTCAAGAGCAGCCATGTGCGCAATGGCAGAGATGGGCCATAAGCGCCATTAGCCAGAGGCGGATCATCGGACCGCCTGTGCTCTCGGCACATCAAAAATCAACGTCGGCCTCCATGAGAAATGCTGCACCGCATGCCATTCGACGCGGTATTCGCGATTTGCGACCGCTTAGGGACCTATTGCGTCATGTGAACATCGCACGCAAAACCTGCGCGTTAGACCCAAAGCGGACTCGATGTCGACTGCATCGATCTTTACCGCGAAGATGCCGGGGTGTGGACTCTCATGGCTCTCTGGCGATTCTTGATCTGGCTGTCTGTCTTGATCGTCTTGCAAACAGCTGTGCCGGGATAACACGAGCGAAGCGTCTCGCCGGTGGCGATCGACGAGTAGCTGAAGAGTGCCAGGACGCTCATAAATGCGAGTTTCACGGTCGGCTCCATCGTAGCGGGTTTGATAGTGACCAAGGACATCGGTAGCTATTCCTGCTCTTTCCAATAGGACTTTCCTATTCGGTCGGACCGACTGCCCTCTCTTGGCAATCTTCTGTCACGCTCATGGCAACCATTTCCTATGTAAATGGGCCGAAGCATCAGGCCTGCGTGCGAATGAGCAGTCTAAGAGCTAGCACAAGAAAAGCTATTCGATTCTTCGTATTTGAACGATCCGTTGTCTTCAGCCAAGGCAACAGGGGGGACGGCATGTCACGCAAGGAGCGAGCAGGAAATGGTGCGTTGGGGGGCGTTACGGGCGTTAGATGCGCCGGTGAGCGGACACAGCCGTCGACAAGTTTTGGTCGCGTTCGTTGTGACCGTCGCATGCCTCTTTGAGCGACCTCCAATCGTGCAAGCTGAGCAGGAGGCGGCTGCGAATTCCAATTGGATTGTGGACGCAAGCACCGCGCATCGATTGATCGAGAACGGCGCCGTTGTCTTGGATACGCGCGACGTCACGCAGAGGTGGTGGTCGCCTTTGTCAGGAGCAGTTCAGGCCCGATGGGAAGATCTGTCGGACGAGAATGCCACGACAAAGGGCCTACTTCTGTCCGACGATGCCGTTCTTTCGGAACGGATCACGAAGTGGGGTGTCTCGGACGGGGTACCAGTCGTCGTTGCCGGCGATCCACTGAAGGGGTGGGGTGAGGATGGGCGCGTCGCGTGGGCTCTGCGTGCCCTCGGCCATACCCAAGTCTATGTGGCGAATGGCGGCGCACCGTCACTTGCTGCGAGCAAAGTCAAAATCAGTCCTGCAAAGCAAAGCAGACCATTTACGGTTCGTCGCAATCCAGCGTTGGTCATTTCAAAAGATGATCTCAAGAGAGCGGTGTCGGAGCAGCAGGTGGTCATTCTCGACACTCGCGAACCGCGCGAGTTCGAGGGTGAAACGCCCTACGGCGAGGCCCGCGGAGGTCACATACCGGGCGCGCAGAACCTTTATTTCAAGGATCTGATCTCGGAGACGGGGGAAGTTCTGCCGCGCGAGGAAATACTGAAGAAGCTGAGCAAGTTCGGTGTGAGCAAGGACACGAAGGTCGTGACCTACTGCACGGGCGGCGTTCGATCTGGGTTTGTCACTGCTGTTCTTCGCGACGCCGGGATAGACGCCAGGAACTATGCAGGTTCGATGTGGGAGTGGTCGTCCAGCCCTCCAGATGAGTTTCCGCTTCAAAAGCCCTGATGGACGCCTCTGCACAAACCGACCCGGACCGCCTCATGTCACTCCTGTTACCGACGATATCTGCAGAGGCACCCCGAAGGCCTGAGCCGTTCGTCGATCCCTTCGTTACAGCCAAGGGCGAAGTCCGCGCGTCGGTCTCTTTTTCTGGCTATAAGACCTTATGGTTTAATACCGGCAGTCTCTGCAACATCGCGTGCAAAGGCTGCTACATCGAATCCTCTCCAAAGAACGACGCCCTGTCATACTTGAGCTTCACGGAGGCGATCTGCTTTTTGGACGAGGCAACACGGCTCCATGATGTTCCTGAGCTCATCGGTTTCACCGGCGGCGAACCCTTCTTAAATCCGCATTTTATCGGCATGCTGTCGGCAGCGCTGGAACGTCAGTTCCACGTTCTGATTTTGACCAATGCGTTGCGACCCTTGCAGCTCAAGCAGGATCAGCTGGCGGCCCTCAATCATAAGTACGCGGGCCGAATCTCGATCCGTGTTTCGCTGGATCACTTCACCAAGGAGGGCCACGAAGGTATCCGAGGGCCGAGAACCTGGACGCCGACCATGGCCGGTATCGACTGGCTCTTCAGCCAAGGGTTCAGAGTGTCGCTGGCTGGACGGCTACCGTCGTTAGACCATGAAGCAGCGCTTCGCCGCAGCTATGGCGAACTCTTCCACGCAAGAGGATGGCCGCTTAACCCCCTCGATCCAATACAGCTGATCCTGTTTCCGGACATAACCGACACTAGACCGGTGCCGGAGATCAGTGAAAGCTGCTGGTCCAAGGTCAGTGTCAAGCCCTCCGACCTAATGTGTGCCAATTCGCGGATGGTGGTCAGACGCCGGGGCGAAGGGTCGGCGTCCGTTGTGGCATGCACGTTGATTGCTCACGATCCGGCGTTCGATCTGGGTGCCACATTGCAGGAGGCAAAGAGGGACGTGTGGCTCAACCATAGAAGCTGTGCGCGTTTCTGCGTCCTTGGAGGAAGCAACTGTGCCGCGCAGGCGAAATCGCCCGCTAAGTCCGAACAAGTTTGACCGGAGACTAGGCTGATGCGCGCCCTTCTAATCATGCTGGCGACGATCGCGATCGCAACTCTGCAAGGGACGGCTAGCCGCGCCCTTGCAGAAGAGCCTATCGAGTTGTTCCGATCAGCCGCAACAGAGTCGAAGACCGTCGATCACTCCGAATTCGACAAGCTGCTTGCCGAACACGTCTCCACGGACGCGTCCGGTCTCAATCGTGTCAGTTACCAGGCGTTCGACAAGGATGATCGGGCGCGATTGGCGTCCTACATCAAGACGCTCGAAGGCATCGATCCGGCCACACTCGATCGCAGCGAGCAGTTTGCGTTGCTCGTCAATTTGTACAATGCGAAGACGATCGAAATCGTCGTCGACCATTATCCGGTGAAATCCATAAAGGACATCAACCTCGGCGGCAGTCTGCTTTCCGCCGTAACGGGAGGACCCTGGAAGAAGAAGGTTACATCGATCAAAGGCACACCGCTTAGCCTCGACGATATTGAGCACGAGATTCTCCGCCCGCTCTTCTCCGATCCGCGGGTCCACTATGCCGTCAATTGTGCCTCGGTTGGCTGTCCAAATCTCAACAGACAGGCGTTCTCGGGACGTGAACTGGATGCGCAGCTCGATGCCGTCGCGAAGGCCTTCATCAACAGCCCACGGGGCGTCGACGTGTCGGGGGGGAAGCTCAGGGTGTCGTCCATCTTCATCTGGTTCCAAGAGGACTTCGGAGGTGACGACGAGAGCCTCATCGCTCATCTTCGCAAATATGCCGAGGGCGAGCGGGCGAAGGCCCTCGAAGGTGCGAGCCGCGTTGATGACGACTTTTACGACTGGGCAATCAACGTTCGCGAAGATTAGCGTTCATGGCGGACCCAAGCGAGGACGACTCCGGAAGTCTGCGTTGGCTCGATCGAAACGATGCTATGTCCGGCACGGCGGCAGTTCTTCTTGTTGCCGCCTTCAGCATTCTTTCCGCGCGATCGGTGGCACCCCCAGTCGATGCCCTTATCTTTGTTCTCCTTAGCGCGTCTGCTTGGCTGGCATTTGCCGCCTTTGTGAGTTGCGATCAGCCAAGTCGCAGGGCCGTTGTATTTGGTTTCACGGCAGCATGCTTGGCCCGCGTGGCGGGTGTCGCGGCCACTCCGATTTATGAAGACGATTGGGCCCGATATTTGTGGGACGGCTGGCGCACGATTACAGATGGCACGCCATACGGCGTCGCTCCGGCCGAGTTCCTGGAGCGGGCTGACGTGCCGGCCTTGTGGGTGACCGTTCTGCAGACGGTGAACCATCCGGATGTGCCGACGATCTACGGGCCGACGCTTCAGGGGATCTTCGCCTTTGCATCAGCTGTTGCTCCAGCTGATCTTGTCGTGCTCAAAGTTTTATTGGTGATTTTCGATCTCGTGATCTGGGGTCTCGTATGGAGGCTGGGCGGATCAGAAGCCGGTCTTAAGTACGCTCTCTGCCCACTCGTTATCTTTGAGGTCTCGTTCAATGCGCACGCCGACGTTGTTGGCGTAGCCTTCATGGTTTTAGCCTTTTATCTGCTCAGCCAAAGCCGGCCGATCGTGTCTGGTATTGCCTTCGGACTGGCCATCGCTGCAAAGCCGCTCGCGATTGCGCTGGCTCCCATCTTCGTGCAGCGCCGGGCCTTCGCCGCTGTGATTGCCGCCGTCATCGCCATCGGTGTGCTCTATGCGCCATTCGTCGTTCGCGGGGCAACGGAAGCAGATGGACTGGCAGTATTCTCCAAGTACTGGGAGTTCAATTCCTTTGGATTTGCAGTTCTCAAGGACTTCGTCAGCGAGCCCCAGGTCCGGGCTCTCTCTCTCGCCATCGGCTCCGTTATAAGCGGCGCGCTGATGCTTGCCTGGCTTCTTCGTTCGACTGATACAACTCCGCCGGTCGACCTGTGGCTCCTCGCTGTGTTACTTTTTTCGCCGGTTGTGAACCCGTGGTATCTGCTCTGGATCGTGCCTTGGGCTGCGCTTAGGGGAAGTGTGCTCAGTTTTGCAGCGCTGGCTGCCGTATCGGCATCTTATCTGACCGACGGTGTCCTCGGTATTGAGAGCGACGGATATCACGACCATCAATGGTGGGTGCGACCGCTCGAGGTCATGCTGTTTGTAAGCATCGCATTTGGCCTTTTCCTGTCGACCCGCAAACGGGCTCCGGCATCATAAGCATTCCCGCATAACCTATTTAGTTCCGGATTGGGGTTTGGCTATGTAGACCCAGGTGTATCCCGAGCTGTGCGAAGAGTTCGTACGGCTCTTCGCAAGAGATGTCTTGAGGACATGATGACAGCCCAGAAACGTCTCCTGTTGGCCGGCGCCGGACATGCAAACGCGCAGCTACTGAAGCACTTCGCCGACCATCCCGACGATCGGGTCTCGATCACTATCGTGACACCCACAACACTGGCGCCCTATTCGGGCATGGTGCCAGGTTGGCTAGCGGGAACATATGATTTCAGCGAGATTTGCATCGACTTCAAAGCTCTCGCGCACGCTGCGAATGCTGAACTCGTGTTGGATGAAATAGCTTCGCTGGATCCTGACCGGCAGATTGCGCGCCTGAATAGCGGCACCGAACTCTTCTATGATGTGCTTGCCGTAAACGTAGGTTCGACCCTGCGGCCGCCAACCCTGCAGCATGCGCAATTGCTGTCACTTCGTCCGCTCGGGCGGCTCAGAAAAAGTTGGGATGATCTTCTCGTCGAGTTACGCTCGAACAGTCCGCAACGTCCACTGGTCGTCACTGCAGTTGGGGGTGGTGCCGCCGGCATCGAGGCGGTGCTAGCGAGTGTCACAAAGTTAAGGGCTCTGCAACCTCATCAAGAGATCGCAGGAAGACTGGTGACCCGCAGCTTGGATATCCTTCCCGGTTTTCCACGCCGAACAAAACGCTTCGCGAAACTGGCGCTGCAGCGCTCCAGCGTCACGGTCTATACGAATACCGAATTCACTCCTGAAATCGATCAGGACAGCGACATCGTGCTTTGGGCGACAGGGGCTCAGCCGCACGAATGGCATGCGGCGAGTGGCCTGAAGTTGAGTGATCGTGGATTTATCCAAGTGGATCGCTATCTCCGCTCGGTTTCGCATCCGAACGTCTTCGCGGTTGGTGATTGTGCAGAGTGGTGGGACCCTTTGCCCAAAGCGGGGGTGTACGCGGTTCGGATGGGGCCGTACCTGACGCACAACGTCGGTGTCGCTCTTAGCTCAAATGGGCTTCTTAAGCCGTATCGCCCGCAGCGGAATTTCCTGGTTCTGCTGGCGACTGGAGACGGACGCGCGATTGGCTCGCGAGGGTGGGCCGGACTTGGGGGAAGTCCGCTCGTCGGCAAGCTCATGTGGCGCTGGAAGGATCACATCGACCGGAAATTTCTCGACCAGTTCAGGGTAAAGGAGCGCGCTTCGCCTAAGACGGGTGGGGTCTTGGCTCAGGAGCTGAGCGGACGGGGGCCAGTGTCGCCTGATCAGACGGCACTATCGACGGCTATGCCAGCCGACAAGACATAGGGCATGTCATGAACTGGGTTCGCTTCCTTCCGGTGTTTGTTCTTTTTGCTCTCGCTTCGCTGGCCTTTTATCTGCGCCTCGACACCTATCTCTCCATAGAGACGCTCAAAGCGAACAGAGACGCACTGCGGGAGCTCGTAGCTCAATATGGTCCGATAGCGGCTGTTGTGTATGTCGCTCTCTATACCCTCGCAACTGCGCTGTCGTTGCCCGGTGCGGTGATCATTACGCTTGCAGGCGGCTTTCTATTCGGCGCGACGTTGGGAACATTTTTGACGGTGATTGGCGCGACGGTTGGAGCAACCGTTCTGTTTCTCGTTGCCCGCTCCGCGTTTGGCAGTAGCTTGCGTGCCAGAGCAGGTCCCTTTCTTGCAAGAATGGCAGATGGCTTTTCGCAGAACGCGTTCAACTATCTTCTCTTCCTGCGCTTGGTTCCTGCATTCCCGTTCTGGGCGGTGAATCTGGCGCCAGCCCTCCTGGGCATGAAACTCAAGGATTTTGTGGCAGCAACGTTCCTCGGCATCATCCCGGCGACTGCGGTGTTCTCGACGTTTGGAGCGAGCCTTGCTGAGGTTTTTGACCGCGGCGATAACATCGAATTGCGAAGCGTCTTGTCGCCCCAGCTGCTCGGAGCTCTTGTCGCATTGGGTCTTTTGGCTCTTCTGCCCGTCTTTCTCCGACGCGGGAAGTCATCGTAGGGCTTCATGCCGACACATCTTCGGGGGCGTGTTCTGTGGCGATGGACTGTACCATTGCAATCCTCAATGAGAATGATGCCGGATGCGGTTCTGTAATTTAGGTTTCGGAAATTCATATTTCATTAATTTCCACCGCTGTGGTCCTGTCTCCCACCAAGTCCGTCTTTGACGAACTGAGACAGGAGACACGATGAAAAAGATTCTTGCGGCTTTTATTGTCGGAACGATGGGCCTAGGGCTCGCCGTTTCAACGGCTGATGCGTCGGGCAGCTACGGTGGTGGCTTTCGTCCGCCTAATACGAAGAAAGAACCCAAGCCGGAATCGACCAAGCCGGAACAGAAGCCGAAGAAGAAAAATTCGAGCCTCGTTGCTCCTTCGGCCGTTGCCAGCGTCTAACGCAGTCAAGTCCTAGGGTAGACATGCTCGAGGGAGAGCCAGTCCTGCCCATGTAGTGGGGGATTAAAATGAATGTTTTGACTAAGCCGGCGCATCGCGCGTCGGCAACGATGATCTGCGCCACGATCGTGGTGGTGGGTGGTTTGTTGGGGCAAGCTGGAGAAGCGCTCGCGCAGTCAGCTTATCTGCCCGACAAGGGTGAACTGGAGACGAGCGTCGGCACGATTTACCAGGACTACAATAGTGCCTGGCAGGGAAAGGACTTCCAAGAATATCCCCGTACGACGACAATACAAGAATACCGTCTCAATCTCGCGTATGGGATCACTGACACTTTGTCGCTCGACCTGAGTACGGGTTACGGCACGCTTGTGGGTGGCCTCCAGCGCGGCGCTCGTCCCAATCCGAACGGCTGCTGGAACCAGCCGCTGAATGTTTTTGCAGGCCGACAGTGCCAAGATCCCATTCCCCAAGGGAGCCGAGACGGCGTGCTCGATTCTCGTGTCGGTTTGCGTTGGCAAGCGTACCAGGAAGACTCGTCTGTCTGGAACAGTCTGCCGACCGTCGCTCTCTATGGGAACGGCATCATAGCCGGCGACTACGAGAATACTCCTCAGGCTCTAGGCGATGGCGCAAACGGCGCCGAATTCGGCGTCTTTCTTGGCCGCTATTGGGACAACTTCAAATTCGGTCTCCTCGGCAACCTTGAGTACCAGTATCTCAGGGGCCCCCAGGACGTCGTCCCCAATAATTGGAATGGCAGCATTAGCGCATATAAATTTTTCGGCCCCTTCTTCGTCAACGGTGCGTATGCCTTCCAGTACAGCCTCAGCGGCTGGGACACTGGGCAAGGTCCATATCCGGCCAACCCGCAAAACCTGCCGGCTAATCTAGTCGGCCCTCCAGACTCCCGCGATTACAACAGAATGTTGAACGCGGTTGGTCGGCAGGAGAACTGGGAGAGCTGGGAGCTGGGCGGCGGGTATCTGACCGAAGGTGGAACTGTGATCTACGGCTCCTATTCTGACGTGTTTGATGGCCGTAACACTGCCGACCGGCAAACTTGGCTCCTCGTCGTCACAGTGCCCACTCAGCTCTTCGGGCGCGAATGGTGAACGAATTCGACCCCCGTCGAAGACTGGCCTCGTTGAACTTGGACACGGTGAAAGTCGTGATCCCGGCCCTCAACGAGGCCAATTCCATTGCAAGCGTTGTGGAGCGGCTTCAGGCTCAAGGCCTCGAGTTCATCCGGGTCGTCGATAACGGATCGACGGATGGGACGGGCGAGACGGCCGAGCGCGCTGGTGCGGTCGTCCTGCATGAACCCCGGCGGGGGTATGGGCAGGCCTGTTGGACTGGCATGCAGGACCTCGGCGTCACCACGCGGTGGGTCCTGTTCTGTGATGCCGACGGTTGCGACGATATCGAGGCGCTCCCAGCATTCTTTGACGCTGCTCGAAGTGGAGCGGAACTTGTCATTGGAAACCGGCTCTCGGACAAGAACTGCCAGCGCCATCTCACTCCACCGCAGAGATTTGGAAACAGGCTCTCTGCCACGCTCATTCGGCTTATATGGGGCCAAAGATTTCACGATCTGGGACCACTCCGGCTTGTCTCGCGTGACCTATTGCACCGCATGGATATGGCGGACCGCGGATTCGGGTGGACAGTCGAAATGCAGATCCGCGCTGCTCAACTTGGAGCAGCCTGCGCGGAAGTCCCGGTGCGCTACCACGCCAGACGGCATGGAAAGTCGAAGATTTCGGGAACTGTGCGAGGGGTCCTAATGGCAGGAACGATCATCCTCGGAACGATAGGACGATTTGCACTCGCCGACGCGTTGATCCGGGCTTCGGCACTTGCGCAAAAGGCTGAAGCGGCTTTGCGGAAATCATGAGCGGTATCTGCTCGATCAACATCTGAAGAGACTCTTCTGACGGTTCCCCCCAAGCAACCACAACGCGAGGAGTCGAGACATCACCCCATGCACATCGAGATCGTCAAAGACTACTACGGTAAGGTCTTAAAGGGGTCCTCGGATCTGAAGACTATGGCCTGCTGCACGCCCGACAGCATGCCGCAAGCGATCAAAGCACTCCTTGGCAATATTCACGAGGAGGTCCTGGCCAAATACTATGGATGTGGGCTCGTCGTTCCCGATCTTCTAGCCGGGCGCCGCGTTCTCGATCTGGGATGCGGTTCGGGCCGTGACGTTTACGCACTCGCGCAGCTGGTCGGTCCTGACGGCGACGTGGTGGGCGTCGACATGACTCCCGAACAACTTGCAACAGCGCGCACACATGTCGATTGGCACATGGACAAATTTGGTCACACCAAACGCAATGTGCGCTTTCTGCAAGGTTTTATCGAAGATTTGCCCTCCCTAGGTCTCGAACCGGAAAGCTTCGACGTCATAATTTCCAACTGCGTCGTCAACCTGTCGATAGACAAGCCAGCCGTTTTGCGTGGGGTTTTCGAACTACTGAAGCCAGGTGGCGAGTTCTACTTCGCCGACGTGTACGCCGATCGGCGATTGCTGGAGACCGTAAGGAACGATCCAGTCGTCTACGGCGAATGCTTGGGCGGCGCCTTATACTGGGCCGATTTTCTCTCTCTGGCAAAGCACGCAGGATTCAAAGATCCACGGCTGGTGACGAGCCGCCCGTTGGAAATTACAGATCCGGATGTGAAATCAACGGTCGGTTCTGCCCGCTTTTACTCAGCGACATATCGGTTGTTCAAGATCCCCCAACTCGAGGATGCCTGCGAGGATTACGGACAAGCAGTTATCTACAAGGGCGGTATTGCCGAGGCCCCGCATACCGTACTTCTCGATAGCCACCATATGATCGAGAAAGGCCGTATCTTTCCTGTTTGCGGAAACACATGGCACATGCTAAGGCAAACCAGATACGCCCCTTACTTCGAGTTCTTTGGCGACTTTTCAACACACTACGGTGTCTTTCCGGGGTGTGGGACGAACATACCGTTTAACGAAGGCCGTGAAGCGGACTTCTCCAATGCAGCGTGCTGCTGAAAGCCCGCACAGGTCTACCTTCGGAGTAAAAGAAAATGCGCTTACCCAATCTGGCTACAAGCTTCTTCTCAATAGTCCTGGCAATCTGCAGTCTAGAATCTGCCTTAGCGGCCAGCGATAAGATCGTGATCACCGGATCGAGCACCGTCGCGCCGCTCGTATCTGACATTGCCAAGCGGTTCGAGGAGAAGAACCCTGGGGTGCGCGTCGATGTGCAGACGGGCGGGTCGTCCCGCGGTGTCGGTGATGCGCGTGCGGGCCTATCGTCCATCGGGCTGGTCTCCCGGGCACTCAAAGACGACGAGAAGGACCTCAAGGCTTTCACGATAGCGCGCGACGGCGTCGGCATCATCCTGCATCGCGACAATCCCGTCAAAGAGCTCACATCCGAGCAGATCGTCGGCATCTACACCGGATCTATCACCGATTGGAGCGCGGTTGGAGGTCAGCCGGGACCCATTGCCGTCGTCAACAAGGCGGAGGGCCGCTCGACGCTCGAACTGTTCGCATCCTACTTCAAGCTCAAGCCGAGCGATATCAAGCCTCAAGTCGTCATTGGCGATAACCAGCAAGGCATCAAGACGGTCGCCGGCAATCCCGCATCGATCGGCTATGTCTCTATCGGTACGGCGGAGTATGAAGCCGGAGCGGGCACGCCCATCAAATTGCTCGGCCTGAAGGGCGTGGTCGCATCTGTCGAAAACGTCCGTAATGGTACGTTTCCCCTTGCGCGGCCATTGAACCTCGTGACCAAATCCGAACCTGAGGGCGCGGTAAAATCGTTCATCGATTTTGCTCTCTCAACCGGCGTTCATGATCTTGTCAAAGAGCAGTTCTTTGTCCCCATCGGTCCGTGACAGCAGGCTTAGCGTCGTCCTTTCCGCAGCCGCTGTTATGGCGTCTGGATTGCTCGCGCTCATTCTTATTTTTCTCATCCGCGAATCCTGGCCGCTGCTCTCCCGCATTGGTCCGGCAGCCTTTTTCTCCGGCGGCGGCTGGCACCCCACGGAAGGAGCCTATGACCTAACGCCGATGCTTGCCGCGTCCGCCGGCGTCTCGGCTCTCGCCATTGTCGTGGCGGCACCCTTTGGCGTCGCCTCGGCCATCTTCTGCCGCTTCTATGCTCCGCCAGCATTGGCCCGCTTCTATCGCTGGATCATCATCCTACTTGCTGGACTTCCTTCGGTGGTCCTGGGGCTATGGGGATTGACGGTACTCGTTCCGGTGATCCTTACCATTGCGCCACCGGGCGCGAGCTTGCTGGCGGGCGGCCTCGTTTTGTCACTAATGATTGTTCCTACGGTCGCCCTCACAACGGAAGCGGCTCTGTCCGCGGTGCCCGCGTCCTATTGGTCGGGGGCGGCAGCACTCGGACTCTCGCGTGAGGCCACGATCATCCATGTCGCGCTGCCCGCAACGCGCGCCAGCATTTTCGCCGGTATCATGCTGGCAACGGCGCGAGCGCTTGGTGAAACCATGGCGGTTCTCATGGTCAGTGGTAATGTGGTTCAGTTGCCGACATCGCTGTTTGATCCAGTGCGGACGCTGACCGCGAACATCGCGCTCGAAATGGCATACGCGACTGGGGATCATCGCGCGTCGCTTTTCATTTCGGGCCTGACATTGACACTGCTGGTCCTTGGTTTGGCGGCCCTGGCGCGCCGGAGCGGGGGGCAGGTGGTTCATGCCTAGCGTGGCACAGGCCAGTCCGTTTCAGTCATCGCTTGCATTACGCGACCGGGCGTTTGCGGGCGCCATTTGGCTTGCGGCCGCCGTGGTGGCTGGCGCGTTCTTATGGCTTGTGGTTGATATTCTGGCGCACGGTGCCACAAAGCTCGACTGGTCCTTCGTGACCAGCGATCCGCGCAGTTCAGGTCGTAGCGGCGGCATTGCGCCCATTATTGTTTCTACCGTACTGATTGTGGTGGTTGCCGTTGTTGTTGCGGCTCCTATGGGGCTCGCAACCGCCGTTCTCCTGTCGGAATTCACCCGCCAGGGAGGCGTCTTCGGCCACACGGTCGGACTTAGCCTCGACGTCCTGGCCGGTGTCCCTTCGATCGTTTTCGGACTTTTCGGAAACGCATTCTTCTCGGTGTGGCTTGGCCTCGGCTTCTCCATACTCTCCGGTGGCCTCACGCTGGCGTGCATGATTCTGCCACTGCTGATCCGGACAGCGGAATCGGGTTTGCGTACGGTGCCCAACGACTGGCGTTTGGGCGCCTCCGCTCTCGGCCTCTCCCGCGCGACCGCCCTCCGCGTTATCCTTATACCGGCTGCAGCTCCGGCGTTGGTTGCCGGTATCGTGCTCGGTGTCGGCCGCGCCATGGCTGAAACGGCAGCTCTTGTCTTTACCAGCGGATATGTCGACCGAATGCCGTCGTCGCTATTTGACTCCGGAAGATCAATCTCGATCCACATTTACGATCTCACGATGAATGTCGCCGGCGGAGATGCGAATGCCTATGCGTCGGCTCTAGTCCTTATAACGCTACTCATCCTGATCAACGGCGTAGCAATCGCGCTTACCGACCGAGTTCTATATCGAAAGATCACGTTGACATGACAACATCGGACAAGCCGCCGGAAGGTGGGGTCGAAGCAAGCTGCGTCCCATTCACACTCACGCCTTTGGTTGCCGGGCCGCCGTGCTGCGTTCCAGAAACGCACATCGGGATTGAGAATTTGTCGCTCAGCTACGGGGGGCGACCGGCCTTCAGGGCTATTGATCTCACGATATCACGGGGTTGCATTACAGCTCTGATCGGCCCATCCGGCTGCGGGAAGACGAGCCTGTTGTCTGCACTCAACCGCCTGACCGATCTAATTCCCGCCTGTAAAGTCGAGGGCCGTGTCACGCTCGATGGGGAAGATATCCGCGGTCCCGGCGTCGACGTTCAAGGTCTGCGAAGAAAGGTAGGCATGATCTTTCAAAGACCCAATCCATTTCCGCTCTCGATCCGCAGAAACTTGGAGATGCCTCTACGGGAGCACGGCATTGTACATCGCGCTGATGTAGACGGTCGCATCCAGCAGTCGCTCGCCGATGTCGGCTTGTGGGATGAAGTCAAGGACCGTCTCGACTCTGCAGCGCTTTCACTTTCAGGCGGACAGCAGCAGCGGCTTTGCATTGCCCGTGCCCTGGCACTTGAACCTTCCGTTCTGCTCATGGACGAACCTTGTAGCGCGCTCGACCCACTGTCGTCGGGGACCGTCGAAGATCTGATACAGAGTCTGCGAGGGCGCTATACCGTCGTCATCGTGACCCACAATCTGGCGCAGGCCCGCCGCATTTCGAACTATGCGGCGTTCTTCTGGGTCAAGGATCGAGCCGGGACCTTGGTTGAGTTCGATCAGTGCAAGAGAATATTCGGAAATCCTCGCCATGACCTCACCGCTGCCTACCTCAATGGGACACGAGGCTAGTCCTGGATTTGCTACACCGTTCGTTTTGAAAGGACCTGTTTCAAGCGTCTCTCGAAAAGGCCACCACTTCGGCTTCTCGCCCTTCTCGATGTTGAGAACGAAGCGGTCTGGGGTGGTGATCCGCCACTGGGCCTCAGACAGCTAATCACCTCATGTTTTGCGTTGCACAGTGAAGTGCATCGCTCAGCTTCGCCCGATGTAACACATTGGTTGCGCACCTGCACGAGGACCGCTCCGGGTCAATTGCCGCCTCGGGCCGCCCAATCAATGTGTCCGCTATCACTCTAGGACCTGACGCGACCATCGACAGTTGCCCACGAAATGCGCCGATGTCTGCTTCTGTATAAAAGTGAGCATAATCGTTGGTAGGGCTTTCGCTCCTCACACTTTATTGAGTGATAATGTATCTTATGGAAATAATAAGATAAGACGCACTTATTGAGCCTTGATTATATCTTCGTCGAATCCAACAGACCGTTCGAAGCTTATCACCTTGGCCTGCATGGCCTCAAAGTCCCAAGGAAAATGTCCGAGAACCTCGGCCCACAACTCTCCAGCAAGAACAACATAAAAACGGGCGTCATCCATCGAAACGCGATCGCTAGGCAGTACAGTCTTTCCATCCACCATATCTATGTAAAGGCAGCTCTGCCGAAAGCTCTCTATTTTACCACTATCTACATCCTGCAATAGGCTCTTAATCGCTTTCTCTCCGAGAATGCGATCGAGTCGGGCGTTTATCAAGGCGCCCGAGACGACGCCCATAAAATGCTTCTTGCGATGATCACGGCCAAGACGTCCAAGATCAGCACTTGGCAAGCTCATCGGGCGGTCCCAGGCCAAAAGATCGAACCAAAGACGGCCGAGCTTCCCGACTTCCTCGATCGCCAAAATGGCAAGAAAAGCCGCCAAAGGATAGCGCGCCTCGTGAAAGTGACGGCATGCATCATCCCACAGTGACTCCACATGGGCGATCAGGCGCTGATACTGGACCAAGCACTCATCAAACGTGCCTGGAGCAAGTAGCGGTGGACTGTCACCGTATAGATCGCCCTGATAGTCACCCAGCTTTGCAAACAATCTGTGCCCGTCACGAGCCGCCACTTTGTCAATGAAACTCTGAACGTGCTCTTTCCCTTCCCTATAATCCTTCATCTTGACGTCGATTTCACTCATGAGTCTCCGGAGAATCCGGACGTCCATCATGAGCATTTGTGTGGTGCGTGAAAAATTGACGTAGTCTTCATAGTTCTTGTCAGCGAAGATCTGCTCCTGACCAACTTTAAAGACGTCGAAAATGGCTATGCGGCCCTCCGCGATGTCCTCGACAAAGCTTTCCCAATCGTTATCAGTGAGAATTCTCTCTGTTGTCGTCACACGAGCCTCCGTTCCAGGCTTGCCTTGCGTTTAGGCCAATCGGCCATGATGCGTGTGAGAAGCTTAAAGAATTCCGGTCCGTGGTGATGATGAACCCGGTGGCAGAGCTCGTGCACGATGACATAATCGATTTCATGTGGGGCCGCCTGGACGAGCCTGCGATTAAGAACGAGCCGGCCACCTGCACTCATCGAACCCCAACGGGCTGACATGTGACGAACGATAACCCCCGTAGGCATTATTGCTTGCGGGTCAGGAAACCTTTCAGCGCAAGCAGCCAGTCTCGCTGTGAATTGCTCACGCGCCCGTTCCTTGTACCAGTCTTCGAGTTGCGCCTCGACGAGATCCGATCTCGATGGGCGGTGGGCGTAGAGTTCAATGGAGCCACGCTTGAGCTTGACCTGCTGCTGGATCGCCTGAATGATTTTAAGCCGATACCGTCGGCCAAGATAAAAATGCGTCTCTCCAGCCACATACTTGCGCGGCAGCGTACGCGGGTGAAACTGCGCAAAATACTGAAGCTGGCGTCTGATCCATGACGCTCTGCGATGCAGTCTTTTTTCAATGATTGCGATGGCGGCTTCAAAGGGCGCAACCACTTCGATCGTCATGTCGGGAAGGACAGAGATCGCCATCGTCTTCCGATCGCTCCGCGTTAGCGAATAATCGTATTGTTCGGTTCCGTAAAGGAATGCGCGCCGCTCGGTCATGCGGGGAACCTGGCTTTAGCCACACGCATGATCTGTTCTTGCAGCTCATCTAGCTTGTCGACGGGAAGGTCAAGACCCCGATCATCACGCAAGTGGTCGAAACAATAGTCATCGATAGCATTGCGCAACTTGTTCTGTGCGACATCGTTGGACCAAAGGTCGACGATCAGATGCGATTTAACAATGCCCAGTATGCGCTGCGTCACGGTGACCGACAGGTCTGCCGGTGCATTGCCGTTCGCTGCCGACGAGACGATTGGATCGATGATCCCATAGAACGCCGCCGCATCATCATCGGACTTGATTTCGCGCGGCAAACTTGACCCATGATCCTTGGTCGCGACTTTGCGCGCTATATCCATAATAGTGTTGAGGTACTCGGCTTCAGAGAGCCGCTTCGCGCGGTAATCGCGGATAGTCTCTTCCAAGAGTTCGGAGAAGCGGGCATAAAAAGAGGGGTCAAGTTCCATCTTTTCGGTGATGGTCCGCTTGGTCGCACTGGCAATTCGATCCGCTTTGGAGGCCGCTGTCACCCCGGTCTCATCGACGACCTTCTTCAGCGCATCCGGATCATTGATATTGACAGCTTCGATAATGCGCGTGGCCGGCATCGCAATAACATGATCATCGAGCAGCTTTTGGATCTTCGGCTCGTACTCCTTGATGTCGACAATCTCCTGATAACGGATCTGGACGGACTTACGCAGCTCTGAAAACTGCTTCCAGTCCCGCTTGAAGCGTTCAATCTGTTGATCGGTAAAGAGTTCATTCGCTTTGTCGGAGGACAGCGCGATGTGAAGGCAGCGTCCGAATGCCCGCAGGCGCTCATAAAAGTCGTTCCTGATCGCCTCATCGGCGAGCAGCACCTCAAAGGCCTCCATATCCTTCTTATTGGGAACCGTCTTAAACAGGTCCCAGAGTTGTTCGTGGAGCTGGGGCAAACGGTTGAGTTCAACTTTGATGTCGACAAGCGCTTCAGCCACATCCTGCGCGTCGAAACCCTCGAAAGCCCCGTAGGTGGTGAGGGCCTTGTCGAGCTCCCCCAACAGGCCTTCATAATCGATGATGAACCCGAACTGCTTATGCTGCCCGTCTTCCTCATGGAGGCGGTTCACGCGGGCAATGGCCTGCAGCAAATTATGCTCGCGGAGGGACTTGCAGACATAAAGCACTGTGTTGCGCGGCGCGTCGAAGCCCGTCAGGAGCTTAGACACCACGATCAGAATTTCTGGATCGCCGCTGCCCTTGAATGCCTCGATGATCTCGCGGCTATAATCGTCCTCGGAACGGAACCGCTTCATCATGCGGTCCCAAAACTTCCGGACCATATCCTTGGATTCGGTGTCGACCTCCTCATTGCCCTCGTTATCGTCCGGGGGAGAGATCACCACCTCACTCGTCACGTGCCCGATCTCATCAAGCATGTCTTTGAAGCGGATAGCTGCGGCCTTGGACGGCGCGACGAGCTGAGCTTTAAATCCCGTGCCCTGCCAGTGCTGGCGGTAGTGCTCGGAGATATCGAACGCTTTTGCGCGGATTGCCTGCCCCGTCTTGGACAGCGAGTCCATGCGCGAGAACTTGCGCTTGAGGTCAGCCGACTGGTCCGGCGTCAGCCCTTCGGTGATTTTCTCAAACCAGGTATCGATGACATTCCCAGTGATTTGCTGCTCGACGAGCCGCCCCTCATAAAGCAGCGGTACGACAGCCTCATCCTTGACCGCCTCATCAATGGTATAGCTGTGTATGAGCCCACCAAATGTATGCAGCGTGTTCTTTTCCTTCTTGAGCAGCGGCGTTCCAGTGAACCCCAGGTAACAGGCATTGGGCAACATCCGGCGCATCTTCTTGGCGAAGTCGCCCAAGCCACCATAGCGACCCGACTGAGTGCGGTGACTTTCATCGACAAGGACGAAGATATTGGGATCTTCATCGACGAGCGGGCTGCCTTTAAGGGCTGAGGCGAACTTATTGATGATAGTCGTGACGAGTGGAGCCTTGGCCTCGATCATCTCGGCCAGATGAGACCCGCTGCGCGCCCGAATCGGTTCCATCTCGCACGACTTGAAAGTATCGCGGATCTGCTTGTCGAGATCATCCCGGTCCGTCACGATGACAATGCGCGGGTTGACGATATCCCTGTCCAGGGCGAGCCCGCGTCCGAGCATCACCATGGTCAGTGATTTGCCAGAGCCTTGCGTGTGCCAGATGACGCCACCTTTGCGGATATTGCCAAGGTCGTACTGCTTGACCCGCTCGATGGCCGCCTTGATCCCAAAATACTGCTGATGGCGCGCGATCTTCCTCACGCCGCCATCGAAGACCGTGAACCTGCGCACGATATCCAGAAGCCGCTCGGGACGGCACAGAGCGAAGATCAGCCTATCTTGCTCCGTTACAGTTCGAGCGCCTTCCCGCGCCATGTCCTCGAAAAAGCGGCGCGCTGGTGCCAGATCGCCGGAGAAAATGGCGGCCTTGTCTTCACTCTTGAGGGGCCGATTGATGACGGCAGCAATCACTTCGTCGCGATCCTCTTCGTCTCGCCAACTTTGCCAGAACTTGCGTGGCGTCCCGACCGTCGCATAGAGCGCCTCAGCGCGGCGCATGCTCATCAGAACTTGCGCAAAATGAAAAAGCTGCGGGATGAACTCTTCGCTCTGATAGCCAATGAGCTGGCTGCCGGCCTTCTTCAGGCTCTCAGTTGGGCGCTTGTTCTCAATGACCACGAACGGGATACCGTTCACAAAACAGACGATATCGCAGCGTTTGGTCTGCAGAGAGCCCGTTCGTTCGATCGACATCTCGGCCGTAACATGGAAGACGTTGTTTTCCGGGGTCCCCCAATCGATATACCGAAACGAGTAGCTCTTGCTGTCGCCGTCTATAGTTTTGGTGATCGTCGTGCCGAGCACGAGCTGGTCATAGACCTCCTGGTTCGTAGCCTTAAGCCCTTTGATCTTGTCCGGCGTCGGGCGCAATCGGCGCACCGCCTCCTGCGCGTCTTGGAGGTCGAACGCATAATCCTTGCCACGGTGCGAGAAAGCATTGATCCGCAGCAGTTGTTCGACGAGCACGTCGTCCAGAAGCACATTGCGCAGCTTGCCCCGCTTTGCCTCGGCCTCTGACTGTGACAGGGGCCGAAACCCGAGCGCTACGAGAAGCTGCAGAGCCGGGATCTGAGATTGATACTTCTCGGCGGCGTCGAAGGTCATGGGGCCTCCTCCGCCAGGAGGGATGACAATCCGGCCCGAGCCGCAATCGCCTCGATATTGGCTTTGATGATCTTGTCGAGTTCACTGCCCTCCGCGTAGTTGGCCGGCACGGCGCAATGCACGCGACCATCCGTTTGGTAGCCGTCCGCCTTGCTGCGCGCTCCTTTGGTTCCAGGCTTATAGACCGCGACCGACAAGCCACCCTGCTCCTTGATCAAGCGGAAACAGGGGATGTCGGTTGCGCCATCGCCAATGAACACCATGTGCTCGAAGGGGACCGGGCGGTCACGCTTCTCCACGAATTTATTGACAGCGGCGTTGTCGCTCAGGTCGTGCGCGCCCTTATTGATCCGAAACAGGTACTGCGTTTTGGTTGTGTAGTTGACAGCGAGCGCTGGCCAAGCGGCGATACCGTTGTGGTCGAACAGAAACTTCGAGGCGTAAACCTTCGTGAACTTCGACGCGATGGGCGTGCCTGCAAAGATCTCCTCGTTCCCGGAGGAGATCAGATAGTGCTCAATACGCACGCCATGGGTACGCCCGTAGGCCGTGATGCGGTCGAACCAGCCGTCCACCCCTTCGAAAAGCTTGATCTGCCGTCCGCGCGCTTTGAAGTCGTCGCGACGGACCGGGACGCGCGCTGCATCGGCCTTACGCAGCATCAGGTTCATGTAGACGAGCACTTCGTCGGCCTGATGGTCCTTGGTAATCTGCTTCACCTCGGCCCAAAAGGCCTTGGGCGTCATGTTGATATCGGGCAGGAACTGGTGCTCCTGCATATTGCCGTCGGCAAGGGTTCCGTCGAAATCGTACGCTATGGCCATCGGGACATGCTTCTTAGCCATGTGCGGGCTCCTTATCGATTTTCACCCGCCACTCGCCGGTCAGCAGCTTTTGCATGAGGCCGCGCTTTTGCTTCGCGAGTACGTCACGTTCAGTCTGTTGCTGATCGATCTCGGCGAGTCCAGCGGCCAGGACCTTGTGGATTGCGCGCTGCTCGTCAATGGGTGGCAACGGGAACGGCAGCATCGAGAAATCGGACCAGCGGAGGCTGCCGCGGCGATCGACGCTCGCACTTGTGCTGACTTGGAAGATGTGGCGATAGAGATCGGTCTTCAGAACAGCGTAGGCGTAGTCGTTGTCGACGCGGTCAGCATGGAAGCGGAAGACTGTGTAAATCGGGCTGACCAGCCCTTCGTCGACGAGATTTTGAAGGCCGATAGAGCCTTCCTCAACGTGGTTGCTCGGGAAGCCGAACTCGCCCCGCCTGATAATCTTGTAGCCGGAGAGATCAGAACTGAAGACCTGCTTCTTGAAGTATTCCAATGATCGCACGAACCCATCGTGTTTCGAGCACGACAGAACGTCGAAAGCGTCCCCGTCACGATTGATTTCCGAACTTTCGTCGGCGATCGAACCAATCGGGGCAACAGACCAGTCGGCCGGAACACTAAGCCAGCGGAATTTGTGCATCTTGTTGCTTCGGGCGAAATTTCCCAGCCTACGGCTTCCGAAGACAAGTTGATGTACGAGTGCAAGTTGTCGTGCTTTCAGCAGCTCAATCAACCGCTCGCAGGCCTCGATGGCCTTGTCCCAGGTGCGGAGGATTTCGGCGATTTTGCGCTGCTCGGGGAGGGGTGGGAGTGGGAACTCGAACTCGGACAAAACGCCTTGGCTGAGGTTGTTAATGCTGGAGCCACCGCCCAGTCGGTATAAAGCCTCCTTGAATAAAGGTGACCTGACGACCTTCGACATGAACCACGGATCGACTGCGCCGGACTTAAGCCGGGCTCGAATTGTGAAACCTGAGAAAGTGACTTTCTCTCCATTTGGGCGAACGTAAACGCATCGACCCACGAGCGCTTTGTTGCCGTTCGATCGGACAAATAGAAGGTCTCCATCTTTCAGGATATCTTCTCCATTTAAGTCGCCGTTGATGCGAACCGTACCGGTTTGTGTGAAATCGCTTAGCTCCTCAGCCACTCCGAAATCGGCGACGCTCACGACCTTGACGGTCTGTCCCCGAGAACCTTGGGTGAAATTCAAACCGTTTCGAAATTCGGCAACGTCACCAAATTTGCATGCAGGCCAGGCGTTTGAGCGTTCAGGCATCTCCGCCCCCCTTCTTTCGGCGCTTTGACGTCTTGGCGATTCGCTCCAGTTCCTTCAAGTCGCCAACGCTTTCGGCCTCACGCCGCTTCGCCTCCTTCCGCTTGCTATCGAATTCCGCGTAGCGGTCATGCGCGATCTGCTCAGCACGCTTGGCTGAGATGCCGCCGGCGTTGCGCAATTTGGGCAGCTCGTTGCTGTCCAAAAAAGTGTCGAGAACGCCTTCCCATTCTGCGAGACGCATGGTCTGCCGCCGTGAGGCCCGCAATTCGGCGGTGTTCAGGAAGGTTTCAACGATCAGGTTGAGTTCCTTGATTTCGAGCTCGCCGAGATAGTTCTTGGCCGTGCCGACATCGGCCTTACTTACCGGCCTGCCCTTGTCAGCACTTTTCCAGGTGGTCAGGCCCATGTTGGGGGCGTCGGCGTCCGCGCGGGCCTCGATCAGCTCAGCGGCCGTATGCCCGGTAACGGCATAGAGCATCTTGTTTTGAATAGTGGCATAGAAGGTCGTGATCTGACGGGACTTCGGATCGTAGTCCTCGCTGAGCGAGAGGATATCGCGCACCTTCTGATAGAACCGCGCTTCTGACGTGCGAATATCGCGAATGCGTTCGAGAAGCTCGTCGAAGTAATCCCAAGCGGGGTCCTTCAAGCGCTCGTCATCCATGACGAAGCCCTTGACCATGAAGTCCTTGAGGACCGTACTGGCCCAGCGCCGGAACTGTGTGCCGCGTTCGGACCGGACGCGGTAGCCGACAGCCAGAATCATATCGAGGCTGTAGTGGTCGACCTGATAAGTTTTCCCGTCAGAGGCAGTTGTTGCATAACGTGCAACAACTGAATCTTGCGACAGCTCCTCGTCCTCGAATACCGCCTTGATATGCCTAGAGATTACCGATTTATCTCGGCCGAACAGGTCGGCGATCTGATTAAGAGAAAGCCATGCTGTCCCGCCAACGGCACGCAGTTGCACCTGCGTCCGGCCGTCCTCCGTGTTGTAGAGGATGAATTCTCCCTCAGACATCGATGCCCAACTCCTTGAGGTGCTTGGCCATGCGGGCCCGCACCTCGGCCAACTCGGCTTCGATCGCCACGATCTCCTTCTGCACGGCCGCCACGTCGATCTCCGCCTCCGGCTCGAAGGTGTCGACATAACGCGGGATGTTCAGAATGAAGTCGTTCTCGGCAATTTCGTCGGGCGAGGCGCGATGGGAATACTTCTCGACCTCCTCACGCTTGCGATAGGTCGTAATGATCTTCTCGATATGCTCGGACTCCAGGAGCGTCTGGGTCTTGGCGCTGGTGAATTCACGGCTGGCATCGATAAACAGCACATCCTTGCGCGCCTCGTTGGCGCCGCCCTGCTCCCGCGACCGGTCGAAGACCAGGATGGCAACGGGGATGCCAGTGGTGGTGAAGAGATTCGCGGGGAGCCCTATCACGGCATCGAGCATGTTCTCCTCGATCAGCGTCTGGCGAATCTTGCCTTCGGCACCACCCCGGAACAGCACGCCGTGCGGGACAATCACCGCCACGCGCCCGGACTGGCGCTTGGCGATCTCGATCATATGCGTGATGAAGGCATAGTCGCCCTTGGACTTCGGCGGGATGCCGCGCCAATAGCGCTTGTATTGATCGGTCTCCGCTCCTTCTGCGCCCCACTTGTCGAGCGAGAACGGCGGATTGGCCACCACCACGTCGAAGCGCATCAGGTGATCACCCTCGACTAGGGCCGGGCTGTTGAGCGTATCGCACCATTCGATACGGGCCGCGTCCTTGGCATGCAGGAACATGTTCATGCGTGCCAGCGCCCAGGTCGCGCCGTTCACCTCCTGGCCGTAAAGCGAATAGTTGTCGGAGCCAACTTCTTCAGCCGCACGAATCAACAGCGAACCTGATCCGCAGGCGGGATCGCAGATCGTGTTACCGGGCTTGGCACTGGCCAGCTTCGCCAGCAACGTCGAGACCGCCGTTGGCGTGTAGAATTCGCCGGCCTTCTTGCCGGCGTCGGATGCAAATTTAGAGATGAGGTAGATGTAGCACTCGCCAATAATGTCTTCCGTGACGCGAGAGGGGCGCAAGTCGAGCTCGGGCTTCGCAAAGTCCTGGAGCATATTCTTTAGACGGCGGTTGCGATCCTTGACCTTGCCGAGATTGGATTCAGAGTTGAAGTCGATGTTGCGGAACACGCCTTCCAGCTTGGAGCGGTTGGCGTCTTCGATCTTTTCAAGCGCGACATTGATGCGCTCTCCGATGTCGACTTCGTCACGGGCAGCGTAGAGATCATAAAAGCTGCACCCCTCGGGCAGGATGAAGCGCTCGCGCTCCAAACGGCGCCGGATCCGAACGTCATCGCCGCCGAACTGTTTCTTGTACTCCTCGACATGAGCGTTCCAGTGATCCGAGATGTATTTCAGGAACAACATCACCAGGATGTAGTCCTTGTACTGGGCCGCATCGACTGCTCCCCTGAAGGTGTCGCACGCAGCCCACGCCGTGTTGTTGACTTGTTGTTGAGTGACTTGGTCGGTCATGCGCGCCCCCCGTGTGGTGTTTTAAATTCTGTGGTGTCATTGACGTGAGCGCACTCAAGGAGTGAGAGCGAATGAAGATGCTGACGGCGCTCAACCAGTCTTGAAGCGAGCCGCGATTCCAATCGCGC
>ERZ1066138.106-NODE-106-length-27555-cov-10.193891_pt1 | contig 27555 bp, 28 predicted proteins | sample MGYA00382785_ERZ1066138 | MGnify/ENA primary metagenome ERZ1066138 (study PRJEB33369, sample SAMEA5778368) | biofilm metagenome | biome: Industrial cooling water; feature: Water cooling tower basin; material: Biofilm | place: United Arab Emirates | collected... | reverse complement strand
CGACTATCGGCCGAACTTGACGATAAGCGGGCGGCGAGGGCAAGCATTTCTTCCTCGTTGGGCTTAACGGCGATTTCAATGCGGGACGGGTTGAGGGAACTGACGGCATCGGCAACGCCGGAGGACAGGCAGAGATGCACGAGGTTTTGTGCTTTTTCGCCGAGGCCGGCAGCATTGACGAGGGCGCACCAGGCGGTGGCGGTTCGGGGAGACATCAACAGCACCGCGTCAAGATCACCTGCGTACAACGCTGCAGCGACGGCTGAAGGTAGAGCTGTGGCGGGACGGCTGCTGTAGACGACCGCGCGGCGGACCGTGAAACCTGCGGGTGTCAGGGCCCGCTCGAGATCGAAGGCAATGGCTTCGCCACTGATGTGGAGAAGGGTGCCAGCGTTGGGGTTCAAATGGTTTTTGATCAGTGTGGCCAGGTCCGCGCCGCCGGCATTGCCCTCGAGCGCGACCCTGAAACCCGCATCTCGCGCGGCGGCGGCGGTGCTTTTGCCAACGGCGAATACGGGGATCGCGGTGAGTTCGTCTGTCTGCGGGTGGGCGGCCAAAGCATGGACCGCATTGCGGCTCGTGATGACCAGCGCCTGCACGCCCGAGACATCCAATGGCGAAACTTGCGTCACGATGTCGAGAAGCGGCGCGATCGTGACGCGGTGGCCCATCGCTTCGAGCTTGCGCGTTGTCCTCGGCGCTTCCGTCTCCGGTCTCGTGACGAGGATGTGCATCGCGCTAGCCCTGCAGGACCTCCCTGCCGCCGCGGCTCAGGATGTCGTCGGCGACGGTGACGCCGAGATCAGCTGCGGCGCTGGCCGAACCTGTCTTCGTGCTGACGACTTGCAGGCGACCGTCGGGTGAGAGCGTTTCGCCTTTGAACGTGAGCGTGCCGCCTTTGAGCCGCGCCAAGCCGGCAATGGGTGTGCGGCAGGAGCCTTCAAGCGTGGCGAGAAACGCACGCTCGGCGGTGACGCACAGCGCGGTCGTTTCGTCGTTCATCGGCGCGATGAGAGCGGCTGTGTCCTCGTCGTCGGTGCGGATCTCGATGCCGATGGCGCCTTGCGCAACGGCGGGCAACATACTCTCGACCGGCACGGCTGCGGTGATGTGATCGGCAAGTCCGAGACGGCGCAGACCGGCGCAGGCGAGGAACGTCGCTTCGGCGACTTCATCGCGCAGCTTGGTCAGACGGGTCTGCACGTTGCCGCGGAACCCGACGATCTGAAGATCGGGGCGAATGCGCTTGATCTGCGCCTGCCGACGGAGTGATGAGGTGCCGACGACGGCACCTTCAGGAAGACTGTCGAAGCTCTTGTGTTTTAGGCTGATGAAGGCATCGCGCACATCTTCTCGCGGCAGCGTGGCGCCAATTGTCAGTCCGTCGGGGAGTGCCGTCTGCATGTCCTTCATGGAGTGGACGGCCAAGTCGATGCGCCTTTCGAAAAGGGCGTCTTCGATTTCTTTGGTGAACAGACCTTTGCCCCCGACTTCCGCGAGCGGGCGGTCGAGGATCATGTCGCCGGTCGTCTTGATGACGACGATCTCGAATGCGGTCTCGGGTAGGCCATGGGCAGCCATGAGGCGGGCGCGGACTTCATGGGCCTGGGCGAGCGCGAGGGCGGAACCGCGCGTTCCAATGCGGACGTGGCGCTCTTGCAAGGATGTTTCTCCAGGTGGTAGGCGAGGCAGGTCGTCTCAAGGACGGCTTGGCCGCCTTTCTAGACCTGCCTTCGCTTCATTTGCAAACCCGCCGAAGGGCTTGGATCAAGGATCCGCAAATCCGTGTCGCCCAACACTCCGCCTCCGGGATTGCCGCTGACCGTGCTCGGCATCGAAACGAGCTGCGACGAGACAGCAGCGGCAGTGGTCCAACGGGCTGCGGACGGGACCGGCACGCTGCTCTCAAACGTGGTCCGCTCGCAATGGGATGAGCACCGCAAGTATGGCGGGGTCGTGCCGGAAATCGCCGCCAGGGCGCATGTCTCCTGTCTCGACCGTTTGATTGAAGAAGCCCTGCAAATTAGCGGAAAATCGTTGTCCGACATGTCCGCCATAGCCGCAACGGCAGGGCCGGGACTCGTCGGCGGTCTGGTTGTCGGCATGGTGACCGGCAAGGCGCTTGCGCTTGCCGCGGGGCAGCCGTTTCTCGCCATCAACCATCTCGAGGCCCATGCTCTCACCGTCGGGCTGACGGAGGGGCTGCGTCCGCCGTATCTGCTGCTGCTGGCGTCTGGTGGGCATACGCAACTTCTTTTGGTGCGCGGAGTCGGGCTCTACGAGCGGTTGGGCACCACCATCGACGACGCGCTCGGCGAGGCGTTCGACAAGACAGCCAAGCTTTTGGGACTGGAGCAGCCCGGCGGACCGGCGGTGGAGCGGCTGGCGGCGGGCGGTGATCCCCGTCGGTTCGCTTTTCCTCGGCCTTTGGCGGGGCGAGCGGAGGCACATTTCTCGTTCGCAGGTTTGAAAACCGCCGTGCGGCGCAAGGCGATGGATCTGGTCCCATTAAAGGACGGTGACGTGGCCGATCTGTGCGCCTCGTTTCAAGCGGCTGCCATGGATGCGGTCGCCGATCGCGTGGCGCGCGCCATGACGATCGCCGAGGAGCGGCTCGGGCCGGACGCGCCGCGACGGCTCGTTGTGGCGGGCGGGGTGGCCGCCAACAAGACGCTGCGCGCACGGCTCGATGCGCTGGTGGCTTCCCGCGGATACTCGCACCACATCCCTCCCGCGCAGCTGTGCACCGACAATGCCGCAATGATCGCCTGGGCGGGAGCTGAGCGGCTTGCGCTCGGCGGCATCGACGACCTCTCCGCGCCGGCGCGTCCCCGATGGCCGCTCGACGGTCACGCGCCGGCGGCGATCGGCGCGGGTGTAAAGGCTTGATCCATCGATCCGGAAACGGCGGACTGGAAGCGGGCGGGCTGGCCACGTAAAGTCGCATCCGCGAAGGGGGAGACCATGGCCATTGAGTCTATCGGCGTGATCGGAGGCGGCGCGTGGGGCACGGCGCTCGCTCAAACGCTGCGGCTCGCTGGGCGGCGGGTGACGCTGTGGGCGCGTGAAGCGGAGACAGTGGACGACATCAATGCGCGGCATGTGAACCGGACGTTTCTGCCGGGCGTGCCACTTGACCCGGGACTGACTGCAACGGGAGAGTTGGCGGCGCTTGCCTCTGCGGACGCACTTCTCATGGTGGCACCTGCGCAGCACGTGCGGACCATTGCCAAGCAGTTGCGTCCGCAGCTGAGGCCGGGTCAACCGGTTGTCCTGTGTGCCAAAGGTATCGAGCAAACGACGGGACGGATGCTCGGCGATGTGCTCACCGAGGTGCTGCCGGACCAGACGCTTGCCGTACTCTCAGGCCCCAGTTTCGCCGCAGACGTGGCGCGCGGACTGCCGGCGGCGCTGACAATCGCGTGCCAGCGAGAGGATATGGGACGGGAACTCGCCGAGCGCATGGGATACCGGCAGTTCCGGCTCTACTGGTCGAGCGATACCATTGGGGTCGAGATCGGGGGTGCGTTGAAAAATGTGCTCGCCATCGCTGCCGGCATCGTCGATGCGAAGGGCCTTGGCGCGAGTGCGCACGCGGGGCTCGTCACGCGCGGGTTTTCGGAATTGAGGCGGCTTGGTGAGGCGCTGGGCGCGCGCTCCGAGACTATGATGGGGCTCTCGGGGCTCGGTGATCTCATTTTGACGTGTGGGTCGCCGCAGTCACGCAACATGAGCTTGGGCAGAGCCCTGGGACAGGGTAAGGCGCTGGGGGAAATTCTAGGTGCGCGCGTGGCGGTGACCGAGGGCGTCTATACTGCGGCGGCAGCCGTGCGGCTGGCTCACGAGAAGGGCATTGAAATGCCGATCACCGAGGCGGTGCATGCCATCATCGAGGGCCGTGTCACGGTGGATGATGCGATTGCCAGTTTAATGCAGCGGCCTTTCAAGGCGGAAGATTGATCGAGGCTGATCATGAAGAAGGTGTGCGTTGTCGCATTGTTCGCTTTTTCAATGCTCGTATGGCAAGCTCCGGCTGGCGCAGAGCCGGTCGAGCCGAAAGCCGGGACGGCAGAGCAGCCGACACTGCCCGGTACAGAAGAGGCGCCGGGTTATGAGGATTTCGAGAAGAGCGATCCAAGTCCGGAAGAGGTGCGGGAGGAACAAGAGCGCGAGGATGATCGCAACATCATCTCGCCCAGCATGCAAGATGGTGAACCTCTACCCGGGATGGATGCGGACTGAGAGGTGTTCTTAGTACGCCGTTGTTCAGATCGTCCGGGAACGGGCGCTTTACCTCCCGCGTTATTATTTCATCATAATAACAAGGAGATCATCATGAAGCGGATGATATTGGCAGTGGCGACTCTTGCGGGAATGGCGGCGGCTCTTCCGGCGCGAGCCGATAGTATTGGTGACGTGGAAGGTGCGCGTGCGCACGAGCGGCAGGGCGGCTATCTCACCCGACAGGAGCGCGAGAAGCTGCGTCGTTATGGCGGCAACGATGACGGCTTCTATAGCGGCCGCCGAGGTTACGGATACCGTGGCGGGCCGTCTGTCGGCATTTACGTCGGACCCGGATATGGCGGGTACGGCTATGGGTATTCGAGCCCGTACTATGGCCCTTACGGCTACTAATCGTGTAGGCAGCGAGTTTTGGCGCGCTCCGGGAAACCGGGGCGCGTTTTTTGTTTGTGAGGGGTTAGTTGGAGGCTGGTGCCGCCTGCGTGACTCGAACACGCGACCCCGTCATTACGAATGACGTGCTCTACCGGCTGAGCTAAGGCGGCTTTCCGGTCCGGCTCGGGGGCCGGGACAGGTGGGAGGGCATAGCCGCTGCGCCGGGTGATTGCAAGGGTCGCGCGGATAGGATTGAAAAAAGGGGGCACAGGTGCCCCCTTTTCCGTGAAGTGGGGTGGATTCAGGCCCACTTACGGCCGCCACGCGCCGGGCGGAATGTGGCCTTCGACATAGGCGTGCTGGAGCGCGTCAAGCTGCGCCCAGAGCACGTTGCACTTGAAGCGGATGGCCTCAACGCAGGCTTCCTGCTGCTCGCGGGTGCGGGCGTTTTGTTTCACGAACTCGAAGGTGAAGTTGGCGTCGCGCGGTGCCTGCGAGAGGCGGCGCTTGAAGTACGCCATGACACGGTCGTTGACGAAATCATAGCTCGCCAGCATTCCGGCGATGCGCTCGCGGTGAATCGATGGGGCGAAGAGCTCCGTCAGCGATGAGGCCGCCGCGACGACGAGTGGCTGCTCCACGACGAAGCGAACGTAGGCCTCAACGGCGAAGCGCGTGGCGGGCAGTGCGCCCTGCATGCTCGTGACGTACTGGCGGTCGAAGCCGAGGCAATCGGTGAGGATCAGCCAGCGCTCGATGCCGCCCTCTTCTTCGGGAGGCGTGCCGTCGTGGTCCTGGATGCGGTGGATCCATTCGCGGCGCAGGTCACGGTCGTGGACGCGGCTCATGAAGGCGGCGTCTTTGCGCGGGATGGCTTCCTGGTAGCAGTAGCGGTTGAGCGCCCAGGCGGCGACCTGGTTCTTGTCGAGCTTGCCGCCATGGAGCAGCTTATGGAACGGGTGGAGGTCGTGGTAGCGCTCGGGGCCGACGGCGCGCATTCGGTCGGAGAATTCTTCGATCGACCAGGGCGCCTCGGCTGGCGTAAAGGTTTTGACAAATTCGTTCATGGTGTTCCTCCGGAGCGCGCGGGGCCTCATTGAGCGGGCACCGCTATTTTTGTCAGGTGGCGGCACCCTGCCAGAGCGGGCGCGGAGGACTTTGACGCTGGTCAAGCAGCAGGTTCACGGTTCATCACACGTGCGTCAGCCGGAGACTTGAGGGCACAACCGCTCGGTTGCACACGCGCCCTTCCACGAGCGTCGGGAAACGGATAGAGAGAAGCGCGCAAATTCCCTCGACTTTTCGCTTTGCCGCTTCCGGTTCGCCTGTGGCGGAGCGGTCGAAAACAGGACTTAACGACGATGGTTGCCGTACTCCCAACGCGCGACGCGACATCTGCTCCCAGCGAGCCGTCTTCGGATGCGAAGCGGACGGTGGCCGGCGTGACACGCGCGCGCCTCAGCGAGGCCGTGCGCGCTGCGGGAGTGCCTGACAAGCAGGTGCGCATGCGCGTCAACCAGCTATGGAAGTGGATCTATATCTCGGGTGTTTCTTCCTTTGACGCGATGACGGACGTGTCAAAGGAGTTGCGGGCGAAGCTCACCGATCTTTACACGCTCGAGCGACCGGCGATCGTGACCGAGCAGGTATCGATCGACGGGACAAGGAAGTGGCTGTTGCGGCTGCCGCGACGCGGTCACGAAGCCCGCGCGCCCGAAGTCGAGTGCGTTTATATTCCGGAAGAGGATCGCGGCACGCTGTGCATCTCCTCGCAGGTCGGCTGCACGCTGACATGCACGTTCTGTCATACGGGCACGCAGAAGCTCGTGCGAAATCTCGAAGTGGAAGAGATTGTCGGCCAGATTCTCGTAGCGAAGGATCGCATCGGGGATTGGCCGGGGGCGGAGCCGCCGGGCGATGGTGCGATGCTTCCCACAAGCGAGCGCAAGATCACCAACATCGTGCTCATGGGTATGGGCGAGCCGCTCTACAATTTCGATAACGTGCGCGACGCGATGGATGTCGCCTCCGACGGCGAGGGGCTGTCGATGTCGAAGCGACGGATCACACTTTCGACATCGGGCGTGGTGCCGGAGATCGGACGCTGGGGCGAGGAGGCGGGCACGATGCTCGCGATCTCGCTGCATGCGGTGCGCGACGACCTGCGGGACGTGCTCGTCCCGATCAACAAGAAGTATCCGCTGGCGGAGCTGCTGGACGCTTGCCGGAACTATCCGGGCGTCTCCAATCCGCGGCGGATTACGTTCGAATACGTGATGCTGAAGGGCGTGAACGATAGCCTGGCGGATGCGCGCGAACTGGTGCGGCTGCTGGCAGGCATTCCGGCGAAGATCAATCTCATTCCGTTCAACCCGTGGCCCGGAACGGAGTACGAATGCTCGGATTGGGCGCAGATCGAGAAGTTCGCCGATGTCGTGAACAAGGCCGGGTATGCTAGCCCGGTGCGGACGCCGCGCGGACGGGACATCCTGGCGGCGTGCGGACAGCTGAAGTCGGACAGCCAGAAGCTGCGCGCGAGCGAACGTGGTGCTGCGGCCGGCGCTCCGGACAACGGGGTCTGAGCAGCATGATTTTACGCACACTGGGACGTCTTATTCTGGTGCCGGTCGCATTCTGCATCGCTGCTGCGGTTTCGATCTTCGTCGCACTCACGCTGGGACTGGAGAAGATGACCGCTGCCATGAGCGGGCGTGAGGGCGGCACGGAGACGGTGGAAGCCTATTGGGAGCTTGCGGTGCAGGGTGGGCTCGTGCTGGCGGGGCTGACGATCATCCCGGCGCTGGTGCTGGTCATCGTCGGCGAGGTCGCACGCATTCGGTCGTGGCTCTACTACATGATCGGCGGGGGCGTTGCGCTCGGTCTGCTCCCCATCGCCACTCTCGCGGGGACGCCCGACTTGTCCGCGCTGCCGCCGGCCGCCTTGTGGCAGGTGCTGGCAACGGCGGGGTTTGCAGGCGGGCTCGTCTATTGGCTGCTGGCCGGCCGGACAGCATAACGGCGCTTCGGCAGAACGACAGATTGGGGCGGGGGGCGCGAATGCTACGGTCGATACTCCGCAGCGTGGTGGGTTATGTGGCGGCTTGCCTCGCGGCCGGGGCGGCGCAGGTGTTGTTCGTCGTCGAGCCGGGCGGAATGTTTGCAACTCGTGACGCGGTGGCGGCAGCCGCCTTGCTGATCGCCATGTCCGCAACGCAAGCTTTCACATTCGCTCTGCCATTCGCAATCATTGCCATTGGGATCACCGCGGTTCTTGGTTTGCGAGGGTGGTTGACCTATGTAGCGGCGGGAGTGGCGATCGCAGTTTGCGGGTACTGGACTGTTCTCGCGGGCGACGTCGGTCCGTCGTTGCGTGACGACGTGGCGCTGCGGGCCTTCGCTGTTTCTGGTGCCGTTGCTGGTTTGGTTTACTGGTTGGTGGCCGGCCGCAGAGCCATCACTCGCAGCGCTTGATGCTTTTGGACTTCAATAATTTGAAATTTCAGATCTTTTTGACAGTCGACCAAAATACGAATTGCCGAACAACTCCCACCCATCTATTTTGTGCGCTGCACAATAGCGCTCCAGGCGCTTGATCGATGAGGTGACCGCCATGATGACCCCGACGAAACAGGTCGAGATCGCCAAACGCGGCATGGATGCAGTTTTCGGTTACACGCGGGCCGCGATCAATGCGACGTTCGAAGCGAACGCTCGGGCGCTCGCGGTGTGGTCGCAGGTGGCGCAGACCGTGCTGCCGAGTCCGCCTCCGGAAGAGGAGACCTGGGAGTGGTCGGGGGCGCCGAAACGGCCGCATTCGACGCTGCTGGCAGCAGAGCAGGAAAAGCCGAAACCGGCTCTCAACGTGTTCGCAGTTTGGTCGGACGTCATGCAAACCAGCCAGCGGACGTGGTTCAAGGGTGCGCCGTCTCCCTTCGCATGGTGGGCTTGGTCGGCGCAGTCGGCGGTGCCTGCCACGTGGCCGTGGGCTTATGGAATGATTGCTTCTGGCATTCCCGGCAGTGTGGCTTGGCCGATGGCGGAGGCCAATGTGGCTTTGATGGATGCAGCGAAAAAAACGGCCGAGGCCGCCGCTCCCGTCACGTTTCCATCCTACCAATCATCAGGCGGGTTTGCCACGGCCCAGGTGTGGATGGGAACGCCATTATTGAAATCGATCATGGCAGTGGGTCCCGCAACCGCCTTGTTCTGGCCGTTGCTGGAACGTGCGGCCTGAGCAATCAATGTGCGATGACAAGCCCTGGAATGCTGAGGGGCTGCCGATCCTCCGCAGGCGCGTCCGATGCCATTTCGTCTCCGCCCTGAGTGGCGGCGGGGGTCGCGTCCGACTGCGGCTGACCAGACGGGGCGGTCGCACTGGGTTGCTCCGGCGGCAGGAACGGGACCGGTGGGCGCGGAATCATCATCGGTATGTCGGCTTTTGCCGGCTCTGACTGCGCTGCTACCGGCGTCGCTGGTGCCGGTTGGGCTGGCTCCAATGACGCTGCTGGCGGCGTTTCAGTCGTTGCCTCGGCCTCGACTGGAGGCGCTACGGGTGCAGCGTCGGGTTTGTTTTTCGATGGGGCCGGGATCGCTGCGGTTTCCGTCTTCGGTTCCGATTTTGGCTCGGGTCTAGCTGCTGGCGGAGCGGGCACTTTTTCGTTTTTTGCTTGTGCGGTGGTGGCGACGGTGTCGGTCTTGGGTTTCGGCTTTGTCGCCACGACCGGCTTTGGCTTCTTGTCTTTTTCGGGAGCCAACGCTTTGCGTTCGGCGCACCGGGCGGGTGAGACGTTGCCGTCAGCGAGCGGGATGGCTGCAACCCAGGCGCAGGATTTCATTTTGCGACAGCCCTCTTCCACCTGCTCCTCACACTTCTGCGGCAGGTTAGCTGTCTTCACTGAGGCGGGTTTGCCGGCGGGCGACGTGTCGGTCGTCGAGAGGGTGCCGGGTTTGGTCGCGGGCGCATCGGTCGGCTTGTCAGCCTTCTTCGTTGCGGCGGCATCAGCGGGGCTGGTCGTTGCAAGCCACGGTAGCTCTTCGGGCGAGGGTGCGGTCGCAGAGGTTGGCGGCGGCGCTTTGGGTGTTTTGGCGGCGGTCGCCTGGGATTGTGGTGTTGACAGCGACTGGGCTCGCGCAGGGCCTATACCAATGGCGGTCGAGATCGTGAGAAGAAGACCGAACATGAAGGTCCACCGCGCCAAGGCCGGACATGTATTCCCGTCTTGCATGCCGCATCTCCCTTGACGAATTGCGTTCTTCGTTCCTGACAGAGATATCCGAAAGCAGGGGTCAGGAACGGGGCAAACTGATGTTTTCCTCATCACAACCGGTCGTCTGGCTCAGTTATCGGGCGAGGATTGCAGCGACGACACACCCAAGTCTGCCGCCGTTGCCGGCCTCAGTGCGCGCCGCTTCCCGGTTCATAGGAAGTGTACCGGTGCGAGATGGCAGCTTGATGTGCGGTCGGCGCTGCCTATAGTGCGCGCGCTTCCCACCCCCGACTGGCACAATTCACCGACAGGACAAGACGATGGCCGCAGCGGTAGGCACGACAGGCAAGACAAACGGCGTGAAGAAGGTGGTGCTGGCTTATTCCGGCGGTCTCGATACGTCTATCATCCTGAAGTGGCTACAGGAAACATACGGTTGTGAGGTCATCACCTTCACTGCCGATCTTGGCCAGGGCGAAGAACTGGAGCCGGCGCGGAAGAAGGCGCTGATGCTCGGCATCAAGGAAGACAACATCTTCATTGAGGACCTGCGCGAGGAATTCGTCAGGGACTATGTATTCCCGATGTTCCGTGCGAACGCGCTCTACGAGGGGGTGTATCTGCTCGGGACGTCGATCGCGCGGCCGCTGATCGCGAAGAAGCAGATCGAAATTGCACGGAAAATGGGCGCAGATGCCGTCTGCCATGGGGCCACGGGCAAGGGCAACGACCAGGTTCGGTTCGAGCTCGGGTACTATGCGCTGGAGCCCGGCATCAAGATCATCGCCCCGTGGCGCGAGTGGACGTTCAAGGGTCGGGACGACCTGATCGAATTTGCGCGCACGCACCAGATCCCCGTGGCGAAGGATAAGGAAGGCGAGGCGCCGTTCTCGGTCGACGCGAACCTCTTGCATTCTTCGTCTGAAGGAAAGGTGCTCGAAGACCCCAACACCAAGCCGCCGGAGATCGTCTATCAGCGCACCATCTCGCCGATCGATGCTCCGGACAGGGTGACGACGATCCGTATCGGCTTCAACAAGGGCGACGCCGTATCGATCGACGGCAAGGCGCTGTCGCCTGCGAAGCTACTGAAGGCGTTGAATGATCTGGGACGGGACAACGGGATCGGACGCATCGATCTCGTCGAGAACCGATTCGTGGGAATGAAGTCGCGCGGGGTTTATGAAACCCCCGGCGGAACGATCCTCCTGGCGGCGCACCGGGCGATCGAAAGCCTGACGCTCGATCGGGGTGCGGCGCACCTCAAGGACGAGCTGATGCCGCGCTATGCCGAGCTGATCTACAATGGCTTCTGGTTTTCGCCAGAGCGGGAGATGCTGCAAGCCGCCATCGACAAGAGCCAGGAGCATGTCGAAGGCGAAGTGACGCTGGACCTCTACAAAGGGAATGTGATCGTCACCGGTCGCAAGAGCGACAAGTCGCTGTATTCGCCGACGTTGGTGACTTTCGAGGACGACAAGGGCGCTTACGACCAAAAGGACGCACAGGGCTTCATCAAGCTCAACGCGCTGCGGCTCCGGACGCTCGGGAAGCGAAACAAGGGCTAGCTCGGCTCGCGCCATATGCGCTCGTGAGTGTTACATGTCGGCCACAGCGGGCGAACAGCCGGTGGAGCGGACCCCAAAAAGTAAACCAGCGTCAACCATCTCGGGGTAACGTCGGTCGACTCGTGTCGTGCGCGCTTGCGCGCGCGGAAGCCGGTTACCGGAACCTGGATTTGCCTCTCATGACGCTTTCAATCTCGCGCCTCGCAACAGCTACCGTACTGGGCATGCTGGCATCTTCGCCTGCTAGCGCGACCGACTTGTTCGGAAGCGGACCGTTGGATCTGCAGGCAGGCGGCATGGTGCTGGTGACGCCGAAATATGAAGGTTCGAAAGAGTACGAGGTTTTCGGGGTACCGTTGGTCGCGCCGGCAGGCTCGGGTGAGGCGGGTTTCATCCAGTTCCGCGGGCCTGAAGATCTTCGCTTCCGCGTGATCAACTGGAATGGATTCGAGGCTGGCCCCCTGACGGGATGGCGGTTCGATCGCGATGAAGATGACGCCGATCGACTGGAGGGTCTTGGAGATGTCGACGGTGGCATCGTGCTTGGCGGCTATGCGGCCTACCAGTTCGGTCTGTTCAAGCCTTTCGTATCTTACAGCAACCAGGTCACGGGAGACGACACGGGAGGCTTGCTGCGATTTGGAGCGGAAGCGCCGTTGAACTGGGGCAACGTCCGGATGACGGGCATCGTTGGTGCGACCTGGGCCGACGATGATTACATGGACGCTTTCTTTTCCGTGAATGCTGCGCAGGCAATAAGATCTGGCGTTCTGGATCAGTATGATGCCGATTCAGGGATCAAGGACATCTACTTCGGGCTCAACGCCGACGTACCCTTGACCGACGTGTGGAGCTTGAAGCTCACGGGGCAGTATTCGCGTTTGCTCGGCGATGCTGCCGACAGCCCGATCGTCGAGACCGAGAACCAGTTCTTTGGTGGTATCGGCCTGACCTACCGGTTCACAATCGACCGCTGACCGGCGCCCTAACGTCCGGCTTATAAAACTATCGTGTAGCCTCCGCGCGGTCAGGCGCCCCATTTTTTTGTGTGCTTTTGGCACCATGTGACGCTGCGGGTACCTGCATCGCCATCCGATCTATTGTTTTCCGCAATACTGGGCTTGAAGAGCCGCGAGTGGGTTCCCACGTCGCCTCAATGAAGCCATCGCGTTTCGGCGGAGCGGTAAGTCGTGGTAGATTTTCTTGGCACCCTCTTCATGGGAATGCCAATCTGGGTTTGGCTCAGCTTCCTGGCCACCGTTATTGTCATTCTGGCGATCGACCTCGGGCTGTTGCACGGGGAAGCGCATGAGCCGACTCTGAAAGAGAGCACGGTCCTGGCCGGTGCGTGCATGACACTCGGAGTGTCATTCTCCGCCGTCGTGTGGTGGCTGTATTTCAATGACATCGCGACGTCGCTCGACGATGATATTCTCAACGCGGTTAGCGATAGTGCGCGGGCCTGGACGGCCTGGGAACTCTATCTGACAGGATGGGTGATCGAGCAGACGCTGGCGTTCGACAACGTCTTCGTCATGGCGATGATCTTCTCGTATTTCGCCATTCCGCCGAAGTATCAGCACCGGGTTCTGTTCTACGGCATCCTCGGTGTGATCGTGCTTCGCGCCATCATGATCGGGCTTGGCGCGGCCTTGATCCACCAATTCGATTGGATCCTCTACCTATTTTCGGCATTCCTGGTTTTCACCGGCGTCAGGATGTTCATCATGGCCGATGAAAAGCCGGACATCGAGAACAATCCGATCCTGAAGTACATGCGCAGTCACATGCGCATCACCCACAAAATCAACGGCGAAAAATTTTTCATCCAGGGGCCGGATCCGAAGACGGGCAAAATCGTGCGCTTCGCGACGCCGCTGTTTGTTGCGCTGGTCTTGATCGAGTTCGCCGATCTCATCTTCGCGGTCGACTCCGTGCCTGCGATCTTCTCGATCACCCAAGACCCGTTCATCGTCTACACGTCAAACATCTTTGCAATTCTGGGTCTGCGGTCGCTCTACTTCGTTCTGGCCGCAATGGTCCACCGCTTCCATTATCTGAAGTATGCGCTATCGCTGGTGCTCGTGTACGTGGGCAGCAAAATTTTCGTGCAACAGTTCATCGGCAAGATTGATCCGGCCGTCAGCCTTGGGATCACGATTTCGATCCTGCTCGGGGGCGTTGCCCTGTCGTTGTGGAAGACGCGGAACGATCCGCCGGAGGCAAAGCCTGCGCCGGCTGAGTAAGGGGCTTTCTGGTTTCGTTTCCGAGGGCGCCGGAGCGATCCGGCGCTTTCGTTGTTCAGGCGGCCTGGCGGTCGCGAAGGGCTTCGCCGCGATAGGATAACGCCTCGGCGATGTGCAGACGGCCGACTCCATCGGAGGCGTCGAGGTCCGCGAGCGTGCGGGCGACGCGTAGAACGCGGTGGAATCCGCGCGCGGAGAGCTTCATCGTTTCGGCGGCCTTGCGCAGGAGCGTGAGACCTTCCGGATCGGGCGCGGTGATGTCGTCGAGGAGTTGGCCAGTCAGCTCAGCATTGGTGCGTACGCCTTTGACCCCGCGTGCTGCCAAGCGGGCGCGTTGGCGGTCGCGCGCCGCAGTGACGCGTGCACGGACCTCGCGACTACCTTCCAGCGCCGGCGGCAAAACGAGGTCGGCGGCGGTGACAGCTGGAACTTCAATGTGCAGGTCGACACGGTCCATCATGGGGCCTGAGACGCGGGATTGGTATTCGGCGGCACAGCGCGCGCCGCGCCGGCACGTCATGCCGGGTCCGCCGCCGCACTTGCACGGGTTCATGGCGGCGACCAGCTGAATGCGGGCCGGATACAGGATGCGATGATTGGCGCGCGCGACGATGATCTCGCCGGTCTCGAGGGGCTGGCGGAGCGCATCGAGGACGTTGGGCTGATACTCGGGAAGTTCATCCAGGAACAGGACGCCCAGATGCGCGAGGCTCGCTTCGCCGGGCTTTGGACGGGTGCCCCCGCCGACAAGAGCGGCCATGCTGGCGGAGTGATGCGGTGCGCGAAAAGGACGGTCGAGGCAGAGTTTGCCGCCCATGATTTCGCCGGCGAGAGAATGGACCATCGAGACTTCGAGCATTTCTTCCGGCGTGAGCGGAGGCAGGATGGAGGGCAGGCGGGCGGCGAGCATGGATTTTCCGGAACCGGGCGGGCCGACCATCAGCAGGTTGTGGCCTCCGGCGGCGGCGACTTCGAGAGCGCGCTTGGCGCTCTCCTGGCCGCGCACATCGCGCAGGTCGGGCAGCTGGGTTTCGGGCCGGTCGAGGTTCGGCTTTGGTCTTGCCAGCGTTTGCAGGCCCTTGAAGTGATTGACGAGTGATAGGAGGTGCGGAGCGGCCAGGATGTCGACGTTCTCCCCCGCCCATGCGGCTTCAGGCCCGCAACTTTCCGGACATATCAGGCCTTTGCCGAGGCCGTTGGCTCCGATGGCGGCGGGAAGTGCGCCCGGCACCGCCCGGATGGAGCCGTCGAGCGCCAGTTCGCCGATGGCGGCAAACCCTGAGACCGCCTCCGGTGAAATGACACCCATCGCAACGAGCAGGCCCAGCACGATGGCGAGATCGTAGTGGCTGCCTTCCTTGGGTAGGTCGGCGGGGGCAAGGTTCACCGTCAGATGCTTGTAGGGCAGGCCGAGGCCGACGGAATGGAGCGCGTTGCGTACCCGCTCGCGGCTTTCGGCGACGGCTTTGTCGGCGAGACCGACGATGTGAAATGCAGGATTTCCCGGCGTGATGCGGACTTGAACTTCCACGGCGCGGGCTTCGACGCCCACGAACGCCAACGTCGCAATCTGGCTGTACATGCCCACTCTCCCCGGCCGATCCAGTGGGACAACGGCCGGGTGCGGAATATCCGTCGCGAGGTTAGTATCCCGCTCGCTTTTTCTCGATGGCGTCCCAGATCATGGCTGCAATGTCGTTGCCGCCGAAAGCTTTGACTTGGCGGATCCCGGTGGGCGAGGTGACGTTGATCTCGGTGAGGTAGTCGCCGATCACATCGATGCCAGTGAAAATCAAGCCGCGCTTCTTCAGTTCAGGACCGAGGCGGGCGCAGATTTCTTGCTCACGATCGGTGAGTTCTGTCCGCTTAGCTGTGCCTCCGACGTGCAGGTTGGAGCGGGTTTCGCCCTCCGACGGAACCCGGTTGATGGCGCCAGCCACTTCGCCGTCAACGAGGATGATGCGCTTGTCGCCGTTGCGAACCTCGGGCCGGTACTGTTGCACCATGAAGGGTTCGCGGAACACGGTCTGGAAGAGTTCGACGAGGGAGCCAAGGTTGGTGTCTTCCGCCTTGATGCGGAAGACGCTGGCGCCGCCGTTGCCGTAGAGCGGTTTCAGAATGATGTCTTGGTACTCAGCGCGGAAAGCATGGACGTCTTCAAGAGATCGCGTGACGAGCGTCGGCGGCATCAGATCGAGAAAATCGAGGACCCAGATCTTCTCTGGGGCGTTGCGGACGTGCCCCGGATCATTGACGACGAGCGTCTCGGGGTGGATGCGCTCGAGCAGGTGCGTCGACGTGATGTAAGCCATATCGAAGGGAGGATCTTGACGGAGCAGGACGACATCCTGGGTCAGGAGATCCACGGTCCGCGGGTTCGACAGCCCATAATGGTCGCCGACGCGGTCGAACACCTCCAGCGTGGAGCCGCGGGCGAGCAATCGATTGCCGTGGAGGCTCAAGTTCTGCGGTGTGTAGTAGAAAATTTCGTGCCTGCGGTGGCTTGCTTCGAGCAGAATTGCGAACGTGGAATCCCCGCGGATGTCGATCCGGTCGATCGGGTCCATCTGACATGCGATCTTCAGCGTCTTGCCCACGTCTCACCTACTCGCTGCCCCATTTGACTGGCAAAGGCATAACGGTGCGGCGGGGAAACGCAACGTCTGCACGGCGCCGTTCACGGCTTGTTAACTACAGCGGCCGCTTTGTTGCATCGTCGTGTTGCGTGGAGTCTCCAGATGGCCGCCCGTTGTTTTATTTTTCTCGGTGTTGCAGCTGCCTCGGCTTTACTCGGCGCTTGCGCCGAGAAGACCAATGGTAGCGGCTCAGCGAGCTTGCTCGGCGGCAACGGCTTTGGGCGGGGCTCAGCCACTCCGGGGACAGCCGAGGACTTCAGGTCCGGTGCACGCGATATGGTCTATTTCTCCAGCGACAGTTCGGATTTGACTCCGGAGGCGGAGCAGACGCTCACACAGCAGGCGCGTTGGCTGCAGCAGTATCCGCAACACCAGATCATGGTGGAAGGACATGCGGACGAACGCGGCACGCGCGAATATAATTTGGCGCTCGGGGCTCGACGCGCTCAAACTGTTCGCAATTACCTGGCCAAGCAGGGCGTCACGCATGCTCGGATGCGGACGATCTCGTATGGTAAGGAGCGTCCGGTCGCGGTGTGCGACGACATTTCTTGCTGGTCGCAGAACAGGCGCGCGCAGACGGTGCTTGGCGGTGCGGCCGTTAGCTCGCGCTAACGTCACAAGCCGTTTTCAATCACGCGCGGCCACCGTCGCGGCGCGACAATGACGAGATCGAAGCCAATCTCCCGATCGCGATAGCGCGTGTTGCGCGCGACCCAGAGCTCGGCAGCGCGGCGAACGCGCTGACGTTGGGCAGGTCCGACGGCGGCGTGGGCTTCCTCATCCGTGACGTCAGCGCGGTGCTTGACTTCTATGAACGCCAGCCGCTTTCGCCTTATGGCGACAAGGTCGATTTCGCCTGCGGATGTCTTACAGCGCGTCGCCAAGATGCGGTATCCGCGCAAGCGGAGTGCGAGAGCTGCAATCCATTCTGAGCGTAAGCCGATGCGGTAGCGGGCCCGGCGTTCGTCAACGGTCATCCGGACGATCCGATTTGAGCTTCAGCCCCAGATCGTAGACACGGGCTTTGGGCACAGATAGCCGGTCTGCGACAGCCTTGGCGGCGTCGCGCAGGCTCATGTGAGCCAGAGCCTCCGTCAGAGCGGCGGCGATGCCTTCGTCTGTGACAGCCCCTGACGTTGGTGGTCCAACGACGATGGCCATCTCGCCCTTCTGCGGGTGGTTTGTGAAGCGTTCAGCGAGGTCCCTCAACGAACCGCGCGCAACGGTTTCGTGCAGCTTTGTAAGTTCGCGGGCGACGGCCGCGGGTCTGTTGCCGAGGGTTGCTGAAAGGTCGGCAAGCGTATCGGCCACGCGTGTGGGGGCTTCAAAGAAAACAAGTGTGGCAGGGGTCGCTGCCAACTCCGCAATGCGAGACTGCCGGGCGCCCGAGCGCGGCGGCAGGAAACCGGCGAAGAGGAAGGTGTCGGTCGGTAGACCGGCAACCGAAATCGCGGCCATGACGGCACTGGCGCCAGGTACCGCGATGACGGCATGGCCTTCTTCGATGCAGTCACGGACAAGCTTGTAACCCGGGTCGGAAACCAGTGGCGTGCCGGCGTCGCTAATCAGCGCAATGCGGGCTCCTCGGCCGAGGTCCGCGAGGATGCGCGGGCGCTGCTCCTCAGCGTTGTGCTCGTGGTAGGGGCGAAGGAGGCGGCCAATACCGAAGTGGGCGACGAGCGTGCGACTGTGGCGGGTGTCTTCGCAGTAGATGACATCGGCACGAGCGAGCGTGGTCAGTGCGCGCAGGCTGATATCGGCGAGGTTCCCGATGGGCGTCGCAACGAGATAGAGACCTGGCGCCAGCGGGCTCGCAAGATGACGCGGAACGTCGATCGCGAGGCGCCCGGCAAGCGCATTATCGCCGAGGTTGGGCTCGACCGTGCCGGTGCCGGAGTTGGCGTCGTCCGATTGCATGCCTCATCGCCTCTGTGAGCGGGCGCACCTTCGCCCGCGATGTCGCGAAGCGCCAGAGGAAAAAGGGTGGATCAGGCAGCGATCGGCTCACGGCGCCGGAACTGCTCACGGCGAAATGCCGTGGGAGCCGCCGGCGGTGGCACTGCGCGGACGCCCGTGAAAAGCAGAGCGGGAGCGATCTCGTCGCGCAGGCGTTGTAGGGCGTACGTGGCGGCGTCGAGCTGAGCGGACGCACCCGTGTGGGAGTCAAGAGCGCGATGGGCCCGAGACTGGGCGTCGGTCAGTACGCCGATGACGCGCGACCATTGCTCCATCGGGGACCGACGATCGGGCAGAGGCTTGGCGACCTCGCCAATTTTGCGCTGCGGCGCAAACGGGCTCAGTGCGTCGCGAAGCACATTCGCGGCGGACTTTGTCCAAGATCTTGAGGTCAAGGAGGAGCGCATCATTCGGCTTTGGTCGGACCACAGACGGGCTTTGACGTTTCGCGGCGCGAAACGTCGTAATTGCAATCGGAACCGGCTTGGGCGAACCGGATATTTTTGGGATAGAGTCTTATAAATCGCTCTATTCGCGATTTTCCACAAGATGAATTTCGTTAATTGGTTTTCAATGAGTGCGCTTTTTTTGGGTTCTAATCGCCGCTGCGCTGATTATGAGCGTGGGGTAGAGCGCGATGCTTCCGTGCGTACGACGGGGCTTACCGGCTTGGGGCCTTTCGTTCCGCTCAAGGTTGTTGGCTTGAACGCGCCGTCCTTCCCGCTGTCTCCCGTCTCACCCGTGATGCCGGAAAAACGATAGTGGCCGGTGATTTCGTCGACGAACAGTCCGTCTTCCTGCTGTGGTCCCCAGCCGCGATTGTGAATGATAAGCGGGCGACCAGATGGGCCGGTCATATCGGAGACAATGGCAATGTGTGTACGGGAATGTCGGTTTTGCGGGCGCCAATAGGTAACAATATCGCCCGCTTTATAATCCTCCGCAAAAGTTGAGATTGGCAGGCTTTTTCCGAAACGGGAGAAAAATTTCCGCAGGGTATCGACGCGGCGATGGTCGATATTGGGATCGCCTGAACCGGTTTTGGTTTTTTGTACCAGTTCCTGAAGATCCAGGCCCAACGTGCGATAGGCGCGAATGATCACGTCGGTGCAGACACCGTACATCGGGTGAACATCGCCCATTGGATATCGCAGGCGCGTGTAGCGATCGTTGTAGATGACGAAATCCTTGAGCTGGCTGCGGGCTGCAGCGGCCAATGCCAGGCCAAAGCTTTCAGCATCGCCGGGTGTCCATGTGATCGGCACGGACGGCGTGGGCTCGATGCGGCATTGCGACAGGCCAGCGCCAAGTGAATCCAGTCCGCCGGGCAGATCCTGGGCGGTGACTGCACGGTCCGGTGAGAGCATTGCGGTGGCAACGGGAGCGGGATCTGCAGCGAAGATCATGGCCTGGTCTGAAGCGAGGGATACTGGCGCTTGGTCCAGCTCTGCCGTGCGGGCCGCTTCGAGGGCGAGCTCTGGGCTGGTTACGACTGGCGCACCCTGGGAACCCGTGGCCGGGACGGGATCGGGTGGCGGCGTCACGGGTCGTTGAACCTGCGGCTCCAGTTCGGAAACGGAGACTTGCGGTACGCTTGTAGCTGGCGAAGCCGCGATTCGCGGCGCGGGCAGATCCGCTTCTTTCGCTAACAGCGTGACAGGTGCGCGAGCAATCACGACCGTTGCAACGGGCGGAAGGCCATTGAGGGCTCGGGTGGCGCCGGCGGTCGTTGTTGCGAACTCGCGTGACGGGGAACCGGCATTCGTCCAGCGGCCTACGGCGATCGTCATGGCGATGAGAAGGACCGGGAGCGCCAGCATGGCAGCATCGGCGCGATCCGAGCGGGATGTTGCGGCAAGACGGCGCCACATCCTGCCGAGGTCGGTCAGGACCCCAGATGACGGGGGGGCGGAATAGTGAGACCTGAGGGCCGCGTTATGGGAGGATGCGCCAGCGGTCTTCTGAGCCGTCGGATGCCGGCGACGCGAGGTATCGAGCGGCAGCGGAGTAGTGCGCGCCTTCCGCTTCCGTGGCTGCGATCTGGGCTTCTTCTGCTTCTTCACGGCCGCGCCCCACGCCCGAATCCCCAGTCAGACAATCTCCACTTTACCGCGTAAGTTGCTGGCGGGCCATCGCAAAACTGCTCCGCTCAAAATTACTCATAGTCCCACGAGCCTGCGAATATCGGACGGTGAGGCGCCGTCTGCACGCAGGTCGCGCAAGCTCGTTCCGCGAGAGGACTTTGAGAGTTTGCGGCCGGCGGGGTCGAGCATCAAGTGGTGGTGGTAGTAGGTTTCGGGTTCCGGGAGGTCGAGGAGGACCTGGAGCAGTCGCTGAAGATGGGTGGCCTCGTAAAGATCCTTTCCGCGAACGACGTGGGTGATGCCTTGCATGGCGTCGTCGACAACGACCGCCAGATGATAACTCGACGGCGTATCCTTGCGGACAATGATCGCGTCCCCCCAGCGGGCGGGATCTGCTGGTACAACTTGGGGTGAGCTGGCTGCGTCGCCGTTCCACTCGTGGAAGGTGAGCGGCGCGCCGCAAAGGTGGGCCGAAGCCGCGCGGAGCGCCCGGTCCATGTCGAGGCGCAGACAGGCCGGCTCTCCGGCCGCCATGCGTTGCTCGATCTTCTCTTCAGGGACGCCTTTGCAGAGCCCGGGATACAGCGGCGCACCATCCGGATCGACGCCGGTCGGGCTGATGGCGACGGCATTTTCGATTTCAGTGCGGGTCGCAAAACATGGGTAGAGCAGTCCGCGCTCCCGAAGGTTGGCGGCGGCCGCCCAGTAGGCGTCAAAGCGGGTCGACTGACGCAATACGGGTTCTTCCCACGCCAGGCCGAGCCAGCGAAGATCTTCGAGGATGTTGGCAACGTGCACCTCGCGTGTGCGCTGCATGTCGATGTCTTCGATGCGCAGAATAAAGCGACCGCCGTGGCGCCTCGCCAGATCGAAGCCGGTGATTGCCGACAGCGCATGGCCTAGGTGGAGATCGCCATTCGGGCTTGGCGCAAAACGAGTAACCAAGGGAGTATTCACGACAACGACTCGTGGGCTGCCACGACACAGTGTCCGGCTCAGCGTCTGGAATAAACGACAAGCGGTGGCGAAATCAATCGGGCGCCGTCGTCATCCATTATCGGCAAATGTCAAACCGCTTCTCGGGGAGCGTCGCGCTTCGAGGCGAAAGAAATTAGCGCTCACCGCCGCTGGCAACGGCCGCTGATTGTGGCTCAAGGACTGGAGCCAGCATGCGCTGCATACGGCTCACATCCTCGTCGCTGACGCGAAAGAAGCGGTTGCGCATCTGAGCGCGTCGCGACGCCTGGTCGATGTGCCCGGCCAAGAGCGTGATTGGAATTCCCCCTGGGGGGTAGAGAGCTGGTGTCCCCACCTGTTCGAAGCTCAGAAGATGCTTGTAATACGAAACCCACTCGGGGCGTGTAGCGACCACGATTGCGGAAATGTCAGCGGCACGGGCCGCAGCAAAGGCCGAGCGAACCATGAAGCCATAAAGCGTCGCGCGATAGGATGTGTTGCCAATCTCAGGTTCGATGCACAGGCGAGAAACTTCCGCCAGGCCGTGGCTGGCTTTGAACTTCAGTTCGCCAAGCGCGGGGTAATACGGCGCGCATGGCAGCGACGCGAGAGGATCGCTGGGAAAGCTGAAACAGAGCCGCATGCTCGCAACGAGGCGGCCGTTATCAAACCCGCCGAAAATCGCGGTGGTCGGGAGATCATCATATTCGTCGCGGTATTCTTCGCCGTTGGCTGGGGCAATGAGTCCTTGGTTGGCGTAGGCGCGGTGGCGTAAACGGAACGCATCAACCAAATCAGGCCGGCGGGTCAGCAAGCGAATGTCGAACGCGTCTGCGTTGTTGCGCGGGTCCTGCGGGCTCGGCGCTCGGCGCAAACGGAATGGTACGAGTTCTGACTTGTCGCTCATATGAATGACTTTCGCCGCTATGGATGGAACCCTAGGAGGTATGAGGTAACCCGTTCGGAAGGAATTGGCCGCAAGGATTTGTGAACTGCGGCGGACTAGCGCGGTCTCGTGACGGTGATTGTGCCGAGGGTTTCTCCCAACCTATCACGGCAGCATTACTAAAATGGGAAGCAAACCAGCGAATTGTCCCCATTGCGCAACCGCCGCTATGGGAACGCCCAATAAAAACAAGCTTGACTGCATCAACGTCCTCACTGCGATCGCATGATTAATTGGTGCAATGCTCTCATTTCGCCAGCAGAAGCTGCGCGGGACGTGACGTCCAACGTGCTTGGCATAGGTGGTGTAGTTAGAGCCGAACTTCGCGGAAAGGAATTGCTCCTCCTGTCGCGTGACGCCCCTCAGTATCAGCGCGGTGGCCACCGCCAGTGTCAGCGAGACAACGGAACTCCCCCACAAGGCGCCGATGCCCGCTGCGCCAATAATTGAGAATGAATACAGCGGATGACGAACCATGGCGTACGGTCCGTCTTGCACCAAGGCGACTTTCTTGCGTCCCCCGATGTAGGCAGCGCACCACGTGCGACCTGCAATGGCCACGAGAATAAGCGCCAAGCCAATCAATTGGATGAGGCGAAAAACATTGGGATATTGCAGCCGCCACGTTGATCCGACGAACAACAAGACCAACGCCGCGGTGACAGCGGCAAATCCCATAAGAAGCCGTCTATGAAATTGAGCACGTGACAAAGACTCTAACATAAAATCGTTCCTAGCCGGAGCTATCGTTGGGCTAGTCGTCTGGGAACATCTTTCCGAACGGAAACATCATCCATCACCTCGCCCCGTAATATTAAATGGTCAAGCCGGTTTCGCAGGTATTTGCTCCCAAATCGGAAAAATCGATGGAGTGTCGAGTCGACAAAGAAAAACCCTGCGTCTTTGACACAGGGTTTCGAATTCTGGGGCGATCGTCGGATCAGTTCGCGTAGGTGCGAACATCGACAAAGTGTCCCGCGAGTGCGGCTGCGGCGGCCATGGTCGGTGACACAAGATGCGTGCGGCCTTTGTAGCCTTGCCGGCCTTCGAAATTTCGATTCGAGGTGGACGCGCAACGCTGGCCGGGCTTCAGCTGGTCGGGATTCATGCCGAGGCACATCGAGCAGCCGGGCTCGCGCCACTGGAAGCCCGCGTCCTTGAAGATCTTGTCGAGGCCTTCTGCTTCGGCCTGCTGCTTTACGAGACCGGAGCCGGGAACGATCATCGCATAGTCGAGCCGCGACGAGATTTTCTTGCCCTCAACAACTTTTGCAACGGCGCGCAAGTCTTCGATGCGGCCATTGGTGCAGGAGCCAATCCAGACGACGTCGAGCGGGATCTCGGTCATCTTCGTGCCGGGCGTCAAACCCATGTAATCGAGGGCGCGGATCATCGAGGCGCGCTTGTTTTCGTTGTCGATCTTGGAGGGGTCGGGAACGGTTCCTGTGATGGCGACGACATCTTCTGGCGATGTCCCCCACGACACGATCGGCGGCAACTTGGCAGCATCGAGTTTGACGATGCGATCAAAGTGGGCGCCCTCATCCGTCTTGAGCGTCTCCCAATACTTCATTGCCATGTCCCAGGCGGGACCTTTCGGCGCTTTCGGGCGACCTTTGATGAAGGCATAGGTTTTTTCGTCGGGCGCGATCATGCCGGCGCGGGCACCGCCTTCAATCGACATGTTGCAGACCGTCATGCGGCCTTCCATGGACAGCGCGCGAATCGCTTCGCCGGCATATTCGATGACCGAGCCTGTGCCGCCGGCGGTGCCTATCTCGCCGATGATGGCGAGTATGATGTCCTTGGCGCCAACGCCGCGCGGGGCCACTCCATCCACCTGGACAAGCATGTTCTTGGCTTTTTTCTGGATGAGCGTTTGCGTGGCAAGCACATGTTCAACTTCAGATGTGCCGATGCCGTGCGCCAGCGCCCCGAACGCACCGTGCGTGGACGTATGGCTATCGCCACAGACGATCGTTGTGCCGGGGAGCGTGAAGCCTTGTTCGGGGCCGACGACGTGGACGATGCCTTGGCGCTTGTCGAGTTCGTTGAAGTATTCGATGCCAAAATCGCGAGCGTTCTGGGCCAGCGTCTCGACCTGGGTGCGGCTCTCGACGTCATCGATACCGTGCGAGCGGTCAGTCGTGGGCACGTTGTGGTCCACGACGGCCAGTGTCTTTTCGGGGGCGTGAACCTTACGGCCGGCCATGCGCAGTCCTTCGAAGGCCTGCGGGCTCGTGACCTCATGAACGAGATGACGGTCGATGTAGAGCAGGCAGGTGCCGTCGGGCTGGCGATCGACGACGTGGTCATCGAAGATTTTGTCGTAGAGTGTCTTAGGTGCAGTGTCGGCCATGGCGCGCGCGGAGCCTTCCAATGTGTGAAGAATGTGGAGGGTTGATAGCGCTGTCGCGCGGCGTTCGCAAATCAACCAGCAGCTGCGGGCCGATAAGCCGCGTCAAACGCCTGGCGGTGTCAAAAAAAAGCCGGGCGCGAGGCCCGGCTTTTGAAAGTTGATCCTACCCGAACTGGTGAGACGGCTGGCGGTGGCAATTAGCCAGCCGGGCTCCACAACACCGGATGCTTCTTGTACGTCCGGAAACGGGGGCGGATCACGCCTTCGTGAAGGCGATGGAACCTCAATATTGCAGCTGACGGGCCTTGGAAACCAGAAAATCGCGCAACACCTGGACCTTTTTGGATGTTTTCAGCTCCTCCGGATAGACGAAGAGTATCGGCAACGAAGGTTTGGAGAATTCAACCTTCGTCAGAACGTGGACCAGATCGGTTTCCTGTTCGGTCATGTAATCCGGGATCATTCCCACGCCGACACCGGCCATAATGGCGTGTTTTATGGCGACGACCGAATTGACACGGAATGCGGCGTGGCGAGGCTCCACGCCCTCGCGGCCCACGGTTTCGAGCCAGGTAATGGCTGGCAGGTGCTGGGATGGTTGACCCGAATAGGAAATGATGCGGTGGGACCCGCCTTCCAGATCGGCCAGGGTTTCGGGCAGTCCGAAGCGGCGGACGTATTGGGTGGACGCCATGGCGCGGACTTTGGCCGTGAAGAGCGGGCGGCGGATAAGTTCGGGCTGGTCGGGCTCGCGTGTCCAGATGGCGACGTCTGCCTCGCGCATGGCGATGTCGATCTGTTCGTCGTCAAGGATAAGATCGACGCGAATATCGGGATAAAGGTCCATGAATTCGCGCATACGCTGCGTAACCCACACGGAGCCGAGGCCTACGGGGGCGGCGACGCGCAAATCGCCGGTGGGCTTAGTCGTGGTGTCGCCGAGTAGCAATTCCGCAGTCTGCAGCTTGCTCATTACTTCGGCGACGGTGCGATAAAGGAGTTCGCCCTGCTCGGTGAGTACCAGGCCGCGTGCGTGACGATGAAAGAGCGCCACTTTAAGATCTTTTTCGAGGGCGGAGACTTGCCGCGAGACCGCGCTTTGACTAATGTTGAGGGCGTCACCAGCATGCGTGAAGCTGCCAGCGGCCGCGGAGGCGTGGAAGATGCGAAGCTTGTCCCAGTCCATTTTCGGCATCGTCCGCTGCTCGTCACCTGTCAACGGAACTTACCGCATCAGGTCGTCAACTGAGAATAGCGGTTCGGGAAGGCTGCGGCTTGTGTCGGGTCGCCGCACGGCTTAGCAACCATTACAGGGCGCGGGCGTTTCTCCGGGTCGGTGATCGCGATGCGCGATTGTCATAACAAACGAATGAATGAGGTTACTGCATGTCCGCCACTCGTCTTGCCGCTGTCATGATTGCTCTCGCCGCCGTGGCTGCCGAGGCGGGACCGAGAGAAGCGACAAAGCTGTGGGAAACGGCGGGTTTCAAGAATCCCGAGTCGGCACTTTATGATCCGGACGCCGGTGTCGTTTACGTCAGCAATGTAAATGGCGAAGCCACCGTGAAAGACGGCAACGGTTTCATCTCAAAGATCTCTCCGGATGGGAAAGTCGTCGCGATGGATTGGGTCGCGGGGCTCGACGCGCCGAAGGGTTTGGCGCGTGTGGGCGGAAAACTTTATGTCTCGGACATCGACAAGCTGGCGGAGATTGACATCGCGTCAGGCAAGATCGTGAACCGTTACGATGCAAAAGACGCAAAGTTTCTGAATGATGTGGCCGCTGATGCGGCGGGCAACGTGTACGTCAGCGATATGCTCACCAACACGATCTGGCGCTTGTCCAATGGCACATTCGAAGTGTTTCTGAAGGATGACAAGCTCGAAGGTCCAAATGGACTTCTCGTGGAAGGCGATACGTTGCTCGTGGGCGCCTGGGGCGTGATGACCGATGGCATGGCGACGAAGGTGCCGGGACATCTGAAGGTGGTCTCGCTCAAGGACAAGAACATCACGCCGCATGGAGATGGATCGCCGATCGGTAACCTCGATGGACTAGAGCCATTTGGTGACGGGGCATATCTTGTCAGCGATTGGATTGCGGGCAAGGTCATCCGGATCGGGCGCAAGGGTAAGGCGCGGGTGCTGGCCGATCTGGGGCAGGGGACAGCGGACCTCGGTTACGATCCCAAAACGGCAACGGCATTCATTCCGCAAATGAAGACGGGGGTCGTGTACGGGTTCAAAGTGGAGTAGCAGCCGCCGCCAGTGCGGTTCGGTCACCACGCATCAGGCGGGTTGGAAAATGGCTCGCACGAATTCGCGGTACAGCAAGACCTGACGGGGCAGATAATCTTTGTCGCGCAGGACTTTTGACAGAATGATCCCACCGTCGACGACGACCGACAACATGTCGGCCACGTCGTCGAGATTGACGTCGATGCGCGGGGGGTAGCGGGCTTCGATGCGCGACAGACGTTCGCGGAAGCGCTGGCGCCAGGCCAGAACCGCTTCGGCGCTCAGAGTCCTGACATCGCGGTCGAACAACCGTTCTTGATAGCAGTAGGACGCGACGAGACAGCCGGGGTGGCCCGAGGGCAAGTCGGCCAGAAGTTCGGCAAGCATCTTCAAGCCGACAAGGAAGCCGTGCAGGGGATCCTCGTTTAGCTCATCGGCCCGGCGGAACAGATCGTCGAATAGGGCGGATTCGCGTTCGAGATATCGCGCCAATAATACGCGGGCGAGTTCGGACTTGTCGCGGAAGTGGTAGAAAAAGCCGCTTTTTGTGATGTTGGCCGCAGTGATCAGTTCGTCGATCGACGTGGCGCCGAAGCCTTTTTCAAGAATGGCGATTTCAGCAATGCCGAGAATGCGCTCGCGGGCGTCACCGCGCTTTTTTGGTCCGCCGGTTAGCATCGACTGTACCTTCGGTACGGTAGCGCCGCCTGGACAGCGCTGCCTTGGAATTCGACGCGG
>ERZ1066138.105-NODE-105-length-27568-cov-7.892015_pt1 | contig 27568 bp, 15 predicted proteins | sample MGYA00382785_ERZ1066138 | MGnify/ENA primary metagenome ERZ1066138 (study PRJEB33369, sample SAMEA5778368) | biofilm metagenome | biome: Industrial cooling water; feature: Water cooling tower basin; material: Biofilm | place: United Arab Emirates | collected... | reverse complement strand
CCCCCAGCCGCACCGGCTGCAACACTTCCCTGGTGATTTCGCGCAGCGGTTGCGGGCGGTGGCAGGCGTGGCCCTGGCCGTAGTCCACGCCGAGCTCGCGCAAGCGCGCGATGGTCGCGCTGTCTTCCACCCATTCGGCCGTGGTCTTGCGTCCCAGCACCCGGGCGATCTCCACAATCGAGCGCACGATGGCTTCGGACAATTCCGAGCGCGTCAGCTCGCGGATGAAGCTGCCATCGATCTTGAAGTGGTCGACATCCAGCCGCTTCAGATAGCCAAAGGAACAGAAGCCGCTGCCGAAGTCATCGAGGGCGAAGCCGACGCCCAGCGCCTTCAGATCGGCAATGAAGTGGCGTGCATGGTCGAGATCGCGCACCGCTCCGGTCTCGGTCAGCTCGAAACTGAGCTGATGCGCCGGCACCGTGGTCTGCTGCAGGCGTTCGCGCACGAAGGCGACGAAATCGTCATCGGCGATGGACAGGCCCGACAGGTTGATGGCCAGGCGCGTGTCCTTGAGTTCTGCCGGGGCCTCATGTTCGAGCCAGTGCAATGCGCGCTCGACCACATAACGATCGATGCGCGAAGCCAGTTGGAAGCGTTCTGCCGCCGGCATGAAGCGGCTGGGCAGCAGCAGACCTTCATCGATGCTGCCGTGCAGGCGCAGCAGGATTTCGACATGCCCGACGCCCTCGGGATCGCTGAGCGGCACGATGGCCTGACCGTAGAGCTCGAAGCGATCGTGCTCCAGCGCCTCCTGCAGACGTGCGGCCCAGCGCATCGCCTGGCCGCGCTCGAAGGCGATGGGGTTCTCCATGCTCAGCCGCTGCACGCGATTGCCGCCCAGCTCCTTGGCCGCGAAGCAGGCGCTGTCGGCCTCGGCGAAGACTGCGCCAAAGGCGCCCTGGCGCGCGCCGCCATGCGCCAGGCCGATGCTGGCGGTGAGTGCCAGCACGCGTTCCATCTGCGCATAGCGGAACTCGGCAATGGCGCGACGCAGGCGTTGTGCGTCGCGCTCGGCGCTGTCGATGTCGCCAGCCGGCCAATACAGCCCGAACTCATCGCCACCGATGCGCGCCACCTGCACCTGGGGCGGCAGCACGCTGCGGATCAGGCTGGCCATCTGACGCAAGGCATCGTCGCCGGCGACGTGACCGAAGCTGTCGTTGAGCACCTTGAAGCCATCCAGGTCCAGGTATCCAACGACGCCGCTCTCGCGCGCCATCACCCGGTTCAGCTGCTCCTCGAAGCCGAGCCGGTTGGGCAGTCCGGTGAGGCGATCAAGGCGCGCGCGCTGGGTGGAATCGAGGGCCGCGGCGCGCGTCTGGTAAGTGGCGGTGGCGACCACCTGGGGCACGATCGCCAGCAAGGACAGGAAGGTGAGCAGCACAAAGGTCTCAAGCAGGCTGCGCGGTGCCTGGAAACCGCCGACGCTGAGGCCGATCAAGGCCACCGCAGTCAGCGCCAGCAACAAGGTGCCGGCGGCGGTGATCACGGGTTCGAAGCGCAGCGCGCTCCACAGCAGCAAGGCCAGCGGCAGGAAGCTCATGCCCAGCGCGTAGGTGGGGCTGACTTCGCTGCCGAGGATGCTGAGGACCACGCTGAGCAACGCGCCCAGCACCCACAGCGCGCGTTCGCGCCAGCCGGCGTAGCTGAGCGAGGCCTCGCTCAAGCGGCCCAGATCCAGCACGCGCATGGTCATCAGCATCACCGGACCGACGGCGACGATGCCGAACAGATCACCCAGCGCCCAGCGCGCTGCGGCCGTCGGCCATTCGGCACCGGGCACCATGTCCGCGTAAATCAGGCCGGCGACGCCGATCAGGCTGCACACCGCCGCTGCCGCCACGCCGCCGCAGAGCAACAGGAAGCCGGAGCGCACGCGCAGGCGCACCAGATCGGGCGGCGCGATGCGACGCAACAGGGCCACGGCAGCCAGCGCACCGAGCACATTGCTGGCCAGTGAAAAGGGCCAGAAGGCCGGCGGGATGGGCGCCACCAGCAGATGCGCGAGGATCTGACCGACGAGGATCGTCGGCCACCAGCGCAGGCCGTGATAGAGGAGCAGGGCATAGGCCACGCCCGCCGGCGGCCAGATCAGGGTGACTTCGTCCGGATGGTCGATGAACACCGTGGAGAAGGCCGCACCGAGCACGTACAAGGCCAGATACACAGCCACGCGCAGCCACCATTGGCGGCCGTGCAGGGGGGCGGCTTCCGCGCCAATCACGGGCACCGCCTGCGCATGCTGCGCAGTGGCGCGTGACCAGCTTCGGCATGCGGCCAGCCCATGATTCCGGCGTACTCCCAAACCTGCTCGCCAGAGTCTATCCCGTAGCGAGCGCGCCGCTGTCATCGAGGAAGATGACGAATTGTCGGCCCGCAGCAGGTGCCGGGTGGTGTTCCTGGCGGCGCTCGCGGTGACGATCGGCACTCGGGGCACCGATGCGGCCAGACTAGCTTTCCGCATCCCCGCTCCAGTCCGTCATTACCCTTGTCCCAGCCAGCTGCCAGTTCCGCCCCGCAATCTGCGCTGTACGGCTTTCTGAGCCTGGCCGGCGTGATGAGCTGCTTCTACGTGCTGCGGCCAGTGCGCGATGCCCTGGGCACGCAATACCCATTGCAGTGGCTGTTCCTCGGCACCTTCCTCAGCGTGCTGGCCTTGCTGCCCTTGCATGCCTATGCGCTGTCGCGCTGGCCGCGGCAGCGCTTCGTGCCGCTGATCCTGGGGGCATTCGCCGTCTTGATGGTGCTCTTTCACGCCCTGCTGGCGCAGAAGGCAGCGCCCGCCTGGGTCGGGATTGCCTTCTTCATCTTCGTCGCGGTGTTCGTGGTCTATGGCGTGTCCTTGCTGTGGGCCTTGCTCGCCGATGTTTACTCGCCGACGGCGGCGCGCCAGGACTACGGCTACATCGCGGCCGGGGCCACCAGCGGTGCCCTGCTGGGGCCACCGCTGAGTCTGCTGCTGGTGCCGCTGCTCGGCGTGCCGGCGATGCTGCTGGTCGCCGCCGGCCTGTTGACGCTGGGCATCTTCGCGGCCCTGAAGGTGGCGCGCAGCAGCGGCGGCGAGGCCACGGCTGCGGTGGGCGGCGGACTGTGGGAAGGCGCGCGGCTGGTGCGCTCACAGCCCGTGCTGTGGGGACTGCTGCTGCTGGTGTTCTTCAACTCCGGCGCCGGCACTCTGCTGTACAACGTGCAGGTCGATGTGGCGCGGCAGCTGTATCCGGATCTCGCCCAGCGCGCCACCTACTTCGCCCGCATCGATCTCGCCATCAATGTGGGCGCGCTGCTCTTGCAGTTTCTGGTCGCGCGCTGGCTGCTGACGCGTTACGGGTCTGGCCCGGCCATGCTGATCCCGACCTTGTTGATGGCCATGTCCTTCGTCGTGCTCGCCGCCTCGCCGCTGCCGGCGATGGTGGCGCTGGCGCAGATTGCGCAGCGCGGCAGTGCCTTTGGCCTGCTGCAGCCGGGTCGCGAGAGCCTGTATCCCGGGCAGTCGCGAATGGCCCGCTACAAGGCCAAGACCTTCATCGACGTGATTGTCTTCCGCGGCGCCGACGTGGTCTTCGTGTGGGCGCATCAGGCCTTGGTGCTGCTGGGTGCCGGCATTCCGGGCATCGCCATGGCCGGTCTGCTGCTGACGCTGGGCATGGGCTTTGGCGCCTGGCGCGCGGCCCGTGCCGCGCAGTCGCCTGCTACAGCAAAGGTGGAATTGCCCGCTCCATAGGCATTGGATAGCTTCGGGCCGACGTCGGCGCAGGGGAGGGCCTGCTTCGGGGTCAGTCACGCTCGCGTTCGCGCGAGTTCCCGCCTAGCCGATGGAGCCTCGCATGTCCGAGTTGCTGCCCCCGGGCCTTGCCGCCCGCGTGCGTCTCGACGCCCCCGCTGTGCCCGGTGTCGAACGTGTCCTCACCCCTGCCGCCCTCGAGTTTCTGGTCGAGTTGTGCGAGCGCTTCGAGCCCGAGCGGCAGCGTCTGCTGGCGGCGCGTGTGGCAAGGCAGGAGCGCCTCAACGCAGGCGAGCTGCCGGATTTCTTGCCCGAGACCGCAGCGATCCGCGCCGGTGACTGGCGCGTCGCGCCGGCGCCGGCGGATCTGCAGGATCGTCGCGTGGAGATCACCGGCCCGGTGGACCGCAAGATGATCGTCAACGCGCTCAATTCTGGCGCCAAGGTGTTCATGGCGGACTTCGAGGACTCCAACTCGCCGACCTGGGCCAACCAGATCGGCGGGCAGATCAATCTTTACGACGCAGTGCGTCGGCAGATCGATTTCGTGAGTGCCGAGGGCAAGGCCTATCGCCTCAACGCGAATATCGCCACCTTGCTGGTGCGCCCGCGCGGCTGGCATCTGCCGGAAGCGCATGTGCTGCTCGATGGCCAGCCCATTTCCGGAGCCTTGTTCGACTTCGGCCTCTTCGTGTTCCACAACGCCGCCGCACAGCTGGCCGCCGGCAGCGGGCCGTACTTCTACCTTCCCAAGCTCGAAAGCCACCTCGAAGCGCGGCTGTGGAACCTGGTGATCGACCACTGCGAGCGCCGGCTCGGGCTGCCGCGCGGGGCGATCAAGGCCACCGTGCTGATCGAAACCCTGCTCGCCGCCTTCGAGATGGACGAGATCCTGTACGAGCTGCGTGAGCACATCGTCGGCCTCAACTGTGGCCGCTGGGACTACATCTTCAGCTACATCCGCGCCTTCCAGCGTGATCCCACGCGCATCCTGCCGGAGCGCGCCCAGGTCACCATGGCCAAGGGTTTCCTGCGCGCCTACTCGCAGCTCCTGATCCAGACCTGCCATCGACGCGGCGCCCATGCCATGGGCGGCATGGCGGCGCAGATTCCGATCAAGGGCGATGCCGCCGCCAATGAGGCCGCGCTGGCCAAGGTGCGCGCCGACAAGGAACGTGAGGCGGGTGACGGCCATGACGGCACCTGGGTGGCGCATCCGGCCCTGGTGCCGGTGGCGATGGGCATCTTCGATCAGGTGATGCCCGGCGCCCACCAGCTGGATCGCCTGCGCGAGGACGTGCGCGTCGCCGCCGCCGATCTGACCCGGCCGCAGGAGGGCAGCATCACCGAGGCCGGCGTGCGGCTGAACATCAACATCGCCTTGCAGTACCTCGGTGCCTGGTTCACCGGCAATGGCTGCGTGCCCATCCACAACCTGATGGAAGACGCCGCCACCGCCGAGATCTCGCGGGCGCAACTGTGGCAATGGGTGCGCAACGGCGCGCGATTGGACGATGGTCGTAGCTTTGACCGTGCGCTTTTGGAGCATTGGCTCGGCGAGGAGTTGGCAAAACTTCAGGGAGGTGCAAACCCGCTCAAGCTGAGCGACCGCGATCTGGCCGATGCGGCCAGGCTGTTGGGCGAGATGGCTTTGGCGGAGCGCTTCGAGCGATTCCTGACCCTTCCCGCCTACGGGCTGCTGCTAGAACGAGAGAGAGGCCAATAAGCCATGGCATTCCTGACCGCACAAGAATTGGAACAAGATTGGCGCAACAACCCGCGCTGGAAGGGTGTGACCCGCCCGTATTCGGCTGCTGATGTCGTGCGTCTGCGCGGCACTGTGCCGGTGGAGCACAGCCTGGCCAAGCGTGGCGCCGAGAAGCTGTGGCGCTATCTGCACACCGAGGACTTCGTCAACGCGCTGGGCGCGCTGACCGGCAACATGGCGATGCAGCAGGTCAAGGCCGGCCTCAAGGCCATCTATCTGTCCGGCTGGCAGGTCGCGGCGGACGCCAACACCGCCGGTGCGATGTACCCCGACCAGAGCCTCTATCCGGTCGATTCGGTGCCGAACGTCGTGCGCCGCATCAACAATGCGCTGTTGCGCGCCGATCAGCTGCATCACGCCGAAGGCGGCGAGAACATCGATTGGATGCAGCCCATCGTGGCTGATGCCGAGGCCGGCTTCGGTGGCGTGTTGAACGCCTTCGAGTTGATGAAGCACATGATCGAGGCCGGCGCTGCCGGCGTGCACTGGGAAGACCAGCTGGCCAGCGCCAAGAAGTGCGGCCACATGGGCGGCAAGGTGCTGGTGCCGACCCAGGAAGCGGTGCAGAAGCTGATCGCCGCGCGTTTGGCGGCGGACTGCGCCGGCGTGCCCAGCATCATCGTGGCGCGTACCGACGCTTTGGCTGCTGACCTGTTGACCAGCGATGTGGATCCGAACGACAAGCCCTTCTGCACCGGCGAGCGCACGGTGGAAGGCTTCTACCTGACCCGCATGGGGCCCGAGCAGGCCATTTCGCGCGGTCTGGCCTATGCCCCTTATGCCGATCTGATCTGGTGCGAGACCGGCCAGCCGGATCTGGTCTTCGCCAAGCAGTTCGCCGAAGCGATCCATGCCAAGTACCCCGGCAAGCTGCTCGCCTACAACTGCTCGCCGAGCTTCAACTGGAAGAAGTATCTGGACGACGCCACCATCGCCAAGTTCCAGAAAGAACTGGGTGCCATGGGCTACAAGTTCCAGTTCATCACGCTGGCCGGCTTCCACGCGCTGAACTTCTCCATGTTCCAGCTGGCCAAGGGCTACAAGTCGCGCCAGATGTCGGCCTACGTGGAGTTGCAGCAGGCCGAGTTCGCCGCCGAATCGCAGGGCTACACCGCGACCAAGCACCAGCGCGAAGTGGGCACCGGCTACTTCGACCAGGTCACCCAGGTCATTGCCGGCGCGCAGTCCTCGATCACCGCGCTGAAGGGCTCCACCGAAGCCGAGCAGTTCCACGAGAAGGTCGCCTGAGGCAGCCTTCGCGCATTGCGCGGCATCCCACGACGGCCACCTTCGGGTGGCCGTTGTGCTTTGTGGCGTCTTGCTTTCAGAACCGGCAAGGGCAGGGCATCAAGATTTGCGGCTGAGCACGGCGAAGATCAGCAAGGCGAAGCCGGCACCGACCTGCAGCGCCACCAGTTGCCAGAATTGTTGCGCTTCGATCGCGCGAATCACCACGCCACTGCCGATCGTGGTCTTGCCCAGCAGCACCGACAACGCAGCCGAGCCCAGCGCGACGGCACTCAGCAGCAGATAGATCCAGCGCTGGTAGGCCATCCGACGTTCGTGCAGGTGGGTGCGCAGTGGCGAGAGCCAGTACACGGCCCAGGCCAGCCAGCCCAGAGCGCCAAGCACCAGCGCAGCCAGAACCAGGTTGGCATAGCTGGGCGTGTCATTCGCCAGGACCGGCGGCGAGATGACCAGCAGCGCGCACAGGCCCGCAGCGTGGATGGCTTTCATTCGTGGCGTCGCGGATCGATGAGGGTTGCTCAGGATGTGGCGACCGCGCGAGCCAAGTCCAGCCCTCAGCCGACCAGCACGATGGCCGCACTTGTAACGCCCACATGCTTGGGCGTACACCGCTCCCTACCGATCCCAATCCTGGAATGACGATGACCCGCCAGCGTGACAAGGCGCAGCCGCCGGCTCCCGAACGGCGTCTGGCGGATGACCTGCGTGGCGCCTCGCGACTGGCGATTGCAGCGGTGACTGGGATCGCCGACACCGTGGAGGCGGTGCACCAGAACGTGGCGGCCGTGGCCTTGCCCTTGGGGCAGGGCAAAGGCAGCCGTACGCGCGGCATCACCGGATTGGTGTACGGCAGCGTGCGTGGCATCACTCGGCTGGTGGGCGCGGGTGTGGACAGCGTGCTCGGAGTGGCCGCGCCGTGGCTGGGTGCGACGCCGGAGCACCCCTCGGCCCTGGCGGCGCAGGCTGCACTGAATGGCGTGTACGGCGACTACCTCGCCGCCAGCGGCAATCCCTTGGCCTTCCGCATGCGCTTGCATCACCAGGGACAGGCGCTGCAGCCGGACACGGGGCCGCTGCGCGTCGCCGAACCCAGTCCGCACCTGCTGATCCTGCTGCACGGGCTGTGCATGAATGACTTGCAGTGGCGCCGCGAGGGGCACGATCACGGCGCTGCGCTGGCCGCCGACCACGGCATGAGTGCGCTCTACCTGCGCTACAACAGCGGCCGACGGGTGGGCGAGAACGGGCGTGAGCTGGCTGTGCTGCTGGAGCGGCTGATCGCGGCCTGGCCGGTGCCGGTGGCCAGTGTGTCCCTGCTCGGTCACAGCATGGGTGGATTGGTGGCGCGCAGCGCCATCGACGCCGCGCAGTCCGCCGACGCGCGCTGGCCCGCGCGCTTGCGCAGCCTGATCTGCCTGGGCACACCGCATCTGGGCGCCACGCTGGAGCGGGCCGGCCACCATGCCGAACGCCTGCTCAGCCTGAGTCCCTACAGCGCGCCGTTGGCGCGGCTGGGTGGGCGACGCAGCGCCGGCATCCGCGATCTGCGCCAGGGCCAACTGCGGCTGGGTGAGCTCGACCAGCACGTACCCTGGCCGCAAGCCGTCGCTTGCCACGCCATTGCCGCGACCCGCAGCAAGAGCACGGCGCGACCGCTGGGCGACGGCCTGGTCTCGGTGGACAGCGCCCTGGGCCGCCACGCGGATCCGCAGCGCGCACTGCCACTGCCGCAGGAGCGCCAGCACCTCCTCACGGATTGCGATCACTTCAAGCTGCTCAACGATCCCCGCGCCTACGCGATCCTGACGCGGGCCATCGGCGAGGCCCTGCACGGCTGACTCGGATTTCCGCAGCGCTGGCCCCTGCGAGGTGACCAGCGCTTGATGCTTCCCTCTCCCGAAGCGGCAGAGGGAAGCGGTCCGCGGCCCCTGCTCAGGGCAGGATCACCGCATCGATGACGTGGATCACGCCGTTGCTGGCGGCGATGTCGGTCTTGGTCACCTTGGCGGCATCCACCTTGACCGTGGCGCCGTCCACCGTGATGTCCACGGTGCTGCCCTGGACCGTGGTGGCCTCATCCAGCTTCACCACATCGGCCGCCAGCACCTTGCCGGAGACCACGTGGTAGGTCAGCACGGCTTGCAGCTTGGCCTTGTTCTCCGGCTTCAACAGGTCGTCCAGCGTGGCGGCGGGCAGGGCGGCGAAGGCTGCATTTGTCGGCGCGAACACGGAGAAGGGGCCTTCGCCGGACAGGGTTTCGACCAGACCGGCGGCCTTGAGCGCGGTGACCAGGGTGGAGAAATCAGGATTGCCGACGGCAATGTCGACGATGCTCTGCGCCTTCGCGCCACCGTGATCGTGGGCCACGGCCAAGGGGGCGACGAGCAGGCTCAGCGCTGCACTGAGGGAAAGCAACACACGCTTCATGGCGATTCCTTCAACGAGGTCCGGAAGTGGACGGGGCGCATGGTCCAGCCGTCCGGGTGCGCGTGCGATCACGATGGCGTGCAGGCTGGCAACACATCTGTCGCAGGCGGATTCACGTCCGTGCGGATGCGGTGTGCCGGCCGTGCACGGCAACTCGCGAAAGCGCCGAGAGCGGGTGTTGGCGGCGTCAGCTTCGGGTGAGCGGGCCGGTTCTGGCGCCGCAATCCGGCCTTCCGCTAAGGCAATCTGAACGCGATTCGCATTCGCTCATCTGCGCCGGCAGGGTGAGAAAAATTTCCTGATCGCAGCGTCTGAGGGGCCTCCAGTCTGAATCGGGTGGACCATGCTGCGTGCTGCGGTGTCTTGCATCCTCGCCTTGGGCTTCAGTGCCAGCGCCGTTCCGGCGACGGCGGCCCCGGGCATCTTCGAGAGCGGCGCATTCCCGGAGTTGAGCGCCAACGGCCAGTCGCTGGACACCGCAGCAGCCGATGCGGTGCTGGCCGACTTCAACGGCGATGGCCGCCGCGATGTGTTCATCGCCATGGGCCGCACGCAGGGCGCCAATGGCCTGGAGATCGCGCAGCCGGATCGCCTGTACCTGGGTGATGCGCAAAGTGGATTCAGCCTCAGCGCGCTGCCCTTCGATGCCGCGTTTCCGCGCGCCGCCAGCACCGCCGTGGCCGCCGACTTCAACCGCGACGGCCGTCTGGACCTGATCGTGGCCGGCGCCAGCGTCTATCTGGGGCCCACGCCGGGCGTGCGCATCGAGCCCACCGTGATCTACAGCGGGCGCGCCGACACCATCTTTGATGCCGGTGTGAGCTTGGCGCTCGGCAATGCGCAGCCGGTGGTGCAGCTGATTGCCATCGACTACGACGGCGATGCCGCCAGCGACCTGTTGTTGCGCGACAGCAGCGGGCTGCTGCGGGTACTGCGCAACAGCGGCAGCGCGGGTGGCGCGATCACCTTCACCGAGGTGCAGAGCATTGGCCTGGGCAGCAGCGACCTGCGCAATCGGATGGCGGTGGGCCGCTTTGCGGGCGAGGACGCACGTCCCGATCTGGCCTTGCTGGTGCCGGTGTCCGGCACCGAGCCCGCCGGCGTCGTCGTCTACCGCAATCAGGCCGGCGCGCTGCCCTACGTGCGCGAGCAGAGCGTGGCGCTGCCGGCGCCGCTGGCCGATCTGGCCGCCGCCGACTTCAACCTCGACGGCCGCGATGATCTGGTGGTGGTGGCCGACGCCGAGGATGTGCAAGCGCAGTGGTCGCGCACCCGCGTGCTGTGGGCCGAGGCCAGTACTTGGCGCATCGGTAGCGAGCGCTTCCCCGGCAACGGCCTGCGCCGCGTGGCGGTGGGCGACATCGACGCCGACGGCCGCGCCGATCTCGTCTTCGGCCGCTTGCGTGAGGCCGGTGCCAGCGCCATTGACGTGCCCTCGCTGCTGGTCGCGCTCAATCGCAATGCCGGCTTCGTGCCCACCGAGCAATGCCTGGGCCGTTATGCCGGCGTGCCGCGCTCGATCCAGGTGGGCGCGGTGGATGGCGACGCCTGGCCCGATCTGCTGGTGATGGGCGCCGCGCCGCAGGCCGCGCCGCGCACCGGTCCCGGCTGGTGGCGCAACAACGCGCCGGAATTGGCCAATGCCTGCTGCATGGCCGAACTGGCCGCTCAACATGCGACCAGCAACGCCGGCACGCTGAGCCTGCGCATGCTGCTCGGCGGCGCAAGCTCCGCAGTGAGTCTGGGCGCCTACAGCGGCGTGCGCGATCAAATCCTCGCCGCCGCCGGCAATGGCCCGCGCATCCTGCAGCGCTACGCCAGCTTCAGCCCGGAAATCACCCAGCTGATGCGCAACGATCCCGCGCTGTGGGGCGAGATCGCCACGGCGCTGAGCCTGTGGAGTGAGCCGGTGCTGCGGCTGCTCGCCGGCAACGGCGCCTCGCGCACGGTCAGCACCGAGATGATCGACGCCGTCGATGCCGTGCTGATCGCCTTGTCCAACTCGGGCTCAGCGGCGTTGGCCGCAGCGATCGCCGATGAGCGCGCCCGCCTGCCGCCCTTCAGCAGCCTGGTCGGGCTGGACATGAACGCATTCCGCGACCAGGTGGCCCCGATCGACCGCCTGCACACCAACGGCTTTGAGGCCAACACGCCATGAGTCCTTTGCTCACCTCTCGCGCGCTGCTGGTTCTGCTCAGCGCTGTGCTCCTGACTGCTTGTCTGGCACCGAATGGGGTGCGGGTGGACTCGATCGGCTTCAACGACAAGCTGCGTCCGGACCGCGGCGCGCTCAGCCCGCAGCAGCGCGTCCAGCGCGTGGAGTCGCTGCGCTTCGGCCCGTGGCGCCGTGATGCCAGCGCGATCACCCCGTACCTGTTGCCGGACGACCCGCTGGCCGCCGCCTTGCCGCAGTCCGATTGCTGGGCCCTGGCCAACAGCGAGAGCGCCGGGCGCGATGCGGTGCTCGCCAACTGGGAAGTGATCGGCCGCGTCACGCCCACGGATGGCGATGGCAAGCCCTTGGGCGACTGGATCGATCCGGAGGATGGCGTGCTGGATCTGGGCATGTGCCGCTTGAATGATCCGGTCACGCGACTGGCGCCGGTCACCCGCAGCGGCGATCGCAGCGCGGTGGCCAATCTGGACTGCGCCGTGGTCAGCGATGCCGGCATCCTCGGTGGCGCGCCCGAAGCCTTCAGCACCGGTCGCAACTTCCCGCGCTGCATCAGCGATGCCGAAATCTACGCCGCACGCCTGCATGCCCAGCGCGCCAGCACGCGCGATGCCTTCGGCCGCTGCGGGGCCGAGCGCGCCGCGGTGTCCGGCACGCCGATCCGCATCGGCAGCTTGGGCCTGGACTTCTGGCAGGAAATCTCCGCCCATCCGGCCAGCGATCCCAGCGATCGACGACTGTCGGCCTGCATGCGCGATGCGCAGCTGATTCCGCCGACCACCACGCGCTACACGCTGGATGCCGTGCCCTATGCGGTGGATGCCGCAGCGCCGCCGGAGCGCGTTCTGGAACCGGTGCTGCAACCGCTGGCCGAGAATCCGCGCCTGACCCGGCCGCTCAGCGCCGATGGCAGCTACGCCAGCTGGCGCACCCGGGTGCAGAACGATCCTGGATCCAGCGGCGCGGTGCGCTGGGAAGAGAACTACGCCTCCTCGCTGGTGGTGACCGAACTGCGCGTGGTGCGCCCCATCGGCAGCGTGCCCAGCCAGGCGCAAGCCAGCATCCCGGTGCAGGCAGCCGTGCCCAGTCGCGTCACCCAGCTCTGCATCGAAGACGCCGACTCGCCGCTGCTGCCGGCCGGCCTGCGCTGCCGCTACACCTGCACCGATACCGATCCGCTCGACGCCCAACTGCACTTCCGTCTCGACGATCGCAGTTGTCGCGATCACCAGGGCCGCGCCGCCGCGCCACTCGTCACGCCCACCTACGCGCTGGACAGCGCCCAATCTGCGATCAGCCTCACGCCCGAACGCGGGTTGCGCCAGCCGCTGCGCTGGAGCCTGGACGACCCCGGTTTGGCGGGCGCCTGGATCGAATTCGGCCTCACCCTGCGCGGCACCAGCGCCTCGATGCGCTCCGGTCTGAGCGTGGCCGATGCCGGCGCCGTGCGCGTGGGCAGCTCGCGCCGCCTCAGCTTCCGTGTCGACAACGTCGGCGCGCAAACCCTGCGCGTGCGCCAGATCGAACTGCAGGCCGGCTCCGCCCATCCGCAGGATTTCCGCATCGAACTGCCTTTCGATCCGCAACCCGTGCCCACCGGCTACGAACTGAGCACCGACAGCGGCGTCGCCATCGCAGAGCGCGCCAGCGGCTTCGCCGATCCCAGCGCCTGGTTCAGTGTGCGCGAGGGCAGCTCGCATCTGCGCCTGTCCACCCCGCGCAACCTCAGCGTGCAACTGGGCGGGCAGAGCCTGCGCCGCGTCGAAGGCCTGCTGTGGCGCGATGTGGCCAGCTTCCCACCCGGCTGGACCGAGGCCATGCAGCCGCAGTCCGAGAACGGTGTGCTGATGCAAAGCTGGCGCCCACGCCCGCTGCCCTTCGTGCTGTCCGCGCGCGAGGGCTTCCTGGTCTCCGTGCTCGCCACGCCGGGCGCCCTGGGCGACCGCAGCGCCCGCCTGCGCGTGATCGCCGATCCCATCGCCGGCGGCGCCCCGGTCGAAATCCAGATCCCGCTGCGCGTCCGCGGCCTCAACGGCCCGCTGCCCCTGTTCATGCCCAATCGCCTCGTCCTGGTCGCCCCCGCCGCAGGCACCCGCATCGCCCGCAACGTGCTGCTCAGCAACGACGGCGACACCGCCACCACGCTGTCTGCCGCACCCACCCTCAACGCCGCCGGCAGCACCAACCCCAGCCCCCACGCCAACCAGTTCCGCCTCATCGCAATCGACAGCGCCACCGGATCCCTCGCCCCCGGCGCCTCACGACTGCTGCGAGTCGAGTTCATCGGCCAGTGCACCGGCAGCGGTTCCATGCAGGTGATCAACGTCGACCTACACTGGCCCACCGCCAACGGACGAGTGGTGCTGCCGATCCAGGCGGGGACTGGGTGTGCGGGGTAGGGCGGTGCTGGATGGCGGTGCGGCGATGGCCGTGCGGGGATGGCGGTGCGGGGATGGCGGTGCGGGGATGGCGGTGCGGGGATGGCGATGCGGAGCGCGAACTTGTAGGAGCGCGCTTGCGCGCGATGCTTCTGCGCTGGCTGGCTGGCTTTGGATTTCATCCAGGCCAGCACGGGCTGCGCGGGGTAGGGCGGTGCTGGATGGGGCGGCATAAGGTGGGCGGTGCGGGGATGGCGGTGCGGGGCGCGAACTTGTGGGAGCGCGCTTGCGCGCGATGCTTCTGTGCTGGGTTGCTGGCTTTGGATTTGGACGCAAGGACCGCCGAAGAACGCAAGGAATCCAAAGACGAACCTCAGGGCCATCAGTGGACGCTGGCGACCATCTCTAGGACGAGCAATGTCCGTTTTCGCCGCGCATGTTGCTGAAACCCTCGTGGGCCGTCGCTACTCCCTGCGCGAGAGCCCTATGGTGTGCTAAGCGTTGGGATCGCTTAAGGGGCCGTGATTACCTTGCCTCTGCTCGGTCGTGCGACCGGTGTCCGGTTGGCGTTGGAGGCCGGTCTTGTTGTAGGCTTCTAACGGCCAATGCTCCGCGATTTCGCGTGGGGAAGAGCCGGTTGTGATAGCTGATTCGATGCGTGGTTCATCAGCCATGGGGAGGTCGGGCGTGGGGGTAGAGTCCTCGATGTATCGGGACGAAGCAAGGGTGCATGGTGCCAGCTTTATCGACGTTTTCGCTGGGTGTGGCGGCCTAAGTCTTGGACTCATGAGTGCAGGTTGGAAAGGTCTCTTTGCAGTCGAGAAGGACCGGTTCGCATTCGAGTCGCTGAAGGCGAATCTGATAGAAGGCCCCATGCAAGCGAACTTCAATTGGCCGAATTGGCTACCGAAAGCACCGATATCTCTTTTGGAATTTATGGGCACGCATAGACGGAGGCTTGAATCACTCGTTGGAAGTGTGGAAATGATTGCTGGCGGTCCTCCGTGCCAAGGTTTTTCAAGTGCGGGTCGGCGTCAAGCGGCCGATCCCCGCAACGCGCTTGTGCGTGGATACCTTGAAATGGTGCGCCTTATCCAGCCACGACTAGTGCTAATGGAGAACGTCAACGGTATTGCCGTTGATTTCGCACACCCGCGACAGATGTCTCGGCGACTGAATTACGCCGACGCAATCGTCGAATCGCTCTCGGCAGATTATGACGTGCATTGGGAAATGGTGAATGTCTCCGACTTCGGAGTACCGCAGGCGAGGACGAGATTCATCTTAATGGCGCAGCGTAAGGGCCATGGGTGCGCCGCTAACCCATTTGATCTTTTGCGAGCCAGACGCAAGAGTTTTCTTTCTGAAAAGGGCCTTATCGCGCCAGTTGGGGCTGCTTCCGCCATATCTGACTTGGAAGTCTCAAGAAACGGCGTGGTTCCTTGCGGTGACGCCCTTGGCTTTGACTCCGTTGGTTATGAGGGGCCCCGCACTTCCTATCAGCGCCTTCTTCACAGTGATTTTGGATCGGCGCCAAACAGTCTTCGCCTTGCACGCCACCGGCCGAATATAGTTGATCGCTTTGGCAAGATTATTGATGCCTGCCGATCCCAGGGGCGCCTCAATGTCTCTTTAGGTCGCGAAATGCGCGAAGCATTTGGAATAAAGAAAATGGCACTTCGAGTCCTCGATCCGGACCGGCCGGCGCCAACTATCACGAGCATGCCAGATGACCTGCTTCACTACAGCGAGCCCCGAACACTTACCGTTCGAGAGAACGCACGACTACAGAGCTTCCCGGATTGGTTCGAGTTCCGAGGTAAATATACGACGGGCGGCGACCTCAGGCGCAAAGAGGTGCCTCGATTCACTCAGGTCGCGAACGCGGTCCCGCCGCTCTTCGCCGAGGTTCTCGGGCGCGTCCTGGCCGACTGGAGTGCATCCGTCAGGCTAATCTCAAAACGTCGCATCAACCAAGACTGCGATGTTTTTGAAGTTCTCCCGGTGCTCGATGAGACTGCGGCGTAGATCGGTCATGTCGTCGGCCGACGGAACGGCCCCTTCGCCGACCATAATCGGAGCTTGGCCTCTATCACGCTTCAACATCGCATGCGCGAGTCGATTCCTCCTCGGCACGATGTTCTCTCGGTACTCCTTAACACGCGCAAGATGAGTGCTGCCATCGGCGGCCCATCCGGCGTTCAGCTCGTCCAGCAGCGTTCCGAGTTTGTCGTGGGCGGTATAGACGGCACGAAGGTCTTCGAACACGCACTGCACTCCACTCTCAGCGCAAGCCTTCTCGAGATCCTTCGCCCAGTTCCTCAACTTCTTGGAGATCTTCTCTTGCAGGGCCTGCTTGAATCGCTCTTTGCCCGGTTGGTCAAGTCTCTCGTAGACGGCATGCAAGCTGCGTTCAACCAAGAAGTCGATGTCACTAGACGCGGACATCACCACCCCGCGCATGTGATCGAGATCGAGCACCTTGTGCAATAACTTGTCGATAACCTGAGCTGTGTCGCTGACCAGAGACAGCCGAGTGGAGAAGTAAACGCCATCGATCTTGGAGTCAAAAGCAATCTTCCTTAGCTTCTCGGTGTCAGAAGCTGAATAGAAGATAACCTCCTTGAACGGAAAGTGCCTTCGAATGTTTACAAGAGCTTGGTCACCGCCGGCCCCGGAGCCGAGGTCGTAGTCGACCAACACCAAGTCGATCGAGTCAACATGCACATGGCTACCAACAACTCCCTGTATATTTTCGAGCGACTCGATGGGGATAACTTCCAAATCGAAGCCCTTCTCGAGCAGTTGTAATCGAAGGCCCTCGGAAAAGCTCGCTACGTGCTTCTGCTGGTCATCGATCCATAGAACAGTGAAGTCGAGTCTCATGCCACCACCCTGATTTCGAATGTCGCGCCACCCTTATCGGTCCTTGGAAGCGCAGATATGCTGCCGTCCATCTCCCCTAGCGCCTGTCTCACATGGTAAAGCCCGAGCCCTGAACCCGATGTCCGAGAGAAGCCGAGGTCGAACAGTCGCTCAAGATCATCTACGCTCTTGTGAAAGCCGGTTCCGTTGTCCGTAACCGACAAGACTAGTGTCTTCCTGTCCGAATTCGACAACTCGAAGACAACCTCAGTGGCCCTCGCCTTCCTAGCATTGCTAATCAGGTTGTCTACAACGATCGAGACCTCCATAGGTCTGAAGCGCTTTTGTAGGGTCGCCCCTTCGCTCCGAACTTTGAGTTCAAGTCCGGCGCCGAGAAATGGTGCAGCTCCCTCTCGAATGTAGCTCTCCACATACTCTGCAAGGTCTGCCTCGATCATGTCCGACTCAAGTCGAAAATTGGCCTTTACAGCCAATCGAGAGATTGAGAGTACCTTCTGGTTAAGGAATGCTACATTCTCCAGCCGGGCGATGGTTTCTTCGCGCGTTAGCCCGTTGGTCTTTGCGGCCGCAATGCAGTTCTCGATCTGCTGCTTGAGGTCTGCAGCATAAATCGTAATCTGGTGGTGGAGATTGAGGATCGTGTCGACGTCGAGTGACGTTATTGAAGCCAAGAAAGAAGTGCGCTTTCGCTCCTCGTCGAGGTTTGTCTGCAGCCGCGCCGCTTCTGCCCGGGCCTGTTCAGCACTGCGCTGGGCAGCTTCCTTAGCAGCGCGTTCCTCTGCAGCGATCCTTTGGGCGTCGACTTCGGCTGCACGTAGCTGCTCGAAGCGCTTCTCTGCTCTGTCAAGGTTGCTGAGGAGTTCGTTGTCACTAGTCTTAAGGGCGATGGCGCGGAGGCTGCCGAGCGACTCTTCAAAGACGCTTGATCGTTCATTTAGAATACTAATCAGTCGCCTGCTGTATTCAAGCACCTCAACGTCGGAGTTGTCGATAAGCCGAGCGACAGCCGTTGCAACCCTGGCCCTGCCGGCATCAGTCAACAGTCGCGAGAGGTCTTCTGAGGTCTTTTCTGCGCTGTCCGCCCAAGTCACGGGAACCACGTATCGTTCCAATCGCTTGAGGCAATGCTCCCAGAAACAGTCGCGTAGTTCTTTGACTGCAGGCGTTTCGATGAGTCCCTGGTTTCGGCTCGATGCTTCTTTGAAGTGCTCTTCGCTGCCGGAGACGTCCAGTCGCCCGATCACGTCGCGGGTTCCTAGGAATCTTGCGTACCCCTGTTGCTTGCGACGATCTATGCCAAACGAGTCATCGTCTTCCTCGCCAATCGGGTACACGCGAAAGCCATTCCGGAAAAGGAACACGGAGCCGAACTGCACAGAGGGAATGCCCATGCGACGCGTGAAAGTGTTCTTTGCAGACTGATTCAGGTAGTACAACCGGCAAGAGAATCCAGAGTCGGAGAGGAGGTTATACGGATTCGGCTCCCGGATACGGTAAATGACCTCGCCGCGATCGGTTAGAGTGCTTAGAATGCTTGCTCCGTCTGGAGAAATGTCGACTTCGATGTAGGTCGTTTTCTCGCGCAGTGTTGCGAAGATGAAATTCCCGACTTCGCCGTTTGCGATCTGGTTGTCCGTAATCTCCTCATGCCGATCCTTGAATGTCTGTCGATTTTCGGCGTCGGCTTCCTGCTCGCCTGGAGCGATTATGATAATTCGAAAGCCGTCGGTCTCGGCGCCAAATGGGTTGATCAACTTCGCCAGCGATGACTTGAGGTGTAGTATTCGCTCCCTGTTCCAAGCAAATCGAGGATTGTCGATCCGAATCGCAGTGCCAGTTCTTGGGGGCTTGAGGCCTGGGGGTAGTTCGAATTCTCGGACCTGCGAATACTCAACCGGAACAGACTCGAAGTGTTTTCGGTTGTCTTGCTCGAACAATGACCAATCTATAACAAGTTTGTGCACGAGTGAGAGATCGTCCCCAGCTCGCGTCTGTAAGACGAGGCTGCTGCCGAGGCGATCTGATGAGAATCGGCCTATTCCTTTGCTCCCGGCGAAATGACGTCGTTCGGCGATCTGTTGCCTAAAGGTAGAACTTTCGACATGGGCTTGGGGTGAGCCCTTAGACGAATAAGCGACAAAGAGCCAGCGCTTTGTGATGTCTTCGTATGACATGCCCGAGCCGTCATCAAGTATGACCATCGCATCCGGTTCGAAGTGAAGTTGAACGGTCCTTGCGCCGGCGTCGAACGAGTTCTTTACAAGTTCAAAAACTGCTACCTCGTCGTTAGTGATCAGGTCGCGCCCGATGATGCGCTTTAGGCCTGCACTTACATCAAAAAAAAGTTCTCTCTTCATCCAAAGTCCCTCAGTACCTTGGAGTTGCGGTGACAGATCCTGCTCGACCTTTTGAACACGCCCAATGGTTGCGCTGCGTACGAAGCGTGGAGACAAAGGTGAGACTGTCACTGTCTTTTGCGCCGTTGCACATGAGCGTTGTTGCCTGCTCCGTCAATGTGTCAAGAATAGCATCAGAGATCCAGACGCACATCTGGGGAGTGACGATCACAACCACGACATGTCGTCCTCCTAAGCCAAGTGCCCTTCCGGACGCTTGGGGGCATCATGGACTGCCCGGCCCCCATTCCCTCGAAAGCGGGAATCCAGTAGCGCAACGGGCTGGATTCCCGCTTGCTTGGGAAGCATGACCTTAAGGGGTGTCGGCGCCAGACTACGACAGCCGGGAGGCCAGGACCCGAGAGGAGTCCAGGATACGCAGAAATTGTGTCGGCGATACACGAAAGCTAGGCCACGACACACAGATCCGACGACTGCTGAGATTTCCTAGACCCGGCTACCACCCGGCTCGACCGTCCGGGCCCAGACTGGTCCGGCATTGACCTTGCGACGTGCAGGTGGGCGTCTGCGATGAGGTTGGATGTACCATTCGTAGGTGGCGCAGCACTCCGCTATTCGCTACCGAGCTTGCCTTTGCACTCTTCGCACAAGCCATCCAGTCGACAGCCTTCGCATCAACCCCTCGTTCGCTTTCCACCCCCACCGGCATTCCTGGTGCCATCGACGCGACTTGCGTCGCACTTGGAGCCGATCATGCTGCGCACTGCGATTGCTGTTTCCGGACTGCTGCTGAGCACCCATCTGTCTGCTGCGACCTTTACCGTGACGCGGCTGGATGACCCGCCTCCGAACGGTTGTCTGGCGAACGATTGCTCGCTGCGTGAGGCGGTGATTGCCGCCAACGCGACGGCCGCGGCGGACATCGTGCAACTGGGCAACGGGACGCACGAGCTGACGCGTGTGTGCGTGCCAGACACGCAGTTCTGCCAGGACATCGACGTGACGCAGCCGCTTACCATTCGCGGCAACGGCAGCAGCCTGACCGAGATCATCAGCTCGATTCCGCTCAACGCCTCGCCACTCACGACGGATCGCGGTCATGCGCGCGTGATCGAGGCCAGCAGCACGCTGAGCTTGCAGAACCTGCGTCTGCGCCGGGGCTACTCGGTGTCCAGTAACACATACGGCGGCCTCGGCGGCTGCCTGCTGATCAGTCAGACGACCAGTACCCTCAGCAATGTGGTGATCACGGACTGTGGCGTCTTGGGCGGCGCCAGTTCTCTGTCGGGAGGCGGTGCGGCGATCTCCGGTGGCAGCAGCGTCTGGACTGCGGTCACGGTGAGCAACAGTAGGGCCTACCAAGGCGGTGGCGTTTCTGTGCAGGGCACCTTGAGCGGTAGCAATGTCGTCATCACCGGCAATCGCGCCTCAACAGGAGGCGGTGTCGGCATGCGGGCAGGTGCGGTCATGGCCTTGGGCGGGGGGTCGCGAATCTCCACAAACACTGCTGAGTATGCCGGCGGGGTCTACTCAGCCTTCGCGACTGAACTGCGTGGTGAGCGGGACAGTCTCCTCAAGATTGACCACAACCTGTCGGAGAGTTCATGCGGAGGCGTCACCTTATTCGACGTCGCGCCATTCGGGATGACGCAAAACATGTTGCTCCGCTATCTCAGCCTCGACAGCAACGTCGCCAAGACCCATGGCGGTGGCATCTGCACGCACAGCGCCGGATCGCTTCCTTCCGGCATCGTCAGCATCCTCGACAGCGAAATTGTGAACAACTCGGCGGGACGCGATGGCGGCGGCATCATGATCACCCACACTCAGGCCCAGCAGCGCACGACCATCGAGCGCGTCAGTCTGTCGCGCAACATCGCCAATCGCGGCGCCGCCGTGCATGCGAGCAACGGCACTCTGACGATGACGAACGTGTCGAGCCACGACAACGACTCGACCACCGGCGCCATCCACGTCCTCGCCGGTTCCGCCGAACTGACGCATGTGAGCTCGCTGGACGACAACCTCAGCATCGATGCCGGCGGGACGCTCAGACTGCGTGCCAGCGTGATGAGTTCGAACTGCGCTGGCAATGTGCAGGACGGTGGCTTCAACTTCGTGCGCAGTGGCAGCGCCGGATGCCCGGGAACGCCGGCGAGCAGCGGTGCCTTGGCACTGGCCTACGACAGCTACGGCGGCCCCTATCGCATCGTCGGGATCACCTCCAGCACTTCGCCGCTGCGTGAGGTGGTGCCGCCAGTGCTCGGCGCCACCGATGCGCGCGGCTGGTTGCGCCAGAACCTGCACGATGTGGGCGCGCATGAGTTCGACGGGGTGAGTCCCTGAGGCCTGCGCACGCGAGTGGCCTTTGGCCGCTGCCTCCCTTGCGCGGCGTGATTCGCACTGTGCAGCCTGGAACCTACTCCGCCGCTCGTAGGACGACTGCGGGTGCGACGCGCATCGCTCGGGCGGCGGGGAGCCAACTGGCCAGCAGAGTGGCCAGCATGAGCACGAGGGCACTCGCCGCCCAGGTGAGTGCGTCGCTGGGGCTGGTCTGGTGCAACTGGGCAGACAGGACGTGGCCGAGCAGGACGCCGAGTGCGAGGCCCGGAAGCAGCGAGTAAAGCAACAGTCGCAGGCCTTCGCCGAGCACCAGGAGCGACAAGTGGCCACGACGGGCGCCGATCGCCTGGCGCAGACCAAGTTCTGCGCTACGGCGGCGCACCGACACGCTCAGCACCGCGTACAGCGCCAGCGCGGCGACCGCAAGGCACAGCGCGGCGAAGGCCAGCACCGCTTCAAGCAATGCGGTACGCGAGGACAAGCTCAGCTCGATGATCTGCGCCATCGATTGATTGAGGCCGATGCGCGCGTCGGGCGCCAGCCGCCGGACCACCTGTGCGATGTCCCGCGCCAGCGCGCCGGCGTCAGCCCGCGTGTGGGACAGCAGATAGAAGCGCGTGCCTGGGTTGGCCATCGCCTGATAGATCATGGGCTGCCGCGGTGCTTCGTCGAGCGACTGGTACTTGATGGTCGGCACCACGCCGATCACCTCTACCGTGCGCGCGCCGCCTTCACCATCCAGCACTTCGATCCGCGCGCCGATCGGCTCACCATCGGCAAACCAGCGCTGCTGGAATTCGCGGTCGACCAGGACGACGCCATCTGTGTCCGCGGCTGCAAGTTCGCGACCGGCGATCGACGAGCCCAAGGTCGCGAAGTAGCCAGGCGTGACTGCAGCCGCGCCGACGTCGATCGCCTCGGGCTTGCCAGGGATGCGCACCTGGCCGACGAATTCGGAACCGCCGAAGGGCGACATGTCGGTCAATGCGCTGCTTCGCGCACCCGGCAGCGCGCGCACTTGCGATTGCAGCTCGTTGTGGACCCGCTGCACGGTGGCGGTGTCCGAGTTGGAAAGGTCGATCATGCTGAGCACGAGACCATCTGCCTGGAAGCCGGGATCGGTGGCGAGCAGTCGCTCGGCGCTGCGCAGCAACAGGCCGGCGCTGCCGACCAGCGCCAGGCTGAGCGCGACCTGCGCCACCAGCATCAGCCGGCGCGTACGCCCGAGCGTGCCGAGGGTCCGCTGGCCTGCCGCGCGTCCCACTTCGAGCACACTGCGAGGTAGCGCGAGCGCCACCGAGGCCAGCAGCAGCACGGCGGCAACCAGGATCGCAGCGCCCACGGCGGCGCCATCGATACCCGGGCTCAGCGGATAGTCCGGCGGCAGCAACTGGCGCGCCCGCAGCAAGGCGACGCCAGCCGGAATCAGCGCAATCCCCAGGATCGCCCCGAACAGCACATTCGGCAGCACGCCGGCGAGCACTTTCGATCGCAGGTCGCGCAGATCGCTGCCAAGGGCGCGCCGTGTGGCCAGTTCGTTCTGGCGCGCGAGCACCTGGTCCAGGCCGAGGTTGGCCAGACTCGCCGCCACCACCACCAGCAGCAACAAACCCGCCATCTGTAGCAACTGCAGAGTGCGCCAATGGCTGCCTATGAAGCGCTCGCGCCACGGGCGCACATCGGCCTCGACGCGCGTGCCATCTGGATCGAGGGCGCGCAAGGCGGGATCCGCGCGCAGCACGCGCTGCAGGGCGGCCTGTGCCGCGACCGCATTCACGCCATCGGCCAGGCGCGCGACCACGCTGAAGTCGTTGAAGCTGCCGGCCGCATCCTGTTCCCGTTCCAGTGGCGTCGGCCGATACGCTGTCCATGCATCCACCCGTGTGCTCGGGAACCCGAAAGCCGCCGGCATCACGCCGACGATTTCGTACTCGTCCGCGCCGATGCGCGTGCGCCGACCGAGGATGTCCGGATCTGCCGCGTAGCGCTGCTGCCAGTGCGCATGCGAGATCAGCAGCGGCAGCACACCGGATGGCGTGCGCTCCGGCATGAGCGCAAGATCGCTGCCGAGCAGCGGCCTCACCCCGAGCACGGCTGTAAAGTCGGTGCTGATGCGCTGCAGGGACAGCGTGCGTCCGTCTTCCTCGCGTGCCGGAGTCGGTCCCACTGGAAAGCCGATGGACTGCGTGTAGACCGCCGACTCCGTCTGCAGCGCCTCCCGCAGGCGCGGGGCGAGCGCCACGTGCAGATTGATGTCACGCAGGTCGATGCGCAGCTCCACCAGTTGCCGATCGTCCCGGTAGGGCAGGTCCCGGGCCCCGAGCGTCCACAGCGCGCTGAACAGGGTCGAGTTGCTGAGCACCACGATCGCCACCAGGGCGATCACCAGCAGGGTGCTCAGCGGCTGCCGGGCGGAACGCCGCAGGGCCAGAAGGAAATCGCGCATGAATCCTCGGCTCGCAGAGAGGGGGATCGGTTCGAATAGCAGGATCGGTGCCAGTGGCTGGAGGCGCGTGTCCACGCGGACTCGCCAGGGCTCAGCCCGCCGTGAGCGTCTTCGACTGTGCGCAAGTGGAGACAGCCGCCCGTTTTCGATCGCCTGTGTTCCGGTTAGCTCTCTTGCGTGTGCTGCGCCGGAGCCTGCGCATCGGCAGCTTTCGCGGTCTGCCGGAACGTGGTCGGCGACAAGCCGGTGGCGGCTTTGAAGACCCGATAAAAGCTCGACTCGGAGTTGAAGCCGCTTTCCATGGCGATCGCCAGAATCGACACGCGCTCGTAAGCGGGGTCGGTCAGCTTGTGCTTGACGGACGCGATCCGGTAGTCATTCACGTAGGTGCGGAAGTTCTTGCCAGAACCCTCCCGGATCGCCCGCGAAGCCTCAGCCGCAGGCAGGCTCAGGCGCTTGGCCACGTCGTTGAGATTGAGATCTGCGTCGGTGTAGAGGGCATCGGCCTGCATCAGCGTCTGCACGCGTTGGTAGGTCGCATCCAGCGCCGATTCGGTCGGCGCGGGGATGGAGGGCTCGGCGGGCGCCGCTGCGAACTGCGGCAGGTCCCTCAAGCGAAACCCGACGATTCCGGCGATGTAGACCACGGCCACATAGCAGGCATTGACCACCTGGCTGATGTAGTGGCGATCGCCCAGGTGCAGCACGCCGTTGCTCACGAAGCCGATCAGGTTGGCAACAGCGGCGATCAGCGCCAATGTCATGCTGAACTTCAGGATTCCCAACAGAGAGGCCGTTTGCTCCGGCAGCCAGTCTTCGATGCGCGCGTGGTAGCGGCTGACGCGCTGCCAGATCAACCCGGCCAGAGCCAGATTCAACACAACGGCCAGCAGATCCTCGATGTGCTTGACGCGCGAGTAATGCCATTGCTCGGAGATCTTATCCATCCGAGCGAGGTCTGCATGTCCCAGGCTTGCCAGGTACACGAGCACCGAATAGATCAAGAACAGCGCCCCGGGTACCAGCCAGGCGAGCCCGCGCCGAATCGCGGCGGCCGGCGCGGCGGTGATCGTCAGCGCATACAGGTACGCCAGCGGCATGATCGCCAGGTCAAAGCTCAAGGGCAGGCGCCGGAACAGCGGTTGCGCCTCCAAACCGGTGGCGTGGGTCCACAGGCGCAGCAGGGTCAGAGCGAGCCCCAGCACCGCGAGCGCCAGCCAATGCGTGCCGTTCTTGCGTCCCGCATACAGCAGCAGCCCGAAGCCCGTGATGCCGCCCTGGATCGCCCCGAGCAACAGCAGCGTGCTCATGAGTGTCTGCATGTGGTGCTGGCCTCTCCGCTGAGCGCTGTGGAAGGAGTTCGGTGTGAGACCCGCAGGACAGGAAGCGTCTCGCCGACAGGCTCAGGGGCCTGCCGATTCTATGGGCTCGTCCTTGCCCTTGCGGTCGGGAACGCGAGGCGAGGGGGGCTTGCTCGACTCCCATTCTTGTTTTGGGAGCATCCAGTTGTGCAACAGGAGGTGCAGCGGCTGCGCCTGCGAGAGCCTCGGCGCCCCTTTCAGCGAGGCTCGTACCGTGACCACCGCACCCATCCACTCCCGCTCGCCGCTCAAGACCATCGGCCTTACCCTGCTGCTGACCCTCCTCAGCGGCTGCGCATCCGGCGGGAGGCCAGCAGAACTCAAGGATCTGCCGAAGGCACCGCAGTGGAATGCGCCCGGGCTCCTGGAACTGACCCGAGACGCCGAGGCGAACCGCTCCGATGCGCTGGTCATCGTCAAGGATGGACAACTGATTTACCGGGACGGTCAGGTCACCCAGAAGATCAATACGCACTCGGTCCGCAAGAGCATCATGGCGGTGCTGTATGGCATCGCCATCGAAAAGGGCCTGCTGAAACGCGAGGACACCCTCGAGGCTCTGGGCTACGACGATCAGAAATCACCGCTGACGCCGCTTGAAAAACAGGCGACGGTCGCGGATCTGCTCAAGTCACGCTCCGGCATCTATATCGATGCGTCCGGTCAGAACTGGGAGCGCCCGGCACGCCATTCGTCCAGGCCGGGCGATGCCTTCTTCTATAACAACTGGGGATTCAACGCCCTGGGCGAGATTCTGGAGCGCCAGGCGGGCAAGCCGCTGGGCACGATCATCGCCGAGTGGCTGGCCCGTCCGCTCGGCATGCAGCACTTCACTGCCGGAGATGTCGACTGGGATGGCATCAAGGGCTCCAGCGTCCGCCAGTACATCATCTACATGAGCGCCGACGACCTGACCCGCTTCGCATTGCTGGTGGCGAACGAAGGCGAGTATCGCGGCCAGCGTGTGGTGTCCAGGGACTGGATCCGAGAGATGAGCACGGCGCATTCCTCGCCCGCCACCGACTCGAAGCAGATGTTCGGCGACTACGATGGCTATGGCTATCTCTGGTGGATACGCCACACCGATGGCCGTCGCCGGATCCACGCCGATGGCTGGGGTGGCCAGTTCATCATCATCGACCCCGAGACTCGTCTGGTGCTCGTCAATCGCCGCAACACCGGCACCAACCTGCTGGCTCAAGGCTGGTATCTGTGGCGCGGCGTCGATACCGACAGGGCGTACATCTTCCGGCTGTTCGACAGCGTCGGTCGCTGGCTGCAGGCGCAAGCAGCGGCATCGGCGCCGGACTTGGCGCGGGCTGACGAGTCCACGATCGAATCGTTCGGACCGCCCTTGGCGCTTTCGAAGGACTGAGCGACGCCGCAGCCAGAGCTCAGTGAAGGCCGCAAAGGTTTCCAAGTGCAGATGACCCGTCTTTCCCGCGCAAGCGGGAATCCAGTGGCGGGGCGGGGTGGATTCCTGTTTGCGCGGGAACGACGACTGTAAGGCCTCGACGCTGCCGCTGGACTCAGTCTCGCGGCAGCACTGCGATAGCCCGCGATTGCTCATCCAGAAGGCGCAGGCGCAGGTCTTGCGCGCCCTGGTCGCCGTAGCTCGGGCGTGCCAGCACGCGCACGCTGGTGGTGTGTGGCGTCGCCAGGCAGAAGCCGGCGAAGCCCGAGACGCCGATGCCCGGCGCTGCCGAGTGGTAGCCGCCGACCACCGCACCGCCCTGGAAGCCGCCGCCCGGTCGGTCGACGAAGCTGGTGGTGGCTTCGACGAAAAATTGGGCATCAGCATCGCCGCGTGGCGTGCCGGTTTGGGGGGTGACCGTGACCTCGTAGAAGGCCGGCTGCAACACCAGGCTGTGGACATGCGCCTGCGCGCGCGACACGCTGGTCGTGGTCTCGTACACCGTGTCGCTCGCAGTGGCCGAGCGTCGCGCCACGCGGATCCGCACGGCCACGCTGGAGGCGCCATCGGCAATCGCGTTGCCAGTGACGCGCAGGTTGAAGCGCTGCGGTTCGCCCGCAGCGTTGGCGATGTTGAAGCCCGCGAATCCAGCTTGCTCGATATCCGCGGTACCACCGAAATTGAGCCCGCCAGCGAGTGTGCGTGTGCCGGGTTCGTCGAGCAGGAGTTCCACACCGAACAGGCCGGGCACGACGCCGGTGGCCGGTCCGTCGCTGATGGTGGCAACAAAGAAGCCGCCCGGGCAGCCGGCATTCGGCGGCGACGGCGCCGGCAAGGCAAACTGCGCGAGGCGCGGCTGGTCGAGTGGGGTGTCGATCGCGATCGGCGTGCGCTCGATCAGCGTCGCCGAGTAGATGTCGACATCGGCATCGCTGTCGCCGGCCGCCAGGTTGCGCGCCGCCGACTGGAACACGATCGCCGAAGCATCGCCGCTGATCAGCGGACGCTCGCTGGCGCCGTTCGGCTCCAGCCCATCGATGCTG
>ERZ1066138.104-NODE-104-length-27726-cov-9.470818_pt1 | contig 27726 bp, 26 predicted proteins | sample MGYA00382785_ERZ1066138 | MGnify/ENA primary metagenome ERZ1066138 (study PRJEB33369, sample SAMEA5778368) | biofilm metagenome | biome: Industrial cooling water; feature: Water cooling tower basin; material: Biofilm | place: United Arab Emirates | collected... | reverse complement strand
TTGTAGAAGGGGATGAACCCCCACCAGGAGAGCGCGCCGCCGGAGATCATCAGGCAGCCGATGTTGAAGCCGACGATGAAGCCGACGCCGAGCAGCGCCGGGGAGAGGTTGATGCCGAAGAAGCCGATGCCGCGCTCGCCGAAGTAGCGCGCGACGACGAAGGATTCGGGGGAGAGCCTGAGGCCCGACAGCGCGAGCTTGAAAGACGCGCCAGCCGTGGCGGCGAGCGCGAGTGCCTTGAGGCCGCGGCCCGGGTCCTGGCCGACCTTCAGCACCTCGGCGGTGGCGACGCCTTCCGGGAACTGCAGTTTCTGGTCGACGATCAGCGTCCGGCGCAGCGGCACCGAGAACAGCACGCCGAGCAACCCGCCGAGGCCGGCGATGGCGAGCACCCAGCCGTACTCGAAGCGCGCCCAGTGGCCCATGATCACGAGCGCGGGGATGGTGAAGATCGTGCCGGCGGCGATCGACGAGGCCGCGGAGGCGCCGGTCGCGACGATGTTGTTCTCGAGGATGCTCGAGCGGCCGAGCAGGCGCAGCACGCCCATCGACACGACCGCGGCCGGAATCGCCGTCGCGACCGTGAGCCCCGCGAACAGCCCCAGGTAGGCGTTCGCCGCCGCGAGCAGGACGGCCAGCACCAGCGACAGGACGATGGCGCGCGCGGTCAGCTGCGCCGGGTCGTGCGGACTCATGAGAACCCCCTGAGACTACTTCGTCGTCTTCTCCGCGCCGTGCATCCAGGTGACGACGCGCCCCGAGATCGCCCACAACGCGACGCTGAAGACGAGCAGCGTGACGGCCAGCCCGCCGAACACGCCGAGCAGGCCCGCGTGCTCGGGCCGCACGTCGAGGTCGCCGGCGAGGCGCACCATCCAGGGGTAATCGCCCATGTGCTCGGTGAAAGCGCCGATGTAGCCGGCCAGCGTGTTGCCGAACAGGTTGACGAGGAACCAGACCCCCATCATCAGGGAGGCGAGCCGGAGCGGCGCCAGCTTGGTGATCATGGAGAGTCCCACCGGGCTGATGCACAGCTCGCCGGTGGTGTGGAAGAAGTAGGCGAGCACCAGCCAGATCATGCTCGACTTCATGTCGCCCGAGCGCTGCATCTCGAACACCGCGATCACGAGGCACACGAACCCGAGCGCGACCTGCGCGAGGCCCAGGTACATCTTGACCGGCGTGGACGGGTTCCTGCCGCGCTCGCCGAGCTTGCTCCAGAGCATCGAGAACGGGATGCCGAGCAGCACGATGAACAGCGGGTTCAGCGACTGGAACCAGCCGGTCGGCACCAGGAAGGATCCGACCTCGCGCCGCGCGTACTTCTCCGCGAACAGGTTCATCAGGCCGCCGGCCTGCTCGAAGGTCGCCCAGAAGATCACCACGAACGTGAAGATCACGAAGATCACGCGCAGCCGGTCGCGCTCGACCTGCGTGAGCGGCTGCTTGACCCCGCCGGCCATGGCGAGCGAGCGCTTGGCCGAGGGCACGCGCCCGACGTCGCCGATGTAGCGCTGCGCGAAGGCGAGCTGGATCGCCACCGAGAGCAGCATGCCGACGCCGGCGGCGAAGAAGCCGACGCGCCAGCCGTAGGCCGGGTCCTCGCCGAGCGTCGAGCAGACGAGCGGCGCTAGGAAGGCGCCCACGTTGATGCCCATGTAGAAGATGATGAAGGCCCCGTCGCGCCGGGGGTCGCCCTGCGGGTACAGGTCGCCCACCATCGTCGAGATGTTCGGCTTGAAGAAGCCGTTGCCGATGCACATGGCGACGAGGCCGAGGTAGAAACTGGTCGGCGTCTCGGGGAAGGCGATGCCGAGCGCGGGCAAAGAAAAGGCACCGGAGGTGCCTAGGATGTCGAGCGGCGCCGCGAGCAGGAACTGCCCCGCGGCCATGACCAGGCCGCCGAGGATCACGGCCTTGCGTTGGCCGAGCCAGTTGTCGGCGATCCAGCCGCCGAAGATCGCCGTGCCGTAGACGAGGCCCAGGTACCAGCCGTAGAGCTTGAGCGCCTGCGGTTCCGCCCAGCCGAGGCCGGGATTGACCGAATGCGTCGCGGCGGCGGCGTACAGCACGAGCAGCGCGCGCATGCCGTAGAAACTGAAGCGCTCCCACATCTCCGTGGCGAACAGGAGGTAGAGACCCTGCGGATGCCCGAGGAAGGTCTTCTGCGGGATGTTGAGGTCCTGGCTCATGCGCGGTGCACCGTGGCTCGAGTCGGGCGAGTGTCCGCCATATTGCGGCGCAACATCAAGCGGGATCGTGCTCCGCGTCCTCCGCCTTCGCGCGCACGAGGAATCGCGACAGCAGCACGCCGGCCTCGTAGAGCGCGTACATCGGCAGCGCCATCAGCGTCTGCGACACGGGATCGGGCGGCGTCAGGAAGGCCGCGATGATGAAGATCGCGAGCAGCACGTAGCCGCGGTTCTTCGCGAGCGTCTCGCGCTTGACGAGTCCGGTGCGCACGAGCAGCACGGTCGCGACCGGGATCTCGAACGCGAGCCCGAACGCGAAGAACAGCAGCACCGCGAAATCGAGGTACTGCGTGATGTCGGTCATCATCGAGACGCCCTCGGGCGTCGTCATGACGAAGAAGTTGAAGATGACCGGGAACACCACGAAGTACGCGAAAACGGCCCCGGCGTAGAACAGGATCACGCTGGAGACGAACAGCGGCAGCGCGAAGCGGCGCTCGTGGCGGTAGAGCCCGGGCGCCACGAAGGCCCACACCTGGTACAGGATGACCGGCATCGCGAAGAAGATCGCGGTGAGCAGCGCCAGCTTGAACGGCGTCATGAACGGCGCGACGACCGAGGTCGCGATCAGCTGCGAGCCTGCCGGTAGCTGCGCCCTGAGCGGTTCCGAGAGCCAGGTGAAGATGTCGTTCGCGAACCAGAGGCAGGGCAGCGCGATGACGAGGGTCGCGATCAGCGCGCGCAGCAGCCGGTCGCGAAGCTCCAGCAGGTGGGAGAGCAGCGTGCTCTCGGGCAGCTTCTCGTCGCCCGCATCGCTCATGACGGGCGCGGCGGTTCTTCCGGCGGGTCAGCGGCGGGCGGCGGTGCGGGCTTCGGCGTGCCCGGGGCCGGCGCGCCGGGCTTCGTTCGGGAAACCGGCCCGAAGTCGTCCGTGTCGACGATCCGGACCTCTTCGTCGAGCTGCTGGCGAAGCTGGCGGGCCATGGAACGCGCCCGCCCGGCCCAGCGGCCGACCTGGTTGGCGAGCCGGGGCAGTTTCTCCGGGCCCAGCACCAACAGCGCGATGCCGAGGATCAGGATGATCTCGGTGAAACCGACCTCGAACATCTCGACTCAGGCTTTCTTGGAGGAATCCGCGGTATCGCGCTCGCCCTGGCCGGCGCCGAAGTCCGCGTCCGGGCGGCCGTCCTGGGCCAGCTTCTTGCCGGACTCCTCGTCGTCGCCCTCGTTCATGGACTTCTTGAAGCCCTTCACCGCGGCGCCGAGGTCGGAGCCGATGTTGCGCAGCTTCTTCGCGCCGAAGATGAGCAGCGCGATCGCGAGGATGATCAGCAGTTCGCGAAAACCGATTCCCATGTCGATGACTCCGGCCCGCCCGTCGGGGGGTGAAGAGTCATGATACGCCAATCACTCCGCGGCATCGTGAGGCGATACCCGGATCCAGAACGTCACGGGACCGTCGTTGACCAGCGACACCCGCATATGGGCGCCGAATCGGCCCGTTTGAGCGCCGGGGAGGCGCTTTTCGGCGCGCTTTGCCATATATCCGAACAGCCGTTCGGCCTGCCCGGGCTCCGCCGCCCGGCTGAACCCGGGGCGCAGGCCCTGCGACGTGTCGGCGGCGAGCGTGAACTGCGGGACGAGCAGCAGCCCGCCGCCCGTGTCCGCCAGCGACAGGTTCATGCGGCCGCCGGCGTCGGCGAACACCCGGTAGGTGACGAGGCGCTCGAGCAGGCGGTCGGCCGCCGCCTCGTCGTCGCCGCGCTCCACGCCGACCAGCACGAGGAGTCCGCGGCCGACACGCGCGATCTCGCGGCCGTCGACTTCGACCGAGGCGCCGTCGACGCGCTGCAGGAGGCCGATCACCGTCCGCCGATCGGCAGGGACATGATCAGGTCGCGCTGCCGCTCGTCGCCGAGCATGAACGCGTGCTCGCCCACGACCTCGAAGCCGAGCTTGCGGTAGAACGCGATCGCCTTCGGATTGTGCTCCCAGACCCCGAGCCACAGGCGGTCGCAGCCCGAGGCGGCCACGATGCCGAGCGCCGCCTGCATGAGCGCCTGCGCGACGCCGCGACCCTGCCACTCGGCGGCCACGTAGATGCGATGGAGTTCGGCGGGCCGCCGTGCGGCGACGCTCGCGTGCGGGTTCGAGAGCCGCAGCTGCGAGAAGCCGATCATCGCGCCGCGCGCCTCGGCCACGGTCGTCAGCAGGTGGGGGTCGCCGATCTCGCGGCGCTGGATTTCCGTGCCGAAGGCCCGGGCACAATGCCGGTCCATGTTATCGGGCGAGTTGCGCGCGCCGAATGCCTCCCGGAAGGTGCGCTCGGCGAGCACCGCGAGTGACGGCGCGTCGGCGGCCACGGCCCGGCGCAGCGTGAACTCCGCGCTCACGGGCGCGCCTTGCGCAGCCGCTTCAGGAACACTTCCATCTCCTTCGCGGCCTGGACGTCGCCGGCCTCGCGCGCCGCCGCGATGCCGCGCTCGTACACCTCGGCGGCGCGCTCGCCGTTGCCCGCGCGCGCATGCGCCTCGCCGAGCGCCTTCCAGGCGGCCGAGTAGCGGGGATTCTGGTCGACGGCCTGGCGCAGGTGGTCGATCGCCGTGACGAGCTCGCCGGACTTGAGGCACTCCTGGCCGAGCGAGAAGCGCAGCAGCGGCGAATCCTGGCCCCGCTCCAGCATCAGCTCGAGGTTGCGGCGGAGCGCCATCAGCGCTCCCAGAACGCGGGGGTCAGCAGCAGGACGAGCGCGAAGATCTCGACGCGCCCGACCAGCATGGCGATGGTGGCCACCCACTTGGCGGAATCCGGGACGTCCTTGAAGGTCCAGGCGACCTCGCCGAGCCCGGGGCCGACGTTGTTGAGCGTCGCGGCCACCGCGGCCCAGGCGCTCACCTGGTCGAGGCCGAACAGCATCATCAGGAACATCAGGAACGCGAACACGATGAAGTACATGGCGAAGAAGCCGGCGACACCCATGATGACGCGCTCCGGCACCGGCCGCCCGGCGAGCTTGACCGGGATCTCGGCGCTCGGGTGCACCAGGCGCTTCAGTTCCGCGACGCCCTGCCGGAAGACGATCAGCCAGCGGATGACCTTCATGCCGCCGCTGGTCGAGCCGGCGCAGGCGCAAATGACCGTCATCAGCATCATGAAGGTCGGAACCGGCCCGGGCCAGTCGGCGAAGCCGGTGGTGAGGAAGCCGGTGCTGGTCTGCACCGAGATGACCTGCAGCGCGGCGTGGCGCAGCGACGTCGCGAGGGTGTCGAACTCGCCAGCCAGCCAGAGATAGAGCGTCGCGAAACCGACCATCACGGCGACGATCCAGAAGTAGGCGTGGAACTCCGTGTCGCGCCAGTACAGGCGCGGGTCACCGCCGCGCGCGACCGTGAAGTGCAGCACGAAGCTGGTGCCGCCCAGGAACATGAAGACGCAGGCGATGGCGTCGATCGTCGCGCTGTCGAAGTACGCGAGGCTCGCGTCATGGGTCGAGAATCCGGCCGTCGACACCGTCGCGTAGGCATGGCCGATCGCGTCGAACGGCGTCATGCCGGCCAGCCAGTAGGCGAGCGCGCAGGCGGCGGTCAGCGTCACGTAGATGCCCCAGAGGGCCTTTGCCGTCTGGGTGATGCGCGGGGTGAGCTTCTGGTCCTTGAACGGGCCCGGCGTGTCCGCCTTGTAGAGCGACATGCCGCCGATGCCGAGCACGGGGAACAGCGCGACCGCCAGCACGATGATGCCGATGCCGCCGAACCACTGGATCTGCTGGCGGTAGTAGAGGACGGACGGCGGCAGCGCGTCCAGGCCGGCGATGACCGTCGCGCCGGTGGTGGTGAACCCCGAGACCGCCTCGAACACGGCGTCCGTGAAGGACAGGTCCGGGACGTCGGTGATGAGCAGCGGGATCGCGCCGGCGAGCGCAAGGAAGAGCCAGAACATGGCGACGACCAGGAAGCCGTCGCGCAGCCGCAGGTCGCGGATCACGTGGCGTACGGGCAACCACAGCATGACGCCGATCGTCGCGACGACCACGAAGGACATCGCGAACACGTGGGCGTGGCCGTCCTGGTAGCCGATCGCGACGCCGATGGGCGGCAGCATCGACAGGCTGAACATCATGAGCATGAGGCCCAGGATGCGCAGCACCACCGCCAGGTTCATGCGCGTGTTCCGGTCTGGAACAGGCGGCCGACGACCTCCACGTGGCGGCGGTCGGTCAGGAACAGGATCACGTGGTCTTCCGCCTCGATGACCGTGTCGTGATGCGCCATGATCACGTCGTTGCCGCGCACGACGGCGCCGATCGTCGTGCCCTCCGGCAGGTCGATCGCGTCGATCCGCTTGCCGGCGATCGGCGAGGCGCGGCCGTCGGCGTGGACGATCGCCTCCATCGCCTCGGCCGCCCCGCGGCGCAGCGAGTGTACCCGCACGACGTCGCCGCGGCGCACGTGCTCGAGGATGGCGCCGATCGAGATGGTCTGCGGCGAGATCGCGATGTCGATCGGGCCGTTCTCCATCAGCTCGGAATAGGAAGGCTTGTTGATCAGCGCCATGACCCGCCGCGCGCCGAGCTTCTTCGCGAGCATGGCCGAGAGGATGTTGGCCTCCTCGGCGTTGGTGACCGCGACGAAGGCGTCGGCGTCGTCGATGTTCTCCTCGAGCAGCAGGTCCTCGTCGGCCGCGTTGCCGGTCAGCACCAGCGTGTTGCGCAGCCGCTCGGCGGCGCGGCGGGCCGTGTCGGGGTTGCGCTCGATCAGCTTGACCTGCAGGCGGTCCTCCAGCGCGCGCGCCAGCCGGAAGCCGATGTTGCCCGCGCCGGCGATGACGACTCGCCGCACGCGCGCCTCCTCGGTGGAGAACTCCTTCATGACCAGGCGCATGTCCTCGCGCGCGGCGACGAAGAACACCTCGTCGTGCTCCTCGATCGTGGTGTCGCCCTCGGGCAGGATGCTGCGGCCGCCGCGATAGATGGCCGCGACCCGGACCTCGGTGTCCGGGATGTGCGCGCGCAGCGCCTGCAGCTCGTGGCCAACGAGCTTGCCGCCCTTCAGCGCGCGCATGCCGACCAGAAGCACGCGGCCCTCCGCGAACTCGAGCACCTGCAGCGCGCCGGGGTAGCGGATCAGGCGCTCGACGTAGTCGGTCACGAGCTGCTCGGGGCTGATGGCGAGGTCCACCGGGATCGCGTCGTCGCCGAACAGCTCCGGCCGGCCGTAGTAATCGCCGGAGCGGATGCGCGCGATCTTGGTGGGCGTGCGGAACAGCGTCCAGGCGATCTGGCAGGCAATCATGTTCACCTCGTCGCTGGAGGTGAGCGCGACGAGCAGGTCGGCGCCCTTGCTGCCGGCGGCGAGCAGGGTCGAGGGCTGCGCGGCGTTACCGGAGACGGTGCGGATGTCGAGGCGATCCTGCAGTTCGCGCAGGATCTCGTCGCGCGTGTCGACGACGGTAACGTCGTTCGCCTGCTCGCGCGCGAGCTGCTGCGCGGCGGTGCTGCCGACCTGGCCCGCTCCCAGAATGATGATTTTCACGCGTTCTCCCCGGGTCGGACGCGGATTCTACCGCACGGGCGCGTCAGGCCGTGCCAGCCGGGCATAACGCGGTCGGCGGACGATACCCGCGGACGCCGGCCGGCCGGGGACCCTCGCTCGCTCAGGGCGGCGACCGCATTCGCTCGCTCGGGGACCCGGCCGGCCGGCGCGCGCGGGCACGGTGTCGGCGCGTCGTGCGCGCGCAGACCTGGCGATGATGCGTCGGTGCAGTCGCGGGTGGCCGGGACCCGCCGAAGCGAGCGCGTAAAGTTCCGGCCGCGCGAGCGAGGCGGCGTCCCGGCCGCCCCGCGCGAGCGCGCTCACGTCAGCATCAGGAGAGCTGCTCGAGTCGCGCCAGGGAGTACATGAGGATCTTCCGCCCCGCGCCCTCGAAGTTGACGTGCACCTGGCGCGACTCGCCCTGGCCTTCGAAGCGCAGGATCGTGCCCTCGCCGAACTTCGCGTGCCGGACGCGCGCGCCGAGGCGCATCGGCAGGTCCTCGCCGGGCACGGGCACGGCGCGCGACCGGCGGCGCGCCGCGTCGTCCTGCACGGGCGACGAGAAGGAAACCCGGTCCGGCGCGTAGAGCGGGCGGCTGACGGAGATGCGCGGCCGGACGTCCTCGACCGAGCCCGGCGGCAGTTCCGCGAGGAATCGCGACGGGTCGCGGTAGGCGGTGCGCCCGAAGATGCGCCGGCTCTCGGCGTGCGTCAGGTAGAGCCGCTGCATCGCGCGCGTGAGCCCCACGTAACAGAGCCGGCGCTCCTCCGGCAGGCGGTCGGGGTCGAACGCCGCGTGTTCCGACGGGAACAGGCCCTCCTCGAGGCCGACGACGAATACGGTCGGGAACTCGAGGCCCTTGGCGGCGTGCAGCGTCATGAGCTGCACGCAGTCGAGGCCGGTCGCGGCCTGGGTCTCGCCGGACTCGAGCGTCGCGTGCGCGAGGAAGGAGCCGAGCGGCGAAAGCCCCTCGTCGTTTTCCGGCGAGAAGGACTCCGCGGCGTTCACGAGCTCGTCCAGGTTCTCGACGCGCGCCTCGCCCTTGTTGTCCTTCTCCTTCGCGTGGTGGTCGCGCAGCCCCGAGTGCTGGATGACGTGCTTGACCTGCTCGTGCAGCGGCAGCTCGGCGATTTCGACGGCGAGCCGGTCGATGAGTGCGAAGAAGCCCTTCAGGGCGCCGGCCGCGCGCGCGGGCAGCGCGGGGGCGAGTTCGTGGCCCGCGCGCCAGAGGCTGCGCTGGTTGTCGCGGGCGTCGTTGCGGAGCAGTTCCAGCGTCGCGCCGCCGATGCCGCGCGCGGGCAGGTTCACGACTCGCTCGAAGGCGATGTCGTCGTCTCGGAACTGCGTGAGCCGCAGGTAGGCGAGCGCGTCCTTGATCTCCGCGCGCTCGAAAAACCGCAGCCCGCCGTACACGCGGTACGGGATGCGCGCCGCCATCAGCGACTCCTCGAAGGCGCGCGACTGGGCGTTCGAGCGGTACAGGACGGCGGCGGCCGCGAGCGGCAGGCCGCGGCGCTGGTGGTCGCGGATGCGGTCGATCACGAAATCGGCCTCGTCACGCTCGTTGTAGGCGGCGTAGACGCGGATCGGCTCGCCGCCCTTGGCCGCGGTCCACAGCTCCTTGCCCATGCGGTCCGTGTTCTTGGCGATGACCGCGTTCGCGGCGGCGAGGATGACCTGAGTCGAGCGGTAGTTCTGCTCCAGCTTGTAGACCGTCGCGCCGTACTCGCGGCGGAAATGCTGCATGTTCTCGACTTTCGCGCCTCGCCACCGGTACACCGACTGGTCGTCGTCGCCGACGACGAACGGCGCGCCGGTCTTGCCGACCAGCTGGCGAAGCCAGTCGTACTGGATGCCGTTGGTGTCCTGGAACTCGTCCACGAGGATGTGGCGGAATCGCCCGCGGTAGTACTCGCCGAGTTCCGGGACGTCGCGCAGCAGCTCGAAACTGCGCAGCAGCAGCTCGGCGAAATCGACGACGCCGGCCGCGGCGCAGCGGTCTTCGTAGAGCTTGTAGAGCTGGATCAGCTGCTTGCGCGTCGGGTCGTTGCGGTCGGAGAGGCTCTTCGAGCGGCGGCCCTCGTCCTTGTTCGAGTTGATGAAACCCTGCACCTCGCGCGGCACCCAGCGCTGCTCGTCGAGCTTCTGCTCGCGGATGATCCTGCGCACCAGGCGTTCCTGGTCGTCCTGGTCGAGGATCTGGAACGACTGGGGCAGGCGCGCCTCGCGCCAGTGGCGGCGCAGCATGCGGTGCGAGAGGCCGTGGAAGGTCCCGATCCAGAGCGCGTCGGCGGGCATGCCGAGCAGCGACTCGATGCGCCCGCGCATCTCGTTGGCCGCCTTGTTGGTGAAAGTGACCGCCATCAGCCCGTGCGGGGAGACGCCGCACTCGAGGATCAGCCAGGCCGCGCGGTGCGTCAGCACGCGCGTCTTGCCGCTGCCCGCGCCGGCAAGCACGAGCACGGGGCCGATCGGCGCCGAGACGGCGGCGCGCTGCGCCTCGTTCAGCGACTGGAGGAGGTCGAGGGACGTCATGGGAGGGCGGATTCTACCTAAAAAGGGGACGCACCCCTTTTCCGGTTTCGGACCATTTGCGGGCTGAATGTCTCGCGCGGAAAAGGGGTGCGTCCCCTTTTCAGGGGCGGTTTTCGCGCGCGAACTCGAGCAATGCGAGCGCGAGGGCGATCACGACCGGGCCGACGAACAGGCCGATCAGGCCGAAGGCGGCGAGGCCGCCGATCACGCCGATGAACACGGCGAGCGTCGGCAGGGGCGAGCGCCCGGAAATCAGGATCGGCTTCAGGAAGTTGTCCACGCTGCTGACGACGACGCCGACCACGAGGATCGCGATCGCCTGCCCGTAGCGGCCTTGGACGAACAGCGTCAGCAGGGCCGGGACCCACACCAGCGCGGTGCCGCCGAACGGCACGACCGAGAGCACCGCGGCCAGCACGCCGAACACGACCGGCGCCGGCATGCCGGCCAGCGCGAAGCCGATGCCGAGCAGCAGGCCCTGCACGATCGACGTGAGCACGGTGCCCCGGACGACCGCCCGCGTGACGGACGCCAGCCGCACCGCCAGGGCCTCGCGGCGGTCCGGGGCGAGCGGCACGAGCGCCGAGCCGGCCCGCGCGATGGCGCGTCCGTCGCGGACGATGAAGAACAGGATGAACAGCATGGCCGTGAAGGCGAGCACCGTGCCGACCGCGCCCATGAAGGCGATGCCCCCGTAGTTCGCGAGCTGCTGGAACAGCGTCTTGCTGCCTTCGACCAGCCAGGTCTGCACGTGGGTCGCGCTGATGTGCAGGTTGGCGTCCAGCCACTGCAGCGCGCGGCCGATCAACGGCAGCTGGTCGAGGTGGTCGAACGAGGCGTTGCGCCGCACGGCCAGCCAGCCCTGCAGCCGGCCCGCGAGTTCGGCGGCCTGGCGCGCGAAGGTGACCGCGAGCGCGGTCATCGGGCCGAGGAACAGGACCAGCACCGCGATGGTCAGCGTCAAGGCCGAGATCGAGTCGCGTCCGCGCATCAGGCGCGTGAGCTTCTCCTGCGCCGGCTGCAGGAGGAACCCGAGGAACAGCGCCCAGGCGATCGGGCCGAGGAAGGGCTCGATGATCCGGTAGACGAGGAAAGCGACGATCGCGAGCCCGGCGGTGCCGAGCAGCCGCTGGTAAAAGACCACGCTGTCGTTCGCGGCCACGGTCAGTCCTCAGAGCGCCGCACGGATGCGGGCCGCGTGGGCGGCGAGCGCCGCGGGATCCGCCGGGTCGGCCGCGTGGATGCCGAGGTCCTTGCCCGTGTAGCGCGGTATCACGTGAAAGTGCAGGTGAAAGACGCTCTGGCCCGCGGCGGGGCCGTTCAGCTGCGCGACCATGATGCCCGGCGGCGAAAAGGCCTTCTTGATCGCGCGCGCCACCTTCTGCGTGGTGCGCACCGCCGCGGCGAGCGAGTCGGGCGGCGTCGTGAAGATGTCCTCGCCGGCCGCCTTCGGCACGACGAGGGTGTGGCCCTCCGCCTGCGGCATGATGTCCATGAAGGCGAGCGTGTCCGCGTCCTCGTACACCTTGTGGCAGGGGATCTCGCCGCGGACGATGCGGGCGAAGATGTTGTCCTTGTCGTAGGCCATCTCAGGCTCCCGGCTTCAGCCGTATCGAGATCACGCAGTGATCGGGCCAGCGGCCGCCCTGCGGGTAGTCCCAGACCCGGAACGAGCCCGGCACGAGGCGTCCCGCCAGCCGCTCGCCAAGAATAAGGTAGTCGATCGGCATCCGCTCGCCATGCCCGTTGCCGCAGCCGACGGCCCCGTGCCCCGCGCCCGGGTTCACGAGGTCCGCGCCGGCGGGCTCGCCGTCGTCGATCTCCGGCCAGAGCGCGACGATGTCGCCCTGCGCGTCGCGGGCCGAGGCTCGCTCCCGGTCGAAGCGGCGGTTGAAGTCGCCGATCACGCCGAAGGCTTCTCCGGCCCTTGCGCGGCGGTCGATCCAGGCCTCCAGCACGGGTACCTGGCGCTGCAGCATCCGGCAGTCGTCCCGGCCGTTCGTCAGCGGGTCGCGGTTGCAGGAGGCCTTCAGGTGCACCGCGAGCAGGCGCATCTCGCGCGCCGTCCCCGGCTCGATCGTGACGTCCGCGCCCCAGCGCACGTCGTTGCCCGGCAGCCCGAGCGCGCGGTAGTCGCGGTTGCAGCGGTGCGCGAGTCCCTTGCGGATCGCGAAGCCGACGTTCTGCACCTGGCGGCGCTTCGTGAAGCAGAAGTCATGGCCGGGGAAGATCTCGCGCGCGACGCCCTCGCCGTCGACCTCCTGCAGCGCGACCACGTCGGCGGACACGGTCGCCGCGAAGGCGGCGAGGCGCGCGAGGTCGGCCTCGCTCCAGCGCTTCTTCGGGACGAGGTCGCAGGGGATCGCGCGCTCGCCGCCGCTCGGCCGCGCATCGCGCCCGAAACAGTCCGGCGCCAGCGCGTCGAAGGCCGCGGGCGTCATCATCCATTCGAGGTTCCAGGTCGCGAGCGTCAGCGGCTCGGCGGCGCCGGCGGCCGTCGCTGCCGCGAGCGCCAGCGCCGCGGCGAGGCGCCGGATCACGAACCGGGCTGCCGGCGGTTCGCGACCAGATCGGCGACGACGGCGGGATCGGCGAGCGTCGAGGTGTCGCCGAGCTGCTCGTGCTCGTTGGCGGCGATCTTGCGCAGGATCCGGCGCATGATCTTGCCGGAGCGCGTCTTGGGCAGGCCGGGCGCCCACTGGATGTGGTCCGGCTGCGCGATCGGCCCGATTTCCCGGCGCACCCACTGCACGAGTTCCATGCGCAGCGAGTCGGTCGTCACTTCGCCGCTGATCAGCGTCACGTAGGCGTAGATGCCCTGGCCCTTGACGTCGTGCGGGAAGCCGACCACCGCGGCCTCGGCGACCTTCGCGTGCGCGACCAGCGCGCTCTCGACCTCGGCCGTGCCGATGCGGTGGCCGGAGACGTTGATCACGTCGTCCACGCGGCCGGTGATCCACCAGTAGCCGTCCTGGTCGCGGCGAGCGCCGTCGCCCGTGAAATACTTGCCGCGGAAAGTCGTGAAATAGGTGTTGATGAAGCGCGGGTGGTCCCCGTAGACCGTGCGCATCTGCCCGGGCCAGCTGTCCAGCAGCACGAGGTTGCCGTCGGTTGCGCCCTCGAGCAGGCGACCCTCGCCGTCCACCAGCGCGGGACGGATGCCCGGCAGCGGCAGCGTCGCGGAGCCCGCCTTCAGCGTCGTCGCGCCGGGCAGCGGCGAGATGAGGATGCCGCCGGTCTCGGTCTGCCACCACGTGTCCACGACCGGACAGCGGCCGTCGCCGACCACGCGGTGGTACCACTCCCATGCTTCCGGGTTGATCGGCTCGCCGACGGTGCCGAGCAGGCGCAGGCTCCTGCGGGAGGTCGCCTTGACCGGCGCGTCGCCATCGCGCATCAGCGCGCGGATCGCGGTCGGCGCCGTGTAGAAGATCGTGACCTGGTGCTTGTCGACGACGCGCCAGAAGCGCGAAGTGTCGGGGTAGTTCGGCACGCCCTCGAACATCAGGCTGGTGGCGCCATTGGAGAGGGGACCGTAGACGATGTAGCTGTGCCCGGTGACCCAGCCGACGTCCGCCGTGCACCAGAAGACGTCCTCCTCGCGGTAGTCGAAGACGATGGCGAAGGTGTAGTTGACGTACGTGAGGTAGCCGCCGCTCGTGTGCAGCACGCCCTTGGGCTTGCCCGTCGAGCCCGACGTGTAGAGGATGAAGAGCGGGTCCTCGGCGTTCATCCGCTCGGGTTCGCAGCTCGGGGGTTCGGCGGCCGTGATCTCCTCATAGCGGACGTCGCGACCGGCGACCCAGCCGACTTCGGCTCCCGTGCGCCGCACGACGACGACGTGCTTCACCGGCAGCGCGCGCGAGGCGATCGCCTCGTCGACGTTGGCCTTGAGCGGGACTTTCCGGCCGCCGCGCACGCCCTCGTCCGCCGTGATCACGAGCGTGGACTCGCAGTCCTCGATGCGGCCGGCCAGCGATTCGGGCGAGAAGCCGCCGAACACGACCGAGTGGACCGCGCCGATGCGCGCGCAGGCGAGCATCGCGACCGCGGCCTCCGGGATCATCGGCATGTAGATCGTGACGCGGTCGCCTTTCCTCACGCCGAGCCGGCGCAGCGCGTTGCCGAAACGGCAGACGGCCTCGTACAGCTCGCGGTAGCTGACGCGCCGCGAGACGCCCGGGTCGTCGCCCTCGAACAGCAGCGCGGTCTTGTCGGCGCGCTTCGCGAGCTGCCGGTCGAGGCAGTTGACGGAGACGTTCAGCTCGCCGTCCGCGTACCAGCGGATGCGGAAGTCGTCCGGGTCGAAGGAGACGTCCTTGATCTTCGTCGGGAACCGGTACCAGTCGATGCGCTTCGCGATGCCGGCCCAGAATGCCCCGGGGTCCCGCACCGAAGCCTCGTACGCGGCCTGGTAGTCCGCGGCCTTGACCGCGGCCTTGGCGGCGAAGGCTTCCGGGACCGGGTGGATGTGGGTGCTCATGAGAAGGCCATTCTAGCGAGCGTCGTGCCGGTTGACGCAGGTCAAGGCGGCCGCGACGGCGAGTGCCGATCATGGCCCCAGGCCGGAGGGCTGCGTCATGAGGCGATTCCCGCCAGTGCTTGCCTTGCTGCTCGCCGCCGCCCCCGCGGCGGCCGAGGAAACGGGCGGCTTCATCCGCGGCGGCGACGCCGCGCTCGACCTTCGCTATCGCTTCGAGACGGTCGAGCAGGATGACAGGCCGTCCACCGCCGAGGCCAACACGCTGCGGATCCGGGGCCGGCTGGAGTCCGGGATCGCCTACGGCTTCAAGGCGCTGGTCGAACTCGATCACCTCGAGTCGATCGGCAGCACGCGCTACGACGACACCCGCAACGGCCTCGTGAACTACCCCGTGATCGCCGATCCGCAGGGCACGGACTTCAACCAGTACTGGCTGCAGTGGCGCGGTGTGAGGGACACGGGCGTGCGGGCCGGCCGGCAGCGCATCACGTTCGGCAACGAGCGATTCGTCGGCGCCGTCGGCTGGCGGCAGAACGAGCAGACCTTCGACGCGCTGCGCCTCGACACGAAGGCGATCCCGGGCGCCGTCGCCAACTACGTCTACGTGGACCGCGTGCAACGCGTGTTCGGACCCGATTCCGGCGTGCCGCCGGCAACGCTCTCGAGCGACAGCCACCTGCTCGACGTGCGTACGACCTCCCTCCCGGCCGGCACGCTGGTTCTGCATGCCGAGCTGCTGGACTTCGAGAACGCGCCGCAGCTCTCGCTCGACACGGCGGGCCTGCGCTACGAGGGCGAGCGGCCGGTCCTGGGCGAGTGGAAGGGCGGCTGGGCGCTGGAGTACGCCCTGCAGCGCGACGCCGGGGCCAACGCGGCCGAGGTCGATGCGTACTACGGGCTCGCCGAGCTGCGGCTGCAGTCGGCGAAACTCGGCTTCACGGCGGGCTACGAGGTGCTCTCGGGCGAGCGCGGCACGTTCACCGCGACCACGAATCCCGCGTTCCAGACGCCGCTCGCGACGCTGCATGCCTTCCAGGGCTGGGCCGACAAGTTCCTCACCACGCCCTCCGCGGGCATCGAGGATCTCTGGCTCGGGGTCAACGGCACGCTGGCAGGCTGGAACCTGAAGCTCGTCTGGCACGACTTCGGCGCCGAGGCGACGGGCGCCGACTACGGGAGCGAGTGGGACACCTCGGTATCGCGCAAGTTCGCGAAGCGCTACGAGCTGCTGGTCAAGTACGCGGACTATTCCGCGGACGAGCTGCTGACGGACACGCGCAAGGTCTGGGTGCAGGTCGCCGCGGGATTCTGATCAGACGTCGGCGGCCTTGAAGGTGTCGCAGGCCTCGACGGACCCCGACTGGAAACCGGTCGTGAACCAGCGCATGCGCTGCTCGGCGCTGCCGTGGGTGAAGGCGTCCGGCACGACGGCGCGGCCGGCGCCGCGCTGCAGCGTGTCGTCGCCGACCGCGGCGGCGGCGCGCATGGCTTCCTCGACATCGCCCGGCTCGAGGATCCCGGCGTAGCGCTGGGCATGGTGCGCCCAGACGCCGGCGAAGCAGTCCGCCTGCAGCTCCTGGCGGACGGACAGCTGGTTGCCCTCGATCTCGCCCACGCGCTGGCGCAGCTCATGCACGCGGTTCGAGATGCCCATGAGGTTCTGCACGTGGTGGCCGACTTCGTGCGCGACGACGTAGGCACGGGCGAAGTCGTTGGCCCCGCCGAGTTCCGGCCCGAGCTGGTCGAAGAACGACAGGTCGATGTAGAGCTTCTCGTCCGGCGGGCAGTAGAAGGGACCCATGGCCGCCTCGGCGAAGCCGCAGCCGGATTCGACCGCGCCGCCGAACAGCACCAGCACCGGCTCGCGGTACTGGCCGCCGAGCTCGGCGAACTTCGTGTTCCAGGCGTCCTCGGTCTCGGCGAGCGTCACGGCGATCTGCTGCCGCCACTCGGCCTCGTTCGGCGACTCGACGTAGGGCTCGCTGGTCGTCTCCACAGGCGCGTTGCCGACGCCCTGCAGCACGGGGGTCGGGTCGCCGCCGAGGAACATCACCAGCAGCGCGATGGCGAGCGTGCCGAGGCCGCCCCCGACCAGGCCGCCGCGGCTGACGCGCATGCCGCGCCGGTCCTCGATGTTGTCGCTTTGCCGGCGTCCTTCCCAGCGCATGGCGGATTCCTCGTCGTCAGCCGCCCAGGAGGGCGCGCGGCAGGTAGTGGTCGATGAGCAGGGCCGCGAACAGCAGCGCCAGGTAATTGATCGAATACCGGAACGTCCGCATCGGCAGGTCGGCGCGCTCCGAGCGGAGCAGCTGCCAGGCCAGGCGCAGGAAGAGGGCGTCGAGCACGAGCGCGGCGGCGAGATAGAAATAGCCCGCCATCCCGGTCAGGAACGGCAGCACGGTGACGACCGCGAGCAGCACCGTGTAGTACCAGATGAATTGCTTGGTGTACGGGACGCCGTGCGTCACCGGCAGCATCGGGATGCCGACGCGCGCGTACTCGTCGCGGCGGGCGATGGCCAGCGCCCAGAAATGCGGCGGCGTCCAGGCGAAGATGATCAGGAACAGCAGCAGCGCATCGGCCTCCACGGCGCCTGTCACCGCGGTCCAGCCGAGCACCGGGGGCGCCGCGCCGGCAGCGCCGCCGATGACGATGTTCTGCGGCGTCGCGCGCTTGAGCCACACGGTGTAGACGACCGCGTAGCCGATGATCGAGAAGAAGGTCAGCACCGCGGTCAGCGCGTTGACGAGCAGCGCGAGGACCAGCATCGAGCCGGCGCCGAGCACGAAGGCAAAGGACAGCGCGTAGGCTTCCGAAACGGTGCCGCGCGGCAGCGGGCGCATGCGGGTGCGCGACATTTCCGCATCGATGCGTGCGTCCAGGACGTGGTTGATGGCCGCCGCCGAGGAGGCGGCCAGCGCGATGCCGATCGTGCCCCAGACGAGGGCCCCCGCGGGCGGGAAGCCCGGCACGGCGAGGAACATGCCCACGATCGCCGTGAACATGATGAGCGAGACGACCTTCGGCTTGGTCAGCGCAAAATAGTCCCGGGCCCGGGTCGATACCCGTCCCGTCGCTGCCGAATGCGCTCCCCGGACGCTCATCGCATCTGAAATGCTACCACCTCGCATCGAAGGGGTCTGACCCGTTCATATTCGTGAAGGGGTCTGACCCCTCCGTTTATGGGATCGGCTTGAGGCCGGTGTGGGCGGCGGCGCGCTGCACGACGTACTCACAGAGCCCGCGAAGAAACTCGGAGAACACGCGTACCCGGGCGAGGCGTTGGGCCGCCGGCGTGTGGACGATGGACAGCCCGGGTCCGAGGCGCGTGTGCTCGGGCAGCACGATCATGAGGTTGCCGTCGACGATCTCGCGGGCTGCGAGCAGGTCCGTGGTCTGGATGATGCCGACGCCGCGCGCCGCCGAGAGCATTCCGGCTTCCGCCTCGTTCACCGTCATCCGAAATCGCAGTTCGAACGGCGGAGGCTCGTCGTTCTTGAACAGCCAAGGCCGCGGATGCGAGCCGCCCGCCGGTATCGAGCCGATCAGCGCGTGGTCGGCCAGGTCCGCGAGCGTCTGCGGCCGACCGTGGCGCGTGAGATAGCCGGGGGAGGCGCAGGTGATCCAGCGCGAGCCGCAGACCCGGCGCTCGACGAGATCCGGGTCGGCCCCCGTGCTCGCGCGCACGGCGAGGTCGACGCCCTCGCGCACGAGATCCACGACGCGCTCGTTGAAGCGCAGGTCGAGCTCGATGCCGGGATAGCGCTCCAGGAACTCGGGCAATGCCGGCAGCAGGATATGACGGCCGAACGGGCCCGGCACGTCCACCCGCACGCGGCCGGTCGGCTGCTCCTTGCCGCGGCGCAGCGTTTCCTCGGCCGCGGCGAGCTCCGCGAACACGCGCCGGCAGTGCTCGAGGTAATCCGTCCCCGCGGGGGTCAGCGCGACCTTTCGCGTCGTGCGGTTGAGCAGCTTGAGCCCGAAGCGCCGCTCGAGCCGACGCACGTGCGTGCTGACCATGGCACGTGAGAGCTCGAGCTCGTCCGCGGCGCGAGTGAACGATCCGAGCTCCGCCACCCTGGCAAAGGCCTGCATCGCCTGAAGGGGTTCCACGGTGCTATTGGTAAATGATATTGACCAATAAAGTCAATATTGAGCCGTTTATCGGAACAATTCAGGCGCGTAATTTCTCTCCCGCACACAGCAGGAGAGCCCCCATGTTCCTCTTCAATCGTTCGGGTTTTGCGGTCTGCCTGGCGCTCGCGGTCGCGGCGTTTCCGGTCCTGATCCAGTTCTTCTGACGCTCAGCGCAGCGCCGGCCGGTAACGGCCGACCTCGGAGCGCGGGCTGAGCGCGCGCACGAGCGCGACGCTCGCCAGCACGAGCAGCGCCGCCCCGGCGTTGTGGGCCGTGCCGAGCCAGAGCGGCCAGCCCTTCCAGATCAGGTTCATCCCGATCAGCCACTGCAGCACGACCGCGAAGCCGACGGCCACCGCGGCGAGCTTCGCCGCATTCGACTGACCTCGCCGCAAGGCGCCAACCACCACCAGCGCCAGCACCAGGGCCGTGACATACGCGCCGAGACGGTGCGTGTAATGAATCGCGACCCGCGCCGGCGCGTCCAGCACACCCCCTTCGTAGTCGATTCCGAGCCCGCGCCAGAGGATGAAGGCATTCCGGAAGTCCATAGGCGGCCACCAGGACGCCTGACAGGTGGGGAAGTCCGGGCAGGCGGCCGCCGCGTAGTTCGTGCTCGTCCAGCCGCCGAGCGCGATCTGGGCAGCCAGCACGACGAGTCCGGCGACCGCGAGTCGCCGCACGGGCCGCTCGGCCGCCTTCAGCTCGCGTCGCGCGGGCGGCAGCGCGAGCCACCACAGGAGCGCAAGCGTCAGCAGCCCCCCGAGCAGGTGCAGGGTCACGATCAGCGGCTTCAGCAGCAGCGTCACCGTCCACATGCCGAGCAGCGCCTGGACGATGAGCAGCCCGACCAGCAGCCAGGGCAGCACGCGCGGCTGCGCCGGGTCGCGGCGGTTGACGACGGAGAACACCGCGAGCCCGATCACGAGCAGGCCGAGCCCGCCGACGATGTAGCGGTGCACCATCTCGTTGATGGCTTTCTGGTAGTCGAACGGCCGGTCGGGATTCGCCGCATTGATCTCGGCGACGCGCTCGGCCGCCTGGGCCGGGTGGACGTGGCCGTAGCAGCCGGGCCAGTCCGGGCAGCCGAGGCCGGCATCTGTGAGCCGCACCCAGGCGCCGACCACGACGACGATCACGCACAGGAGCGTCGCGGCGAGCGCGGCGCGGCGGAACCAGAGCAGGCCGCGGGATTCGGGCATGCGTGTCCCCCAGGGAATCTTCCCTAGCCGATGTTCGACAGCCGCAGGAGCCGTTCGAGGTCCTTGAGCAGCCCGCGCGCGGAACCGGACGCAGGGTAACTCATCATGAGATTGGCGTGCGGGTCCACGATATAAATGCCGGGCGCGCCGTCGACGGCGGGCGGAAACGCGGCAAGCAGCGCCTCGCCGGCCGGCCCGCTCGCCGCGAGCACGAGCAGGTCCGCATCGCCCGCCTGCAGGTTCGCATCGGCACAGCCGCCGGCATGCAGGAGCACGCGGCGCACACGCCGCGCATCCTTGTCGAGCGCGAGGCGCACGCGCCCGAGCTCCTCGAGCAGCGTCTCGGTGCGCGCGTCGCAGGTCGCGGCCGGATGCACGACGGACCAGTAGCCCTCGAACACGTCGGCGGGCGCGGGCGTGCCGTTGGGCATCGCGAGGCCGGCGGCCGCGAGCGTGCGGGGCGGGTCGATCAACGTGCCCTGCGAGTTGACCACCGGCCGCCAGTCGGACGAGTAGTACAACAGGATGGCCGTCACGAATGGCACGACGAACAGCGAGGCCACCAGCAGGAGTTGCCGGCGGCCGGAACGGCGCGCCGCGTCGGACGTCGTCATGCGGGTTCTCCCGATCTGCGGAAACTCAGGACCAGCCAGAGGGCGACCGCCATGGCGGCGAAGGCGAACCACTGCACGGCATAGCCGAGGTGGCGGTCGGCCGGCGTGCCCGGCACGGCCCATTCGCGGACGAAGCCGTCCGGCACCGCGGGATCCAGCAGCACCTGCCGGGGCGCGAGTTCGCGGCCGAGGGCCTGGCTGAGTTCCTGCATGCCCGGGTACTGCACCAGTCGCGGCCAGCCGGTCGCGGGCGGCGCCTGCAGCCAGATCCCCGGCTTCGGCAGGTCGTCGATGCGGCCGACGACCGTGCGTTTCTCGCCGTCCACGGCGACATCGGGCAACACGCTGCGTGAACGGCCCCAGGGCAGCCAGCCGCGGTTGACGAGCACGGCGCTGCCGTCGTCCAGCACCAGCGGCGTCAGGACCTGCAGGCCCGCGACGCTTTCGTGGGCCATGTTGTCGAGCAGGAACTGGCGGTCGGGATCGTAATGGCCGCGCAGCGTCACGCGCTGGTAGCGGGGCGCGTCCGGCGGCAGCAGTCGCCACTCGAGGGCGGGGCCGCCCGCGGCGAAATCGGCCGCCAGGGCACGCTTCTCCCCGGCCCGGCCGAGCTGCCAGCAGCCCGCGGCGGTGAACAGGGCGACCCCTGCCAGCATCAGGAGGGTGGGCCCGAAGCGGGGGACGAACCGCGAGCGGCGCGGGTTCCTCACCGGGCTATACTCGTGCATCCGCCAGTGCGAGGCAGAACCATGACGGGCGTGAAGTGGCTGGTCTTGCTGATCTTCTTCGCGATCGTGCTGAGCCTCGGCTCGGCCATGGTGCAGCTCGTGCATGACCACAAAGGCGAGTCCCGCCGCATGGTGCGCGCGCTGACGCTGCGCATCGGACTGTCGATCCTGCTGTTCATCGTGCTGTGGTGGACCTGGAAGATGGGCTGGATCGAGCCGCACGGCGTGGGCGGCTGACCCCGCCGCTCAGTCCGCCGTTTCCGCCAGCGCCCGGATCGACGGCAGGTTGCGCCAGCGGCCGCCGACGTCCATCCCGAACCCGAAGACGAACCGGTCCGGCACGCGGATGCCGGTGAAATCCGCCATGACGACCGGCGGTTCGGCGCGAATCTTGACCGCGAACGCGGCGAGCAGCACGGCGCTCGCACCGAGTTCGAACAATCGCGAGCGGATCGCGAGCAGCGTCTGGCCCTCGTCGAGGATGTCGTCGAGCAGGAGCACCGTGCGTCCGGTGACGGACTCCTGGGGTCCGGCGATCCAGACCAGCTCGCCGCCCTTCGTCTCGCGCCCGTAGCGGCGCACGTGCACGTAGCTGATGTCGAGCGCGAACGGCAGCCGCGGAAGCAGCTGGCCCGCGAACACGAGCCCGCCGTTCAGCACCGTGATCACGAGCGGATCGCGGTCTTCGAGCCGGGCGGTGATGTCGCGGGCCATGCGGTCGAGGGCGGACTGCACCGCCTCGGCACTCACGACTTCTTCGGAACGCGGGACGTCCTGGGTCATCCGCGGATTTTACGGGGTTTCAGGGGCGAATGACGCAGCGAACCTCGTCCCGGAAGGCCTCCAGGCCGTCCAGCACGGCGCCGATCGCCGAGGCTTCCAGCGGCACGATCTTCGTGACCGCCTCGCCGAGGTCCAGCTCGCCGCGGGCGACGAAGCCCATGAGCTCGCCGATCTCGCCGGCAAGGTGGTCGGAGACGCCGATGATCTCGGCCTCGCGGCCGAGGATGTCCCGGTAAGGCGCGACCGAGAGCCGTTCCTGGGTGAGGCCGGCGAGTGCCGCGCGGCCCTGGGGGGCGAGCGAGCGCACGGCCTGCTCCATCGCGCGCGCCGAACCGATCAGCTCCAGGGCGGCGTCGACGCCGCGGCCGGAAGTTGCCTCGCGGACGGCGGCAACGGGGTCGCCGGCCTTCGCGTCGATCGGGACGGCGCCGAGCCGCTTCGCGAGCGCGAGCTTGGCGGGATTGAGGTCCACCGCGAAGACGGTTCCCGCGCCCAGCGCGCGGGCGAGCTGCAGCGCGGAGACGCCGAGGCCGCCGACGCCGAAGACGGCGACCGTTTCGCCCGCCGCCACGCGCGCCTTGCGCAGGGCGTGCAGCGCCGTCGCCGAGGAGCACATCAGGATGGCGCCGTGCTCGAAGGGGATCGCCTCCGGCAGCGGATGCGCGTTGCGGGCGGGCACGCGGATGAACTCGGCGTAGCCGCCGTCGCGATCCTTGCCGATCATCTCGCCGGTCGTGCAGAACTGCTCGCGGCCCGCGCGGCAGTCGCGGCACTCGCCGCAGGTGACCAGGTAATGCAGGCAGACGCGGTCGCCGATCCGCGGCGTCGAGACGCCCGCCCCGACGGATTCGACGACGCCGGCCACTTCGTGGCCGAGCGTCAGCGGGTGGCGGGTCGAGCCGACGCCTGAGCGGTAATGCGCATCCGAGTGGCAGATGCCCGCGGCCTTGACGCGCACGAGGATCTCGCCGGACCCCGGCGCGGGCGCGTCGAGCGTCGCATCCTCCAGCGGAAGGCCCGGGGCCCGCAGGCGCACCGCGCGGCAGGACTTCGAGAGCGCTGGCATGCCGCCATCTTACGGAGGGGTCTGACCCCTTCGATAGGCCTTTGATTCGACGAAGCGGCCCCCACCCGCGGCGGGCCGTTGCCGGGCGCAATCCGGGCGTAACCCGCGGTTCCTAAAATGGGCTGCGGATCGGGCGCTGCAACCCTTTCCGTGCTTGCCGCATCCGATCTCCGAGCAGGGAGGCATCCGTGAACCTGACCGAGCGCGCGCTGAAGAATCCGATTGGCGTCGCCGTCGGCGTGGGCCTCATCGTCGTCCTGGGCCTGGTCGCGCTCATCCGCCTGCCGGTGCAGCTCTTCCCGGACATCGAGGAGCCGGTCGTCACGATCTTCACCGGCTGGCGCGCCGCGGCGCCGGCCGAAGTCGAATCCGAGCTGATCGAGCCGCAGGAGCAGGCGCTGCGCGGCCTGCCGGGGCTGCAGCAGATCCAGTCCTTCGCCAACCCGGGCGGCGCGTTCATCAACCTCGAGTTCGCGATCGGCACGGACATGGGCCGCACGCTGATCGACGTGATCGCGCGCATGAACCAGCTCCCGCCGCTGCCGCGCGACGCGGACGCGCCGCGCATCTCGCTCGGCGAGGACTTCGGCGGCGGCCCCAACCAGACGCTGTCCTGGTTCTTCGTGCAGCTGAAGCCCGGCACGCCGGGTCCGGTCGAGAACTACCGGCGCGAGGTCGAGGACCTGTTCCGCTCGCGCATCGAGTCCATCCCGGGCGTCGGCACGGTCAACGTCAACGCCGGCGCGCCCGACGAGCTGCGCATCGCCTTCGATCCCTACCGCGCCGCCGAGCTCGGCATACCGATTCCATCGATCGTCGGCGTCGCCGGCAGCGCCGACGACGTCTCGGGCGGCTTCGCGGAGCTCGGGCGCCGGCAGTACACGCTGCGCTTCGCCGGCCGCTACCACCCCGACCAGCTCGGCGAGCTGGTCCTGGACTGGCGCGACGGCCGCCCGGTGCGCCTCGCCGACGTCGCGACGATCTCCGTCGAGCGCGGCGATCGCAATTCGCTCTCCGTGCAGAACAACAACCCGGCGATCGCCGTGCAGATCCTGAAGGAGTCCGGCGCGGACGTGCTGGCGACGCTGAACGCCGTGAAGGCGGAAGTCGCCGCGCTGCGCGATGGCCCGCTCGCGGAGATGGGGCTCGGGATCGAGCAGTCCTTCGACCCGTCGGTGTTCATCAACCAGGCGCTCGGCCTGGTGAGCGGCAACCTGGTCGCCGGCGTGATCCTCGCCATCGGCGTGCTGTGGCTGTTCCTGCGCCAGTTCCGCTCGACGCTGCTGGTCGGCGTCGCGATCCCGGTCAGCGTGCTCGCGACGGTGCTGGTGATGATGGTCACCGGCCACTCGCTCAACGTGATCTCCATCGCCGGCATCGCCTTCGCCGTCGGCATGACGCTCGATGCCGCGACCATCGTGCTGGAAAGCATCCTGCAGGGCCGCGAGCGGGGCCTCGCGCCCGCGCAGGCGGCGCTCGAGGGTGCGACCCGGGTCTGGCCGGCGCTGTTCGCCTCGACGCTGACGACGATCATCGTGTTCCTGCCCGTGATCTTCATGAACAACGCCGAGGGCCAGCTGTTCGCGGACCTGGCGCTGACGATCTCGGTCGCGATCGCGATGTCGCTGGTCATGGCGATGACCGTCCTGCCGGTGGCCGCGGCGCGCTGGCTGAAACCGACCGCGGCGACGCAGAAGGCGGCCGAATGGCCGCGCCGGCTCGGCGAGCGCATGGCCGCGCTCACCGACAGCCCGCGCCAGCGCAGGATAACGATCGCCGCCTGCCTGGTCGCGCCCGCCGCGCTGACCTGGCTGCTGCTGCCGCCCATCGACTACCTGCCGCCGGTCAAGCGCGACGCCATCGACGGCTTCTTCCAGTTCCCGCCCGGCATGAACGTGGACGCCATCGAGACGGAAGTCGTGAACCCGATGATCGAGCGGCTGCGGCCCTACATGGCGGGCGAGAAGGAGCCCGCGCTCAAGAACTACTACATCCTGATCTGGCCGAACGGCGGCGGCTCGATCGGGGTGCGGCCGCTCGACCCCGCGAAGATCGACGAGCTGGGGCGCGTGATCAACGAGGAGATCACGACCGGCTTCCCCGACCTGAACGTCTTCGCCCAGCAGGGCAACCTGTTCGGCGGATTCGGCGACGGGCGCAACATCGAGGTGCGGCTGCAGTCCGCGGACTTCGACGCGCTGCTCGCGACCGCGCGCGCCGCCGAGGACGTGATCCGCGAGAAGATGCCGGGCGCCCAGGTGCAGACCTTCCAGGACCTCGAGCTGTCCGAGCCGGAGCTGCGCCTCGTGCCGGACGACCGCCGCATCAGCGAGTCGGGCTGGACCCGCGCAAACGTCGCGACCGTGGTGCGCGCGCTCGGCGACGGCATCTGGGTCGGCGAGCACTTCGACGGTGAGCGGCGGCTCGACATGATCCTGCGGGCCGGGGGCTGGGACAGCCCGGACGCGCTCGCGGCCGTGCCGGTCGCGACGCCGACCGGCGGCGTCGTGCGCCTCGGCGAACTGGTCGCCATCGAGCCGACCGTGGCCTCGACGGGCCTTCGGCGCGTGGACGGCCGCCGCACGATCGGCATCAACGTCGTCGCGCCGCCGGGCGTCTCGCTGCAGCAGGCGATGCGCCAGCTCGAGACCGAGGTCGACCCGGCGATCCGCCCGCTGCTGCCGCCGGACGGCGGCATCCGCTACGCCGGCGACGCCGGCAGCCTCGAGACGGCGCTCGCGGACATGCGCGTCAACATCTCGCTCGCGCTGCTGGTGCTGTTCCTGCTGATGGCCGCGCTGTTCCGCTCGGCGCGCGACAGCGCGCTCGTGCTCCTGACCGTCCCGCTCGCGAGCCTCGGCGGCGTGCTCGGCATCCGGCTGCTCAACCTGTTCACGCCGCAGACGCTCGACATGCTGACCATGGTCGGTTTCATCATCCTGCTCGGCGCCGCGGTCAACAACGCCATCCTGCTGGTCGAAAGCACGCGCTCGTCGGAGCGGGCGGGCATGGACCGGCGGAGCGCGGTGCGCCACGCGCTCGAGGAGCGCACGCGGCCGATCTTCGCGACCTCGCTCGGCCAGCTCGCGGGCCTCCTGCCGATGATCGTCGTGCCCGGTCCCGGCGCCGCGCTCTACCGCGGCCTCGCGACGGTGATCGCGGGCGGCATGCTGCTCAACACGGTGTTCATGCTCGTCCTCCTGCCGGCGCTGCTGCGCCTCGGCGAGCCGGCGGCGGCGCTGTCCGCCGCGGCGGCGGGACGGGCGCTCGAGGAGGGTGCCTGATGATTTCCCGGACGCGTTCCATGGCATGGTGCGTGGCGTCGGCCGCGCTGGCCGTTTCCTCCCTGGCGGCCAGCGCGGCCCGGGCGCAGGACCCGGGGCCGCCGCCGGCCCCGGTCACCGTGGCGCCCGTGGTCAAGGGAACGCTGGCCGCGACCGTCGCCGCCACCGGCACGGTCGTCAGCCGCAACGACGCGCGCCTCGCCGCCGAAGTTGCCGGCCGCCTCGACTGGGTCGCGGAGCCCGGCGCCCGGATCGCAAAAGGCGCGGCGGTCGCCCGCGTCGACGCGCGCGCGCTGGAGCTGCAGCTGCAGGAGAACGACGCGCAGATCTCGCGGCTGGCCGCGAACGCCGAGCTGCTCGACACGCAGCTCGCGCGGCTCAACGCCCTGCCGGCCGGCATCGCCTCGCAGAGCCAGATCGACGAGGCGGGAGCACGCCTCGCGATGGCCCGCCACGAGCTCGACCAGGCGCGCGCGGCGCGCGAGCGCACCCGCCACTCGATCGCGCGCGCGACGATCCGCGCGCCGTTCACGGGCTACGTCGCGGAGCGGATCCGCCAGCTCGGCGAGTTCGTCGCCGCGGGCACCGAAGTCCTGCGCCTGACCGACACCGAGAATGTCGAGGTCGTGGCGCGCGCGCCGGTCGCGGAAGCGGGGCACCTCGCCGTCGGGCAGGCGGTCACCGTGCACGGCGCGGCCCAGGACCAGCCGAGCAAGATCCGCGCGATCGTGCCGGTCGGCGACGAGCGCTCGCGCATGATCGAGCTGCGCGTCGCCATGAGCGGCGCTGGCTGGCCGATCGGCTCGGCGGTGCGCGTGGACCTGCCGGCGGCGCGGCAGAGCGCGGGCCTCATGGTGCCGCGCGACGCGGTCATCGTGCGCGCCGACGGCGCCCACGTGTTCCGCGTCGGCAAGGGGGACGTGGCAGAGCGGATCGCGGTGCGCGTCGGCAACGGCGATGCGCAGCGCGTCGAGGTCACCGGCGGCCTGGCCGCAGGCGACCGCGTCGTCGTGCGGGGCGGGGAGCGGCTGCGGCAGGGGCAGCCCGTGAAGGTCGCGGGCTCGGTCGGCAGCAAGGCAGTCGCCGCGCGCGAGGTTCCGCGCGGCTAGCGCTGCCAGGTTCTCTGCAGCGCTTCGCGCGCGCCGGTCGGCCGGGGTTCCTGCACTCGCT
>ERZ1066138.103-NODE-103-length-27746-cov-7.850926_pt1 | contig 27746 bp, 14 predicted proteins | sample MGYA00382785_ERZ1066138 | MGnify/ENA primary metagenome ERZ1066138 (study PRJEB33369, sample SAMEA5778368) | biofilm metagenome | biome: Industrial cooling water; feature: Water cooling tower basin; material: Biofilm | place: United Arab Emirates | collected... | reverse complement strand
GCCCAGGCGCGCAGTTGTCCATCGATCGCGGCGAAGAGGAGGAAGGGCAGGGCGTAAGGGGAGAAGAAGGCGAGCGTCAGCGCCTCGCGCGCCCAGCCCTCGGCGCCGGTGTTGCCCACCGCGGCGGCGAAGGTGCTCCAATGGCCGGGGATGATGTAGGCCAGTCCCATCGCCAGTCCCGACAGCGCCGCCCAATGCCAGCGCAGCCGTGGCAGCGATGCCAGCCAGGGTGCGAAAGCGATCCAGGCCAGCACGGAGACATCGCCCACGCCAGGCGCCGACAAGGCCACCAGCACGCCCGAGAGCGTGATCGCGCCGACCGAATACAGCAGCGGCCAGCGGCCGGACTCAGTCAGCGGACTTGTCGCAGACAAGGGCACTGACATCGCGATCGCAGCCCGCATCGACTCCCCCTTTCTGTCATCCCATGCAGGGTCTAACGGAATGAGGCGACGCGTTTATCAAGGCGGTGCGGCGAAAGTGTCCGCGGGCTGGCAACCGCTGACAGGCTTGGTGCGGCGCACGGACGCAACGACTGGCTAAAGCACTGCACGGCGCTGCGCCATCGCCTGTGCGCAGGCGATGTACTGAAGGGTCTGGACGACGCCTGCTCAGCGGGCCGCTGCAGATCGGCGCGCTCGATGCGCGCTGCCACTTCGCCTCCTCGCACAGCTGAGCGGCTGACCGGCGCGGGCGCACCAGCCGCCGCCGGCGCCGCGTTGGCGGCGCGCGCTCACTCGGCGCGCAGCGCCACCAGGGGGTCGACTTCCAGAGCGCGGCGCAGCGGGACGGCGGCGGCGAGCAGGGCGACACCGATCACCAGCACGGCGGCGAGAGCCAGCAGCAGCGACTGGCCGCCTTGCACGGCGGGCAAGGTGGCAGCGAGCAGCAAGGACCAGGGCACGGCCAGCAGCAGCCCCAGCCCGAGGCCGATGCCGACCTGCAGGCCGAGCCGACTGCCGACCATGCCGGCGATGCGGACATGGCCAGCCCCGACTGCGCGGCGGATGCCGATTTCGCGGCGGCGCTGGGCGACGGTGAAGCTCAGCACGCCGTACAGACCGGTGGCGGCGAGGATCAGGGCGAGCAATCCAACCGTTGCGAAGACCTGGGTCAGGATCGCGATGCCCAGGCGGCCCATGCGCAGTGCCTGCGCCTGGGTGCGGACCCAGTAGACCGCCGTGTCCGGCTGTTCGGCGCGTACCGCCTCGGCGAGCAGCGGCGCCAGCGCGCTGGCATCGCCGCGCGCGCGCACGGCCAGCGTGGTGAAGTTGCTCGGCTGCTGGCGCAGCGGCACCAGATAACCCGGGTTGCGGCGATTCTCGACGCGGTCCAGGTGCAGCGCGGCGACCACGCCGACGACCGTCAGCACCTCGACGCGCTCGCGCTGCGGATTGACCTGCAGGCGCTGGCCGAGTGGGTCCAGCCCCGGCCACAGACGCTGCGCCAGGGCCTCGTCGATCACCGCGACCGGATCGCTGTCGGCGCGGTCGCGCCCATCGAAGAATCGCCCGGCCAGCAGCGGGATGTCCCAGGTCGCGAGGAAGTAATCGTCGACACGCGCGTGCTCGGCCTCCAGGTAACCATCCGCAGGCATGGCCGCGCCCACCGCGGCGACGGTCTCGTTGCCGCCGCCGGCGAAGCCGGGCAGGGCGGTGGCGGCGCTGGCGTCGACCACGCGCGGATCCTCGCGCAAGCGCGCCACCACGCGTTCGAAGAAGGCGACTTGCTCGGCTGGCGTCGGAAAGAACTCGGCGAAGGCGCCAGTCCGGCCGGTCAGCACCGAGTCCGGATCGACCCGACTGCCCACTTCCACCGCCAGCATCCCGTTGAGCCCGCGCAGGAACACGCCGGCACCGACCAGCAGCACCACGGTCAGCGCGATCTCCATCACCACCAGGCCACGCACCAGGCGCGCAAAGCCACTGTCCGAGCCGCGTTCGCCATCGCGCAGCACGGCCTGCGCATCGCTGCGCGAAGCCTGCAAGGCGGGCCACAGACCGGCGCACAGCGTGGTCAGCAGCGCCGCCGCGGCACCGGCCACGACCAGCCACGGGTCCAGGCCGGACTGGATCCAGTAGGCCGGGTGCTCCTCGTTGGCGATGAACACTCGCATCACCAAGTCGCCACCGATCACCGCCAGGGCCAGCCCCAGCAGGGTCGCCAGGAGCGAGAGGATCAGGCTCTCGCACAGCAGTTCGCGCAGCAGGCTGGCGCGGCCGGCGCCGAGCGCGGCGCGCAGCGCCAGTTCGCGGCGTCGGCTCAGCCCCTGCACGAGCTGCAGGTTCGCGATGTTGATGCAGGCCAGCACGAGCACCAGCGCACCGGCACCGAACATCATCCACAACACACCCCGCGTGGACTCGCTGACGAAGCGGTGGGCCAGCGGCGCACTTCTCAGTTCGCGCTGATCGCGTGCGCCACGCAGCTCCGCGCCCAGGCGCGTGGCGAGTGCCTCGAGTTCGGCGCGGAACTGGTCGATGCTGACGCCCGGAGCGAGCCGGGCGACCACCTCGACCGGCCAGTCATCGTCGACCGCCATCCGTCGCGGCACCCAGACATCGCCGATCCGCGGGAAATGGAAGCCCTCAGGCATCACGCCGATGAGGGTCGCGGGCTTGCCATTGAGCTGCACGCTGCGCCCGAGCACGCTCGGATCCGCCGCAAAGTCCTGGCGCCAGACGCGATGACTGATCAGCGCCACCGTGGGTGCGCCAGGCTCATCATCGGCGGCGCTGAAGCTGCGCCCAAGCACCGGCTGCACCCCGAGCAGATCGAACATGGCGCGGTCGAAGGCCACGCCGTCATGGCGCTGCGGCATGGCGCCGCCACCCGGCGACAGATTGGCAGTGAGGTTGGCATAGGCGCCCATGCCGTCGATGCTGCGCAGCTCATCGCGCAGGCGCAGGAAGTCCGCACTGTCCATATCGCCCAGCCAGTTGCTGCTGGCCCGCGCGTGTCCCAGCGTCACCAGCCGCTCGGCATGCGGAAAGGGCAGCGGCTTCAGCACCATGTGGATGACGCTGTCCAGGGTGAACAGCATGGCGCCCAGACCCAGGCTGAGCACCAACAGCGCAACGGCGCTGTATCCCGGCCGCTGCAGCAGTCGGCGCAGCGCATTGCGGAATTCATGTTGGATCATCCGGTCTCTCCAATTCATGCACATCGCGAGCGGCCGGATGCAGCGCATCCGAGGGGAACCACGGCACACGCCGCCCCACGCCTGCACAGCAAGGCGTGTGCCATGCGGCCAAGGGCGCAGTGCGCGGCTGGATCAGGCTGCAGTTTCGCCGCCGTGTGCTCGAATGCGAACAATGGCGTTCGCTTTCGGTACCTGCGATGCATGCGAGTGGTCCAGGGCAGCCAGCGCCGGCCTTGGCCTCTTGCCGGGCAGGTGCTCGCAAGCGCTCGACTCGCCGCGCGCCTGTCTGCTCCACACGCCGCGGCGCTGTGCCAGCATGCCGGCACCTGCATGGGCCTGGAGGCTTCGATGACCGCGACGCGCTGCCGTTGGGCCCAGAACTCGGAGATCGAGGCCGCGTACCACGACGCCGAGTGGGGCGTGCCGGTGCACGACGATCGAACCCTGTTCGAGTTTCTCACGCTCGAAGGAGCCCAGGCCGGCCTGAGCTGGCGCACCGTGCTGGCCAAGCGTGCGGCTTACGCGCGGGTCTTCCTTGACTACGATCTGCCGCGCCTCGCGGCGCTCGGCGACGAGGAGCTCGAAACCCGGCTGTCTGATCCGGGCATCGTGCGCAACCGGCTGAAGGTCTGGTCGGTGCGCAGCAATGCCCGTGCGGCGTTGGCGCTGATCGAAGTCGAAGGCAGTCTGGATCGCTACTTCTGGGCGTGGGTCGGCGGGCAGCCCATCGACGGCCGGCGCCAGAGCATGGCCGAGGTGCCAGCACGCACCGAACTCTCCGACCGGATCAGCAAGGATCTGGCCAAACGCGGCTTCAAATTCGTCGGCAGCACCATCGTCTACGCCTTCATGCAGGCCATCGGCATGGTCGACGATCACCTGATCGACTGCCCCGGCTACCGGCATCGAACGGCCGCTTGAGGCGCTGCCTCGATTCACCTGCGCCCCGGTCTTGCGATGTAGGGGCGACCCTTGTGGTCGCCCGCGCCTCGGTCCTGCCGCCCGCGCCACGGTCTTGCGTTGTAGGGGCGACCCTTGTGGTCGCCCGCGCCTCGTTCTTGCCGCCCGCGCCACGGCCTTGCGTTGTAGGGGCGACCGGCCGGTCGCCCATGTGTCAGGCCGCAGATCGGAGGATGGTCAAATCGCCAGACGAACAGGCTGAGGACCACCAGCGCGGGCAGGCACAAGGCCTGCCCCTACAACCCGGGATAGGCCTCGGCTTGATCATGGTGTGTCGCATGGGAGATTGGCGTTCATCGGCGCGTTTCTCACGGCTGCGCCGTCCGATTCAGCCGGGCTTCGATCGCGCTCAGCGCCGCCTGCAAGGCCGCGTCGCGCTGCGCCAGCTCGGCACGCAAGGCGGCGATTTCGGCCGCTTGACCGGCCAGTGCCACGCTCTGCGCGGCGTCGACTGGACTCAGGCCGACCAGGGCGCGCACCGAGCCCTCGGCACTCGCGGTCCACGCGCGGCCGAGGACCTCGCCGAGCAGCTCGGGGCGGAGCCGATCAGGCGGCACTGCGATTGCGCGGCCGTCGGCGTGGCCCGAGGCGATCAGGAAATCGCCGGCGTTGACCGGGCCCGCAACCACCACATCCACCTGACCGAGGAAGGCGATCAGTGCATGCGAATCGCGCTTGGCCTCGCCCGGGTCGTTGCCGCTGATCGCGGGGTTGGTCGAGACCACACCGAGCTGTTCGGCGCCATCGGTGTCGAGCGAGACGCGCCCGCCGCGGATGCCGACGACTCGACCCGGGGTCAAGGCCGCCTTGCTCACGCCGTCCGCCAACGGCAAGTACTCGGCGTAGTCGCCACCGGAGGTGTTGAAGACCACGCCGCCGGCGCCGTTGCCTTCGACCGAACCGACCGAGGAGCCATCCGCCCTTTGGAAAGTCAGGAAGTTGTTGGCGGTGGTTGGATTGACGGCGACATTGAGACGCACTGCCAGGCCATCGGGGCTGGTGTTGCCTTCATTGCGGATCAGGGCGACATGGCCGATGCGTTGGCCGACGATGTCGAAGTTGGTCAGCGGATCGTTGGTATTGAAGCCGAAGCCACCGCTGGCGCGCACCAGGAACTGATTGGCGCCGCTGGACACGAAGGGGCCGCCGACATCGGCCCAGACAAAGCTGCCCTGGTCGCCATCCGCATCGCCAGAGCTCGCCACGCCATTGCAGCCCACGCCCGGCGCACCGGAAGCGCTGCCCGGACGGACCTTGGCATTGCTTCCGCCCGCCCACGAGAAGTGGCCGCCGGCACAGTTGAAGAAGCCGCCGCCCACGGTGGCGGCAGCACCGCTGGCGGTATTGCGATCACCGCCGCCGACCACGCTGCTGGACAGGCTGGCCGAGTTGCCGAAGCCGCCGCCAACCACCGCGTTCTGACCGCTGGCGAAATTGTTGCTGCCGCCGCCGATGAAGCTGTCGATCTCGCTGGCGCTGTTGCCGCGCCCACCGGCAATGGTGGCGAAAGCGGCATCCAGCGGTGTGCTGCCCGGAGCCCCAACCGTGTTGCTGTAGCCGCCGCCGACCGTCCCGTAATGCCCGCGAACCCGATTGGGGCCCTCAAGCGTCAGGTCTGGCTCACTGTCTCCACTGCGCGCGCCGCCGCCGCTGATGGTGGCGCCACGAACGCCGACGGCGATCAGGTTTTCGGGATTGCCGAACTGCACGTTGGCGGTGGCGCCGCCGGCCGGGCCCGGCAGTGCCAGGGACTCGATCCGCCCGATCTGCACATTGTTGCTGCGCAGGTTGAGCGGCGTGGCATCGCTGGTGCCGAGATAGTTCAAGGTGGCATTGAGCCCAGCGTTGCCGCTGGCCAGCCAAGCGAGCACACAGCTCGGCGTGCCATCGGCCGCCACTGCCTGCAGCACCTGACCCGCGGGGCAGCTCAGCGCACTGCCGGCGGTGCGCCGCTGGATGCTGCTGTCGGTGCCGAGATTCAGCGTACGCCCGGCCAGCGTGCGGGTGAGCCCGCCGCTGACGTTGACGGTGTCGACGCCGGTGTCGAGGTCCGGCACGCAAGTGACCCCGCCAGCCTCCGAGATCGCCGTCATCCGGCCCACGCCCGCGCAGGAGCCGCCGACCCGTCGCTGTACCTGCGCCGCGTTGATCTCGGTCGTGCCGATGCCACCCGGCGCCACGCTGATCGTACCGCTCGCGGTGATCGGCCCGCCGGTGAGCCCGGCGCCGGTCGCGATGCTGGTCACGGTGCCAGCGAAGTTGCCGCAGAGCACGGTGCCGTCCGCGTTGACTGACTGCACGCCCTGCGTGCCGGCGCAGGTCCCGCTGACGCGGCGCTGCACCTGTGCGGGGTTGATCTGCGTGGTGCCGACGGCGCCGCCGGCGATATCGGCAGACTGCACCGCGCCATCCACCAGACTGGTGGTGCTCACCGAGTTGGCCAGTGCCACCGCCGCGCTCCAGGCATACGGCGCTGCGGTCACTTCGGTACGCGGCGACAGCGTCTCATAGGCGCCCCCGCCGGCCGGGCGGATCGCGATCTCCAGCCACTGGCGGTCACCGGCGAACTGCGCAGCACCGAAGTCCAGCGGCACCGAGAACAGGCCGTTCGTGACCGGCACGGCGAGGCGCGTCAGCAGTGGGCCGATCTGGCCGCTTCCGGAGGGCGTACTGTACAGCCGGAACTCCATGTCGAAGCTCGCATTGGCCGGGCTGCCGGCGCTGCGCAGTTCGCCCTGGTAGGTGAAGGCTGGCGTGAGTGCCTGCGCGGGCGTGGGCGTTGGACTCATGCATGCAGCAGCCACCAGCAGGGCAAGGGCCTGATACAAGTGCCGCGGAGGCAGCGCTCTGCCGGCCGCCGCGCTTGCGGCACGGCGCAGCACGACGCCTGCTGGGTCCTTGGCCGTGATCTGGAAGGCTGTGCTGGGGACGATGCGCATCGGAATACCTCGTCGAGTTGAATGGCGGTGCGTGTCTGGGGAGGTGCGCGAGCAACTCCGCATCAGAGTTCAAAGCCGTTGCGGAAGATCGAATCCACCGGCGTTGCGACATGGAAGCCGCCGCGCAGGACGTAGCTCGCACTGGTCGCCGCGCCGGCTGCGTCGGGCTGGCCGAGCGTGCCGTGCAGCGTGTAAGTCGGGCTGCTGGTGCGGCCCGCGCCGGCGTCGATGGATTGCCGGGGGACCTGGAAGCTCGCGCTCGAGGACTGCGCGCGCACGGCCACGTTTCCGAAGGCGAGCAGCGCAAGCAGCACGCAGACAATGACTTTGAGGCGCATGGTGGGACTCCAGGGTCAGCCGCATCAGCGGCGTTTCCGACTCCCACGTAAAAAGCCGCTCACTGGGACCATGTCGGCGCAGGCGGGAAGGCTGGCATTCCCTTTCGGTGCGGCAGGCGCTGGCCGCCGACCGCCCTGCGGATGCTGCTGTCGGCCGACGGCCGCCCGGCCAGGACCGCAGGCTCGGGAGCGTCCGTGGTTCGGCGCATTCCGGAGGCGAAGGCACCGTCTTCCGCCCTGTCCCGCGCTGCCCGGACCGGAATCACGATTTCAATCGATCCAACTTCGCGACCAAGCTGCGGGAATACCATGCCCCGAGGAGCTGGTTCAGCGCCCAGAGCATGCGCGCGCCCGCCAGGGTTGCGACAAAATCGCGAGTGTCGTCCGGCAAGTTGATTTGCCCGCTACCCGTGATCACGGATACGGCCGCGGCACACGCAAACATGGCGAGAATGAAAAGCCCGAAATCGCTCAACCCCATCCTCGTGCACCAGCGCCAGGGCTGATGCGCGGGCGCCAGGTATGGGTTGCGCGACCTCACGATGACCTGGGCCACCGCCGCCGCAAGGACGGTCAGCCATGCTGGCCATTGCGAGGGCTCGAAGTTCTGCACCAGCACCCACAGGGCCGGCAGCAGGAGGAGAAAAGTCAGCACGTGAACGATCCACGGAACGCGGCTTGCGTAGGCCAATTGCCACCTGTACTCCGGCGGCTGGTCCGCGATGGGCATCCGATGGCTCCACAGCGCGGGCCGACCCGCAGGCCCGCGCTCGGTCTTGCCTTCAGCGATGGCCAGCGCGAAGCCCAGGGCAAAGAGCGCGTCGTCGAAGAGGGCGTGGCCGGCATCGGGGCGGCGCCGAAATGCCGCCACCGCGAAGGCCGTGTCGACGGCCAGCGCGACGATGATCAGCCATATCATCAGCATGGGATCCCAACCCAGCGCGTAGACACACGCCAGCGCAAGACCCGAGTTGACCAAGGCAAGGCACCCACTGCGCCACTCGTGCGGAGCATGCTCGGTCAGCAACCAGTGCTGTAAGGGCTCGCGCAGGGCGCGGGCCATCGCGAAATGGCGCTCCTCCAGCGGCATCAGAATCCTGGTCGTTTTCTTCGACACGTGCTCATTCCTTTCGTCGTGGCTGCGGCCAGTGCGGCGGCTTCTTCATTCCCACGCAAAAAGGCGCGAAGGAGGACCGTGTCGATGCGCTCGGTCGGCATGACTGTGGTCACGCCGCGCCTGAGTACCGCCCGGTTTCGCGCACCGCTGTTCGCCAGGCCGGCCGCGATGACCCAGTCCCCTGGCTTTTCCCGTGGTCAGGGTTCAGTCCGATCCTCGGCGTGGGGTTGGAGCCGGACCCTGCAGCTATCCTCACCATCGGCATTCGATCCTTCCGTGCATGTCAGCAGACTCTCCCGAGCGGCGCGCTTTCGCGCTCTACGACGAAATCGTGGCCCTTGACGAGGCCACTCGCGCAGCGCGCCTGGACGCGTTGGCGAAGGTCGATCCCGCAACGGCGGCGGCTTTGGCTCGAATGCTCGCGGTTGATACCGAGAGTGGCGCGGCTGGAGTGGCTCTGGATGGGCTTGCAGCCACCGCGCTGCAGGCCGTGCAGAGTGCCCTGGCGCTGGCGCCAGCCCAGCGCGTGGGTCCCTTCTTGCTGCGGCGACTGCTTGGTCGTGGTGGGATGGGTGAGGTCTGGCTGGCCGAACGCGCCGAGGTTGACTTTCAACAGTTCGTTGCGCTCAAGCTGGTGCGTCCGGATTTGGATGATGGCGAGTTCGACGCGCGATTCCTCCGCGAGCGCCGCTTGCTGGCACGCCTCGATCACCCGCAATTGGCTGCGCTGGTCGATGGCGGCGTCACTCGTGAAGGACGTCCATGGTTCGCCATGCGCTACGTCGATGGACAGGACATCGTCACCCATGCCACGGCGCAGGCGCTGGATCTGCGCGCCCGCATGAGCCTGCTGGCAGGTCTGGCCGAGGCAGCTGGCCACGCCCATGCAGGTGGCATCGTCCATCGCGACATCAAGCCCGCGAACGTCCTGGTGCCGGCGGATGGCAAACCGGTGTTGATCGACTTTGGCATCGCGCGCTTGTTTGCCGATGACGAAGGCGTGCTCACGCGTACCCAGCAGAGCCCGATGTCGCCTGCCTATGCCGCGCCGGAGCAGATGCGACGTGGCGCCATTGGCCCATGGACCGATGTGTATGCCCTGGCCCTGATCGGTTGGGAGTTGATCGTGGGCCGCCGCGCCCGCGAGCACGTCCCGGAGAACGCCGTCTTGACGCTGCCCGGTCAAGCCTGGCGGATGCAGACGAGCGCGCAGCGGGTGGTGATGGAAGCGCCCTGCGTCACGCTCGACAGCATTTTCGCGCGCGCCCTGGACGCCGATCCTCAGCGACGCCATGCCGATGGCACAGCGCTGGCGCGCGACCTGCAAGCCTGGCTGGCCGGACAGCCTGTCGATGCGCCCACGCGTTCCCTCGCACGCCGGTCCTGGATCAAGCCAGGATGGCGCCTGGCTGGGGCGCTCGTGGCGGCAGTGATGCTCGTTGCTGCTGCCATCCTGTGGTGGCTGGATGGGCGCCAGCCTGCCAGCCGCGGCGCTGACGCGATCGCCGAGGCCGCCGCCAGCCTGGCGCCCGATCAGCAAGCGGCCTACCTGCGCGCGGTTGGACTGGCCAGTGTGGGTGACGTCAGCGCACGCGAGGCCGCCTTGCCCTTGCTGCGCAATCTGGTCGCTGCCCGGCCGGACTTCATGCCTGCTCTGGAGCTGCTGTCCAGCCTTGTGGCCGATCTCGCCTGGCAGCAGCGGCTGGGTTTTGCTGCCGCGCTCGCCGAACAACGTGAACTCGCTGCCCTTGCCGCGCGTGTCCATCCGGGCAGCATCGAGGCGCGTGCCCTCGCGCTGGTGGCCGATTTCGGCGCCGCCCAGGCCAAGCCCGATCGGCCCTCCTACGCGGCCGTACTGGCGCGCGCACAGGCCCTGATGGACGCCGCGCCGCAACGCCTGGAGGTGCTGCTGATCGCCACCGACACCAGTGGCGTGTTGGGCCAGATCGAACAGGCGGTGGTCCTGGCACGGCGGGCCGAGGCAATGGCGCCGCATGACGAGCGCGCCATCATCATGCTGGCGCGCGCCTTGTATGCGCTGGGCCGCCACGACGAAGCCGATGCGGCCGCGGCGCGGGCGCGCAGCCTGTCACCCCGGCGCGGCGATACCTACGCCTATGCCTCCGGCCGCTACGTGGACGTGGGTCTGTACGATCGCGCCTGGGCCGCGATCGAAGCCTGCCGCCGCGCTCAGGCCGATCGCTGCGAGCACCTGCTGGGCGCACTGGGATTCCAACTGCGCCTGGATCCACCGGCCGGCGCGCCGCCTGATCCTCTGGCCGCGACGTGGCGCGAGAAAGGCATCGCCGCAGTGGTCGCCCAATTGGACGCGCAAGGCCCAGACCTGGTGCGCCGCCGCGCGGTGGATGTGATCAGCTGGGCGCTTGCCGGACAGGACGCGGCCATCGCCCTCGATGTGCTCAGACGGCGCTCTCCGGCGCTGTTGGACGGCGCTGAGCCCTTGCCGCACGAGACTGATTTCGGGCTCATGCACGGCATCGCGCTGAGCCAGCTGGGGCGCGTCGCAGATGCGCACGCCGCGTTCACGCGCGTGCTGTCGGCAATCGATGTATTGCCCTTCGCGACGCGCAGTGCGCTGCCGCAATTGCCGGATGTCAGCGCCCTGGCCTGGCTGGGCCGCGAAGAGGAGGCTCTGGCGCGCCTCGCCGCCTATGTGGAAGCCGGCTGGTCCAGCGAGCGCGCCTTCACTGAGGCCCGTGGCGGGATCGCGGACCCGCTGATCACCCCGCTCGCCGGGAACTCGCGCTTCCAGACCCTGATCCAGCAGGTGCGCGAACGCAACGCAGCGGCTGCAGCAAAGCTGCCGGAGGCGGCCCGCTCTCCCCCAACGGACTGAGGTCGTTGAAGCGTCATGGCAAGGCTTCCGAGATCCGTGCTGCAATCACGGCCAGCGCCGACCGGATTGATGCCTACCACGGCGCGCACCGAACCATCGGCGCTCGCCGTCCACGCGCGGCCGGCGACCTCGGTCAGAAACTCGGGGCCGAGCCGACCGAGCGGCAATGCGATCGCGCGGCCTTCGGCGAGGCCCGAGGCGATCAGGAAGCCGCTGGCTTGGACCGGTCCGGTGACCACCACATCCACCTGACGGAAGCGTCGCGCCGATGTACCTGCAACGCGGAGGTGGTCGGGCGATGCCGACGCACCGCGTCGACGCGGACCGCGGCGCTGGCGAATGGCGCGAGCAGCAGGGTAGTGCGCGCACGGTCGTCCATTCGGGTCCGCCACTATCTCCCGAGGTAGTCGAGGACGATTGGGTAGCGGCTGAAACGCCGACGGGCCGGCATCGACCCAGCGATCGAGAAGCGATCACCGTTCACGGTCAGGTCCACCGTAACGTGCAGGACCGAGTGCTGCCGATAGAGAATTCCGTTCTTCGTTCGATCGTCATAAGTCCCCGCCTGCTGCATCCAGAATTCATTGTGGAAGTCGGTCAGAACTGCGACTTCTGGCCCCTCATCCAGGCGATAGGCCAGCCGGTGCACATGGACGGATGCGCCTCGTGGCCGTGCATTCCCGGGTGCCTTGCGATTCCTGACGTGAAACTGGAGTGCCACATAGTCATCCGGATGCAGCCTCACGTACACAGGCGCCAGGTTGATGCTCTTCCTGGGAAACCACGCCGGATATGTGCTGATGGCCAGTTCAGTGTCGATGTTCAGCGGTTGGACGTACTCCTCGTACTCGACCGTAACAGTATCGACGCAGCCGACACCGGTCAGCGGGCAGGTCAGCAAGATCAGCACCACCAGTCTCAAGGGAGTTCGCAAGGTCAAGGTTTCGTGGTCAAGGATTCGAGAACCTGCTTGCAGGTCACACCTTGAAACTACCAGAAGCGGGAGCGTATTGAGTTCTCGAAACTTCTCGAATCACTTGAATGGAATCCGTGTGTCGAGATGCCGGATGACGAGATCGTCTCCGACCGATCGGCACGCGAGTCATGCGTGCCAGGCCAGCATCGGTCGCGTCTTTCAGTCCGTTATCAGTCCGTGGATCACGCACGCTTTGCTCCATCCGGGCGACACCGCCTGGTCGGTCGCTGCCCCGCTGCACTTTCCCAGCTGTCTTTTTGCCTGTTCCCTATGGCGGCGCGGACGCCGCTGGCGCTTTGCCTGTCGTGATTCCGCCAGTTGCTGTCTGGCGCCTGCTCTGATCGACGACGCGTTGCGCCGTGGATGCCTGCGGGAACATCCGGAAGATCTTCCGGGCGAGCGACGGACCATGCAGCGCGCCCAGCAGTCGTTCTCGAAACTTCTCGAATCGCGCCAGTTCGAAGCGAATCGGATTGAAGATCAGTGCCTTGGGTGAGCAAATGAGCGCCGATGAGGCTCCGTCCGGACTGTGACCCGGTGCAACCCGGACAGCGGAAGCCCAGCGCACAGATGTCTGACGACGTCGAATCGTCTCCAGCCGAGGAACGCAATTCATGAGCCGAACAGCCCAGCCTTCCCAACAGCCGTCCATCCGCCACACCGCACTCGCGGCGGTCGCGACATTCTGTCTGCTCAGCCACGCGCATGCGCAGTCGACGTGGACCTTGACCACGCTCCATCCGCCGGGACCGGCGATATCCTCTCAACTGGAAAGCGCCGGCCCACTGCAAGGGGGATACATCACTCTCAGTGTTGGCGTTCAGAACGCTGCAGTTTGGGACGGGACGCCCAGCTCATTGGTCAATCTCCACCCGCCTGGCGCAACACGCTCCTTGGTGCAGGGCGGTGGCGATGGGCAACAGGTGGGGCGGGCCAATTTCTTGAGTTTGGAGGTGCCGGTTCGCGCCATGCTTTGGACCGGGAGCGCCAGCTCCGTGGTGGACCTTCACCCCGCAGGCTGGGCTTTTTCCGAGGCAAATGACGCGGCCGGCGGGCAGCAGGTGGGTGTCGCCCAGTTCTCCGCCGCCTTCGTCACCTCCGCGGTCATGTGGACTGGAACGGCCGAGTCCTTTGTCCGACTCGACCCACCCAATGGAACCGGCGCTTCGCGGGCCCTCGGCACCGACGGCGTGCAACAGGTGGGCACGTGGGTTGGCGGGTTTGGCGGGAGCTCGAACATCAGGGCCGCACTGTGGTCCGGGTCTGCGGCCTCACACGTCGATCTACACCCGGAGAGCGGTTTGCTGTCCACGGCAAGTGACGTGAGTCGAGGTCAGCAGGTCGGGTACGTCCGACTGCCGGCCTCGCAGCCCGGTGGAGACCCTCAGGACGCAGCCAGTCTGTGGACTGGTTCCGCGGCATCGTGGGTCAACCTCAACCCCGCCGGAGCGTCGTCTTCCAGAGCCACCGGCGTTTTCAACGGACTGCAAGTGGGGTCCGCGCGAACGGCCTTGGGCGAACGCGCGAGTCTCTGGCGTGGAACCGCTGCGTCGTGGGTCGATCTACATGCCTTTGTGCCACCGCAGTACTCGTCCAGCAGGGCGACCGATATCTCGACGGTGAACGGGTTCCTGATCATTTCTGGAGATGGCTTCAATACGGCCACCAATCGAACGGAGGCGCTGATCTGGACGGCGCCGGGTCCGGATTGCGACACGCTGGATCCCGCGCCTGTCAACACCAGCGTCGAATTTGAGGCCGTCCAGGCCATTTTCACAGGCGGCGCCGGGCAACCAGCACGGTGCACGACTTGTCATTCGCCGAGTACGTCCGCTGGGCTGTCGCTCGCACCCGAAAACGCCTTTGCGGCACTCGTCAACGTGGATTCCTCGCAAAATCCGACGCTGAAACGTGTCATCCCCTTCTTGGCCGACAGCAGCCTGCTGTTTCGCAAGGTCAACTGCAACAATCCCGGCGTCGGCTCGCGCATGCCCCTTGGTCGCCCGGTGCTGAGCCTGGACGAGCAGCGCCTGATACGTGACTGGATCAATCAAGGCGCGCTGCTGCGCCAGCGCGTACTCGGCGACGGCTTCGAATAAGGCCTGGACCACCCAGCGGACAGGAGGCGGGGCGCGCGGGTGCGCCCCGTCTAGTCACATCAGCCGGCCACGTTCACATCAGACAGGAACTCGGCTGCTGGTCTGGAGGGATCTCGCTTCATCGCCTCGTGTTTGCTTCGCCACAATTTCGCCTTCGCATCGAAGCCCAGGCCCGGCTGGGTCCTGTGTCTTTGCCGGTAGAGATCGGCGTATGTCACGGCAAGCGCTTCCACCGAGCCCCTCTCAGGGTATAGATCTTCAGACAGTCGGACTCTAGCCTTGTCCAACTGCGCCTCCGCATCGTCGACCCGTTGCTGGTCCAGCAGCGTCCGCGCCAGATGTACCTGGTACAGACTGAGCGGCAGCTGCCCTGGATAGCGGTGGCCTGAAGCGAGTCGGATCGCTTCCTCACTCATCGCCATGGCGTCATCCAGCATGCCGCGCAGGCGTAGTACCTGGCCCAGCTGGTCCAGCGTGTTTAAGGTATCCCGGCCAGAATCGCCCAGAGTCTTGCGGCGGTTGGCAAGCGCTTCCCGCAGTAGCGCTTCGGCCGCCTCCAAATCGCGTTGCGCTTCCAACAGGCTCGCCAACTCGGTCATCGTCAACAGAGTTTTGCGGTGCGAGTCGCCCAGCGCACGTCGCTGCGACTGCAGCAGATCCCGGAACAGCTGACCGGCCTCGTCGAATTTGCCGCTCTCCCGCAACGCGATCGCCAAGGAAACGAGGTGGTCGTCCAGACTCCGGTCATCGCCGGGACGCGCGCGCCGGCCGGTCGCCACGACCTGCCGGTAAACCGCGACCGCCTCATCGTGCTTACCCTGCAGGAGCAGCAGTCGCGCCAAGTTCGATTCGATCTCCAGCGATCTCGGGTGCTCGGCGCCGGATGCCCGCCGCGTGGCGTCCACAAGCTGCCGCATCATCACCTCGGCTTCGGACAATCGCCCCTGGTAGACCAGGGTAATGCTCAGACTCGCCTGGGTCATCAAGGTGCCTTCGTGTTCCTCGCCGAGTTGCGCACGCTCGGCGGACAACACCTGCGACAGCAGCACCTCCGCCTCGTCGTATCGTCCGGTGCTGTTGAAGAACACGGCCAGGTTGCTCATTGGCTTCCAGGTCTTGGGATGTTCGTTTCCAAAGACTCGCTGGTTGCCGTGCAAGGCATCGCGATAGGTGGCCTCGACCTCCGAATAGCGTTGGAGCCGGAACAGAATGTTGCCCAAGGCCAACTTCGCGGCGAGGGTCGTCGGATCATCCTCGCCGAGCGTCCTGCGCGATGCGTCCAAGGTGGCTTGCGCGTGCTCCAGGGCTTCGTCGAAGCGGCCTTGTGCCTGCAAGGCCTCGCCAAGTCGCAGCTGCGACGACAGGGTTTGCGGGTGATGGTCGCCCAGCACGCGCTGCATGGTGGTTGCCACAGTGCGCAGATCGGCCTCGGCTTCCTGCCGCAGGCCCTTCTTGAGTTGCAGCGACCCACGACCGCGCAACGAGATCAGCGTCAGGAGGTGCTCATCCCCGAGCAGGCGCTGCCGCTGCTCCAGCGCCAGCCGTTGTGGCGCTTCCGCGGCATCGAAGCGCCCCAGCTTCACGAGGCTGTCGGCGAGGCTCTGCCAGAGGCGCGCCTGCAGGAGCGGCTGGTCCTTGAACTCGTTCGTGATGGCGGCGAGCGTCGGCTCGAACTGATGCGCGTCCAACTGCTGCAGCGCCAGATCGGTGAAGTTGACGCCCTCGAGCAGTCGGTCCAGGTCCTGCTCGCCCTGCGCGACCGTTGCGGGATCCCACCCGCGTCGGGCACCGCGCTCCTGTACTGCCTGGATGAGTCGCTCACGCAGGCTCACACCCATCGCGGCCGGATCGACCGACTGCATCTGCCTGACCTGGAAATCAGCGGCCGACGTGGCTTCTGCTTCCGCCAGACGCGATGTTTCGAGCGCGCGCTCGGCGCGCAGATAGCCGAAGACGGCGACGGTGGCGGCGACCACCAGCGCAGCCGAGGCACTCGCGACCAGCAGCGATGTGGCGCGGTGGCGTCGCACCAGTTTCCGGAAGCGATACCAGCCCGAAGTGGGCCGCGCCTCGACAGGACGCAGGTCCAGCCAGCGCTCGAGGTCGTCCTTCAGCGCCAGCACCGAAGCATATCGATCGTCCGGGTCGCGCTCGAGGCACTTCCCGACCACCCACGACAAATCGCCGTCGAGGGTCTTCGGCAGCTCATCCAGCTTGATCGCGCGATGTTCTGCGAGCTTCGCCTGCCTTTCCTTCGAAGTCTTTTGCAGTTGCTCCCGCATCGACGGCAGCCTGGAGTTGCAGACGATCTCGCGGAGGCGCTCGGGTTCGAGGTCCTGCAATGACTCGCTGGCGATCGGTGTCGTGCCCACCAGCAGTTCGTAGAGGACCACGCCCATCGAATAGATGTCACTGCGCGTATCCACGCCCGTCGCACGGCCGGAAACGTGTTCGGGACTGCTGTACACGGGCGTGCCGACGAAGGCCCCGAAGCTGGTGTGCAGCGTCTGTCTCGCCAGTTTGCCGTGCAGCGACTTGGCCAGGCCGAAGTCGATCACCTTGACGACACCGGAACCGGTCGGCGTCGCGGTGACCATCAGGTTGCCCGGCTTGATGTCGCGATGCAGGACGCCCTTCTGGTGGGCGTGCAGCACGCCATCGCAGACCTGCAGGAACAGTCTGACGCGCGCGGGGATGCTCAGGTGGTGGTGGTCGCAGTAGCTCTTGATGTCTTCGCCCGCGATGTACTCCATCGCGAAGAACGGCCGCCCGTCGGCGGCCAGTCCGGAGTCGTGCACGCTGGCGACGTTGACATGATTCATCATCGCGAGCGCCTGGCGCTCGGCCTCGAAGCGACGCAGGACCTGTTCGCCGTCGATGCCTGACCGAATGATCTTGAGCGCCACCTTGCGGTAGGGGTCGCGCTGCTCGGCCAGGTACACCACGCCCATGCCGCCTTCGCCGAGTCGATCCAGCAGGCGGTAGCGGCCGATCGTTTCAGGCGCGGTCGGTTGTCGGAGCGCATGCACCGGTGACGGATCCGCAGGGAGCGGTGGCGCGACACGGGGCTCGACTTGATCCGCCTGAGAGCCAGCGCCATGGTCCGGCGCAATGAGCGAGTGCAGTCCCCGCGCAAGCTCACTCGCCTCGGGGCGCTCGCTGGCAGGGCCGAGGCAGCGACGAAGCAGTGCCTTTAGCGCTGGGCGGTCCAGCCGATCGAACGTGGCTTCGTTCGGCTCGGCCTGCCAGTCTCCGATCGCCATCCGGAGGAAAATCAGCGCGAGCGCCACAACGTCGTCGCCGGCAGTGGACTGCACGTTCGCCTCATCGGCGCCCACGGTCAGGCCCAGGGCCGTGATCGGCAGCGATGCCAGCCTGCTGCGATCGGGCAGGGCACTCAGACCGAGGGCGGAGATCCTGAACTGCGGGGCTTCATCGGTTCCGTCGACCAGGATCCGATCTTCGCCCAGACCGCGGTGAACCACCCCGAGGGCGTGCAGCGCTGCCAGCGCTTCGCTCAGCACCGCCATCATGCGCAGCGGTGGAGTTCGCGGCATTCCGCAGGCATGCGTCCACGCGCGCAAGCTTCCGTAGCGGGCAAAGTCGCGCCGCAGGTAGTACGGGGGCTCGTCCAACTGCCAATCGCGAATCACTGCAAAGCCCGGATGGCCCGACAGGCTCTGGTTGACATAGCGCAGAATGGTCACCTCGCGCTGCAGGTTCCGCAGGTCCGATTCGGAACGGCAAAAGCGAAAGACCTGCTGCGCGCTGCCCTCGACCTCGCCGTGGTACGCCGAGGCCTCGGCCAGCCACGTCTCGCTGCGCGTCGATTCGCCGAGCTTGCGCAGCAAGCGCCAGCCCGAGCTATGCATCACCTCTCCGCCAGGCATGAGTGTCGGCAGCTGCGCCACGACGGGCTGCACCGGCAAGGCGAGCTGGTAGCCGCGTCGCGGGATGGTCCGGATGAGCGGGTGGTTCGGATCGTCGTCCTGCAGGTTGCGGCGCAACGACGACACGGTGTCGCTCACGCCGCGACCGCCGACGAACTCGTTCCCGTTCCATACCGCCGCCACAAAGGCCTGGCGAGGGACGATCGCCCCGTCCGCGCCGGCCATCATCGCCAGAACCTCAAGTTCCTTGCGGCGCAAATGCGTGGTTCGACCCTGCCAGAGCACGGTCCCGGCCAATGGGTTGATCAAGCGTCCGCCGACCTCGAATGGATGGTCGAGAAAACGGTCGTCGATCGCATGCATTGGCTCGGCCTTGTTCAGGTGCAACCCAGCGTAGAACCGCAGTGACAATGCAATGGGGAGAATTGAAGCGTCACGATTCCCGGGTCGGACACGTCGACGCGCGCGGTCGCCGGTGGCTCTGGACGATTCACTGCGTGACCACGGTCAGGGCAGGTCCCTTCCCATGCCTTGGCATTCTGCGCCGCGTCGATGTATGGAAGGCATGACGGCGGTCTCGTCGACAGTCTGCCGAGCAGGGGGCGGCCGCGCAACGGCTGCGCCAGACGCGGATCGCAGCCAGCGCAACGGTGGCGAGCGTGGCGAGGAGCAGGTAGCTGCCGAATCGGCTGCGCATGGTGGCGTGTCGATGCCGGCCTGATGGTGGCTTTGCCATCCCCACGCAAGAAGCGCGAGAAAGGGTCCATGCCGGCACGCCCGGCCGGTGCGATTGGGGCCACGCCAGGCCGGGCACGCAGCGTGCCAGCCTCGGCCTCACGACCGGGATGGACCTAAATTTCGGCGTTTCCCGTGGATGCGATGGACCTTCCCTCCGGAGTTCACCGCCGTGCGTGTCGTCCTGCTTGTGATCCTGTGTGCCTTGTTTGCCAGCCCGGCTCGATCTGCCGACTACTGCGTTGGCACGCCTGCAGAACTTCAGGCTGCCTTGAACAGTGCAGAAGTCGACGGGACCGACTCAACCATCAAGCTGAAGAGCGGCACCTATGTCGTCAATGCCGACCTCGTCTACGAACCGTTGACCGAGCTCGTGGTCCCCGCGGGCAAGCTGACCCTGCGCGGCGGGTACAACGCCGACTGCAGCACCCGCAGCGATGCAGACGGTGCGACCACCTTGTTTGGCGAAGCGGGGCGCGTCCTCAAGGCTTTTACTGAGACCGGCAACGTTTCGTTGAGCGGGTTGGCATTGGTGGGAGTGCCTTTGGAACTGGATTCAACGGAAGGATCCGACGAGTGCATCGGAGCCACTCCGAGCTTCAATCTGCGCCGCCTGAGGATTCAGTCGACTTCCCTTACCGTCCGTTCGCTCTGCCACCAGGTCGTGCTTGAGAACGTACTGGCAAATGGCAGCCCGGTTTACATCGGATTGTTCGACCTTGACCGCGAAATCCTGCCCGAGCTGCAGATCAGCCAAAGCAGCTTTCTGGGTCGGTCGGTCGAATTGCAAGCCTGCTGCCGCGTGAGCCGTGTCTTCAACTCGATCTTCGACTCAAACAGTACCGAACTGCTCGTCCGCGGCCACGCGCTGCTGTCACAAAACAATCGTTACGACGCCTTGAGCTTGATCGAGGGCGGCTTTTTGTCACCCTCTTCCGCCAACAACACCACAGCTGCTGCCGCGCTCGACGCCAACTTCACCCCCACCGCCGCCTCGCCCATGCGCAACACCGGCACAGCCAATGTGCCCGGCGGGCTGCCAGCCATCGATCAGACTGGCGCCGAGCGGGTGATCGGCGCGCAGGTCGACCGTGGTGCGCGCGAGTCTCCCATCGACGGCACCGGCGTGTTCACCGTGACCAATGCGCTGGCCAGCGGCATCGGCTCGCTGCCTTGGGCGATCGCCCAGGCCAACGCGGAGCCCGGCTACAACTACGTGCGCTTCAATATCCCGGGTGCCTGCCCGCGCTTGATCCTGCTCAGCAGCTCATTGCAAGTGAGCGAGGCCGTACAGATCGACGGCTGGTCGCAACCCGGGTCGGTGCAGAACACACTCGAGGGCTACGGCTGGAATGCAGTGCCCTGCGTGATCTTGCGCGGGCCGGGCAACGGCATCGGGATCGAATCGCTCGCCGCCATCGGCAGTGGTGCAGTCAGCGTGCGCGGACTGGCTTTTGACCGCTACGCACTTGCAATCGGCCTGGCCTTCGGCTCGGACCACCAGATCTTCGGCAACCAATTCGGCGGCCGCATTGGCGGCGTCGGCGGGCTGACCCTCGACGGCAACCAGCAGGCCATCGGCATCGTCGGCGGCGAGCGCAGCGTGATCGGCGGCAACGAGCCGCGCGCGCGCAATCTGATCGGCGGGGCCAGCGATGTCGGCGTGCTGATCACCACCTTCCTGGGCGGCGGCGGCAGTGGCAACAGCATCGTCAACAACCTGATCGGCCTCGACAAGAACGGTCAGTCGGCCTTGCCGAATGGCACCGGCATTCGCATCAACGGCGCCGACAATCTGATCCAGGGCAACCTGATCACCGGCAACACCGTCGATGGCGTGTTGCTGTCCGGCTCGGGCGCCACCGGCAACCAGATCAGCGACAACGACATCGGTGGCGGCCTCGGCGCGCTGAACCTCGTGGCCACCAACGGCCGCATGGGCGTGATGGTCCAGAACGAAGCCAACCGCAATCAGATCGGACCGGACAATCGCGTCGGTCGCAATGGCGACGACGGCATCCGCATCTTCACCGATGCCGGCGGTCGCAATCGCATCACCGGCAATCGTCTCGCGCGCAACGATGCACTGGGCGTGGACCTCGGCCCGAATGGCGTCAGCGCCAATGACAACGACCCCCAGATCTGTGGTCCCACCGGCTGCACCGCCAATCGTGGCCAGAACTTCCCGATCATCCAGTCGGCCACGCGTCGCACCAGCGGCATCATCCCGGTGGGGCGACCGGTGGAGATTCGCGGCACGCTGCGCTCGGTCTTCGGCGGGCCCTACCGGATCGAGTTCTACACCTCGACCAGCTGCGATGCGAACGGCCACGGCGAGGGCGCACGCCTGATCGGCGCGATCAACGTGACCATCCCCAACGAGACCTACTGCCCACCCGGAGGCGGCATCTGCGTCGCCTGCACCGCAAGCAACTGCACCACCGGCTTCTCGACCTTCGTCTCCGAGATCGACGTCGTCCCCGGCACCGCGATCACCGCCACCGCCACCAGCCCCCAGGGCGACACCAGCGAGTTCTCCGAGTGCCGCACATCAACCGAAGAGGCCCGCCCCGACGCCATGTTCGCCAACGGCTTCGAAGCGCAGCTGCCCTGAGCTGCCATCGCGCCCCGACTGCCCGCATGTGACGACGTGCGGGCAGTCGGGGTGCGAGGGTGCACCCTCACCGCAACTGCGGTGCGGTCAGTCCCAGCAGCCAGGCCAGGGGCAGATGGGCGGGGTTGCCGAAGGGGGCGAAGCTGACTTGGGCGTTGTCGCTGCTGCGGATGGCGTAGAGCTTTTGGTCGGAGGGGCGCCAGACGGCGATGTCGTTGCGCTCGTCGTCGTCGATGTCGATCGACAGCGGAAGGTCGGTGCTGAAGCCCCACAGCGTGGGCGTGGGGTTTGGGTGCAGGTACCACTCCCACACGCCGGCGTTGGCGCGGACCACCATCACGCCGTAGCGATTGCCGCTGGCGGCGGCGAGCCAGTTGCCCAGCACCATGCGATCGCCCAACACGCCCCACGAGGGCCCGGAGTACACGTTCACCGAGCCGTTGCGCTCGAATTGGATCTGCATCAGTCGCATCTCGTTGCTGACCGCCAGCGCGTAGACGGTGATCTCGTCGCGCCCGTCGCCATCCGCATCTTGGCCCGCGCCCCAGCCGATCTGGCTGCTGTTGTACACGGCCGGGAACAGCACGCGCGGGTCGATGCCGAGATCACCCTGCCGGCCATCGGCGCTGAAGCGGAAACGTCCGATCCAGCGCGGCTGGCCGGCGACTTCTCCCAGGAAGGCGATGGCGAGGTCGGTGATTCCGTCGCCGTCGTAGTCGCCCGGGATCGGCACATGTGGCGTTGCGGTCCAGTTGCCGGGCAGGCTCAGTGAGCGCGCGCCGGTGCCGGTGCTGAAGTTGAGGCTGCCGCTGGCGGCGTCCCAGAAGCCAAGATTCATCCGCGAGCGACCGCCGAAGCGGCCGGGATAGGGCTGCGTGGTGGCGCCCGCGCCAAAGGCGAAGGGTCCGAAGTCCTGCGGCGGCTCGAACTGGCGGATGCGCCAATCGGGCGCGCCGATGGCGTAGTCGAGCAGCGTCAGCGGGCTGCGATACACGCTCGCCTGCGCGCCGTTGGGCAGCACGTCGAAACTGGGGCGCTGACAGGGCTCCGGTCGCCCATCGAGTTCCTCGAAGCCGGTCTCGCGCAAGACCTCAGCCGCCTCGGTGTCGATGATCAGGCGCGCCGCCGTGATCTGGCCGCTGCCGCTGGCACCCGCCGCGCGGGCCACGCGCAGGCGCAGCGGCTGCGCGCGATCGATGTCGTACTCCAGATACGGGCCGATCAGGTTGACGCAGGGCGTGGGATGGCCCAGCTGGAAGGCCTGCACGGCGGCGGCATTGGCGATGTTCGGAATCGCCGCCGCGCTCAGCCAGGGATGCGTGGCGCGGTCGTCGATGCGATAGCGCCCGGCCAGCCCCACCGTCGGATTCAGCCCGGCGAACTCGGCAATCGGCAACTCCACCACCTCACTGGGATCGACCAGCGCGATGCGCAACTCCCGCGCCCGGCTGTAGCTGATGTCGATCTCCAGACGCGCCGCCGCAATGCCACCGCTGACCACGCTCAGATCAAAGCTGAGCTCCCGTCCAGCCCCACTCAATGCCCCCGCATTCCCGGCCGGCACCACGAACTGCGCCGCATCAAGCGCCCCAGCACAAAGACCCAAACCCACGACCAGTAGACGCAGCATGTTCCGCTCACGAAAGGGTGATGCCCTGACGTACGCGAATCGGCGCGGCGGACTGACATGGGCCGGCGGAACCCGCCTGCACGCGCAGAGTCCGGCACCTTGCCGGCGCTTGGCGGACTCCTTCTAGCGTGTTCCTGCCCACGGAATGACCCGCAGGCTGCGCAGCGCCTGCCTGAGGTCCTGCTCGAGCTGTTGGAATGCCGTCAGGCTCCTGAGGCGATCGAGCGAGACTGTCTCACCGAGGTAGCTCAACTTCGCCGAGACCGTCCGGCGTTGCCGCAGGCGGGCCGCAGTGGCGATGCGCCAGGCCTTGTCGAGTACGGCCTTGGGGTCCGCTGTCGCTTCGATGGCTCGCGTGGCCGGCAGGCCCATTGTTTGGTCGGACACACTGGAGCCGCTGGCCTGACGCAAGGCGTCGCCGTCGGCGATGGCCCAGGCTTCGGTCTCCCGCACGGGAACCACGGCCACCCCGATGCCATCGGCGAACTCCTGCTGCAATCGCACGATGGCGGGCTGGGCGCGCTCTGCGTGGGCTCGCTCGGCATCGCTGTCGGCATCGGCATGAACGAACAAGACACGCCAGGCGCCATGGGCTTTACGCGCCGCAGCAAGGATGCGCTCTTCCCTGGGCGCACCCGCGAACTCATCCGGCTCACTGAGGGCGAGGACGCTTTCGGCGAACTCCACATGCTGGCTGGCCTCGTTCAGGCACAGGTCTTCGCACAGTCGCAGCAGCAAGGGCCCCAGGAAGTCGTAGTCGGCGCGGCCTTCGGCGTAGAGCGCGAGGGAGACGAAGTGCATCTCAGGCCTCCGTGCGCGCGGTGTCGAGCAAGACCTGCACCTCGTGGCGGGAGACCGTATCCAGCGATTCGAACAGGCCGCCCTGGGGATCGGGGTTGACCGGGCGCAGGCGCGTGCGACGGCGCTGCTGGCGCTGCAAGGGGTCGACAATGGTCGCGGTGTCAGCGAAGAACACGGCGCCAGCAAGTGGCCGGTGGGCTTGGTCGATCAGCGCCGACAGCACCACGGGCGAGTGGCTGTTGAGCAGCAACTGGCTCAGCGGATTTGCCTCGGCATCGGGCTGGCCCGGATCGGAAACCATGTCGCGCAGGCGCTGGATCAGCTCTTTGATCCGCCCGGGATGAACGCCGTTTTCCGGTTCCTCGAAGCAGATCAGGCCGCGATGGCGAGGGTCATGCAGCAAGGTCAGCAGTGCCAGCACGCGCAGCGTGCCGTCGGACACCACGCGCGAGGAGAAGCTCTGTCCATCGCGCATCGACAACTGGATGCGGTACTCGCGACTGGCCGAATCGAGTTCGGCGTCGAGGGCCGCGATGCCGGGAATCAGGTGATTCAGCTCGACCGCAATGTCGGCCAGCACTCCCTTGGGTCGCTCCTCGGTGGCGGTCTCGGCCTTCAGCTGCGCAAGGACTGCGGCCAGGTTGGAGCCATCCGCATTCAACACATCGGATGCCGTCACCGGCACCGGCTTGCGCAGCAGCGCCGGGTCGAGCTGGAGTAGCCGCCAGAAACGCATCTCCTCTCGCAGCGCGAACAGATGCGGAAACTCGGCATTGGTGATGCTGTACAGAACCGTCGCCTCGGCGGCGCTGGCGGGGCGATTGCGTCCCGGCTTGCCGTCCTGGTGGATGCTGAAGGCCAGTCCATCCGAGGTTTCTTCCGTCGTCAGCAGCGGCTGGAGGCGTCTGTACTTGAGGAAGTGCTCGCGAAAGGCCTTCGTCGGATGTATCGCCCGGATCCACCGATCCTCCTTCTTCAGGATCGGGTGAGCCTCCTCGCGCGCCACCTGGATGCGCACAATGCCGGGGCGTACCTCGCGACGTTCCAACTCGAGCTCGTAGCGCATCCGCGTGTGCGTGAGGCGCACTTCGCTGCCCCAGGGATCGCGGATCAGTGGATCGACCAGCACCTCCACCGCCAGTTTGATGCGCGAGCTGCGCCCGGCGGGCGTCAGTCGGAACAGCTCCAGCGGTTCGCCGCGCATGTCCTTCACGGCCTCGGCGACATCACGCGTGGCCAGCAGCGAGAGCAGACGGATCGCATCGAAGAGGTTGCTTTTGCCGGCGGCGTTGCTGCCCAGCACCACGGTGAAGGGCAAGAGATCGATCGCGAAGTCCTCGAAGGTCTTGAAGCCGTCGATCTCAATCCGCGTGAGCATGCCTGCCTCCTTTGCGACGCCTGGCCTTGCCGCCCGAAGCTTCGCCCGCAGTCTGACGCGCCGCAGCGATGCGAGCCAGCAGCGCGGCGGCGGGCTCGTCGTTGGGGTCTTGGGGGACGAGTTCGCCGCGGAAGGCTTTGGCGAGGGTGGCGGGGACGCTCCGTTGGACAACTGCTGCAGCGTCGACTGCTCGTCGTGCGATCTGTTCAGCCACGTCCAAGAGACGGCGGACGCGATCTACAGCCTCAGCCATCTCGTCCTCAGGCGGAATCGAGATTCGAATCTCTCGCAGATTGGCCTGTGAGAGGTTACGCATTGAGAGTTGGTTCCCGCTCGCGCGCGACTCAATTGCTTTCCGTCCTTCTGGTGATTGCAGCGCGATCAAGATCCATCGCTTCAGCCCCTCCGGCATGACCAGACGTAGTACCTTGTCAGAAAGGTATACAGGGCGCGTAACCTGCTCGACGATGACACAGGCACCCACGAGTTCCAACGTGTTTGCGCGAGAAATCAGGAAGTCGCCGAGCATAACTCGTGAGCGCTCGGGAACCTCGGCAGTACAAGGTAGCGTTTTGCTTTCGTTGTCGTCATAACGACCCCACGTCACTGCGCTGATCTTGACCAGACCTCGCTCATTGGACTCGGGCGGCCGTTCTTCGCATTGCACATTGAGCCCGGCTTCGATTCGCTCGACCAATCTTCCTACGGTGGTCTCCGTCCAGTTGCAGGTATCCATGCCTCGAGCTTCGCGCCACTCCCTGGTCAGTTCGCCGCTGGTGGCGGCGGCGAGGACGGATTGGCGGAAGCGCTTGAGGATGGCGGGGATGCGGTCGAGGCGTTCGCGGCAGGCATCCACGCGCCCGAGCAGGCGGTCGAGCTTGTCGGCGATGCGCTTTTGTTCGGGGAGCGGCGGGAGCGGAACCAACCACGATTTCAGAACGGATTGTGAAATGTTCGGCTGAGCGCCTCCTTTTCCTGCGTCAACGAAAGAGTTTCGCTGAGAACATAGATAGTAATAAAGAAACTCTGTTGTCGCGATGTTGAAGTCGGGGATCGCAACAGCACAGGCCTGATTCGTGGCCGCTTCAATGCCAAGAATGCTTGCCTTTCCTATGGTCGCGCCATACATTGCAATTGCAACGGAGCCCGTTGGAAATAGCTTTGCACTTGAATTGTTCAATCCACGTTCCGAAATATTCTCCTCGGTTGCGTTAACAAAGCGTTGACCAAGTTCCCCGGTCTTAATCCACGGGATTGTTCCGCCGAAATTCGCGGGATCGCGACGGGATGGAGTGCCGCCAGAGCCCCACTGCGCTATTTGGCCGAGTGTGGTTTCGATCCATCCCTTAGGCGGCGCCCTCACCGATCGGTCTCCGCGCGTTGCTCCAGCGGCATGGCAGATTGTCGCAACGCCGTCACGACAATCCTGTCGACAGTGTCGACACAATCTTCCACGACTTGGCGATCAGCGCTCATCGCCAACCTCCTCCCCCAACTCCGCCAGAATCCCCCGCAACTCCTCCATCGCCGCCTCCAGCTCGCTCATCGCCTCGCGCGCCAGCACGGCGGGCTCGGGCAACTCGTCGCTGGCAGTCGCGCTGTCGTCCTTCAGCCAGGCGATATCCAGGTTGTCGCCGCGCTCGGCGATCCACTCGCGGGTGAACTTGCGAAAGCGGCCCTGCTCGCCAGTGTCCACGCGCTGGCGCAGCGCGGAGACGTCGCCATAGGCGTTGCTGCCGAAGGCGGCTTCAAAGTCGGCGAAATGTTCGCGGGTGAGCTGGGTGCGCTTGCCGAATTGCGGCATGTTGGCGCGCAGATCGTAGATCCAGACTTCCTTGGTGCTGCCCTTGTCGCTGTAGCCGCGGGTGAAGAACAGCACATTGGTCTTCACGCCCTGGGCGTAAAAGATGCCGGTGGGCAGGCGCAGGATGGTGTGCAGGTTGCACTTGTCCATCAGGTCAGCGCGGATCTGGCGGCCGACGTTGCCTTCGAACAGTACGTTGTCCGGCAGCACCACGGCGGCGAGGCCACCGGGCTTCAGCTCGCGGTAGATGTGCTGCAGAAAGGCGAACTGCTTGTTGCTGGTGGGGTAGGTGAAGTCATCGCGGCTGGGCAGGCCGCCGCCCTTCTTGGTGCCGAAAGGTGGGTTGCTGAGGATCAGCGTGGCGGGCGGCAGCTTCTCGTGTTCGTTGCTGAGCGTGTCGCCGTAAAGCACGCCGCCCTCGATGCCATGCAAGAGCATGTTCATCAGCGCCAGGCGGTGCGTGTCC
>ERZ1066138.102-NODE-102-length-27850-cov-9.961936_pt1 | contig 27850 bp, 28 predicted proteins | sample MGYA00382785_ERZ1066138 | MGnify/ENA primary metagenome ERZ1066138 (study PRJEB33369, sample SAMEA5778368) | biofilm metagenome | biome: Industrial cooling water; feature: Water cooling tower basin; material: Biofilm | place: United Arab Emirates | collected... | reverse complement strand
CCTCAAGGAGGTTTCACCGCAGATCCTTCGCACCTGAACGCTTCGTATGGCGCTGGTGGAACCGGCTCCAACAGATTGACACGGGCTGAGCATTTGACGCGGCGATCATCAAATGCTGTAGGTTCAAAACAGATCTCAAAGCCACCGGGGTGCCGCATTCAGGCGCCATGGTGTCACCAATCCCCCTAGCGGCTAGCAGTGAGTTTGTCTGAGATGCACATCACGTCCCGCCAATTCGCAGGTGCACGAACCTTGATTGCCTGCGTCGCATTTCTGGTCTCCGCCGGCGCGGCCATGGCCGAGACGCCTGCCGCCTACATGCAGCGCGTCGCCAACGAACTCGTCGCTGCGTCGCGGTCAGGATCGGCGCTGTCGTTCGGCACTGCGCTACGCAGTCATGCTGATCTGCCGGCGATCGGGCTGACCGCGCTCGGGTCCTACGCGAACAGCCTGTCCAAGACAGACCGGCCTGCGTACTACAATGGCATGGTGAATTGGATCGCGCGGTATGCCGCGAAGGAGGCGCCGAAGTATCCTGTCGCGCGCGCCGTCGTGGTCGGCCAGTCGGCGGGCACGGGCGGCATCACCTATGTCGACACGAAGGTGGTTCTGCGCGATGGATCGACCTATGACGTTCGGTGGACGGTTGTGCGTCGCGGGACTACGTACAAGGTCCGCGAGGCTGAGATCCTGATGTTCCAGATGACCACCGTTCTCGGCAATCTTTTTCAAGACTACATCAGCAAGAACCAGGACAATCCGAAAGCTTTGGTCGCTGCACTGAACCAATAAAGACCGAACGCGATCCCGGTTCAAAAACGAAAAGGCCGCCCTCTTGGGGCGGCCTTTTGCATTTTACGGGAGGCGGGGAACGTATCAGACGCGGAAGATTGCGCCGGCTACCGAGCGGGCGCGCGTGCGCACAGCGCCGCCGTCGTTTCCGGACTTCACGATCCACTGACCGTTCGCGGCGCGGCCGACGATCATGCCGACGTGGTGGCGCCAAACGACGACGGCGCCGACTTGCGGACCCGACGGCGAACCATATTTGCGCCAGTTCCACGCGACATTGTATTCAGGACCGCCACCTTTCTGAGTGCGCATCCACCACCCACACCATCTGCTCGGACGCGGACCAACGCCCGAATGACGCGGAGCGCGTTCGACCGACTGCGCGTAACGATGCTGGCGAGCGGCCTGGCGCGTGCCGCGCTGCCTAGGTTCAGCGGCTTCGGTCTGCTGCCAGCCTTGTGATTGCGTCGGGTCGTAGGGCCGTGCCTCAGCGGTAGTGATGACGGCCATGCCGGCTAATGCCGCAAGCGCGGCTCCGAGAGTCTTGCTCATTGATGTGTCCTGTTTGCTGTTTCTTGGACTGGTATCTTTGCGCCTCAGCAATGCGGCAGAAGCAAGATGAGCAAAACCGCTCAAGCCCCAGCTGCCGCAGGACAATTCGACGCCTGCGACCAGTTGTTCTTCGCGGGAAAGTTGCAAATTTTTTTGGGCAGATACGCAACCGACTGAAAAGCAACGGATCAACCGCGGTTGTAATTCTCCCGGGCTTGGGCAGCCCGGTTAACCATTCCGCTAATTGAGGAGGGCCCGCGCTGCCGGGAACGGGCGTCAGGCGGCGGCGTTGGTTGCCGACCACGATCGAACGTGGAGGAAACAATCGAAGAGGACTCGACCCATGAAACTCCTTTCACTCATTGCCGTAGCCGCGTTGGCCGCAACGCCCTCGCTGGCTCAGGATCAGAAGATCCAGAAAGATCCCGGCAGCACAACGCGCACAGGTACCGACTCTCAGCCGATGAAGGGCAAGGCCAGCAAGGCGACGCAATCCTTCGCGACGGCTGCTGCATCCGGAAACACGCTCGAGGTGGAATCGAGCCGTATCGCTCTGGAAAAATCCCAGAACCAGGACGTAAAATCTTTCGCGCAGATGATGATCGATGATCATACGAAGGTCGGCGAACAAATGAAGTCTGCCCTTGAGACGGCCGGCTTGCCAGCGCCCGCCGACAAGATGATGCCGAAGCATCAAGACCTCGTCGATAAACTGAAACAAGCCGGCGCCAACAAGTTCGACGGGCAGTACGTCGCCGTGCAACTGAAGGCGCATGACGAAGCGATCAATCTCTTTTCGGATTACGCCAAGAACGGCGACAACGCGGAATTGAAGCAATTCGCGCAAGCCACGCTACCGTCGCTCGAGAAGCACAAAGACTTGGCGGAAGATCTGCGATCCAAGGTGGTAGGCGGCAGCGCCACCCAGTAGCGCAACGTCGGTTCAGGCAGCAGAATGCCTCGCCTTTCTGCTGTCTACTCACTCACACGTCGTCAGCATCACATGCGGCCTCCACGTCCGGCCGCCGGTCTCTCCCCCCTCGGCCGAAAAGCATTTGCTCAATCGATTCCACCAACCATTCGATCACCAGCAGCACCGTTCTTCCTCCACAACGCGAGGAGGACGGTGCGCGCAATTCGCGCTATGAACAAACAGCATTGCGGGTCACCGCTCATAACATGATGTTGTGCGTCTCATGGTTCGAAGACTTCCGTCCCTTAATGCGTTGCGCGCCTTCGAAGCTGCAGCCCGTCTCGAAAGCCTGACACTCGCTGCCGGCGAACTGAATGTCGCGCAAGCGGCCGTCAGCCGTCATGTTCGCGATTTGGAATCGTGGCTTGGCGCCAAGTTGTTTCATCGCACTGGCCGCGGCGTAACTCTCACCCAGGAGGGCATTTCACTCGCGTCCGATCTCAGTCGCGCGTTTGACCTGCTCGCCCAGGCCATCGATTGCTTCGACACAAAATCCAAAGCGCTCGTCGTTGCAAGCGACGTTTCGTTCGCGGCCCTGTGGCTCATTCCGCGGTTAAAGCGCTTTCTCGCCGATCATCCCGACGTCGAAATCATCGTCGATCCGGATCCGCGTCTCACCGACTACGCAAAAGGTGAGGCGGACATCGGCATCCGGTATGGCCGGGGGCCATGGAAAGACATTGCTGCTGAAAAACTCTTCGATGCGAAAACGTCACCTGTTTGCGCGCCGCGGATCCTCGAAACGTTGGCCGTCAAAGCTCCCGCCGATCTCGTCGGACTGCCCCTCATTCGCGAAGACCGGTACGACGCCTGGCCGGCATGGTTTCAAGCAGCTGGCGTGACCCCCATCGACGCGCTGAGCGGACCGCAGGTGCGCGGCGAATTGGCCGTCGCAGCTGCTGAGGCCGGCGCCGGATTTGCACTGGCCGACACAGTACAGGCCGGCGATGCCCTCATGTCTGGTCGCCTCGTGCGGCCCTTCGAGGCGTCGGTGGGCGAGTTCAGCTACTTCCTCGTTCATGCCGAAGGTGCGCGACTATCCAAGACAGCCCAGGCATTCGCGATGTGGCTCAAAGGAGAGTGCCGTCGCTTCGCTGACGAATTTTCGCGATGGCAAGCCCGCACATCCGGCCAACAATCAGGCCACACGTCCAAGGCGAAGCGGCGTTCGCGGCCTTAGCAAAGATCACGGGCTCAAAAATTCATGTATCGCGCATGGAGGCGCGAAAGCTCGTCCAGCAAGAGCCGGACGAGCTTCTTTATGACGCCTGATGCGATCGATGAGATTTTTTCTCAGTTCGATACCTGGCTCACTTGCGAGCCCGTCTCGCGATAGTCGAGTGGCAGTCTTATCGTCGCGTTGGCGACGTGGCGGATTGAATCGAACTTGTGGCGAGCAATCAGCTTGCCGTCGACCTTCTCCAAAACAATGAAGCCAGTTTCCTTGCGGCTATCGGGATCGCCACCTGTTTCGTCCAGGTCCAGCAGGATTTCCTTATCGAAGCGGAAGGTGCCCGCGTGCGCCGAAAGTGCGATGTTGGCGCCCGGCTTCGGCTCGAGGCGATCGATGATCCGGCGTGTTTCTCGGGCGAATTCTTCATGCTGGTCACGCATCACGGCGGTGCGATGCAGAAGAACGTTGGCGACCGCATCGATCCGTCCGAAAGCATAGTCGGCCGTCTGGCGGGCGCGGCAGCTCGGGCTGGAAATAACCTGATCGACCTTGATCTCAGCGATGCGGAACACGTTGTTGATGAGCTTGGCTTCTTCAACGCCTTGCTCGGTCAGGCAGACGGCACGTTTGAAGGAGGATTGCGACGCGTCGATGTTGTCGTGCAATTCGACCATGTCGAAAGCGGTCACATCTTCCCATTTCTCACGCTGGGCATGGCGAACGTAAAGAATGTAGCCGCCCTTTTTCAGTTGTTCGGCCCAGTGCTTGTCCTCGTCGTAGCTCACGAACTCAGCGTGCTCAGGCGTCCCGAACACGTTGGCAACAGCCGCGAAATGGCCTCTCGCGGCGAGGACGCCGGTCGAAAAAGCGAGCACGCCGAACAGCGCAACGCGTGTGGCAATCCTATAGGCGTCAGACTTGCTCGTCTGCGGTGCGGTCATTTCAGCTCCTCCAGGGGTCGCGCGATGGGCGCGCACATTAAACCTGAAGGCGACGAACAAACCGTTGCGAAAGCGGTAATCAGACCCTTCGCAATTGTCTCAAATGCAAAATTCTATGCGTAACAATCAAATGAGCGAGGACTGCGAGATTTTGATTCCCTCCAAAGCGGACCTCTCCCCTGTGACGCCTCGTTAACAAATTGTCCGGCCCGCACGCTCCAGGCCCGTCATCAGAAAATAAGGACGGGCCAAACTTCACTCCTACCGTTCGAAGCGCTTGAACTTGATGCGGTGAGGTTCGACGGCGGCGTCACCGAGGCGGCGCTTCTTGTCCTCCTCGTAGGCTTCGAAGTTGCCTTCGAACCATTCGACGTGGCTGTCGCCTTCGAAAGCGAGGATGTGGGTCGCGAGACGGTCAAGGAAGAAGCGGTCGTGTGAGATCACCACGGCGCAGCCGGGGAAATCTTCCAGCGCCGATTCAAGTGCGCCCAGTGTTTCCGTGTCGAGGTCGTTGGTCGGCTCGTCGAGGAGGAGCAGGTTGCCGCCCTCCTTCAACATCTTGGCCAAGTGCACGCGGTTGCGTTCGCCACCGGAAAGCAGGCCGACTTTCTTCTGCTGGTCGGGCCCCTTGAAGTTGAACCAGCCACAATAGGCGCGGCTCGGCATTTCGCGCTTGTCGCCGTACTTCATGATGTCGAGACCGCCGGAGATTTCTTCCCAGACCGTCTTGTTGTCGTCGAGGTGATCACGGCTCTGGTCGACGTAGGAGAGCTTCACGGTCGGGCCGAGCTTGATCGTGCCTTTGTCCGGCTGTTCTTTTCCGGTCAGCATCTTGAACAGCGTGGTTTTGCCGGCGCCGTTGGGACCGATGACGCCGACGATGCCGCCGGGCGGCAGCTTAAACGAAAGATTGTCGATGAGCAGGCGGTCGCCGAACGCTTTGGACAGCCCCTCCACCTCGACCACCATATCTCCGAGGCGCGGACCTTCGGCGATTGAAAACGCGGCCTTGCCCACATCCTCGCGTCCCGATTGCTCCACGAGTTTGTTGAAGTTGGCGATGCGCGCCTTCGACTTTGCCTGGCGGGCCTTGGGCGAGGAGCGAATCCACTCCAACTCCCGCGAAATCGCTTTTTGGCGACCCTCCTCAGCAGCCTTCTCGGTCGCCTCCCGTTTGGCCTTCTGTTCCAGCCAGCTTGAATAATTGCCCTTCCATGGCACGCCCTGGCCGCGATCGAGTTCGAGCGTCCAATCGGTCAAGTTGTCGAGAAAGTAGCGATCGTGAGTTACGAGGATCACGCAGCCGGCGTACTCTTTGAGAAAGCGTTCGAGCCACGCGACAGATTCCGCGTCGAGGTGGTTGGTCGGTTCGTCGAGCAGCAGGATGTCGGGCTTCGACAGCAGGAGCCTTGTCAGCGCCACGCGACGCTTTTCACCGCCTGAGAGCTTCGTCACGTCCGCGTCGCCGGGTGGGCAGCGCAGGGCGTCGAGGGCCTGCTCGACCTGCGTGTCGAGGTCCCACAGGTTCAGCGCGTCGATCTGGTCCTGCAGCGCCGTCATTTCGTCGGCGGTCTCTTCCGAGTAATTCGCGGCGATCTCATTGTACCGGTCGAGGATGGCTTTCTTTTCCGCCACGCCTTCCATGGCATTACCGAGCACGTCCTTGGTTGGATCGAGTTCCGGCTCCTGCGGCAGATATCCGACCTTCACGCCGTCCGCGGCGCGCGCTTCACCGACGAAGTCGTCCGTGACGCCGGCCATGATTTTGAGCAGCGTGGATTTGCCCGCACCGTTCAAACCCACGACGCCAATTTTCGCGCCGGGAAGGAAGGAGAGCGAAATGTCCTTCAGCACCTGCTTGCCGCCCGGATAGGACTTGGACAGCTTGTGCATGTGGTAGACGTACTGGTGGGCTGCGGCCATCGGGGGCGCCTCGTCATTGCGAAGTTGAGGGATGTTGCAGGCCTTCTAGCCGATTGGCCGGGCGGGCACAATGTCGTCGCGATGGGGCGTGGGCCAGGGTTCGGTCACCCGTGATCTGGCCTGCCGCTGCTCGACCGCTGCGGATCGCCGTCCGCATCACACGTTCGCGACACCAGTGAAAAAGTAGCGACCGAGACCGATCGTGAAAACGAACCCTCCCCAGAGCGTATGCTCGATGATCACCGCCCAGATCGATCGCGTTTCCAGATATCGGGCGGCAAACAGAAGGCCGCCGAAGACCGTCGCGATGACGGCGAACGGCTGCCCGATGACGAGGTGGGCAAAGCCGAACAGCACGCCGTTGAGCGCAATGGCCGCCGCGGGACGCTCGCCGAACAACGGCCCATACCTGTGAAAGAAAAACGTGCGGTACACGATCTCCTGCGTCGCCACCGAGACGATGGGATAGGCGAACATGACCATCAGCCACAGGTGCGGCCGATTGCGGGGGAACTCGAACAGCCAAGTGGGGTGGGTCTCCTTGAGCCACGCCCAGATGCCCAGTGCACCGACGCCGAACACGACCAGAATGGAGACGAGCGTCGGCCAACCAAAGCCGCGTGATACCTCCCTTTTCAGCGAAAAGCTGCGGTCGGCGAGCAAGATCGCCAGGATGACGACGAGGACCGGCAGCAGCGCCAGGAACAAAGGAATGCGGGCCTGATGAACGGCGGCGTGCATGGCGACTGGAGCGGCCACGAAAAGCAGCGCCATTTCGGTGGTCAGCCAAGCGGCGCGCGCAGCCGTCAATTGCGGCTGCGCCAGCGTTCCCCCCGCCGCCAGTGCCATGCGATTAAAGGTCGTCCGTGTTGAAGGTATCGCAGCTCTGCATCTTGCCCGACTTGTAGCCGTTCGTGAACCAACGCATGCGCTGCTCGGCCGAGCCGTGGGTGAAGGCGTCGGGCACCACGTAGCCCTGGGTCCGCTTCTGGATCATGTCGTCGCCGATGGCGTTGGCGGCACGCAGGCCTTCTTCGATGTCACCGGGCTCGAGGCGGTTGTTCAGCTGGTGATTGAGGTTTGCCCACACGCCGGCCAGGCAGTCGGCCTGCAGTTCCATGCGCACCTGGAGAGCATTGGCGCTCCGCTGGTCCATCCGCTGCTTCATTCCCTGGACTTTTTCGGCAATGCCGAGCAGCGTCTGGACGTGGTGACCAACTTCATGGGCCACGACGTAGGCCTGCGCGAAATCACCCGGCGCGTTGAAGCGGCGCTTCAGTTCGTCATAGAAAGCCAAGTCGATGTAAATCTTCTGATCGAGCGGGCAATAGAACGGGCCCATCTGCGTCATTCCCATGCCGCAGGCCGTGCGCGTGCCGCGATCGAAGATGACGAGCTGCGGCTCCTTGTAAGTCTCGCCGAAACTCTCGAAGACCTTGTTCCAAACCTTTTCGGTGTCGGCGAGCACGCGGCCGATGAACACCTTCATCTCGTCGGTTGATCCCGCGGCCGTCCTGGACCCTTGTCCTGGAAGTCCGGGGATGTCGGAACCGCCTGGACGCTGCGTCTCCTGCTGACGTGGCATCTCGATTTGTGGGAACTGGCCCCCGCCGCCGCCGGTGAGAACGTCGAGAGGGTTGATACCGAACAGCAGCATGATCACGCCGATGATCAGGAGTGACGTCAGGCTCATGCCACCGCGACCGCCGATGGGAATTTGTAGCCCGCCCGGCATGCCGCCGAACCCGCCACCCTGGCCGCGGCGATCCTCGACGTTTTTGCTTTCCTGGTCGTTCTCGTCGTAGCGCATCCGCTGCCTCTCTATTGATTGCGCGCGGCGACTCCCCTGACGGGGAGCCGGCCGCCGCGCGCGGGAGCCGGCCGCCGCGCGCGGGAGCCGGCCGCCGCGCGCCGCGCGCGGCAAGGTTCTCTGGCCGACCGAGCGGCTTTTCACGTCAATCCATACTTTGCCGGGAGGCCGGAGTAAACGCGCGCGAGCCCGCTCACTGCCAGATCCATCGGCGCGGACATTGCGCTGTGCTCATCCGATATGCAGCGATGCCTCCCGGCAGCAGCGGTGGATATCCATCGATCGCGCACAATCGGCCATTCTTGCGCCGCGCGAAGGGTGGCATGTGATGTGCGAGTCCTCCCAGGGCCATCACGGTGTCAAAGCATGGAGTTGCGATATGTTCAGCCGCCCATTCCTGCCGTTCCGGGTTCGCCCGCTGCACGAAGACAAGGTTCGGCCGTCGCCGCTGCAAACATCCGACATTCTCGATGCGCTCGACGAGATGAAGCCGTTTGCCGTCAAGGCCGAACGCCGCCCCATGAAGGCGACACCCCTGCTCGTGTCCGGCCGACAAGTGCGCCCCCACCGGTTCGATCGCTGATCGCTCGCTCCGAAGCGTTTGTCACCGTTCGAGTTGGGCTGCCGCCGAGGGCGTGCAGGCGTTAACCTTTTGTCAACCAACTGGGGCCGAAGCTCACGGGCGGCATTCTGCTGATTTGGTCGCGAGGCGCGCCCGTGGACGACCTGGAACCCACCCGGAAGATGACGTCGTCCCTGAACGAGGTGACGAACGACACCGGGCGCGTGGCGTTCTGCGGTCCCTACGTCATCTCGGCAATCACCGGATACCCCGTCAGCAAGGTGGAGCGGGCCATCAACGCCTACCGGGACCTGCCGCCGGACCTGAAGCACGCGGTCAAGGGCACCTACGCGGATGAAGTGGAGGCGGCGTTGGCGATCTACGGCTACGCCATGACGCTCAAAGAGAGCTTCATGCATCTGGAGCGCAAGCAGCGCCCGAGCGTGTGGACATGGATGCAGAAGCCACGCAATGCCTGGTCGCACTACATCCTGGCCATCCACAAAGGCAAAGAAGGCCACTGGATCCTGATCAAGGGCGTGAAAATGTGCGACACCTTCACGGAAGGCCAGTGGACGTTTGTCTGCGATGGGCCGCACCGGGGCTGCCGCATCATGGAGATTTTCGAGGTGAAGCGCGCCATCGACGCCTAAGGCGGTGGCCGGCGCGTCGGCGGCGGGATCGCGCCACTCGATGGTGGCCGAGGTCGCCTCGTCAAATACCGTTTCCGAACCGGCGAGACACTGATAATCTTAAGGCTTATCAACCTCTGGAGACCTTGATGCAGCGTCAGACCAGCACTTTCATCGCAGCGGTTGCTGCTTTTGCGGCTCTTGTTCCGCTCCTCGACACGCCGGCCGAAGCGTCAGGGCGACGGGCCGCGGGCATCGCGGCCGGAGTGGCCGTCGGGATCGCGGCGGCCGCGATCATCGCCAATTCGAACCGCGCCTATGCCTATGACCGCGGGTACCGCGGCAGCAGCTGGCGCGCCCGCTGCAACAGGTGGCTGCGCCAATGCGATCGCGGCAACGACTATTCCTGCGAACGGTTCGAGACGCGCTGCTGATCCGCCTGCGGCTCTGTTGAACAGAAGGCCGGTGGCGAACGCTGCCGGCCTTCTTGTTGCGCGCTTCACGTAGCGCTCCCGGCGTGATGGCGTGACACACCTGACCGGTACGTCTGGCTGGCAAGATTGACTGGCACGTCGTATCGCACACGCAAAAAGGCCGCCCGGTGAGGGGCGGCCTTTCCATTTCAGATGCTCGTGGTGCGATCAGCTTAGAAGTTGATCAGACCGCCGACACCGACGTACTGGAAGTCTTCGACGCCGCCCGGTGCGATGTCAGGGTCGACAAGGTTGACAACGGACGTATCAAGAGACTGGTAACGGTACTTGACCCAAACCGACATGGCCGCTGCGTCGATTTCCTGGACGATACCGCCGCCCCAAACTGTCAGCTTATCAACGTTGATTGTTCCATCGGCAGTCGCGGTATTATTACCATCGGCAAACCAGCCCACATCTCCCGCGCCATCTGCCTGCAGGTATTCGCCATAGAACACGGTATGGCCAAGAGCTGAAAGGCGACTACGCAAACCGATCTTGCCGTACCAAGTGTCGGCATCATAGGCACCAATGTCGCCCTGCATGTTCCCGTAGTTCACCAAGCCGAACAGACCCGTCGGAACGTGCATAACGAACGCACCTGCTTGCACATACTGAGCATCGATGTTGCCGAGGTTATTGTAGCCGCCGCAACCAGGCGCGTTTGTAGTATTGCAATTAATAGTACTGCCCGAGAACGGGTCGTTGATGGTTGCTCCATTCGAGCTGGAGTTGACCTCATTATAGGCGACGGCGGCGGCAACTTTAAATCCGCCCCACTCACCGGCATAACGGCCGGCAACATCCCACATGTCGTCCTCGCCCCACGATGCACTAACCGAGAAGCCGCCGAAGGTCGGCGAGTCGTACCGAACGACGTTCTGGGTCAAACCATTGCAGTCACCCCAAGCGCCGCCCATAGCGCCGCAGCCACCGCCTGCGCCGCCCCACCGCGTACCCAGGACACCACCATCTCCGGTACGGATGAAGAAGTTGTTTGTATCGTAAGCCACCCAATTGGCAGGAACGAGTGAGCCAGAGCCGTCGACGAGAATGGCCGCATTATCTGAAGCCTGCGACTGCTTACCGACCGAGACCTTCCCCAAACTATCCGACTTGATGAACCAGTAGGACTGCAGGAGTTGTACGCCGCCAAGTCCATTCGTAGATCCGCCAGCGGAAGAATACAAATTGTAAACCGCGGGGCCGTCCGGCCTGTCCTGGTTGGTTGTCAGGCCGTCCGATCCGATGGCTTCGATCTGCAGAACGTACCCGGCCGACCAACCCGGCGATATCTGGGCCGAGCCGGTGAACTTCACGTGGCTGCCCAGCGTCGTGCCGAGGTCGTGGACGTAGGTGTTGCTCTCGATACCGTCATCCCAGAACGTGACCTGCTGGCCGACCCAGCCGGAGACCGTCAGCGAGACTTTACGGTTGCCCTTGCGGGCCGTCGTGGCCTCGAGTTCGGCGATGCGCTCCTCGAGGTCGGCGCAGCAGTTCCCCCCGAGGTCTGCTGCCGACGCGCTGGTGATAGACATTCCGCCTGCGAGCAGGCCGGCCGCCACCAGTGCGTAGAGGTTGTGTTTCTTCATTTACCCTTCTCCCGTCTACTAACTTAAGAACGGGCGCTTGACGCAACTGCTGCAAACTTCACGCAACGGACGCCACACGCTCAATCTCGACCAGCGGTCAAAGCCTCGCTCCGAATCACCGCTCAGGGCAGGATACTAAGCAGATCGGTCGGACTGGTTAAACGGCAAAGTACCAGATGACTGTGGATTCCGCCCTCGATGTTGCGCAATGGCCACGTTGGGTTTCGACGGGCCTAATCATATGATTTTATTTCGTTTTTTTACAAATGCTCTGGGGTCATCGCAGATTTTTGGACCTAGATTTGGCTTTGCGCAACACTGTTCTAAGCGACCGGAACGGCGCGGGCGAGACGCTCGTCCCGGGAGATCCGCCGCCCCCATCGTTTCGTCGAATTTCGTGATAACCGCCCGTTAGGCGAACCGGTAATTGTCTTTGCAGTCGCGCAGAAGGCTACTTGTTGACTCATTCCGCTTACCATAAGTTTGTTGCGCTGCAATATCGGGGAACGAAGCGGTCTGTCCGTCCGTTCTGAAACAAAGTGCCTCCTTGTCCTTCGCAATCATGTCCCTGGCAATGTCGCCACAATTTCTGGTTAGGCGTCTCATGCTGACGATTTCCATCCGCGCCGGGGGGCCGGTCACAGAAATCATTGAGTTTCATCGGACTAGCCACGACACCTGCGATCCTTCGGGACCGGCGGGTGCCCGCCGGGTCTCCGAGTGCTTGCGTCTCCCGCAACAGACACGACATATCGCATGAACAACACCTCCGACGTCCCCACGCGGCGCGCTTTCTTACTGACCGGGGCAGCAGGGGCAGCGCTGCTCGCCGTCGCGCGTCTCGCGGGTGAGCCGAGTCCTGCCCTGGCGCAGGACCAGACGGCAGCGACGGAGCCGTTCGCGGCTAAAGACGTTTTGAAGCTCGCAGAAGATCTGGCGGCAAAAGATTTTCAGCGGCCTTCTATCGACGTGCCGGAGCCCTTCAACGCGTTGAAGGCGGAACAGTATCGCGACATCCGCTTCCGCAACGAGCAGGCGCTTTGGCAATCGGAGCGGATCGGCGTTGAAGTGCACCTGCTGCCGCGCGGGTGGATCTATGAGACGCCTGTCGAGATTCGCGTCGTTGAAGATGGTCAGTCACGCCGTCTCGTCGCCGACAGCCGCATGTTCACGTTCGGCCAGTCGATCCCATCCGCCCCGGAAGCCGCACCTTACGCGTTCTCGGGGTTTCGTCTTGTCGGCCCCTTGAGCCGGGCGGACCGGGTCGACGAATACGCAGTGTTCCAGGGCGCCAGTTACTTCCGCGCCATCGGGCTAGGTCAGGCATACGGCCTGTCGGCGCGCGGATTGGCGGTCAACACCGCTCAGCCGGCCGGCGAAGAGTTTCCGATCTTTCGCGCGTTCTGGATCGAAAAGCCGCGGATTCCCGGTTCGGAAGTCGTGGTGCACGGGCTGCTCGACAGTCCCTCGGTGACGGGCGCCTACCGCTTCACGATCGCTCAGGGCGAGACGACGGTGATGCTCGTCGATGCTGTGCTCTATCCCCGCCGCACCCTCAAACACGTCGGGATTGCGCCACTGACCAGCATGTACCTTAAAGGGCGCGCCCAGCGCCGCGTGAATGGCGATCTGAGGCCCGCCGTGCACAACAGTGAAGGGCTTGCGATCCTGAACGGGCGGGGGGAACGCCTCTGGCGGCCGCTGACCAATCCACGCACGCTGCAAACGAGCGCGTTCATCGACAAAAGTCCGCGCGGCTTCGGCCTCATGCAGCGTGATCGTAATTTTGCGACCTATGAGGATCTGGCTGCCCAATTCGAGCGGCGGCCGAGCCTATGGGTGGAACCGAGGGGCAACTGGGGCGACGGATACGTCGAGCTGATCGAGATTCCATCAGAGGAAGAGATCCACGACAACGTCGTTGCGTACTGGACGCCGGCCACACCGTTGGAACCCGGCAAGCCCTATCCTATTTCCTACAGGCTACACTGGGGCACAACGGCTCCGCTTCCGGCCGCGGGGGCGCGGGTCGTCAGGACCGCGTCAGGACCGGCCCGAAAGGATAACTGGGCACGCTTTTCGATCGACTTCGCGGGTCCGGCGTTAACAGAGAGTGGCGAGCTTCCGGCCATCGACCTCACGGTCAGTGCCGGCACCGTGCATAACCCGGTTGCGCAGCAGCATCCGGCAATTGGTGGCGTGCGCGTGACGTTCGATTTCGAGACCGGCGGTTCCGAGATCAGTGAAATGCGCCTGGTGCTGAAACGTGGCGATGCGACGATATCCGAAACCTGGCTATACCGGTGGACTGCCTGATGAGTAACCCGAGCCACATGGATGATGCGACCGCTGCAACAGCGCCGGGCAGCCCGCACGTACAGCATCCGTCCATGCGAAAGGATGCTAGCGACCCCGCGCTGCTTCCGGCCGAGGCACCGCTTGCCATGCCGGCTCAGGATCTTTCGAAGAAGGTCGCCTTCACGATCGATCCCACGCGCCGACGGTCCTGGGTGCCGCGCGCGGCCGTTCTCGTTGGCGCTCTGTCGCTGACGTTCGCGTTTGCCTACGAGTTGTACGGCGTTCTCTCGTTCGTCGCGATGACGCCGATCCAGTTCGTGTTCCTCATCCTCTCGACGATCACGTTCGGTTGGATCGCATTCGGCTCGCTGAGCGCAGCCATGGGTTTTCTCCCGCTCTTTGCAGGTGATCACACTGACACTCTGGAGGTCCCATCGGCGAACGGTCCGCTGGAGAGCCGGACCGCCCTGCTCTTTCCCGTCTATCACGAAGAGCCCCACCGCATTGCCGGAACGATCGCTGCGATGGCGGAAGAGCTCGTGCATCTGGGCAAAGCCACGCAGTTCGACATTTTCATTCTGTCGGATACGCGCGGGGCAGATGAAGGACAGGCGGAAGAGGCGTGCTACCGCGAATTGGCCGCCCACCTCGACGGTGTCGTGTCGATCTACTATCGCCGCCGGATCGAAAACACAGCGCGCAAGGCCGGCAACATCGAAGACTGGGTCGAACGCTTCGGCGGCGCCTACGAGCATTTCATCATTCTCGACGGCGACAGCGTCATGTCGGGCGAAGCGGTCGTGCGTTTGGCACGCGCGATGGAGCAAGACCCGCGCGCTGGTCTCATTCAATCGATCCCGCGCCTCACCGGCGGCACGACGCTCCTCCAACGTTTGCAGCAGTATGCGAGCAACGTCTATGGCCCGGCTGTTGCCGGGGGCCTTGCGTCCTGGCATCGCGACCAGGGCAACTACTGGGGTCACAACGCCATTATCCGCACCGCGGCCTTCGCCAGCGCCGCGGGACTGCCCATCCTGACCGGACGCAAGCCATTCGGTGGGCCGATCCTCAGCCACGACTTCGTCGAGGCGGCCCTGTTACAGCGCGCCGGATGGGGCGTCCACATGGTGCCGAGCGTGCCCGGTTCCTACGAGGGCATGCCGCCGGGGCTCATCGATCTCATCGTTCGCGACCGCCGATGGGCGCAGGGCAACCTGCAGCATCTGGCGCTGATCCCTCGCCGCGGGTTGAGCGTGATGGGGCGGGTGCACTTGTCCATGGGGGCGTTCGCCTACGTCGTGTCGGCAATCTGGGCGCTCTCTCTGGCCACCGGCATCGTGCTGGCCCTGCAGAGCCAGCAATTGATCCCAAGCTACTTTCAGGACAGCAAGACGCTGTTTCCGATCTGGCCGGTCATCGATCCTGGCGCGGCCATGCGGCTTTTCCTTGGAACAATGGCGGTGGTGCTTCTGCCGAAGGCTCTGGGACTGGCCCTCGAATTGAAGCGGTCCGCAGAGGCGCGAGAACTGTTCGGAACGCCACGGGCGCTTGCGGCCGTTTTGGTCGAGACGTTCTTCTCCATGCTGTTGGCGCCCATCCTAATGATGACGCAAACGGTGGCGGTGATTCAAATTCTGTCCGGCATCGACAGCGGCTGGAAGGCGCAGCGGCGGGATGACGGCAGCGTGCCGCTGGCATTCGCAATGCGGTTTCATGCGCAGCACATGGCGGCAGGCGCCGTCATCGCCGGCATCTGCTGGATCGTATCGCCGGGGCTCTTGCTGTGGATGTTGCCAGTGATCGCCGGTCTCGTCCTCGCCGGTCCGCTGAACTGGCTGACCGGCCAGCGCGCGGGCGAGGCGATGTCGGCATTGCTCAGCACATGGGACGACCGCGATCCGCCCCCGATTTTGATCCGAGCGCGCGAACTGGCCACCGATTGGCAGAAGCGCTTTGCCGCGGCGGCGGTGGCGAGCAAGGAGCCGGCCAACGACAGCGCGCAGGTGACTGTCCCGCGCGCGGCCTGAGCGTAGTTTTCAGAACGCTTGACGGTTCGTGGCCCCTGGTTCCTCCGCAGCCTTGATGCGGCGGAAGATTTCCGGGACGAGATCGCGCACGCGGATTTCCGGTGCATCCAGGAACGGCAGCGGCCGTGTCACGGTCAGCGCCGCCACGCCGATGCGGGCTGTCAGGGCGCCGTTGAACGCACCCTCGCCGAGACGGCGGCTCAACCGGCGCAACAGATCCTGGCCCAGAAACTGACCTAGGAGATCGTCGGTCATCGCGACGCCGCCGGTCGCCACGATGTGGCCGAGGACGAGACGCGCGAGCTTCATCGTCCCCGTAAACCCAGGTCGGCCACCGTAAAGCGTGGCCAACGTCCGCAGCATGCGCAGGTTCTCGATCGCGACGAACAGCATGGCGATCCAGGCCATCGGCGAAATGGCCGTGACCGTTGCGACCCGCTTTGCTGATTTCAATATCTGGCGGCGGGCCTGTCCATCGAGGGGCGCCATCACTTCACGATCTGCGAGGCGCAAGAGATCACCGGGATCGCGACCGTCGCCGGCATGTTCGGCGAGCCGCGCCAGGCCCCAACGGCAATCGGCACGATGCGCCAAAAGCCGTTGCAGGGCAGCCACCGCACTGCGCTCCGCCCGCACGTCCTTACGCGCAAGCGCCGTCGCGACGGCTTCGTTCAACGCATGCAGCCGGCCGAGCCGCATCAAGCCTACGATTTCGCGCAGGACGAGAACGACCGAAGCCACCAGCGCCAGCGTGCCCAGACCGAACGCCAGCCATCCGACCCAGTCCTGACGCTCGAACGCCGCGGAGACGAAGCGGCCAAAGGCAAGTCCAGCCGCGAGCCCGGCCAGACCGGCCAGGGCCGAGATCAAGATTGCTCCCCAGCGAATGCCGGTGTTCCACTCCTGCGCTGTCGGCCGCACGCGGATTTCACCGGGCGACACGCGGTCCTTCGCGTCGGCGCGGCCGGAGGTCTTGGCTTCGATGGTCGCTTCCGTCACCTCGAAAACCTGGGGGCCACGCGGAGGCGATTTCGGTGTCTCGGCATTCGTCATGGCAGCCAGTCCCCGATGAGATAGTCCAGCGCCCGATCGAGACGGATATGCGGCGTGGGTGCCGGCTCGCTGGAACCGATCGGTGAGGCCAGTCGCGGCGGCCGAAAGCGCACGAACGTTGCGGCAGCGCCTGAGAGTTCACGCCCTGGGTGGGCCAGCGCGTCCTGCGGATCGTCCGGAAGGTCGCCTGGAAAGATCACGGCCTCGCGCTTGCCGTCGAAGGTCTTGCCCGCCACGACCTCGCCCGGCATCGGAACGCCGGCGATGCACGGCAGCGTTTCGGATCCCTGCTTCACTTCAGCCTCGCGTGTCGCGCGCAGAGCCGAAATCGCCATAACGCGAACGTCGCCCCCGGCCGTCGTCACGCGTTGAGCGGCGCGTTGCGTCAGCGCCATCAGGATCGCTTCCAGCCGGTCGTGACTGGTGCGGCTCACATGATCGGCCTTGGTGGCGGCGAACAGCACGCGATCGATGCGGCGCGTGTAGAGGCTCGACAACCAGGTATTGGAACCCGGCCGGAACGCCGACAGCACGCTCGTCAGCGCGTCTTCGAGGTCGGCGACACTCTCCGGCCCGCGCGACAGCGCCCCCAGCACATCGACCAGGACGACCTGCCGGTCAAGCTTCAGGAAATGATTGCGAAAGAAAGGCTTCACCACTTCGCGCTTGTAGCTTTCGAAGCGCCGCTCGAGCAGGCGCGCCAGCGTGGAGTTCACGGCATTTGGTGTGGCCGCCAGATCGAGCGGGAAGAACGTCAGCAGCGGCGAACCGGAGAGATCGCCCGGCATCAGGAAACGGCCGGGCGTGAGCGCGCCGACACCGTGCTCGGAGGCTTTGGCGGCAGCGAGATAATCTGTGAACAGTTTCGCCCCTTCGATGGCCGCTTGCTCGGCATCGGCCGTCGCGGACGCCCGCAAGGCGAAGTTGCGCCAGGCGTCGGAGAACTTCGAGCGCTGCGGCGCGCGGGCTTTTCGGACCGCATCCTCGCACCACGACGCGTAGCTTTGATCGAGGAGACCCAGATCGATCAGCCATTCGCCCGGATAGTCGACAATATCCACGTGCAGGCGGTCGAGCCCCAACGAGCGGCGAATGATGTCGCCGGGCCGGAACGTCAGCGAAAGACGCAATTCGGAGATGCGCCGCGTACTGTCGGGCCACTCGGCGGGATCGCGAGCCAGCGCCGCGAGATGGGCCTCATAATCGAAGCGCGGAACCGCATCGTCCGGCTGTGGCTCGAGGATGCAATCGCGCAGGCGGCCTTCGGCTTCGGGCGCGAAGAACGGCAGCCGCCCGCCAATCATCAGGTTGCGCACCAGAGCGGTGATGAACACGGTTTTGCCCGCGCGCGACAGGCCTGTCACGCCGAGGCGTACGGTGGGCGTGAACGCATCTCTGAGGGTGGCGCCGACGGATCGCAGGGACGATCGGCTCGGCAGCTCGTAGGTGGGGCGGTTCAAGGGAACGTCTCCGGTTCCCTTACCTAGGCCCTCGCCGGGCCAGCCGCAAGGTCGTGTGAGGCGACGCGCGTGAACGGATGATACGACGTCGGTCTCACCCGAACGCGACGTTGTGGAAGACGACGAAAATGCCAGCGCCGATCACGATGAGGCCCATCAGCAGGATCGCGCCCGACCGAAAAAACTCGCCCATGACACAGAACTCCCGGAGCCTTAATTGGCTCCATGGTTTTAAGATACGCCCGTCTCGATGAACGCAAACTGAAGGGGGTGTTACGCTTTCGTCATTCTGGCGGGGTCCATAAGACCTGCTGGATGTGGGTCGCGCCGGCCGCCAGCATCACGAGGCGATCGAAGCCCAACGCACATCCGGACGCGGCCGGCATCTGCGCAAGGCTTGCTAGAAAATCCTCATCGAGAGGATAGCGCTCGCCATAGACCTTGTGCTTCAGCGCCATCTGCGCTTCGAGGTTGGCGCGCTGGAGGTCAGGGTCGGTAAGTTCGCCGAAGCCGTTGGCGAGTTCAACGCCACAGCAATAGAGTTCAAAGCGTTCTGCTACGCGGCAATCGTGTGGAGACGGTCGGGCAAGGGCCGCCTCGACCGTTGGATACTCGATCAGCAACTGCGGTTGGCCAAGGCCGAGCTTGGGTTCGATAACAGCGGCGAGAACGCGCGAGTACAAATCGGACCAACTATCATCCGGTCGCACCGTGATGCCTTGTGCCTGCACCTGCTCGGCTAGTGCGTCGCGGTCGGGCGAGCCGTTCTGCAAAGTTGCGAGCAGATCGATGCCGGCAAAGCGGGCGAAGGCCTGCGCGACGGTCAGCCGGTCGGCGGCGCCCTTGGGAACTGCGACAGCCCCGCGCCATGAGATCAGGCGCTGACCGGTGGTTTCACAGGCGAGACGCAAAAGGTGCGCGGCATCGTCCATCACCTGCTCGTAGGGCGCATCGGTCCGATACCATTCCAGCATCGTGAACTCGGTCGCATGCAAGGGACCATGCTCGCGATTGCGGAAGCAGGGCGTGAAGGCAAAAATCTTCGTCTCGCCTGCCGCCAGCAACTTCTTCATGGCGAATTCGGGTGAGGTGTGGAGGTAGCGGCGTGTGCGCGACAGATCCGGGCCGATGATTTCGGTCGAGAGCGCATGCAGGTGCGCCTCGTTGCCAGGCGAGACCTGGAGGCATCCAGGCTCCACTTCGGTGAAGCCTTCGTTCTCGAACCAGGCGCGGATCGCCGCCTTGATGCGGCCGCGCGCGAGCAGGAACGGGCGGCGGTCCTGATGCCGGTCCGGGGTCCACCAAGGGGAAATTCTCGTCATCTTTTCCGGGACTTCCGCGTACTGTGGACGGCTGGGATCGGGGGCGAACGGGCGCACTTGGCCTTTTTAGCGCGAATAGAGTATGAGAGGCGCTCAAATCCCCGCCCGCCACCGTGCCGTCTCAGGCTTGGCATCGCGCGCTCGCCGAGCGCGTCAGACGTGGCGGCATCCATGGAGACCACTCGTGGCCAAGGTTATCGCAAGCTCGGTGCGCAAGGGCAACGTGCTCGATCTGGACGGCAAGCTTGCCGTCGTGATGCACGCCGAAAACATCCATCCCGGCAAGGGCACCCCCGTGACGCATCTGGAAATGCGCCGCATTGCCGATGGCGTCAAAATCGTCGAGCGCTACCGCACCACCGATCAGGTCGAGCGCGCCTACCTCGACGAGAAGGACTACAACTACCTCTATGAAGATGAGATGGGCTACAACTTCATGCAGCCCGAAACGTTCGACCAGATCACGGTATCAAAAGAGGTCCTCGGTGATCAGGCGCAGTGGCTGCAAGAGGGCATGACCTGCTCCGTTTCGCTGCACGAGGGCAATCCGATTTCCATCGAGCTGCCGCAGCGCGTCACGCTCGAGATCACAGAGGCCGAGCCGGTCGTGAAGGGTCAGACGGCCTCGTCATCTTACAAACCGGCCAAGCTTTCGAACGGCGCTCGCGTCATGGTCCCCTCGCACATCGGCGCCGGCACGCGCGTCGTCGTCATGACGGCCGACGGGTCTTACGTCGAGCGCGCGAAGGATTGATCTGACCTAGAACACCCAGGTACCGAAAAGCGCCGGGCACGGTTGTCCGGCGCTTTCTATTTTTCACGATTGCCGCCACGCCACGTGGGCCTCGAGCTCTGACGGATCGGCGCCGTGTGCAAGAACCTTGGCGATGTCGCGCAGGAGCGCCAGCTCGGGATGATGCTCGTCCTGCGCGCGGTGGATGGTTGGCTCAAAATTCCAGCCGGGGGAGCGGGCCCCCAACCTGATCAGCCGCTTCAAATTGCTCAGCGCAACTCCGCCCCGTGATCGGTCGTGCGCCAGCAGATAGAACATCAGTTCGGCGAGAACCTCAGGCTTGGGCGCCGTTTCGGCCAGGACGAGCGCCAACGCTGCCGCGAGCTGCTGCTGCCCCTCGGGGTTGCTGCCTTCCGACAATAAGTGTCGTGCGAAATTCGTGGCTATCGCACTGTCCGACGGTCTGTGGCGCAACGCGAGCCTGTAGAGCTGTTCGGCATCAGCGGCATCCTGGCCATGATCGGTGAGGAACGTGGCGTAGCCTGCAAGCAGGTGCGCGTCGTCGGGCGATTGCGACAGCGCCTCCAGCCAGCGTGATCGCGCGCGCCTCACATCGAGCTCCGCGATGGCCTCGGCCGCGAGGGCTGCCTGCCAACCGGCCGGCAGTTCCGGACGCACGATCTTCATGTGCTGTGTCTCATCGCGCGGCCCTGCAGGCGGATGCATGGTCCGCCACCTTGTTATCTTGCCTCGAGACTAACGCGGGATCTGACGGTCAGCTAGTCGGCCAAAGTCGTGGGCAAGGGCGAAACTATCCGCTCTATTTCGGCATCCGTGGCGCCCATCCTGACGCTATCGCCATGGGCTTTGCCAATGAGCGCGCGGGCGAGCGGCGAGACGTAGGAGATGGTGCCGCGCGCGGGGTCGGCTTCGTCTTCGCCGACGATGCGATAGGTGACGCGGCGACCGTCACTTCTCAGGAGCGTGACGGAGGAGCCGAACTGCACGGCATCGGTGCCCGTGGGCACGGGCATGACCTCGGCCGACTGCTGGCGCTGCGACCAGTAGCGCAGATCGCGCGCGACCTTTTGCAACGCCGCCCGGTCGGCCGACGTTTGCGCCTCCGCGTAGGCTAGGTTGAGGCGTTCGACCTCCGCTTCGATCGCGGCCAGACCGGTCGCAGTCACGAGGTTGCGATGCTCGGAGACGGGCCGATCCGGCAGGTCTTCCAGCCCCTCGCCTGTGTCTTCTTTCACGAACGCTCGGCTCATGGGAGAACTCTATCCCATTTGACGCCTGGGAGACAGCATGCGGCAGAGCATGGAGACGCTGACGGTCCGGACGCGCCGAACGGGGCTCGTCGAGATCACCCCCGAAGTGGCGCGGGTGCTCGCGGCGTCGCGCATCCCCGATGGGCTCGTGACGGTCTATTGCCGGCACACGTCGGCCTCGCTTGTGATTCAGGAGAATGCCGACCCCGACGTGCAGCGCGACCTTCAGGCTTTCTTCCGCCGGCTCGTCCCGGAGGGAGATCCGCTGTTCATCCACACCACCGAGGGCCCCGACGATATGCCCGCACACGTGAAAGCAGCGCTGACGCAGACGTCGCTTTCTATTCCCGTTTCCGGCGGACGCATGCTGCTCGGAACGTGGCAAGGGATCTATCTTTTCGAACATCGCACCCGGCCGCATACGCGCGAGGTCGTGGTGCACATTCTGGGAGCGTAATTTCAATTAAGAATTCAGTTTGGAACTAAGCATTGCAAAATTGTGCTTGCAAAAGCCCGACGTTGAATCATGAATTCTCAGAAACGCGAAAATGTGTTCTGACCTTTTCATTGGTTAACGTTTGGAACGCTCGCATGGGCCGATTTCTCACTCTCGCGCTCCTTTACCTCGTTGCATTCACGAGCGCCGTTGCTGCCGCAGATCCGTTGCCATCCTGGAACGAGGGACCGGCCAAGCAGTCGATTGTCACATTCGTCGAAGCCGTGACGACAACGGGCAGTCCGGACTTCGTTCCCCCCGAAGACCGCATTGCAACGTTCGACAACGACGGCACGCTCTGGCCTGAGCAACCGATGTACACCCAGTTGGCCTTTGCGCTCGACCGCGTGACGGCCATGGCTCCCCTTCATCCCGAATGGAAAGACACGCAGCCGTTCAAGGCCGTACTTGACGGAGATCTCAAGGCCGTTGCGGCAGCCGGGCAGAAGGGGCTGCTAGAGCTTGTCACCGCCACCCATGCCGGCATGACGACCGACGAATTCAGCAAGATCGTCACAGGCTGGCTCGCGACCGCTCGTCATCCGCGGTTCGAGAGGCCGTACACCGACTTGGTCTATCAGCCGATGCTTGAACTTCTCGCCTATCTCCGGGCTAACGGGTTCAAGACCTATATCGTTTCGGGCGGTGGAGTTGAGTTCATGCGCCCTTGGACCAACGCCGTCTACGGCGTGCCTCCTGAGCAGGTCATCGGATCGTCCATCAAAACTGTTTTTGAGATGCGCGACGGGCTGCCCCGGCTCTTCCGGCAGCCGGAGATCAATTTCATCGACGACAAAAGTGGGAAACCCGTCGGTATCAACCAGTTTATCGGCCGTCGTCCGATCGCGGCTTTCGGCAATTCGGATGGCGACTTGGAAATGCTGCAATGGACAACGCTCATCCCGCAGCGGCGCTTTGGCCTCATCGTTCATCACACCGATGCCGAGCGCGAATATGCCTACGATCGCAACTCGGCTTTCGGCAAACTCGATGTCGCGCTTGATGCAGCGGCCCTGAACAGATGGACCGTCGTCGACATGAAGAACGACTGGAAAGTGATCTTCCCGTTCGAACAGAAGTAGGGGATGGGCGCCTTCGATCCGACGGCGGAGACCGACGGCGCAATAAACTTATCCCGGCGCTTTTGCACGCCCGTACACTTGCCCCATCTCCGTCCCTCCTGAAGGGGGCGTCGCTTAAGAGGCGTCTTGTGACGTGGGACGGGGTGCAGTGTCGCTGACGGAGGGTCGCATCCTCTCTCGGTGAGGCTCGGATCGGCCGCCTGCTGGAACGCAGGACGCGAAGAACGCGCTGAAACGTCGATCGTATGCCGGAAATCCTGCGCGGGGCGGTCCACGGGCCGCACCACACTACCAAACCGAGCGGCTCATGCGCCGCCCCGCCCCCTTCGCTTGTTGCGGAGGCGTAATTGAAAAGGCCGCGCTCGACAACATCTGCCGACGCTCTTTGACTTGTAGAGCCCGCTCATGCGCCATGGTGTGCGCCGACGTGGCCTGCCGCGATCACCCCTCGAGAGCCTTTGCCACCGCGGCGGTGATGTCGGGCACGGTATGGGCGGTGAGATCCTTGTCGAGCGTGGCGACAATCTTCTTCGCCAATTGGCCGTTTGCCGACTTGCGCATTTCGCCCAATGCCACCGGGGGCGCAACGATGACGAGATCGTCGAACGCACCGGCTTCGGAATCCTTTGCCAAGTCGGCGATGATCTGTTCAACAAAGCGGTCTTCGGCGCGGCGGTGCAGATCGGGCGTGGCCATCGCTGACCTGTGGTCGCTGAAGGACTGAAAGGACCGGGCAGGCTTGTCGCGGCCTTGTTCGCTCGTCTTGGGATTGTCCTGCTCATAGACGCGGATGACCTTCAGCGACGGCTCGATGGCGTCGCCTTCGTTCACGAGCACAAGCCCGCGTGCACCGTCCGCCACGACAATCCACATCCCGGATTTGATCTTCATTCTCGTCTCCCTTCGAAGTGCTTTTGGACGATTAAACATCTTCAGCCCGGATCGGCCTGTGACGCAGATCAAGACAATGCAGCCCGGTGACCAACGGTTCGGTCTGTCCGGCAGGCTCGCGACCCGACTTCGCCGCGTTCACCGGCCGCAGCAGCAGGCCTTGTCTCGGGAAGCGAACCTGTTAATCAGGCCGCAGATTTGAGCCATCAACCCCGGGGAGACCCCATGTCTGAGACCGCCGCCGAAAGCGCTGCCCGCACCAAGACCGCCGCTCTAATTCGCGAGTACTACGCGGCTTTCAACGCGGGTAAAACGGACGTAATGCTCGACTTTCTGACCGACGACGTCATTCACGACGTGAACCAGGGTGAGCGTCGCGAAGGCAAAGAGAAATTCCGCGCCTTCAATGCGCGCATGGACCATAACTACAAGGAAGAACTCAAAGACATCGTGGTCATGGTCTCCAAGGACGGCACGCGGGCCGCGGCCGAGTTCAACGTGCACGGAATTTATAAGAACACGGACGAGGGTCTGCCTCCTGCCACCGGCCAGAAGTACGTCCTGCCGGCGGGAACGTTCTTCGCCATCCGCGATGGCAAGATCGCGCGCGTCACCACCTATTACAACCTGACCGACTGGATCGCGCAGGTCGCAGGCTGACGCGTGCACAGACGGGAGACGAGGATGGCGAAGAAGACGCTCGACGTGAGATCGCTGACGGGTGCGGACATCCTCCCCATCCTTCCCGATCTTGCGCGGCTGCGCATCGTCGTCTTCCGCGACTGGCCTTATCTTTACGACGGCACGCTGGACTACGAGGAAAAGTATCTCGCGACCTTTGCCGCTGCGAAGGGTGCCGTGGTCATCGCCGCCTACGACGGGGCCGAGATGGTCGGCGCTTCAACCGGCGCGCCGATGGTTGAGCACGCGGATGAGTTCGGCGAGCCGTTTCGCGCAGCGGGCTTTGATATTTCAAAGATCTTCTACTGCGGCGAGAGCGTGCTTTTGAAGAGCCATCGCGGCTATGGGCTGGGACACGCCTTCTTCGACGGTCGCGAAGCGCAGGCGAGAGCGCTTGGCGGGTTCACGCACTCCACATTCTGCCGCGTGCTGAGACCCGACGACCATCCGCTGAAGCCGCCGGATTACGCGCCGCTGGATCCGTTCTGGAGAAAGCGCGGATACGAGCCCGTCGACGTGTTTGCGACGTACGACTGGAAGGACGTCGATCAGCCGGACGAGACCACGCATCGTATGCAATTCTGGATGAAGGCGCTTTGACCTTGGCCCGCCCTCCTCTCACCGTCGCCAGCGCGCAGTATCCGATCGGGCAGCCTGCCTCTCTCGAAAATTGGGAGGACAAGATCAGCGACTGGGTCGCCAAGGGAGCAGCGACCGGCGCGCAATTGCTGGTGTTTCCCGAGTATGCCGCGATCGAGCAGGCCGCGTGTTTCGGCCCAGAGGTCTATTCGGATCTGCAAAAGACGCTGCACACGGTGGCCGAACTCGCGGCGTCGCGCGTGCAGTTGCACCTGGAGCTGGCCAAGACGCACAACGTCCATATTCTCGTCGGGTCTGGTCCGGTCCTGAAATCCGATGGGCGGTTTGTCAACGCGGCGCAACTCGTCACGCCTGGCGGGCTCATCGGCGAGCAGGAAAAAATCGTCATGACCCCGTTCGAGCGCGACTGGGGCATTTCGGGCGGCGCCCCTTTGCGCGTGTTCGATACGGCGCTTGGCAAGATCGCCGTGCTCATCTGCTACGATAGCGAATTTCCGCTGCTGGCGCGTGCGCTTGCGGAAGCCGGCGCGGAGGTCATTCTCGTGCCATCGTGTACCGAACGCGTTTCGGGCTTTCACCGCGTGCGCACGGGATCGATGGCCCGCGCGTTGGAGAATACGATCGCAACGGTGCAAAGTCCGACGGTGGGTGATGCGTTGTGGTCGCCTGCGGTGGACCGGAATGAAGGTTCGGCCGGCATTTATGTGCCGTCCGAACAGGGCGTGTCGGATACCGGCGTACTCGCGGAAGGTCCGCTCAGCCGGCCGCAGTGGGTGACGGCCACGATCGACCTGGAGCGTCTGCGGCGCGTTCGTCAGACGGGCGAAATGCGGAACTACGCCGACTGGAGCACGCAGCCCGGGGCAGCGCCGCTCGTTCGCTCCGTCGAGACGGTGTCGCTGATCTGACGTTATCCCCTAGTCCAGTTCCCAGGTTACCGTGACATTGGCTTCGAGGGCTTGGCTGCCACGCTCTATGGGGACGGAAGCGCTCATGGCGGCAGCGCGTCCGGCTTTGAAGTAAGGCGGCGGGGCGGTTTCGGTGCCTTCGGCAATGGCGATCACCTTGCCAACCTTTGCGCCTGCGGCGGCGGCATAGAGCTCAGCTCGGCGGCGCGCATTGGCGATGGCATCCTTGCGCGCCGTATCGCGCAGTGTTTCGGCTGCGCTCACCTCGAAGGTGATGCCATTCATCTGGTTGGCGCCGAGCGTGACGAGCTGATCCAGCACCTCACCAAGCTTGGCGAGATCGCGCACATGCACTTCGACCGTGTTGGAGGCTTGATAGCCGTCGATCACCGGGGGCTTGTTATCGCGGGGGTTTGTGTACCGCGGGTTGAGATTGAGCCCTGCCGTCTGGATATCCTGTGCTTCGATGCCGCTCTCTTTCAGACCGGCAATCAGCTTCTCCATGGCACCGTTGTTCGCCGAAAGTGCCTCACGCGCCGTTGCGCCCTCCGTGACGACACCCGTGGCTATGCGCGCCCGGTCCGGTATTGCGGTCGCGGTCCCTGATGCAGAGACGGTGATCGTGCGCTCCATGCGACTATCCTCGGCAGCAGCGGGCAAGCTTAGAGTGGCCCAGCACAGAAGGGCGGACAACACGGCATGCAGGGGGTGCCAGCGGGTCACCATGACGGGTTCTGTTCCTCTCTCGGGTCGTCTGTCGGGCCTGAGGCGGTCCGAGTGTCCGGCAGTTTGCCGCCCTTCCGGGCAACATCATGGCCTCAGCCTATCGACACTATGCCGGACCGGCCATCGGGAACAGGGTGGTGGGCCCGCCAGGACTCGAACCTGGAACCAGGCGGTTATGAGCCGCCAGCTCTAACCATTGAGCTACGAGCCCGGAGGGGGCACCCTCTGTACATCATTTTGGATCGAACTTCGCAAGCACGGGAGGGCGCGGACGAGCATCTAATGGAGTTTCTGAAGATCGTAAATGCGAGCGTAAGTTGCGCCGGAGCCGATGAGGTCGCGGTGAGTGCCTTTTTCTACAATCCGACCGTTTTCGAGCACCAGGATCTGGTCTGCTCCGACGACTGTCGCCAGACGGTGTGCGATGACGATCGTCGTGCGGCCCGCGGAAAGCAGATCCAGCGATTGGCGCAGCGCCAACTCGGTTTCACTATCCAAAGCAGAGGTCGGCTCGTCGAGAAGCAAAATCGGGGCGTCCTTCAGGAACGCGCGAGCAATTGAGAGCCGCTGTCGCTGGCCGCCCGACAGACTGGAGCCCAATTCACCGACGGGCGTGTCATAACCCTGAGGCAGGCTTGCGATGAAATCGTGGATCTGAGCCGATCGAGCCGCTTCGACGATGTCTTCCATGGTCCGATCTGGCGTGCCGGCGACGAGATTTTCCTTGATCGTGCCCTGGAACAAGAAGGTGTTCTGGCTGACGAAGGCGATATTGCGGCGGAGACTGCTGAGCGACACGTCTTGGATGTTCTGGCCGTCTATCTCGATCGTTCCGGAAGCCGGCGTCCAGAACCGCTCCAATAAGCTGAGTGTCGTCG